>OJIY01000102.1_pt1 | contig 77921 bp, 54 predicted proteins | sample 1596061 | NCBI WGS metagenome assembly OJIY01 (sample SAMEA4350111, study PRJEB24818) | metagenome | biome: human; feature: gut; material: faeces | place: Denmark | collected 2013-09 | reverse complement strand
TAATTATTTATATGTGATAATAAAAGATATTATACTTGTTACTTATGAGGTTCTATATATGTTTCTTCTATAGATTTTCTTCCCAACTCCTGGCATTGAATTCTGAACAGTATGGAACTTTAGCCAATGCATACTTCTTAAATTCCATAAAGGTAAGGAGAGATACTCAATTTCTTACTCCCTCCCTTTGGGAGGTTTGGGATGGGTTTTAGGGTGTGTTTGGTATTACACATTAAACCTAAAGTGCATGATGTCACCGTCCTGCACAACGTATTCCTTACCTTCGATACCGAGTTTACCAGCTTCTCTGACTGCAGTTTCCGAGCCATACTTAATGTAATCATCGTATTTGATGACCTCGGCACGGATGAAACCCTTTTCAAAATCGGTGTGAATTACACCTGCACACTGTGGCGCTTTCCAGCCTTTGTGATACGTCCAGGCTTTTACTTCCATTTCGCCTGCCGTGATAAACGTTTCAAGATTAAGCAAAGCGTAGGCCTTTTGGATAAGACGGTTGACACCACTCTGCTCCAATCCCAACTCTTCGAGGAACATCTGCTTGTCTTCATAGGTTTCCAAAGAAGCGATATCTTCCTCGGTCTTGGCCGCAATCACCATGGCTTCAGCTCCTTCTTGGGCTGCCATTTCCTCCACACGACGTGAATAATCGTTGCCCGTTTTAGCGCTTGCTTCATCTACATTGCATACGTAGAGCACAGGTTTCGTGGTCAACAGGAAGAGATCATGGGCTGCCTGCTGCTCATCTTTGCTTTCAAATGTCACCTCGCGCGCATTCTTTCCCTGCTCAAGCACAGCCTTATAAGCTTCCAGAACCGTGCACATCAATTTGGCATCCTTATTGCCTGCTGCAGCAGCTTTCTGCTGTTTACTGAGCTGGGCATCAATCGTTTCAAGGTCTTTCAGCTGTAGCTCGGTGTCAATGATGCTCTTGTCTTCAAGTGGGTCAACCGCCATGCCGCCTTCACGCACAATGTTATCGTCATCAAAACAGCGGATGACATGAATGATTGCATCGCATTCACGAATGTTTCCCAAGAACTTGTTGCCGAGTCCTTCGCCTTTGGAAGCACCCTTGACGAGCCCGGCAATATCGACAATCTCACACGTAGCAGGTACAATTCGCCCCGGATGAACAATCTCGGCAAGTTTGTTGAGTCGCTCATCGGGCACCGTAATCACACCCAAATTCGGCTCAATCGTACAAAAAGGGAAGTTTGCCGACTGTGCCTTGGCACTCGACAGACAGTTGAACAGCGTAGACTTTCCCACGTTTGGCAGGCCTACAATTCCACATTTCAAAGCCATTTTTCTTTATGTTTTTTGTGTGCGGGCAATCTTTCCTGCCTGCATTTATCCTTGTTTCTGCCTGCAAAAATACACAAAAAATCATAAAGGGAAGCAGAGGAAAAGGTAAAAAAGCAAAAAGGGAAGGGGGATAAGGTAAAAGTAAAGCAATGAAGGCGTAATCTTTGCAGTATGAAACTGTTTTGTAACTTGCGTCAGATTGTCGCGTAACTTGACGCAGATTAGCGCGTCATTTGCATCAAGTTACAGTGCGATTTGACGCAGATGACAAGCTCATTTGATGCAGATTGGAATGATATTTGTAGGTTGTTGATAATGAAAGTGTTGTTGAATGTAATATAATGCTTGGTCAGTCATGATGGCTTTGAAAGCCACTGTGGCCTTGTCAAGGAGCTTTTAGGCTCGCATTATCTTCCAAAGAAAGAGACAGAAAGGGGCTTTTACACTTATGCGCAAAATCATTCATATCGATATGGACGCTTTCTTTGCCAGCGTAGAGCAAAGAGATCGGCCCGAACTCCGCGGCAAACCAATAGCCGTGGGCTATGACGGTGCGCGCGGTGTTGTGTGTACTGCCAGTTACGAAGCACGCAAGTTTGGTGTTCGTTCGGCCATGTCGGTGCAGCTGGCCAAGCGGTTATGCAGGGAACTTATCGTCGTAGAAGGCAACTATCAGCATTACAGGGAGGTGTCGGAGCAGTTGCATGGCATCTTCCATGACTACACAGATATCATCGAACCCCTGTCTCTTGATGAGGCGTTCCTTGATGTAACCATCAACAAAAAGGGCATTTCGCTTGCTGTCGACATTGCCAAAGAGATTAAACAACGCATCAAAGACGAATTAGGGCTTACGGCTTCGGCGGGTATTTCGTATAATAAACTCTTGGCGAAGATAGCTTCTGACTATCGAAAACCCGACGGACTCTGTACTATTCACCCTGACAAGGCGATGAACTTCGTGGCAAAACTGCCTGTGGAAGACCTGTGGGGCGTTGGGCCGAAGACTGCCCGGCGCATGCATCGCATGGGGATATTCAATGCGCTTCAACTGCGGGCATGTTCACTCGAGCATCTGAAGATGGTCTTTGGAAAGTCAGGCCCGGCGTTCTATAACTATGCCCGAGGCATTGATGAGCGTCCGGTCGTGGTTGAACGCACGCGGAAATCCGTGGGTTGTGAGCAGACTTTTCTCGAAGATATCAGTTTGCCTTCGGCCTTATTGATAGAACTTTACCACTTGATTCTTGAGCTTACGACGCGTATTGAAAAGGGAAATTTCGAAGGAAAGACGTTGACTTTGAAAATCAAATATGCCGATTTCAAGCAGATTACGCGCAGCATCACGGGACGAAAGCTGTTGAAAACCAAGGATGATATCCTTCCCTTGGCCAAGCGGTTGCTTCATCTTGTTCATTATGACAATGCACATGCCATTCGTCTCATGGGGCTTTCGGTGTCTAATCCCGGTGGAGAAGACGGGGATGCCGCACCGGAATGGATACAGTTGGAATTGGAGTTTAAGGAAGATAAAAGGGGAAGAAGATAGAAAAGTGAAAGGCTTTATCCTATGTTGATGCGCATGTTTGCTGCGTCAAACATGATTTTCCCTTGCTCGATAAAGCGTGCAAGTGAGCCATTGTCGGCCAATTCACGTGGCGTTCCTACGTGGAGTACGCCATTGTCAAGCAGCCAAAGGCGGTCGGCAACCTGCAAAGCCTGTTCGATATCGTGGGTGGAAAGGAGGATGGTTTTGTTGAGTCTGTGGGCCAATTGGTGCAGCAGCTGCATCATGCTGACCTTGCTCGGGAAATCAAGAAAGGCCGTTGGCTCGTCGAGGAATATCACCGGAGTCTGCTGAGCCAATGCCTTTGCAATCATTGTCTTCTGTCGTTCGCCGTCACTCAGCGTGTAGATGAGTCGAGATTTCAGTGGTGTTATGCCCACCATGGCCATGGCTTCATTGACAATTTGGCAGTCGGCATCGTGCAAATGACCGAAGAAACCCGTGTAAGGATAGCGTCCCATGCTGACAAGTTCGGTCACCGTGATGTTTCCTGCATCCACTTTTGTCGTGAGTACAAGGCCAATCCACTGTGCGAGTTCATGGGGCTTGAGCGAAGAAATGTCTTCTCCGTTGAGCTTTACACAGCCTTTCAGCGGAGGAAGAAAACCCGAGAGCGTGCGCAACAGCGTGGATTTCCCGACACCGTTCGGGCCTATCAAGCACGTGAACTCGCCCGCATGCAGGGCTGCTTGCAGGTCGGCAGCCACCGCTTTGCCCTTATATCCGATGGTTAAATGTTCCAAGGTAATCATTTCCATGCTGCAAAGATAATCATTTATGTGTTGTTTTTCGTATCTTTGCAGATGAAAAGAGCATCCTGCAGACGAATGGAATCCATTGCATTGCAATTGAGGCAATACAAGCAAATCAATGAACAAATTCCAAATGGAACCCAAACAAAAGATGATGAAAAACGAATTGAGCATGACTTCCGGTGCACCTTTCCGCGCCATTCTGACATTTGCTACGCCCCTCGTTTTGGGCTATATCCTCCAACAGTTGTATCTGATTATCGATGCGGTGATTGTGGGACGCTGGATAGGGGTTGGTGCATTGGCTGCTGTGGGAGCTTCGAGCAGTATCATGTTCCTTATCATGGGCTTCTGTAACGGAGCGTGTGCAGGCTTTGCCATTCCTATAGCACAGGCCTTTGGTGCGGGCGATCACCACAAGATGCGATGCTATGTGAGCAATGCAATCCGCATCGCTGTCGTGTTGGCCGTGGTGATTACACTCCTCTCCTGTGTGCTGTGTGAGAAGATTCTGAACCTCGTAAACACACCGGCCGATGTGTTTCATGATGCTTACGTGTTTCTTTTCCTACAATTCTGCACGATTCCTTTCACGATAGCCTATAATCTTCTTGCAGGGCAGATACGTGCGTTGGGCAACTCTAAGCAGCCGTTTTATTTTCTCATCACATCGTCTGTGCTGAATGTGTTGCTTGATGTGTTGCTTATTCTGATTTTGGGATTAGGCGTCGAAGGCGCGGGAATAGCGACATTCCTGAGTCAGGCTTTTGCCTCATGGCTTTGCTGGAGGTTCATCAGACGCAACATGAGGCAGCTTGTTCCGACGAGTGAGGAAAACAAATTCGACAACAAGAAAATCAGTATTCTGCTGAACAACGGTGTCCCGATGGGGCTGCAATTCTCGATCACGGCTATTGGCATCATTATGTTGCAAAGTGCCAACAATGCGCTTGGAACGGTATATGTGGCTTCGTTTACGGCGGCGGTACGCGTGAAATACCTTTTCACGTGCGTGCTTGAAAACATCGGTGTTGCCATGGCTACCTATTGCGGACAGAACATCGGAGCGCAGAGGCTCGACCGTGTAAAGGCCGGTGTGCGCGATGCCATGTGGCTTATGACAGCCTATTTCGTGCTCACAGTGGCAGTCATCTATCCTTTCGCCGATGAGATGATGATGCTTTTTGTCAACGGTGGTGAACAGGAAGTGATTGCCAATGCCGCTCAGTTGATGCGTATTTCCAACTGGTTCTATCCTGCATTGGGCGTGCTTGTGATTTTGCGTTACAGCATCCAAGGACTCGGGTATAGCAATCTGAGCATGATGAGTGGGGTGATGGAGATGCTGGCCCGCTGCGGTGTGAGTCTCTGGATGGTGCCGGCAATGGCTTGGTTGGGCGTCTGTTATGCTGACCCCGTGGCTTGGTTGATGGCCGATCTGTTCCTTATTCCGGCCTACTTCTGGCTCTTGAGAAGATTGAAAGAAAAGGTTGTAAGCGTATAAAAGAGTCTTGTTGAACAGCGATGCTTTGGGCATTGTCTGTAGAGGTTACGGGGGTGGCGACTGAAAAGCGCCAACCCCGTAGTTCATCTAAGGCAGCAGAGTGGAGGCTGCTGAGAGCTTTGGTGGAGAAATAAGTGGCTTTCGTGGAGTTTTGTACAAATTTGGAATGTTTTTGTATGAAAGTTCTATATCAGACGAAACGTTTTATCTACTTTTGCGAAAACAAACTGACAATTTATATATAACCTTTTTTATTAGTCATGAGTAATATAAGGAAAACAATTACCCAAAGAAGCATTTTGTCATTGATTTTGATGTTTACATCAGTGATAATGTGTGCCCAAATTAAAATCTCCGGGGTTGTGAAAGACAATACGGGAGAGACTATGCCGGGTGTGAGTGTGATGGTTAAGGGTACAACAACCGGTGTCGTTACCGACGTGAATGGCCTTTTCAGTCTGCAAACCAATCGTAAGGATGCTGTTCTTACGTTCTCTTTCCTCGGTTATACAACCTTGGAACTGAAAGCCCAACCGGGCAGGTTGATGAATGTCACGCTGCAGGAAGACAACAAGGTGCTTGATGAGGTCGTAGTGGTTGGCTATCAGGAAGTGAGAAAACGTGACCTGACAGGTTCTGTTGCCAAGGCCGACATCACTTCGCTGACGAGTACTCCTGTTTCTTCGTTCGACCAGACTTTAGGTGGTCGGTTGGCAGGTGTCAACGTGTCATCAAATGAGGGTATGCCCGGTGGAAGCATGAATATCGTCATCCGAGGCAATAACTCTTTGACGCAGGAGAATTCTCCTTTGTATGTTATCGACGGTTTTCCGGTGGAAGATCCGAGTATCGCCAGCTCTATCAATCCGTCGGATATTGCATCAATCGACGTGTTGAAAGATGCTTCGGCCTCTGCGATTTATGGTGCACGAGGTGCAAACGGTGTAATCATCATCGTTACGAAGAGCGGTAAAGTGGGCAAGCCGAAGGTGCATTATGACGGCAGCCTCGGCTGGCAGAGCGTAACGAAGAAGATACCAATGATGAACGCTTATCAATTCGTTGCACTTCAGAACGAAATGTATCCGAAGATTGTTGAAAAGTCTTATCTTTCACTTTATGATGGAAAGCAATGGACTTTGGATGATTATAAGAATGTTCCCCAGTATGATTGGCAGGACATGATCTTCCGGACTGCACCGCTTCAGAACCACAATGTGAGTCTGACGGGTGGTAGCGAAGAGGTTCGTTATACAGCTTCCTTGTCTTATTTCGATCAGGATGGTATCGTGTTGAAGTCTAATTACAATCGTCTTCAGGGTCGTTTGGCTACGACAATCAAGTATAAGAAGTGGAAGGCTAACTTCAATATCAACTATTCTCAGGCTCGTCAGATGGGGCAGTCTCCATCGCAGGCATCACATTCTGGTATGAATAACCTGTTTTACAGTGTGTGGGGTTATCGTCCGGTTACACAGCCGGGTGTTCCGCTTCATTCCCTTGTTGAAAATGCAACCGATGATGATGTGAACAACACCAACGACTATCGTTTCAACCCGATTATGTCGTTGAACAACGAATATAACAAGCGTACGACGACCTATATGCAGTTCAATGGATTTGTAGAGTATGAACTGATGAAAGGATTACGTTTCAAGGTTTCCGGTGGTTATACAGATAATCGCATGGATACAGATAACTTCAACAACTCGAAAACCCGCTATGGTGGTCGCACATCTATAGAAAAGGTGAATGCACAGGTTATCCGTGCTAAGCGTGCTACTTGGCTGAATGAGAATACGCTGACCTGGCAGACTAATCTGCAGAAGCGTCATTATTTCAATTCTCTGTTGGGATTCTCTCTGCAGAATTCGGATTATGAATACTATCGTTTCAAGACTATCCGCATTCCTAATGAAAACCTCGGTATGGCAGGAATGAGCGACGGTACACCTACGATTACGCGTTCGGAGAAGTCTTCTTGGGCGATGATGTCTTATTTCGGACGTTTCAACTATAATTATAAGTCAAAGTATTATGCTACGGCAACCATGCGTGCTGACGGCAGTTCAAAGTTCCGTGGCAGTAATCGTTTTGGTTATTTCCCATCCGGTTCTTTAGCTTGGAACTTCACAGAAGAGAAGTTCATGAAGCCCGTTAAGGACATTGTGAACAGTGGAAAGCTGCGTTTGAGCTGGGGTCTTACAGGTAATAACCGCGTAGGAGAATATGATACTTATGGTCTTTATCAGTTGTTGAAAGACCGTACGGGCGACCTGCTTTCGTTGGGAAGTGTTCCAAGTGGCGTTTATCCTTATAATAATGATAATACGAATGTAGGTATGGTTCCGGTTTCAATCCCTAACAAGGACTTGAAGTGGGAGACCACGGAGCAGTGGAACTTGGGTGTAGACCTCGGTTTCCTCAACGATCGTATTGGCTTGACTGTTGATTTATATCGCAAGGTGACACGCGACCTTCTGTTGGTATCAAGTCTTCCTTTGTCTTCTGGATTTATCAGTGCGACAAAGAATATCGGGAAGGTCAGAAACCAAGGTCTCGAGCTGACACTCAACACTACGAATGTCAAAACCAAGCATTTTACATGGACAACTAACTTCAACATCGCATTCAACCGCAATAAGGTGTTGGCACTATCAGAAAACCAGACCGCATTGCTTACGGCAGCACAGTTCGACCAGAACTTCAACTCACAGAGCAGTTATATTGCTAAGGTTGGTCAATCTATGGGCTCCATGTATGGTTATATCTATGAAGGAACCTATAAGTACGAGGATTTTAACAAGTCGGGCAATACCTATACGCTGAAATCTAACGTGCCTCACTACGCTTCGGAAGCCAATACACAGCCTGGTATGCCTAAATATCGTGATTTGAATGGTGACGGTGTCATTGACAGTAATGACCGTACGGTTATCGGTAACGGTCTTCCTAAGCATACAGGTGGTTTCACCAACAACTTCAACTATCGCGATTTCGACCTCAGTATCTTCTTTCAGTGGTCTTATGGCAACGATGTGTTAAATGCCAACCGCTTGATGTTTGAAAGTTCATGGAACCGCACACGTGAACTTAACCAGTATGCCAGCTATGCAGAACGCTGGACAGAGAGCAATCCAACAAGTAACATTCCACGTGCAACTTCATCAAGTTCAAACCGTGTTTTCTCTTCACGCATCATTGAGGATGGCTCATTCCTGCGTCTGAAGACGGTGACTTTGGGTTACACAGTGCCACGTAAGATGATTTCTCGTGTGGGTATCGAACAGCTCAGAGTCTATTTTGCTGCACAGAATCTATTTACAATTTCCAACTACAGCGGTTATGATCCGGAGGTTTCTATCAGGGAGAGTGCCCTGACTCCGGGCCTGGATTTCTCTGCATATCCACGTGCCCGAAGCTTCAGTTTCGGTATTAATCTTGGTTTCTAACTATTAACTACGACGCATTATGAAAGTATCTAAAATACATATTATTATAATGTTGGCCTTTATGTCATTAGCTTCAAGCTGTGATTTCTTAGACAAAGAGCCAACATCCACGACCTCTGGAAGTTATTTCAAGAGCGAAGCTGAAGCTGAAACATTTCTCAAAGGAATTTATGCTCCGCTTACAGAGACTTCTTTCTATGGTAATGATTATTTCTTTCTTGTAGGAGGTGATGACCTTGAAGCTTATGGTGGACCAGGACGTTCACCATCGACAAGAGGACTTATCTGTAACAATGCCAACAGCAGTGACCCTGCAGTTACAGCTTTCTGGTATACACTCTATGTTGGGGTGAACCGTGCAAATATCTTTTTGGAAGAAATAGATAAAGTGCCGGAGCTATCAACATCTTCTGCAAAAAGACTGACAGCAGAGGCCCGTTTCCTGCGTGCTTTCTACTATTTCAATCTTGTTCAGTGCTGGGGTGATGTGCCTCTCAAGACAAGTTCCACACAATCTGTGAAAGGTCTGCAGATTGCCCGTACACCGAAAGCAGAGATTTATGACTTCATTTGCAAGGAAATGGAGGAAAGTGTAGATGGTCTTAAGAAAGCTTCTGAAGTGGGTTATTTGCCTGGAGGCTTGACAAAGTCTGCGGCTTGGGGTATCTTGGCACGCGTTTATATGTTTCGTGCGGGTGAATGTTATCGCGATAATACTGCGCCTGATGAAACCGTGCGTAAAGAATACTTCACAAAGGCTGATACCTTTGCACAGAAGGTTATGCATGAAGGACATACGCTTGCACCCAATTATTGGGATTACTTTATTGATCAATGTTCTGATAAATACAATACAACTGGTAAGGAAAGTATTTGGGAAGCGGAGTTTACGGGTAACTATAGTACCGATACTCGTACGGAAGGACGCGTTGGAAATATCATTGGTATACAGGCTCCCGACCTCTCAAGTAAGATAGAACTTAAGGGGAAAGCTGATCCCGGATTTGGTTATTGCTTCTTCTGGAGCACGCCGAAGCTTTATGAACTCTATGAAGCTAATTCGGATAAGAATCGCATGAACTGGAGTATTGCACCATTCTCTTATACGCAATCAAAGACAGGTAATGGCGTTGATGGTCGTATGTTTGAGAAAGGTAAACTTCAAGAAGTAAAGAATCAGTATTACAGTAAATCGTACAGTTACGGTGATAAGCCTTCAACATCTAAGGTTGGTGACCGAGAGAAGGCTACAGCATCAACGGATTACAGCCGTATGTGTGCTAAATGGCGTCGCGAATATGAACCGGATAAGAAGAATAAGAACTTTACATTGGTCAACTTCCCAATCCTTCGTTATGCTGATGTGCTGCTGATGATTGCCGAATGTGAGAATGAAATCCATGGCGGTCCTACCGCTTTGGCTTATCAGTGCATTAATGAAGTACGCAAACGTGCCGGTATTTCATCCCTTTCAGGACTTGATCAGGAGAATTTCCGCAATGCCGTTAAGGATGAACGTGCCATGGAATTGTGTTTTGAGATGACACGCCGTTTCGATTTGATTCGTTGGGGTGACTTCAAAAAGAACATGAATGAATTGGCAGCAAGGGCAAAGAGTGGCACCAATTGGAACCTTGGCCCATCGAATGTCTACACCTATTTCCAAGTGTCAGATGCTTATAACTATTTCCCAATTCCATCAAATGAAATGGCTATTAACAAGAAGATCACAGCCAATAATCCTGGATGGTAGGACTCATGAAGGCAGGAAAGACCGTGTCTTTCCTATACCTTTTGTGATTTAATAGTGATTAAAAATATGATAATCCAATAAAAAACAAACGACATGAAACGATATATATATTTATTGCTTCCGCTATTAGCCTTTGCATTCGTAAGTTGCGAAGACGAATTGAAAGAACAAGCAGCCCTGAGTGTTTCGGTGCTAACCAATAATAACGTACAGCAATCGGGCGACAAGATTACTGTAAAGAAGGGCTCACAGTTGAATTTCATTCTGAAAGGAGATCCCGATTTTATCACTTTCTTCAGTGGAGAAACAGGACATCAGTATATCTATAAAGATCGCGATCAAGTAGCATTAGAGGATATAGTTTCTTCTAAACTGACATTCTCTGTGTGGTATCAGTATGGAAATGCAGCCACAGCAGCTAATTTGATGAAGCTTTATATCTCGGATTCTTTCACTGGTTTGGCAAAGAATAATTTCAAGGAAGACTCTGTTTTGGTAGAGGGCTTCGCATGGAATGACCTTGTTGACCCTTCAAGTCTGCCTTCTGCACCGAGCAATGCAGCTCATGCGACTAAGTATGAGGTTGATTTTACGCCCTATCTTGGTAAGCGTATGACAATAGCAGCTTGCTATAAGCCTACCTTAAATACAGCAGCACAGCCTCGTGTAAACTTCGTTGGTATGAAGATTGAAAATACAATGAAGGATGGCTCTGTTACAACGCTCTATGCAAATGGTTTCAATTTCACCCCCGTCAACATGATGTGCCACCACAAACTGGCTGATCAAAAATCAATGACTGCTAATCGTGAGTATGGAACTGTAACCAATAATGTAAGTGGTATCTGGAACCTTGCAGGAGCATCAAAGGGAGATTTCTCTATTCATAGCTCAAACGGTGGGGCTAAACTGAAGTACAGTTGGTTGGTTTCTGATATGATTATGGCCAATGCTTGCTCTCCAGACTATGGTACTGCCATTAAGAATGTGACTGAAAGTCTGTCTTCTTACACCCATATATATAATAAGGTGGGAACTTACAAGGCTGTTTTCGTTGCAACAAATAGCAACTATAAGGCCGAGAGTAAAGTGGTGAGAGAATTGAATATCGAAGTCGTTGATTAAGAGTATGAATAAGAATCGATTGAAACGAGCGCTTATAGGCCTTTGTTGCTTGGCTTTTTCGTCATCTTTGCATGCACAGATGTATGATGATACTCGCATGCTTTCATTTGAAACGGCAAAGGATTTACAATATCTCAAGGCCGAAAAGTCAACTACAGTCCTTTCTGATCGTCATTTCAGAAACGGCAAGAAGTCGTTGGAATGGACATTTAAACCAGGCGGGAAGCTGATGATCAACAAAGATTTGCAGTTTGATCCGCACATCAAGGGCAGTCGTGACAACTACCTCTCTGCTTTCATTGTGTGGCTCTATAATGAGGAGCCATTGGCCGGAAAATCTGTTGTTTTCAGATTTTGCAAGCAGGGTAAGACTTGTACTTCATTCCCGATGAAACTCAATTTCAAGGGTTGGCGCGGTGCATGGGTATGCTATGAACGCGACATGGAAGGTAAACCAGAGATAGGTATGGACCAGATTGTGGTTGAAGCACCTGATGTGGCTGGTAAACTCTATGTGGATCACATGATCACAGCTATCAAGGTGGATCCTCGTTATCAGACAGCTGACGAGCAAGTACCTTTCGTCAATGCTAAAACAACTAACGACTGGCTTCAGGTTTTGAAGAACTCCGTTCGCAAGTCTGATATTCCTTTGACTCCTGTAACAGCACAGCAGGTACAGGAAATGCGCGTGATGGAATCACGTTTCCGCAGTTTGATTTATACACCTGCCAAGCTTTATCCGAAGCAAATGGAAAGCATGCGAGATAAGTTTGACAGCTATAAAATCAAGAAAAAGAAGGGACTCATTACGGGTACCCCTATCTGGTATGTGCGTCATGCAGAGGCTTATGAGCGCATGCTTCCCAAGTGGGATAAGGAAATTCTTACTCGCACAGGCTATGAAATGAATGATTATTTCAAGCTCATGCAGCAGATTGCTATTGGCTATAACAATGCCAAGGAGGAAGAAGACAAGAAGGAATTACGCAACATGTTCATGCTGATGTATGAGAATATCACCGATCAAGGTGTGACATGGGGCTCATGCTGGGGGAATATCCACCATTATGGTTATAGTCTCCGCAGCATGTATATTGCTTATTTCCTGATGAAGGATGTGCTGAAAGCCGAAGGCAAGTTGGATGAAGCCGTAGCAACGATGACTTGGTATGGTCAGTTGCGTCAGGTATATGTGAAGCCAACAGGCAATGGAATGGACATGGATACATTTAACACTGCTTCTGTAGGCTGTATGGCAAGCATCATGTTAATGGACGATTCACCAGAGAAGGTGCAATATCTCCGTTCATGTTCTCGGTGGCTTGACTGGGGCTGCCGTCCTGCACCAGGCTTGATGGACTCTTTCAAGATTGATGGATCAGCCTATCATCACTGCAACAACTATCCCGCTTATGCTGTGGGAGGTTTGAATGGAGCCACTCAAATGATTTATATTCTTAGTGGAACCGAATTTGCTGTGGGCGAATTGGCACATCAGACAGTAAAGAATGCGCTTCTTGCTATGCGCTTCTATTGCAACAAACTGAATTTTCCATTGTCAATGTCTGGCCGTCATCCCGACGGGAAAGGTCGTCTGACGCCTATCCATTATGCTTTTATGGCATGGGCCGGAACACCTAATCGTGACAATAAACTCGATGAAACAATGGCTTCTGTCTATATGCGATTGACACAGAATGCAACAAACAGCAAGGAAAAGCAAATCTATCGCGAGTTTAACCTGAAGGGCATCAAGCCGGAAACTGACCCACAAGGTAATCTCAGCTTGGGTTATGCATGTGTTTCTGTACAGCGAAGAGACAATTGGTCGGTTGTTGTTCGTGGTATGAGTCGTTATCTGTGGAGTAGCGAACACTATACGGGAGAAAATCTCTATGGTCGCTATTTGGGCTATGGTAGTCTGTATGTGTCGACAGCTCCGAATGGTATTGATGTAACTCCAAAGACGAGTGGCTGGCAGGAAGACGGCTACGACTGGAACCGTATCCCTGGTGCAACGAGCATTCATTTGCCACTTGATGATTTGAGAGCAAAGATTCGTAATGTCGATATTTCTTCAGGTGTTGAGGAAATGCTGTTCTCTGATGAAGCTTTCGCTGGTGGTTTGTCTCAGTTGGGGGCTAATGGTAACTTCGGTATGAAGTTGCATGAGCACGATAAATACAATGGTTCATTCCGTGGGCGTAAGTCATATCACTTCTTCAATGGCGATATTATCTGTCTTGGAAGTGACATTGAGAACAACGATAAGCAGAATAACACCGAGACAACCATCTTCCAGTCGGCAGCTACCGATGCACAAACTTTGGCTTATTGGCAGTCTTATAAGGGTGGCAGTAAAACTTGGTTGGATCCACAGGGCACGGGTTATTATTCTCCCAATCCATGTGTCTTCACAGGTCTTGTTCGTCAGCAGGCACGAAACAACGACACAGATAAGCTGGATGAAGGGCAGTGGGCCTCTCTGTATATCAACCATGGAAAGGCTCCCAAAAATGCCGGTTATGAGTATGCCGTATTGCCCAAAACATCTCCCGAAAGGTTGAAAGCTATCGAAACCAAGCCTTTCTATACAGTAATTAAGAAAGATAAGAATGCACATATCGTTCGACATGATGCCACACAGACACTGTCTTATGTCATCTTCGAAACACCGAAGTCGATACTTCCAGGCGGGCCATTGCTCCAGACAGATACAACTTGTCTCGCGATGATACGTCAATTGGCCAAACGAAAGATGGTATTGACCGTTGCCCAGCCCGATCTTAATCTTTATCAAGGACCAAGTGACGATGTCTATAAAGACGGGAAGCGTGTTGAACGCAGTATCTATGGCCGTCCTTGGATTAAGAACGCAAGTCAGGAAATTCCTGTTCGCGTGACTTTGTTGGGCAAATGGAGTTTCACTCCGACTGCTGATGTCCGTTTGGTTGACCTGAATGACAAGACCACAACAATCGAAATAAAGTGTAAGGACGGATTAAGTTATGATATTGAACTAAACAAACTATGATATGAATATACGAAAATTACTACTTGCCGCAGGAGCCTTTTTATTGGTTCCAAGCCTCAGCTATGCTGGAGACAAAGACATGAACAGCGTGATTAACGAGGATATTACCTTTGCAACACGCCAGTATTCACTGATGCTTGATCAGGTTGGACGGGATGGGAAGATACGCATTCCCAAGACCATCGACAAGCTTGGACGCATGGTCTATATTCCAACAGACGATTGGTGTTCGGGTTTTTTTGCAGGAAGTCTGTTTTATCTCTACCAGCTTACCAACGATAAGTCGTGGTTGAAGCAGTCAAAACGTTTCACTGAGGCTTTGGATTCTATTCAATATCTTAAGTGGCACCATGATGTGGGCTTTATGATTGGCTCCAGTTATCTGAACAATTATCGACTCAATCCCACAAAGGCATACAAGAAAGTCATTATTCAAACTGCTAAATCACTATGCACTCGCTTTCGTAAGAAAGCAGGTGTCATCCAGTCGTGGAACGTTGACAGAGGTTGGCAGTCAAAGCGCGGTTGGAGCTGTCCGGTTATCATTGACAACATGATGAACCTTGAATTACTTTTTGAGGCAACACGTCTGAGCGGTGACTCTACTTATTGGAAAATTGCGGTTTCACATGCCGATAAGACTATGGAGAACCAGTATCGTCCCGATGGTAGCTGTTTCCACGTTGTGGATTATGACCCTACAACAGGTGCTGTGTTACACCGTCAGACAGCCCAGGGCTATGCAGACAACAGTGCTTGGGCACGTGGACAGGCATGGTCTGTATATGGTTACACTACCTGTTATCGCTATACTCACGACCGTAAATACCTTGATCGAGCTGTTAAGTCGCTGAATTTTATGATGCAAAATCCTAATCTCCCAGATGACCTTGTACCTTATTGGGACTTCGATGCACCTAATATTCCCAACGAACCTCGTGATGCTTCTACAGCCGCCTGTGTAGCTTCAGCACTTTATGAAATGGACACCTACCTTCCGGATAACGGCTATGCAACATTGGCCGACAGAATTATACGCTCACTTTCCACGCCTGCTTATCGTCCAGCTTTGGGCAAGAACGGTTGTTTCTTGCTGATGCATTCTGTAGGAAGTATTCCTCATAACAATGAGATAGATGTGCCATTGAATTATGCAGATTATTATTTCCTTGAAGCATTGACGAGAAGAAAATGAAAAATATGAAGTTTTTTGCCAGCGTATTGGCCTTATGCCCGCAGGCATTCTATGCCATGGGCAGTGAAACTGTGCCGCCCAATGTAATCTATGTGTTCCCCGATCAGTTCCGAAATGCAGCCTTGGGAGTATGGCAGAAGCCCGGTTTCTCTAATCATGTGAAGTTCAAAGGCGATCCTACCCATACGCCTCGTCTGAATGAGTTCGCTCAGGAATCTGTGGTGTTAACCTCTGCCATGAGCAACTTCCCTTTGAGCAGTCCTCATCGTGGGAGTCTTCTGACGGGTATGTATCCTAACCGAAGCGGTGTTCCTGTAAATTGCAACTCGTCTCGTCCGTTTAGTTATATCCGTCCTGAAACAGTCTGTATGGGCGATGTTTTCAGTAGGGCTGGCTACGACTGTGGTTATATTGGAAAGCTACATGCCGACCGTCCGGAGCGTAACGACCCTGAACACCCCGGACATTATGTGGAAGACAAATTGCCGGTGTGGGATGCTTACACGCCGGCAGAGCGTCGACATGGATTTAATTTCTGGTATTCCTATGGCACATTTGATGTGCATAAGAACCCACATTACTGGGATACGAATGGCAAAAAGCATGAACCTCATGAATGGTCACCATTACATGAAGCTCATGTTGCTGCTGACTATATACGCAATAAGGGTGGAGTGCGCGATGCAAAGCGTCCATTCTTCCTGATGGTGGCCATGAACCCGCCCCACAGTCCGTATCGTTCTGAAGACGATTGCATGCCCGAAGACTATGCATTATATAAGGATAAGCCCATCGACAGTCTGCTTGTGCGCGACAATGCTGTGCGAACAATGGATAAATCCAAGTCGGCTGCTTACTATTTTGCATCTGTCAGTGGAGTAGACAGAGCCTTCGGACAGATCCTTGATGCCTTGAAAGAGGCAGGCCTGGAGGGTAACACGATTGTCGTGTTTGCTTCAGACCATGGCGAAACCATGTGTAGCCAAGGAACCGATGACCCTAAAAATTCACCTTATTCAGAGTCGATGAATATTCCTTTCATGGCTCGTTATCCAGGGCATCTGAAACCAAGAGTCGACTCTCTTCTCTTGTCTTCGCCCGACATTATGCCTACAGTTCTCGGACTGGCGGGCTTGAGTAAGAATATTCCTGCTACGGTTCAAGGTCGTGACTACTCTTCGCTTTTCATCAATGGCCACGCTGCCATGAAGCGCCCCGATGCCGCTCTTTACATTCAGAATATGGACGGTAACAAGGGGAAAGACGGTGTTGTCACTGATTATTTCCCCTCGGCACGTGGTATAAAGACAAGCCGTTACACATTAGCTTTTTACATTGATCGCAAGAATAAGCTGAAGAAAGTGCTCTTTTTTGATGATTGGAACGATCCTTATCAGATGCATAACATCGCTCCGGAGACACGAAAGGCTGATTATCAAGCACTCTGTTGCAGACTTGGAGAACTGTTGAAAGAAATTGACGACCCATGGTATAAGCAACTTATTCTAAACAATCTAATCAAATACCGAAAATGAAACTATCAAGAAAACTATGGTTGTTGGGCTGCTTGTTGGCAGCCACGCCACTTTATGCACAGCAAGCAAGCACTACAGCTTGGAACGAATTCGATACTAATTCCGATAAGAATGTGCTGTTGGACTTCTCGTATGCAGGCTATAATCATGGCTTGTCATTGCCTGATGAGAACCATTCAGGCTATACAACCTATAATGTCGTTGATTATGGGGCTGTTCCTAACGATGGAAAGTCAGACCGTGAAGCACTGGAAAAGATTATGGCAAAGATTGGAAAGAAAGTCAATGCTCGCGCCATTATCTATTTCCCGGAGGGTGAATTTATTCTCCACACAGAAGATGATAATGTTGATGATCCTAAGACAAGCAAGAGGAAGTCTGTATGTCTCAACCTTGTTATGGGACAGGTAATATTGAAAGGTGCGGGTCGCGATAAGACTATTCTCACGATGGACGCGCCAATGTTGCCTGCAAACGAAAAGGTATTGTATAGTTCTCCGACACTGCTTTCCATTCGAAATAACGGCACAAGTAATCCTGAAACCTATGCAAAGGTAAAAGGAACGGCTGCAAAAGGTACGTTTAAAGTTACGGTTGACGATGCTTCAAAACTAAAGGTTGGACAGTGGGTGTGTCTGAAAATGAAGCCTAATAAAAATTCTCAAGTAATTAAAGAGGAGCTTTTAGGACGTAATCCCGAGTCTACAATGACCAATCTCACTCAGAGTGGTGTCACCGTTATCGACTATCATCAGATTAAATCCATTTCAGGAACGGACATTACCTTTGAGGAACCCATCATGCGTGCTGTCAAATCAGGCGAAGAGTGGGAAGTCATTGAATACAAACATCATGAGGGTGTGGGCGTGGAAGACCTCACCTTCCGTGGTAAAGCCAAAGATAAATTCAAGCATCATGGTTCTTGGGAGGACGATGGAGCCTACAAACCAATCAACTTTGTGCGTCTTGTCAACTCTTGGATGCGCCGTGTAAGATTTGAAAACATCACTGAATGTGCCACCTTCCAAGACTGTGCCAACGTGATATGTTACGATGTTGAAATTACAGGAAACCGTGGACATTCAGCTGTTCGTATGGCAGGTTCATCACGTGGACTCATTGCCAACGTCTATGATAATACGCATGGTTATTTGACAAGTGACAAGAACTTTGCCGATCAGCGCACTGGTTTGGGCCAGTATCATGCTTGCGGTATATCAAAACACAGTATCGGTAACGTTATCTGGAATTGCACTTGGGGTACTGACGACTGCTTTGAAAGCCATGCCACACAGCCTCGCGCGTCGCTCTTTGACTGCTGTAAGGGTGGTTTCATGCAGTTGCGTATGGGTGGCGATAAGTCGCAGTTACCCAATCATCTCGATGATCTTACCTTATGGAACTTTGATTGTACGGCCATTAATCCTGCTGAAATGCCATTTAAATGGTGGGAAAATGGCACTAATAAGTGGTACAAAACGTTGCCTCCAACCATAGTAGGTATGCATGGTACGAAAGTGACTTTTGCTGATAATCAGACGAAACGTGACGAGGCAAACGGACAGGAAGTAAGTCCTCGCTCGCTCTATGCTGCCCAGTTGGAAAAGCGCTTGGGCTATCTCCCCGATTGGGTGAAGCAACTCGATGCACAGGCAAAAGAAGCAAAGAAAACCTGGGATTTTACAGTAATGTCTACCACGGATGAAGACAATCTGAAGAAAGGTGACAGTTGGGAAAACTTTGTTGATAAAACAGTTAATTATTATTCCAACAAGCAGAATATCGGTACAACAAGTGGTTCTAAGAAAGTTAAGCCTGAAGAACTCAAGAAATATGCAACTCCACTTTCTGCCAATGGTAAGGAATTGGAAGGCATGAAAGGTCTTCATTTCGGCATTTATGTAAACGAATTGGCTAAGGCGTTGGGCAAAGGTAAATTCATGATCTGCCATGATGAAGCGCATCGCATGCTGCGACTGAATGCAAGAGGCATTGCCATTGTTATCCCAAACTGCAAGAAAGGGCAGACGGTTATTGTGCATAGTAAGCCTACAAGCAGGACAGCTAAGAACTATTTCAAAACAGAATGCAATTTAGATATTAAGCAGGGGTTTGCTGAACCCACCGATGGTTCGCTTGTTCAAGAGAGCATTGGAACGGTGAAAGCCGACGGAGATGTTGTGCTGACGAGCACCAATGGCCTTTTCCTGTATGACATTATCTTGAAAGATACAGCAGGAAAGGTTATTGCAACAGGCTTGACAAAGCGTTTTGCAGACAATCATAAGCAACAGTCTGGCGTGCCTTATAATCTGCGAGGACAGCGCGTTGATAGGAATTATAAAGGTGTTGTAATTCAAAATGGCAAGAAAACTATTCAGAAATAAATCTGTGAAAGGGGCAGTACGGCTTTTGACCTGCTGCTCCTTAATCTTCCTCCCGATGGTTTCGAGAGGGCAGAAAGTCAATATTACAGTCAGCAATTCCACATCGGAGCAGCGTTCCGAAGTAGTCGAAATTGATGCCCGTAAGGTTTATCAGCGGTTGCAGTCTGCCTATGGTTCGCCGTTGATTGTACGTAATGCTTTCGGCCAGCAAGTGGCTTCTCAGCTCACGTCAGACAGCTTGTTGCTTGTTGATGCAGCTGTCTTCCCGAAGCGAAAGACCACGTTTACTGTCACTAAGGGCGTCCCCCGCAACTTCAAGAGTGTTGTTGACGGACAGCTTTATGCCTGGCGTGTGGACGATTTCACATGGGAAAACGACCGTTGTGCCTATCGTGCTTACGGCCCGGCTTTGCAGCGCACAGGCGAGAAGGCCTTTGGAATTGACGTATGGTTGAAGTCAGTTCCATATTTGGTTGTTGCTGATCGCTATGCTAATGTCTATGCAGCCAACCAGGAAGAAAAGCGACTTCGCAAAATAGGAGAAACTGAAGCTGCTGACAGTATCAAGCGCGATTTCTCGTTACATCTTGACCATGGCAACGGACTTGATTGCTATAATGTCGGGCCAACGTTGGGATGTGGCGCACCTGCACTGATGAATGGCGACAGTATTGTCATGCCCTACTGCTTCAGTTCCTACCGTGTGTTAGATAATGGGCCACTGCGTTTCCGTGCAGAGTTCGTCTATCAGCCCACGGATGTGAATGGTGAGAAAGGACTTGTTGAGCACCGTTTGATTACACTTGATAAGGGCTCAAGCTTCAATCGCGTCACCGTTTGGTATAAGAACCAGCATCGTCCGCAGCCATTCTGCTCTGGATTTGTCGTTCATGACGAGGGAAGTGAGACGGTACATTTAGGGAGAAACTTCGTAGAATATGCCGACCCTACCGACAACCCCTCTGGTCATGGCTTCCAAATCTATGTTGCAGCGCTTTTTCCCAAAGGCAAAGTGTGCTCACGTTTGCTGAAAAACACCCGCTTGGGTAAGGGAATTGTCGGTCATGCTATTTGCGAAACAACCATCCGTCCTAATGAAAAGGTTACCTATTATTTCGGTGCAGGATGGATAGGTTCGGGCATTAGCAACCAGAAAGCATGGCAACTTGAAATCTCTTCTTTCATGGAGGGATTGTATAAACCGCTTGGGGTGAACGTGGAATAATCGCCAACACAGAATTCCATATATTCTCTTTCAGTCCCCTTCTGCCTTACTTCATTTCGCAAGTTTGCGTATAGTAATCTAAGGTTTCAAGGGGAGAGAAACCTTACTTGCAGATTTCTTGGCAAGTATACGGTGGCTTTTCCGGCCACCGTAAATAATTTTAAACAACTGGTTTTAATGGAGAGTTATAGGTGAAGAAGCCCTCTCTCTAACCTGTTTCTGTAAACTTTCTCTCCTCGTTTTTAACATTTGGTAGTTTCAACTACCAAATGCGAATTTACTTAAGTTTTTTATAAAAAAACAAATTTCGGTGTTCTAAAGTTAAGTTTCTTCCTGGGTCTGTCATTTAATTTGGCTTTTATCGCGTAAAATACGGCAAATCACACGATAATATGACACAAATCATTTCAAAAAATCATTTGCTTTTATGTTTGATGAGCCTTATTCTCCGAGACTTCTATATAGGTCTACGACACAGGAAAGCTGCTGTTGGCGTGTTTCAAGCAGTTCCATTTGGGCATCAAGCGCATCGCGTTCGGCCTCAAGTACATCGAGATAAGTAGCTCGTCCGTTCATATAGAGTTGACGAGATACCTCAACCGAGTGTTCCAAAGTCTTCACTTCTTCCTCTTTTAGCGCATAATAGGCGGCGAGATTCTTGTTCTTTGACAGCAGCGTACATACCTCAGAATAGGCTGTAAGCAGTATTTTGTCATATTCATATAAGGCTTGTAGCTGTGCGGCATCAGCCTGTTGGAAGTTAGCTTCGATAGCTTTTCGGTTGATAAGTGGTGCAGCTAGCCCTCCCACGACACTGTAAGCGAGCGACTTTGGCATACGCGTTAGGTAGGTAGGATTAAAGGCTTCAAGTCCCAAAGTGGCACTAATGTTTACCGAAGGCAAGAAGGCTTTGCGCGCCGTTTCTACGTCCCAATGAGCTGCAGCGAGTTCATGTTCAGCCTGACGGATATCGGGTCGATGGCTCAGGAGATTGGAAGGAAGTCCTATAACGACCATTTTCACGTCTTCATTCAACAACTGTTTGGCGTCTCGTTGAATGGGCGTTGGGTAACGACCGAGCAGTAAGTTGAGTGCATTTTCACATTCGGTAATCTCTTGTTTCAATGCAAACTCCTGTGAACGCGCCTTTGCAAGCTCTGCTTTGAACTTCTCAACAGCCAGTTCTGTGTCGCTATCGGCCTCCTTTTGTATCTCAGCTATCTTCTCCGCCTGACGCTGAAGATCGATGTATTTGCGTATAAGTGCAAGCTTGTTATCTAAGGCCAACAAGGTATAATAATTGCTTGCGACCTGTGAAATCAATGAAGCGCGCACGGCATTCTGGCCTTCTAAGGTTGCCAAATAACGCTCGACAGCCGCTTTCTTGCTTGACTTCAACTTGCCAAAGAGGTCGAGTTCCCAGTCAAAGGCAAAGCCCGGGTGATAGTTCATGAGTGGATCGGGGATGAGTTTTCCAGGAGTCATCTCGGTAGAAGCATTGCCAGCACCCTCACTTGTGTATCGTCCGGCCTTGCTAACTCCTACTTCTGCCCCCACGGAAAGCGATGGAAGCATGGCTCCTTTGGCTGCAATCATTCCGCTTTTTGCCACAGCTATCTGCTGCAATGTTATCTTTAAGTCTTGATTATTGGCTAAAGCGGAGTCGATAAGTGTCTTGAGTTGTGGGTCGGTGAAAAACATTTTCCATGACGTAGGCGTAGTCTTCGCCGTCAGCGTATCACCATTATATTGCGTGGGTAGCTGCAAACGTGTGCGGCTATTGACTTGCGTCGCTTGGGGAGTCTTGCAAGATGACACTCCGATGGCAATCAGAATAAGAAGGAAAATATTATTTCTTTTCATCATTTTCAAGTTTATATTGTTTGTCTTTCTCCTCTGTCAAAGGCTTGTTTCGTTGGTAACGAACCATCTTTACATGGTCGGCCATACGCCCAAAGATATAATACAATCCCGGAACGAGAATGAGTCCGAAGCATGTTCCGAATAGCATTCCACCTGCAGCTGCCGTGCCAATGGTTCGGTTTCCAATAGCCCCTGCACCATGAGCAAATACTAATGGCAGCAAGCCGGCTATGAAAGCGAACGATGTCATGAGTATAGGACGGAAGCGAGCTGCCGCACCTTCGATGGCCGCTGCACGTATACTCTTACCTAAGTTGTGGCGTTGCACGGCATATTCTACCATTAACACTGCATTCTTTCCAAGCAAACCAATCAGCATTACCATAGCAACTTGGGCGTAGATGTTGTTTTCCAATCCCGTGAGTTTTAGGAAAATGAACGTTCCACAGATGCCCGCGGGCAGACAAGTAATAATTGGTAGTGGCAAAAGGAAGTTCTCATATTGTGCTGAAAGGATGAGATAGACGAACGTTAAACATACAATAAAGATGATCAACGCTTGATTTCCTTGGTCTACTTCGTCTTTAGTGATGCCGGCAAAGTCGTAATCATAGCCGTGAGGTAGCGTCGAAGCAGCCACCTCTTCGATAGCTTTGATGGCCTGACCACTACTGTATCCAGCTGCTGCTGAGCCTGTAACTTCAGCAGAATTATATAGATTATGACGCGTCATCTCACTCATTCCATATACCTTTTCCATGTGTAAAAAGTCGGCATAAGGCACCATTTCACCTTGGTTGTTCTTAACATTTAACTGCATCAAGTCTTGTGGAAAAGCACGATATTTTGGGTCGGCTTGCACGATGACCTTATAGGGCTTACCAAATCGAACGAAGCCCGTTTCGTAGTCAGAACCAATCAATGTGGAGAGATTATCCATGGCTGTACCAAGTGTAATGCCTTTTTGTGCGGCGATATTATTATCTACTCGAAGCATGTATTGAGGGAAACTGGCCGAGTAAAAGGTAAAGGCTGAGCCTATCTCTGGACGCTTATTAAGAGCTGAAACGAAGCTCTTGCTGACCTTTTCCATAGCATGATAGTCGTTACTTCCAGTCTTATCAAGGAGTCGAAGCTCGAAACCTGACGCCGCACCATAGCCTGGAATAGAAGGTGGTTCGAAAAATTCTATGTTGGCATCTGTTATCTGTTGGCACTTGTTTTCAAGGTCATTGATAATCTCTTTTGCCGTCCGACTGCGTTCCTTCCAAGGCTTAAGATTAATCAAACACGAACCAGAGTTGGCGCTGGTTCCTTCAGAAAGGATCTCATATCCAGCCAAAGAAGACACACTTTCTATGCCATCTTCCTTTGCAATTATACTCGCAAGTTGATGTGCAACTTTATTCGTTCGCTCGATAGTAGCACCAGGTGGTGTCTCAATTACAGCGTAAATCATGCCCTGATCTTCTTGAGGAATGAAGCCCGAAGGTAACGAATTGTTGATAAAGAAGGCTCCAATGCAGAACAAAAGTAATAGCGGAAGCGTGATAATCTTCCTCGAAACAGTGCGTTGAAGCACGTTGCGATAGCCGCCGATTCCTTTGTCAAAACCCGCATTAAACTTATCAAGTACACGATTAAGCCACGTCTTTTTGATGTGGTTATCACGCTCTCGAGTCAATATTAGCGCACAAAGCGAGGGCGTAAGTGTTAGGGCTGTGAAGCCCGAAAGCACGATACCAGAAGCTATTGTGATTGAAAACTGCCGATAAAACACGCCTTCCGGACCACCCATAAAGGCTACAGGAATGAACACAGATGCCATAACCAATGTCACGGCTACTATGGCTCCACTGATTTCTTTCATTGCCTTTTGCGTGGCTTCCAAAGGTTCTAAGCCTTCTTGGGCTATCTTCACATTGACTGCTTCGATTACCACAATGGCATCATCGACCACGATTCCAATCGCCATTACTAAGGCAAAGAGCGATATCATGTTAAGCGTTATGCCGAAAGCATTCATGACTGCGAAGCTACCTATTAACGAAACAGGGACTGCAAGACATGGAATGAGGGCTGAACGCCAGTCTCCAAGGAACAAGAATACAACGCAACCAACGAGTATAAAGGCTTCAAACAGCGTGTGAATTACCTTTTCTATAGAGGCATCAAGGAATCTACTGATGTCGTAACTCAACTCATAATGCATGCCCTTTGGCATGTCTTTTTGAAGGTGAGCCATAGTTTTCTTGACGTTCTGAATAACTTGTCGCGCGTTCGATCCATAGGCTTGTTTCAGTGTTATGGCTGCAGACGGGTGACCATTCAACGTAGAATATATGTCATAAACCTCACTCCCGAGGCTCACATCTGCTACATCTTTGAGTCTAATAAATTGCCCATCAGGAGTTGATTTCACGACAATATTGCTATACTCTTCAGGCGTTGTATAACGTCCCGGATACTTTAACACATACTCAAAGCTTTGTGCATGCTTGCCCGAACTTTCCCCAAGCTTGCCTGGAGAGGCTTCAATGCTCTGCTGTTGTAAGGCATCTGTGATGTCGCTTGCAGACAAACCATAGGCCGTAAGCTTATCAGGCTTGAGCCAAACACGCATGGCAAAGCTCCTCGTTCCAAGGATATCAAGATCTCCAACGCCATCAACGCGGGCGAGTTCTGGGGAGATATTGATGTCCGCATAATTGAAAAGGAAGTTCTGATCGACTTTAGGATCATCGCTATATAGGTTGATATACATGAGGATGTTAGGCTCCTCACGAGATATTTTCACTCCTTCGCGCACAACAGCTGGCGGTAGTTTGTTGGTCGCTGCCGACACTCGGTTTTGCACATTGATGGCATCCACGTTTGGATCTGTACCGAGTTTGAAGACAATGTTTATCTCTCCTTCGCCGTCATTGCCTGCATCCGACTCGATATACTTCATTCCTGGCACACCATTCAGTGCCTGTTCAAGCGGTATAAGCACTGACTTTATCATCAGTTCATTGTTGGCTCCCGGATAATCGGCTACCACATTAACCTTTGGAGGGGATATAGATGGGAACTGAGTAATGGGTAAATTGAACAGCGAAAGAATGCCAATGAAGACGATTACCAATGAAACAACGATGGCAAGTACCGGTCTTCGAATAAACTTTTGAAACATATTGACTGTTTATTAGCGTCTTTTTTTCTTCTTATAAATGGTTGTTCTCATCATGAAATAATATGGTGTGAGAACTTTTTTCGGTTGTAAAGCATGATGAAAAGCCACCTGAAAGCCTTAGTCGGCATTCAGTTGAACACGCTTCATGGCTTCACTTGGTGTGTAATAACGCGTCTTTACGTGTTGACCATCATGCACTTTCTGCACTCCACTCAATAGAATCTTGTCGTTGGCAGTTAGTCCTTCGGCGATAATAAACACCTCTGGTTGTTCAAAAGCCACTTTAATCTCGCGTGAATGTGCATAGCCTGCGCCATCAACAACAAACACATAGCGGCGGTCTTCCTCTTCATACGTGGCCTGTTGTGGGATTACCAACACGTTATGTAAAGGCATATTGATGCGCACTGTGCCTGTTTCGCCATTGCGAAGCAAGCCTTTCGGATTGGCAAAGCGGGCACGAAGAGCTATATTTCCAGAGCTACTGTCAAACTCACCAGCTATGTTTTGGATGTAGCCTTTAGCCGAAAAGGCGCTTCCATTTGCAAGAATCAGCGTCAAAGGAAGTTTGTTTCGTTCGGCAGAATGTTGCTGATAGTCTATATATTCGGGTTCAGAGATATTGAAATATACGTTGAGTGACGAGTTGTCGGATAGTGTAGTGAGCAAGTCACCTCCCTGCACTAAGCTCCCAATCTTTTTCGGAAGACTTCCTATAACGCCTGTAAATGGGGCGCTGATTAAGCATAATCGTGCTTGAATCTGTGCCAATTTATAATCTGCCAAGGCTGCATTGAGCTTCGCTTTAGCCATCTTTTGTGCGTTGGGCGAAACAATTTGCCCCCTCGTTAGCGTTGTTGTGTTTTGCAGTTCAATGCGTGCTTGCTCGGCTTCTGCCTTTGCCCGCGCCACATTCTGTTGCGCTCCAACAATCGAAATGCGGAAAAGCGGCTGACCGGCTCGCACCTGTTGTCCTTCAGTGACATAGACTTGCTGCAAGATTCCCTCCTGCTGCGCGCGTACTTCTATGTTTTTTCGCGATTCAATATTGGCCACATAGTCCTTTGAAACTTGTGTATTGGTTACCCAAGGAGACGTTACTGCGTAGACCGTTTGGTCGCTGTTTTCCTTGTTTTTGTGGCATCCTGTGACTACAATCAATGTGATGATAGCCATCAACAGCATCTCTTTCTTCATACCTAACTAATGGGTTATCCGATTATCTTTTACTAATGATTCAAGAATTAAATACAAATTTATAGATATTTTAAGTAGTTTGCCGTAAATCTATCATTAAAAAGATTTAATAGATAGGAATTAATCACTTCTTTAACTCATTTTTCACATAATGTAAAGTGAGGTTAATCATCTCGCAATCTGCCTCATTTCGTCGTGTCTTTTGCCCCAGATTACGCTACAAAATTATAGGAATTGTGAGTGCATCTCACTTGTTGTGTTTTTTAATCCAACTTTAATCCCCTTATCTTTGGATTTGGCATGGGTTATCATTCGGCTTACATCGTGCTGAAATAAAACGCTAAGCATTATATCATACAACTGAAATACTCCCATAACTTCTTTGAGAAAATAAGATGTTTTGTTTGCTTTTTTATAAAAACAATACAGGATTTTGTAAATGAGTCCTGATATTTCTCGTTTATCTTTATATTTAAGAACGAGACAAAAAGTTTGTTTCTATAAAACGCTATCATTGCTTATATGGCATTATCTCAGTTGATTTCTCTGCCGAATGCGTTGTCGTTGTTGTTCTTTCTCACGATAGGAAAGGGTGCTTTTCAACGTGAATCGTACTGCGCATCAGCGCTGAACAATGAGGTAATCAAAGCAAAATTAATCAGCGCTTTGCGTTATAAGGGCGAAGAGTTCAAGGATGTTTTGAAGATGGGACGTACCCAATTGCAGGATGCAGTACCTATGACGGCGGGCCAAGAGTTTAATGCTTATGTCAACAATCTTGAGGAAGAAATTCTCAATATAGAACGAAACATCAAACTCTTACACGAGATTAACATGGGTGGTACAGCCATTGGAACAGGTCTTAACGCTGTACCGGGCTTTGCAAAGCTATGTGCTGCCAACCTAAGTAAACTCACAGGAGAACCTTTTCTGTCTGCAATCGACCTCGTAGAAGCTACTCCTGACACAGGCGCTTACGTCAGTTTCAGCGGCGCTTTGAAGTGTTTGGCAGTGAAACTCTCTAAGATTTGCAACGACTTCCGCTTCATGGCATCCAGTCCACGCTGTGGTCTTAACGAGATAGATCTGCCTCCGAAGGCCCCAGGTTCATCGATTATGCCGGGTAAAGTCAATCCCGTTATCCCAGAAGTTACTAATCAAGTATGCTTTAAAGTTATTGGAAACGATGCCACAGTAACGTTTGCTGCCGAGGCAGGTCAACTTGAATTAAACGTTATGGAGCCTGTAATCACCGAGTGTCTCTTCGAGAGTTTATGGTGGCTTCACAATGCTATTGATACGTTAACTGAGGAATGTGTGCTCGGCATTACAGTCAACAAAGAACGTTGTTACGAAATGGTTAAGAACTCAATCGGCATCGTTACCGCGCTCAATCCATACATTGGATACAAGAATAGCACAAAGGTTGCGAAGGAAGTCCTTGAAACCAACCGCTCCGTTTACGACATTGTACTCGAAAAAGGCTTACTGTCGAAAGAAGAACTTGACGAAGCTCTCAACCCAAAGAATATGCTTGCATCGCATAAGTTCATTAAATAAATGATCTACTTCAAAAGAAAAGAGGCTGCAAGGAATTATCCCTGCAGCCTCTTTTTTATGCTTATAGTCTCGCCTCTTTAACCAGACCATCTACTTGTGTATTGCAATTCACTATGCCTTCTTTAATTATTTAGCCTGTGAAAGCCATGGAAAACGAAGCTTATTAGGAATATAACAAAGAACAAAAGTAGTCAGAAGAGAATGTGAAAAAGGTGCGACAAATGGCAGAGATGCGTCATTCCATGCGGTTAAATACGGCAAATCACACGACAATTTGCATCATTTCACGCCATGATTTAATAGTGACTTAAGAGGGAAAGCGCAACACCGATGACCATTGTTCCCCATAAAATACATAATAACCCAGGGGAGCCTGCACTATCGTTTGGCAACCCTGGGTTATCAACTGCACAACGTTTATGGCGTTGATACGTAGATTTCATAATGTAATTTCCATAAATTCATGACATAACTATTCACACATAGCGAGGGGAATAGCGTAGTTGTGGTTCCATGTTTACCTTACGCTTCTCGCTGTTTGGTATTCATCCGTGCCTCAACTACATTAACAACATAGTCGCCAAGCTTCTCACATTCTTGGATGAGATCCATGTACATCGTGCCGATAGTGTAGGTATAGGCATGTGAATTGACATCATTAATGTTCTGTGTTCGAAGCTGATCGCGATAGTTGTTGATTTCATTCTCGATGTTGAATGAATGGTTCACGTCGATGGTTTCACGGGTATGATTGAACATGTAGTTCATTTGTTCGAGCGCATTATTGGTCAGATTGAACATCTGATGAATGTGTTCATACTGCTGGGGAGTGAAATCTTCCTTGCTTGTAAAGCGCCGATTAATCGTGCGGGCCATGTTGAAGCAGCTGTCTCCGATGCTTTCTATCTCGCTTATCTCGCGGAGCATGGCTCTGATCTTAGCCTTGGTCTCGTCGCTCAGATGCGAATCGCTCACTTCATTGAGGTAGTTTGCGATCTCAACTTCCATGTTGTCGCTGATTCCTTCGTATTTCTCAATGCGGCTATATACCTTTAGAAAGGCCTTCTCATCCTTTTCTATAAGCAGTGTCTGCACCATTCCGAACATGCGATGAATGCGTTCTGCGAAGCTGGTTATTTCTTTTTGGGCCTCAAGAACAGAGAGTTCGGGGGTCTTCATGATACCCGTCTGGATGAAATGCAGGCGGAATTCATCTTCGTCGGCTTGTGCCTTAGGCTTGATAACAAAGCAGACTATCTTTTCAATCTGCTTGATAAAGCCCACCAGAATACATGTGTTGGTGATGTTGAATATAGTATGGAAAGCCGCAAGAACAAAGCTCAGCTTGGCTACGTTGGCTAAGAAATGGGGGTCACCTTTGGTCATGAATTCATCGAAACCAACGAAACCGCACACCATATTGATGAATGGTTTGAAGACCAACAGCATCCAAATGACACCGAAAACATTGAAGAACATGTGGGCAAAAGCAGCTCGCCGCGCTTGCGTATTAGCCGTGAGAGCAGCAATGTTGGAAGTAACTGTGGTTCCAATGTTCTCTCCCATCACCAAAGCTATACCCTGATAGATAGGTAAAACGCCACTCGAACAGAGGATCATCGTTATTGCCATGATTGCCGCTGAACTCTGAACGCACATTGTCAGCACGCTACCGATGAGCAAAAACACTATAGTTGTGACGAAACTATTAGGGTCGAAAGAGGCAAAGAAGTCGAGAACGGGCTGGTTATGTGCCAGATCCATGTCGATACCTGTTTGTCGGAGAGTTCCCAATCCGAGGAACATGAACGAGACACCGAAGATGAAATCGCCGATAATCTTGCGCTTCTTAGAGTAGATAAGGATAATAGCGATAAAGAAAGCAGGCCATACAAAGTCGGTGATATTAAATGAGAAGCCGGCACTCATAATCCAAGCGGTCAACGTAGTACCGATGTTTGCACCCATGATTACCGAGATGGCTTGTGCCAAAGTGAGCAGGCCGGCGTTGACAAATGACACGGTCATCACCGTCGTTGCGGTCGAACTCTGCACTGCGGCAGTGATGAATGTACCCGTAAGAATACCTGTAAAGCGGTTTGTTGTCATTGCTCCAAGGACATGACGAAGCTGTGGGCCCGCCATCTTCTGCAAACTGTCGCTCATTGATTTCATACCGAACATCAGCAATGCAAGTGCACCTATGAGCCTAAAAATTATCCAAATCGACATATTTTTAATTAATTTGTAATGTCAGCGTCATGCAGTCTGCCAACTTTTTCCTATCTTTGAACGGTTTGATATGCATCACGCTCACGCAAACCATAACACACTTCACATTATATAAAAATGGAAACGATATGAAACAGGCAGTACAAATACGTTGCAAAAATAATAAAAAAACTGAAAAAGTAGCTATCGGAAGCACACTTTCTGATATTTTTTCGCAATTTAATCTCCCAATGCCTTACGGCCCAATTTGCGCCAAGGTGAACAACAAAGTGGAAGGAATGCACTATCGGGTCTACCACAGTAAGGACGTGGAATTCCTTGACATGCATTCTCCTTCAGCTTCGCGCAACTACACACGGACATTGTTTTTCGTGCTCTGTAAGGCTGTTCACGACCTTTATCCCAAGAGTTATGTCATCATAGATATCCCTGTTTCCAATGGCTATTACGTCAATCTGCAACTTGGTCACCCTGTAGAACAGACCGATGTAGACCGCATTTGCCGGCGCATGCAGGAGATTATCGATGCTCATATGCCTGTGAAACGCTTCGAAGTGCCGGCAGAACAGGCGATAAAGATGTTCAGAGACCGGGGCGATGAGGCTAAGGCCAAACTCTTGGAGAGTGCAGGAAAACTCTACACTACCTATTATGAAATTGATGATTACGTGGACTTTTATTATGGTTCGCTGCTGACCAACACGCGAAGTCTTTATCTCTTTGGACTTGACAAATACTATGACGGTCTGCTGTTGCGCATCCCTTCGATTGAAAATCCAGGGGTTTTGCCCGAGATTATCAGGCAAGATAAGATGTTTGAGATATTCAAGGAGCACCACAGATGGCAGGAAATTCTCGGTGTCCGCACTGTAGGCGACTTCAATGAAGCCGTCACTACGGGCCACGCTACAGATTTAATCAACGTCAGCGAGGCTCTGCAAGAGAAGAAGATTGCGCTCATTGCCGACGAAATAGCCAACAGAAAAGGTGTGAAGTTGGTGCTTCTGGCGGGGCCTTCTTCGTCGGGAAAGACCACCACCTGCAAGCGGTTGTCGGTTCAGTTGCTGGCCAATGGCATCAAACCATTGCAGATAAGCCTCGACGACTACTTCGTCAACCGCGATGACACGCCTAAGGATGCCAAGGGGGAATATGACTATGAGAGTATCTATGCACTCAATCTGAAACTCATCAACGAGCAGTTCAATGCCCTTTTCCGCGGTGAAGAGGTGGAGCTTCCAAAGTATAATTTCCAGTCAGGAAAGAGTGAAAAGAGTGGCAAACGGCTCAAAATGAGCAATCACAACGTGCTTGTTGTGGAAGGTATTCACGCCTTGAACCCCGAGCTGACGGCCCAGATACCTGAGCAACAGAAGTTTCGTGTCTATGCTTCGGCACTGACAACGATACTCCTCGACGACCATAATTACATCCCAACAACCGATAACCGCCTCTTGCGTCGCATCGTTCGCGACAACAAATACCGTGGAGTCACGGCACAGGAGACCATTCGTCGGTGGCCGTCGGTACGCTCGGGAGAGAACAAGTGGATATTCCCTTATCAGGAAAATGCCGATGCTGTGTTCAACACGGCTATGCTTTTCGAACTTGCAGTGCTGAAAACGCAGGCCGAACCACTGCTTGAACAGGTGCCCGAAACAGCCTCGGAGTATAGCGAAGCCTATCGTTTGCTGAAGTTCTTGAAGTATTTCAAGCCCATCAGCAACCGTGACATTCCTCCCACATCGCTGCTGAGAGAGTTTCTCGGAGGCAGCTCGTTCAAGTATTAGAAAACTTTCGTTGGGCCAAGGGAGGTTTCCCCTTGGCTTTCTTTTTGCCCTGTCTGCCGTGTCATAATCACAGGAAGCAGAAAATAGGTTAAATCTTTTCAAGAGTCTTTACAAATGCTCTTCAATGCTTGGCGTATTTGAAACAAGAGCCTTCCTCGTTCAAAATACGTTCTGTTTTCTAATAGTTTGCAACGTGCTAACAGTCAATCGGTTATGAGACTAAGAGCAAATTTTGAGGTCAAATCACGCTGAAAAACGCAGTGATTTGCATCAAATTACCTCATCATTTGCCTCATCTTGCCATGCCATCTGACGCAAATAGCGCGGTGATCTCCACCCTATTGTTTTATCATAATGACCATGTGGTAAAATAACAGGAGAGAGGTGGGAGAGCAATTCGGTATGGATTGTACTCTTAAAAGTCTTATATTTATAATATGTGTTGTCGTTTTCCATATTTGCAACTCGGTACGAGTTGTGCTCTTGAAAGTCTTGTATTTATCCATAACTTGAAGAAAAGGATAATTTGCAATGTACGAGTTGTACTCTTAAAAGTCTTGTATTTGTAATATGTGTTTCGTTTTCCATATTCGCAACTCGGTACGAGTTGTACTCTTGAAAGCCCTACGTTGGCGAGCGAAGTGAGCCTACGTGGGGATAAAATAGACGCGTGAAATGAACCCGGAACGGGTTCAGCTTTTTCGTATCTACTATGTAATTGGAAAGAAGCAAAACCCGTACCGGGTTTGAAAATCACACGTTACCGCTCTCCCGAGGTAGGCTCGTTCCTCGCCAACCGCGGGCTTTCAAAAGCATAACTGCTACGCAGTTACGTTACAGGCTCATATCTCGTCTGTTATCTTGCCACACTTTCAAAAGCATAACTGCTACGCAGTTACTACATGAAAAAAGCCTTATCGCACAACATAATATCCATTGTCATCCATAGGAACGAAAGTCGGGATAGTTCAGCATGGCACTCATCGCACGACATAACATCCATTGTCATCATATAATAACAGATTATGCGTAGAACAATATATACCCTATCATATGACAATCTCTATTAAATCCCGCTGTAACTTGCCTCACTTTACCATGCAACTTGACGCTAATTACACTGCAACTTGAGTCACTTTGCGTTGTAAAATGACTTTAGTTGCGCGGTGATTAGCGTCAGATTGCAGCATAAGATGATAGGAGTGATGATGTCAAAGCTATAGAATGGCTTCGTTCAAACATGGAAAGCACGTTTTCATTTCTGTTTAGTGGTGTCCGGAAGTGTTAAAAATCGGATAAGTTTCTTTACATGAAAGTGGGACGTTTCAAGTGAGAAAAAATACTTTCAGACTTACAGAAAGAGAAAGAAAAAATGTATCTTTGCAATCAGAATTTAAGAAGAGAATTATTAAAAAAGCTTTGTCTTTTGCCTGTCGGCTGTGAGATGAAGTTGGTTCTCAATTTTCGTTTCCTAAGAATTATATTATGGAGTCATTCGTTGAGCATATATTTGTGCTGTTAGGAGCATCCGCATTGGTGATTGCTGTCTTCTTTCTTGTCTTTCATTTTTCGCCTGTCCGCACGCTTCCCAGTATGGTAACGTTGCGCGTAAAGGCCATTCTGGGCATTCTGGCAGCTACGTTTCTCACCGTCGTGAGTGTTGTTTTGTCAGTCCGTTACAACCACGAATTGCAACAATTTTTTCCTAATCTCTTCGAGTATGGAGTGCTTCCGGCAGTGTCTTTGAGTGCAGTGATTCTGCTTTCGTTTTTGATATGCTTCGTTTTCAAGTATGAAAAGGCTGTGTGGTTGCATCGCAATCCCAAACGAAGTAGGTTGATGTTGCAGACAGCCAATCATACATTCAAAGTCGAAGGGGTGTCAATAGGCAGCATTGATGGTATAAACAATGGGCGCGGTGTAAGCTTTTCATGGTTTGACGGACGCTTTATTGCTGCGGGAAAGCATAAGGTAACGTTTCAATTCTATACCTATCGGAAGCTCAGGCGATATGCTGCCATGGATATTGTCTATACGAAAGACATCACCATGGAGTTCCTCCCGGGCGCTGTTTACATGGTTGAAGCGCGCCCGGGGAGTAAGAATTTCCATGTCACAAGAGACATGAAACGGAGCATATAGCAAGCTGTGCCGACTTAAAAGGTCGGCGCATGCCTGCCCATGGATACATACTTCAATCCTCTATCTTCTTTAGGGAACCGGCAGTTGCTGTTCGTTGAGCTTGCGAAACGAGGATAGCAAAGGGTTGGAGTGACTCTCCTTTCTACAAGATTTGCTCGGCGTGAGCCTTCACTTTGATTTCTTTTGGTCCGATGATGCGGGTCACTGTGCCCTCGGTATCCGTAATAAAGGTGGTGCGGTACACGCCCATGTATGTGCGTCCGGCCATCTTTTTCTCGCCATATACACCGAGTTCCTGCACGAGTTTGAGTTCTGTGTCGCAGAGAAGTGGGAAAGGAAGGTCGTATTTTTCAATGAACTTATGGTGCGATTTGGCATCCTGTGTGCTGCATCCCAACACGGCATAACCTTCTGAAATGAAGCGCTTGTAGTTGTCACGGAGGTTACAAGCCTCGTTGGTACAGCCTGGGGTAGAGTCCTTCGGATAGATGTACAGCACTAATTTCTTACCATTAAAATCACTCAGTTTCCATTCCTTACCGTCTTGGTCAACGCCTAAGACCTCGGGAAGTCTTTGTCCTATTTCAATCATACGTTATGGGGTTATGTTTGTTTTCCTATGTCAGCCGTTGCCGAAAGTGGCAGTTAGCCTGTCATGGACAAAGATACGACTTCTTATTGACACTTTCAACCTTTTCTAAGATAATTTATCTCATTGGATTAAACAATGGTGAATTTGAGAAAAAAGACGGCATGAAGAGATGCAAAATAGAAAAGATTGCTTATCTTTGTGGCAGATAAAGGTAATGATTATGGAAACAACTGTATTCAATCCTACCCAGATTCATTTGTTGAAAATGTTTGAAATTGACAAATCAGAAGAGGGACTTAAAGAACTGAAAGAAGTGCTTTATCACTATTATTCTAAAAAAATGAATAAGGCACTTGATTGGTTATGGGATACCGGACAGCTTGACCAAAAGCGCCTGGACGATATTAATGAAACCGATCTTCACGCATTGTAGGAAACATGCGCATAGTACTTGATACAAATTGCCTAATACAAAGCGTGTCACCTCGCAGCAAATACCATGCTGTGTGGGAGTCCTTTGTATCGGGAGAAAATCGACTTTGCATAACAAATGAAATCATTGAAGAGTATATTGAGATTCTCCAAAAGCTTGTAGGATATGAGGTTTCAGAGTATATTGTGAAGACTATTATCAACAGTCCATTTACAGAATTCTTCACACCTTATTATCATTTTGAACTTATCAAGGCTGATCCTGATGACAATAAGTTTGTTGATTGTGCGATTGTTGCCCGTGCAAGATATGTTGTAACCAATGATCATCACTATGATGTACTAAAAGAAATTCCATTCCCTAAAGTGCAGATTATCTCCATTCAGGATTTTATGAAAGTTGTAGGTGGCTTGTAATGTGTTGCTGTGAATAGTTGATTTTGCTATATTCTCATTGATTTTTATTTAAGTAACGCAAGTAAAAGTGTCGTAATATCTCCTGAATATCCTAATTTCCTCCTATTAGTTTATGTTTGTTTGAATATGAAATGCGGATGAAGTTCATCGCCGTAATGCGGCTGATAGCTGAAGCCTGCTTCGTTGAAAGCAAGGAGTTCATCGGGCTGGTGCCATTTGTTTTGGATGATGCAGCGTGTCATGGCGCCGCGACAACGCTTGGCATAGACTGAAACCACCTTCATGCTGTCGCCTTTCTCCACGTAGAAAAGGGGCTGAACAACCTTTACTTCGCGGCAAATGCGCTTCCAATCGAAGAGATATTCATATTCCTCGGTAGCCAAATGTATCAGCACACCGTCATCTTTCTTGACGGCTTCGATGAGCGTATCTGTAAGGCGTGAGCGCCAGAAAGCAAACATGTTTTGGTCTTCAGCAGCGTGAAGATGCACCTTGGCCTCCATGCGATAAGGATGGATTTTGTCTGACGGACGCAGCAAACCATACAGGAATGACGTAATGAACAGGTGGCTTTGGGCAAATCGGAAGTCGGCTTCAGAGAACGAAGATGCCTGCAGGTATTTGTAAGCATGACCGTTGTAGGCCAGTAAAGCAGGCATTTTTTCATCGTCATTGAAGAAACTCTGAAAGCGCAACCGGTTCTCCAAAGCTATCGACATGCTGCAATGAAAGGCTTCAGCCAACGTCTCCACAGGCCACGAACTCATCTCTAAGACAAAGCGTTCGGCCGTAGTTTCATAGACAGGTTGAGTCTCTATAGGCACTTTTACGGCCGTCTTGGCATTCATGATCTTGGCTGAAGCGAGAATTATCTGCATAGGGTGATGATTTGGTTTCCGTCAATATATTCTGTTTTTTCTATATGCGCATGCGTGGGAAAATGTGGAGCTGCCACGCCTTCTGTTATCATTATCGGAGCCGTCTCCACTCGGATTTCGTCCCAAAGTCCGCGTTCGATGAAAGCCTGCAGCGTCTTCCTGCCCCCTTCTACAACGAGACTTTGTTTTTTCTCGGCATAGAGATGAGCGATGACTTCATCAATGATTGCTGCGACAGTCCAGCCTTCCGGCCGCTCTTTTCGTACTGCCATAGTCGGCGAAAGCACGATACGTTCGGGATTACAACCACTCCATTGGCGCACGTCAAGGCGGGGATGATCGGTCAAGAAGGTGGTATGGCCCACGAGAACAGCTTCATTTTCGGCCCGCAACTGATGCACAAGCATTTGTGTGACAGGCGTAGAAAGCTGCAACGGACAGTCTTTTTTGCTGATAAAACCATTCGCTGTCTGTGCCCATTTCAGGAGAATATACGGCCGATGCAAAGCATTGAACGTGATGAAACGGCGGTTCAAGGCCAAGCATTCCTGTTCCATGATGCCCACAACGACCTCAATACCGGCGTCGCGCATGCGCTGAATGCCACGTCCCTGCACCTTGGCAAAAGGGTCAACACAACCGCAGACGCATCGCTTTATGCCCTTGCTGATGATGAGATCTGCACAGGGTGGCGTCTTGCCATAATGTGAGCAAGGCTCCAACGACACGTAGATTGTAGCCTCGGGCAACAGCCTCTCATCTTCCGGTCTGACGCTTGCAAAGGCATTCACTTCAGCGTGTCCTTCGCCGCATCTGACGTGATAGCCTTCGCCGATGATGCGGTCATGTGCCACAATCACAGCACCCACCATGGGATTGGGCTTGGCATTCTGCCGTCCGTTCTCTGCCAGTTGCAGGCAGCGTTTCATGTAATATTTATGCTCCATAGATTGCAAACTTACTGAAAAATCTTTGATTAGGCGTGGCAAAACCTTGTTTTTTATCTTTTAATAGGATGGAGTTTGTGTGAGTTATTGTTTTGCAGTGTGACTGGATTGACACCGTATCTACCTTTTTCCATATATCTCTTTCATGATGGCTTCGCCCACCTTGGCCCGATAATGACTCATGTCATAATAGTCATGGAAGTCAATGAAGCGGTCGTCGTGTGAGTAGTCATAGACGCACTGCGGGCCGAAAATATGCAGAAGTATGTCTAAATCATCCGGATTGAAGCGCTCCCGCTGATAGTTTGGGCCGATAACCATCTTCAAATTCGTGTGGTGGCGTTCGCAGAAATTCTGCAAATCAGCCAGCATTCTGATTTGTCTTTCGCCCAAGACACGCGGTGCAAGCGAGGCCTCACGCGGCTTTCGGGGCTCCGAATTCCATTCGCCCTGCTGCCAATAACGCTCACCTAAACGCTTGATTTCAGCCTCCTCGGGCAACAATGCCTCGTTAGTGACGCGGTCGCGTGACGGCAAATCGTCATAGAATACGCCTGAGGCCTTGGGGTCGCGATAGCCTGTAAAGGCATATTTCAGATAGGGAACGAGGAACTTCGGATAGAAGAAACTCTGCAGAAACTCCGTCTGATAGCTTGCCCAACTCTTGCCTGTCACCTCCGGAGGCATAAGATGCATGATGCCACCTTGGGCACTTTCTTTCTCAAAGAAACTGCGTTCAACGACCAACAACAGGTTTTTAATCTTCTGCCCTGGCTGTTCTTCAAGGGCTTCGAGCTTCAGACTGACGTCTCCCAAGCCTTCAGCATTGCTGAAAAAGCGGAAAGGACGGCCTGTGATATAATGCTGCCAAATGGAGCATGGAAAGGCTTTAGTGCACGAAGTACCCATCACAAACGAGTCGTAATGGCAGCTTCGGCGTTGCTGTTTGTATTTTTCCCAAGCCACGGCACCCTCATCCTGCACCACCCAGGAATGGTCGTAATCCGCATAACTGCGCAACACCATGAACGGATCCTTATAGGCATAGAAAGCCACGAGCAATAGTACAGGCAGGCTGATGACGAGGCATTTCACATAGAATGTCAATAGTTTATGCTTCTTTTCCATGGCTCAGAACTGAATATAAATAAAGTTTTCAACGCCGAAAGCACCGTAGAACAGTACAATCAGCACCACTGCGAAATAACAAGTCCAGCGAATGGGCGCACGCCAACGGCTGCTCGACTCGATGAGGTCACGTCGGGCATTGACTGCTTCGATGACAAACATCAGCACAACGGCCACCGCAAAGACAATCCAATAATAGTCGGAAAGCTCAAGACGCAACTCTTTCACCGATGAAAGATAACCGTCGAAGAGGTGACGATAGGTATAGAGCACGTCGGAAACCGAACTTATACGGAAGAAAAGCAGCGACAAGGCAAAGAACAGATAGGTGCGGATAATCATCAACACGCGCCCTACACGCTGTCCGAAGACATTGTAGAGACGCTCTCTGCGCTTGCCCAAGAGGGTCTCGATGATAATCAGGATGCCTTGAAAAAGACCGTAGCAGGCGAATGTCCACCCTGCCCCATGCCACACACCGATGCTGACAAACGTCACCAACAGCGACACATAGATGCCCCAGCGATGCCATGAGCGCAGCGAAGCATTCAGTGGAGTGAACACGTAATCACGCACCCACGCTGACAATGAGATATGCCAACGGCGCCAAAGTTCGCCCGTAGACGTTGAAATAAACGGTCGGTTGAAGTTGGGTTGCAGCTTGAAACCGAGCATTCGGCCCAGTCCAAGCGCCATAGCCGTATAGCCTGCAAAGTCGGCATAGAGCTGAATGGGATAGAGAAGCGTGGCGAGCAACAGCTGCATTCCCGATGCCTGACGCACGTTGTCGAGCACACTGTCGAGCGAAGGGCCTATGCGGTCGGCAATGACAAGCTTCAAGAAAACACCCCATGCCACGAGTTTCAGTCCGCCAACTACCTGCTGATAATCGAACGCATGTGCTTTCTTGAACTGTGGCAGCAGGTCGTAAGCACGCTCAATTGGTCCGGAAAGGAACTTCACGAAGAGCAACATGTAGAGCGAAAAGTCGATGAAATTGTCCTCGGGTTCCTCTTCCCAATAGATTTCTATGAGGTAGGAAAGGGCCTGGAACGTGTAGAAAGAGATGCCAAGTGGAAACAAACTGAAGTAGTATCTGGCCACAAGCCAGAAGCCAACCAAGGCTACCACCGAGGTCCAAAGCCACCAACCGGCCCGCGGAGTGTTGACATGGGCATGAATGCGGCGCCCTGCATAGAAGGTGAAAAGCGTGATGCCAACGGCCGTCAGCAGATAGGCAAGGTGGTAATAACCAATGAAAACCACGCTCGCCAAGAGCAGAACAGCATGTTGCTGGCGTCGTTTTCTAACGGCATAATACAGGATAAAGGCCACCAGCATGCAGGTGACAAACGGTATTGAGATAAACTCCATGATGCAATCTGTCTGTCGCTTTATTGCTGACTCTTGCTGATGACAGCATCAGCCATGTCGCCAATGTTCTTCATACGGATGATATCGCGCAGCTTGAAGTGGATGTTCCAACGCTTTTCTATCTCACTGATGATGGTCATGTTGGTCAGAGAATCCCAGTTCTCGATATCATCGGTAGTCATGTTTTCAGAAAGTTGCAGGTTACTTTGGTTCAACACGGCAGAGAAAATGCCATTCAAAACCTGCATGATTTCGTTTTTTTCCATTCTGTTTCTTATTTTTATAAGTCCTTTGTTAGTTTTTCAAAATGTGCGTGTTTCTGCTAAATGCTTTCCTTAATGCGTTTTCTGTCGATTTTATTATTGGCATTCTGTGGGAAAACCGGCATGAAAACCACGCGTGAAGGTAGCATATAAGCGGGCAGATATTGCCGCAGGAAGTCTTGCAACTGCTCACTGCTTCCATCATCATTGCGCTCTACAACCAAGTTGATAGTCTGGTTGTTCTGTTCTCCCAGCACGACAGCAACCACGGCTGTCTGCTGTTCATAATAACGTCGGGCCACGCTTTCTATCTCGCTGAGTTCAATGCGATAGCCCTGTATCTTTACCTGAGAGTCGCTGCGTCCCACGTATTCGATGTCGCCATTTTCATCTTCACGGCAGATGTCACCCGTCAGATACCAGCGGCGTTTGCCGTCAGAGAAGAAAGCCTGACAGTTCTTTTCATCATCATTCCAATAGCCCGGAGTGAGCATATCGCCTGCTAAACAAAGCTCGCCTGTATCGCCTTGCACCACTTTCTGATGCTCGCTGTCGACAATCATCGTGTGGGTATGCAACATCGCTTTACCGATACTGACCACGCCATTGTGCTGTTTGATGTTGTGACTGCCCACACGATAGGCCGTACAATAAATGGTATTTTCAGTCGGCCCGTACACATTCCACACCGTAGCATGACTTGCCACCTGCTTCCATGGCACCACATCATCAACCATTAATGCCTCGCCACAGAAGAGCGAATAGCGCAAGTCGGGAGCCGAAAGCTCACTGAGATAAGGACGAAGATAATGGATAACCGAGGGAACCATAAGCGTAACGGTGAGTCGGTAGTCGTCCATCAGGCGGAAAACTTCCTGCCATTTGATACTGCCAAGACGCACCGTGTAGACACAAGCGCCTGCTATTAGCGGCGGAAGATAGCTGCCCACCGAAAGATCGAAAGTCAAATCAAACATCTGCAAGCAGCGATCTTCGGGCAAAAGACTAATCCCCAACTGGGCAAAAGCCTCCAAAAAAGCTTCCACATTGCCGAAAGTGACGGGCACACCCTTGGGCCGTCCTGTTGTTCCAGAAGTGAAAAGAATATATGCCGGAGCATCTTTGTCGACCTCGCAAGGGGCATCTAATTTGTCGGCATCAGGCAGTTGGGCCGTCATGATGACACCCTCGCTGTCGTAACGCGTGCTTTCACCCGAGTCAAGAATGGTCTTGATGTCCACCTGACTGATGATATCATTGCAGCGTTGCAAGGGTTGAAGCGGATGAAGAGGTACGTAGCAACGGCCTTCCATCCATAAAGCGAGTATGGAAGCATAGGTGTTTAAGTCGTCGTTGGCTACCAAACCGATGATACTTTCGCATTCTCTTACCGCGCAACGGATAGCTGCAACACGCTTCATCAGTTGCCCATAAGTCCACATTTTATCGTCAATGCAAAAGGCATTCTGCGATGTATGGGCCAACAGACTGTCATGAAGAAGCGCCACAAACTGTACATTTTGGCTTTCTTTAATCATTTCCTTGATTATAAAGTAAATGCAAAGTTACATCAAAATGCAAGATTATGGCGCTTCCAAGAACTTAAAAATATTAAAAAACAGGATTGCCTACGCAGGCATTCGGCATTTGAATATGCAGCATACTGCACACACTCGGTGCAATATCTGTCATGGAGGTAGGATGCGAAGTGGCACCCGAAGTGATGCCCCAACCCATGAATATCAATGGGATATGACTGTCGTCAGGGTTCCAAAGACCATGGTTTGTGCCTTTATAGTCAGGACTTGACGGGCAATTTACCCACCCGGGATTTGTGATGATGAGCAAATCGCCACCGCGTTCACGGCTATATCCGTTGATGATGCGCTCGCGGATAGGCTGTGCAATAGGTTGTGTAGCCACATTATCATAGTCGACCACATAGGCGATGTTTTCTTTCTTTTCGAGCAGTTGCTTTGCCTTGGCCTTCACTTTTGCCAATTCAAGTCCAGCTTCGGCAATGCTCTTGCGGTCGAAATAGATGCGGAGTGCATTCTCGCCCAAGATGAAATTGGCTTTCGTTCCAAACGACTGTTGCAGTTCTTTATTAATTTCCTTCGTTAAATCCCAGCCTGCAAAACCACCGGCAGCTAACTTATGACTGCGCATGAAGTTAGGATTGTGCGAGCCACCATGGTCGGCTGTGAGGAACACAAGATAGTTTCCACGGCCTACTTGAGCATCCAAAGTATTGAAAAAGCGGGCAAGATCGCGGTCAAGCTGTATGTAGGCATCGTGGATTTCGGGGCCACGTGTGCTGTACATGTGGCCGATAATGTCAGTAGAAGATACGCTCACAGCGAGCATATCTGTCTCTGTTCCCAAGCCGAGTCGTTCGTTTTTCAGCGCAGCTTCAGCCATGTCAAAAGTCATGGTGACGCCTTGCGGTTTGCTTTTAATGTCAGAGCCGGGTTTCTGCTGATGCTTCTTGTTAAATTCAACAGCCCATGAAGGCAGCTTATCCATATAGTAAGTGCTCGTAACGAAATGGCCGGCACTTGTGTCCCACCAATAAGCGGCATCGGCACTATGGCCTGCAGGCAGAATGGCAGCACGGTCTTTGAGGGCCACACCAATGACTTTCGACTTGAAATCTGTAGCCAATTTCAATTCATCGCCTATCGTTGAAGCCAGCAGATTGCGTGGCGACATCTTGCCTTCCTTGGAACTACTGCCCACACTCTGCACGTTGTCATCGCCACAGCAGTAGGTGTTCTTTCCATTGATAAAGAAACTATTGCCGAGAATTCCTGTCAAAGCAGGGACACTACCGGTGTAAATACTCGAGTGACCAATGGCTGTAACCGTGGGAATATAAGGTATCATGGTGTTCTCACAGCTATATCCTTCAGCCAGAAGTCGCTTGAAACCACCCTCCACAAACTCCTTGTTGTAGTAGTAGAGATAGTCCCAACGCATCTGATCGACTACAATTCCGACAACCAGTTTCGGTCGGTTTACCTGTGCATGCCCCATGAACGAGCAGGCCAACAGCAATAGAATTAAAATGTTTTTCTTCATTATAGTTATGGTTTATGGTTCTTTTTCTTCATAGATTAGTCTGTAAGTGCAGGTTCCCCTCCTTGAGAAGACTGGGAAGAAGCTACTCTTTCACAATATGCTCTCACGTCTTTCCAATGATAATAAGGGGCAACATCGCTCTTGACAGGCAGCTTAGCCTCGTTCTCATTGCGCAGAATCTTCACGAGAATGTCGTCACTTCCCTGCTTACGATAGAACACAAACTGCAGGTTGCAGGCCATAGGGAAGATGCGATAATCGTTCCATCCGCGCATGGCTACTTGCTCCAAGTCGGACACCTGTATTCCCGTGTCATCGAGATTGAGCAGACATGTGAGCGGCATCACCATGGTGTCGTGACCGTAACGCAGTGTAGCACCGGGATGATTCAGTTTCAAGCAGCTGTCGGCCTCACTGACAATCTTGCGCAAAAGGAAGCGCTGTGAGGTGGGTTGCTTACCGCCGTTGAGAGGTGAAGGGCCATAGTTGATATACCACCATGCATTGGTTGTGGCCCAAAGGTCATAGAGTTCGTCGTCTGTGAAAAGGTCATAGAGCGACATCTTATGGCGCAGTTCTGTGCTCTGAATGTTGCTGGCCTGCTTGTAAAGTGCTTTGTAGAGTTCTTTATAATTAACCTCTTTCTGCCAGTAACTATCGTCATTGAAAAGCTCACGCATCACACGTTCAGGGTGGATATGGCGTTTGCTGAAAGCATCATATGCCTCGCGTGCTTCCTTCGGCATGCGCTGTTTGAAGAGCGAAGTGTCGTTATGGTTCATGTAATACATGTCGTGATAGCTGGCATCATGGGTGATATCGAGCTGCGGGTTCATGCGAACCAACTGCTGTAAAGCGTTTTCCATGCTCAGAATACAACGGATAACCACCGTACTTTTAGCGTCTACATGCGTCTTTCCCTTGAATATCTCGGGGAAATTACGCATCATTCGTTCGGCAATCTGACGGTGTTGCTCTGCACCAAGCTGTGTCAGCTCACCGTCACGGCCCTTTGCCGCATCGCGGAGCAGGCGCAGTTTATGGAGCACCTCCTGTCCTTTGGGTGTGAGTTTTCCTAAGGTATCTGCCTTTTCAAGCCATTTGACAGGCTGCTGATAGTCGCGCTTTCCGATGAGCCAGCGGCTTCCATGACGACCATAATGGCTCAGATAGAACGGCTCATAGCCTTTCGGAGCGGGCGTAAGTGTCTTCTGAAGTGGGCCGGGATAGGCTAAATAATTACTTGCCGACAGTTGTCTGTTGGCCTTAAAGTCTTGTTTTGCCTGCTGTGCAAAGCCGCTGAGACAGAACGTCATCAGCGATAGAATAACCATTTTCCTTTTCATACGCTTACAAAGATAAATCTTTTTTCGTAACATAAAGAAAAAAAACAACAAATAAAAACTTGCAAGTGGCTGATCAGTGAATTCTTATTTTGCAGATATCCTCCAATATTCTAAGATATACCGCGAAGCGGGTAGGAGTTCTTTCCCTTAGTTTTTAGGCCTCCTCGTCGCAAGCGACATCCGAGAATATCTAAGAATATTTCAGAAAATATAAAGGTTATTGGAGGACAAACAAACTCATATTTTCAGATATTCTCCGATTTTCTAAGATATACCGCGAAGCGGGTAGGAGGTCTTTCCCTTGGTTTTCAGGCCTCCTCGTCGCGGGCGACATCCAAGAATATCTAAGAATATTCCAGAAGATATAAGGGTTATTAGCTTATAAACGAATTCATTTTGTTTCCTAAGAAGACGCTCTAAACTCGTGCTCCCCTCCTTGGGAGGGGCTGGGGGAGGTTTCCATTAGGAGTGCTTCTCCTTGCAGTTTAGGCCTCCTCGTCGCAGGCGACATCGAAGAATATCCAAGAATATTTCAGAAGATATAAAGGTTATTAGCCTGTAAATTAATTCATTTTGTTTCTTAAGAAAATACTCCAAGCTCGTGCTCCCCTACTTGGAGAGACTTCGGGATAGTTCATCCTAAGATATACTGTAATACGGTTAGGGGACATCACTTCATTAATAATTCAGAAAGCCTTGCATCTGTTCTCTGTTTCATCAAAATGATATTTCTCAAAATGTACACCATCACTGTAACTGAAATTTATCAATAATCCAATCGGAATATGAGTCAAGCGCATGTAATGAAATAATTGTAATCTATGCTCTTTCCTTATTTCTTCTACCGCTTTTAACTCTAAAATGATTTGATTATTGATAACAATATCCATGCGATATGTTTTAGACAGTCTGACGTCTCTAAAGAATAAAGGTAGTTCTTTCTGTTCTTCGACTTTAAAACCATCCTTTCGGAGTAAATAGACGAATGCTGCCTGATATGCAGATTCCAGTAATCCTCCTTTATATTCATTATAGACAGAGAATGCATCACCAATGATTTTCTTAGATAATTCTTTGTATTCTACGATGTTCATGATAAAAGATTATTGGTTTACTCTTTGAACGTAATTCTTTGAAATAAATTATATGTACATGTATTTATTTCCATTAATCCTTTTAGATTTATGCTCGTTATCTACTTTCTTCTTGCATTTTAGCTCTCCTCGTCGCAGGTGACATCCGAGAATATCCAAGAATATTATAAAAGATACAAAGGCTATTGGAAGACAAACAAACTCATATTTTCAGATATTCTCCAATATTCTATGATATACCGCGAAGCGGGTAGGAGGACTTCTCCTTGTGGTTTAGGCCTCCTCGTCGCAGGCGACATCCGAGAATATCTAAGAATATTTCAGAAAAAATAAAGGTTATTGGAGGACAAATAAACTTATATTTTCAGATATTCTCCGATATTCTAAGATATACCGCGAAGCGGGTAGGAGACTTCCTCCTTGTGGTTTAGGCCTCCTCGTCGCAAGCGACATCCAAGAATATCTAAGAATATTTCAGAAAAAATAAAGGTTATTGGAGGACAAACAAACTCTTATTTTCAGATATTCTCCAATATTCTATGATATACCGCGAAGCGGGTAGGAGGACTTCTCCTTGTGGTTTAGGCCTCCTCGTCGCAAGCGACATCCGAGAATATCTAAGAATATTTCAGAAAAAATAAAGGTTATTGGAAGACAAATAAACTCTTATTTTCAGATATTCTCCAATATTCTATGATATACCGCGAAGCGGGTAGGAGGACTTTCCCTTGGTTTTCAGGCCTCCTCGTCGCAGGCGACATCCGAGAATATCCAAGAATATTTCAGAAAAAATAAAGGTTATTGGAGGACAAATAAACTTATATTTTCAGATATTCTCCGATATTCTAAGATATACCGCGAAGCGGGTAGGAGGTCTTCCTCCTTGTGGTTTAGGCCTCCTTGTCGCAGGCGACATCTGAGAATATCTAAGAATATTCCAGAAGATATAAGGGACATTTGATAATAAGACAGACTGAATTTCAATACATACTTTGTCAAAAAACATCTGAAAAAAACGGGGATTGAAAAACAGGAAACAGGAAAATAAAAAGCGGAAAATATCGGAAAAGAAGATTGAAAAGGAGAGATGGCAACACAAGAATAGGAGAGTACAATTGCAACTTGACGCAAAACAGCACGCTTTTTGATGCAGATTGGTGCATGATTTGAGGCAACATGGCACATGACTTGACGCAGATGACAAGGTAATCTGACGCAAATCATGAAGAAATTTAATAGAAATAACGACGTGTTTCATGCAAGTATATGATTTACAAACAGTTAGAAACATCGCAAATTCTGCGCGTTTTCGGCCCGAAGAAGAGTCTCACGGAGAATACGAGAGCGTTTTGTCAAGAAGTTTTCTATTAAGAGTCATCCCTTCATTTATTTTCATTTTTGCTTTGATTTGTCTGTGATAATCTTTATCTTTGCAGAAAGATTTAACGTCATGGCAAATCAATCTCAATGGCAGGAAGCTTATTGGTTGCCGCTGTTGCAACTGTATCTCAGGAAGCCCGTGGGCATGAAACCGCTCTACTCACGGCCCATGATAGATCTTGCCCTTGAATTAAACGTTGCACCTAAGCAGCTTTACGAGCAGATGAAGATGCTCGATAAGCGAGAAACTGCCTCACTGCAGCAGCTTTGGAAACGTTTTGCCACACACCAGAAACAGCTTCAACGCGACATCGAAACCATCAGAAAGATGCGGGGGTTCAATCATCCTCAGCAGTTTTATGACGGTGTCAGTCAGGAAGAAACCTGGCAAACAGACTTCCGACCGCTGCAAGTAGACGCTTCGTTGACCCCACTTCATCTGATTATCATCCTCGACCTCTATTTCCGACTGACGCCTATCACGATGGTCAGCGACACACCCGAAGTGAAAGAATTAGCCACATTGCTAAGCTTAAAACCAGAGAAAGTGGCCGAAATCATGGGGATTTTCCAACTCTGCGACCCCTACTTGAACCGCATGGCATTTGAAATGAGCGAACTCTTTGCCTCCTGTCACGACGTGTGGCAGCGCTTTGGCAACCTCAACCCCAACGAACTGGCACGCGAAGCCACACAGATGAAAGATTTTTTTAAGACATCATGGCACAGAAACTGATACAAACTCAAGAACAGAAGCTGGCACAACAGATGCGCCTTTCACAGCAACAGATGTTGCAGGTGCGTCTGCTGGAAATGCCGTTGACCGAACTTGAGGAGAATATCAACGCCGAACTCGATGATAATCCTGCCCTCGAAAAGGAAGACAGTGACATGACATTGGCTGAAAACGAGGGCGAAAACAACTTTTCAGACAGCGAGGATAACGACGATTTCGACAGCATGAACGAGAAAGAGGAGCGTCAGGATGCCCTTGATGCTGCCCTTGAAAACATCGGCAGTGATGATGTCATGCCCCAGACTCCCTATGCCAACAACCACGATAATGCCGATTATGAGGAGACGGTATATGGTGACACGACCTCATTTTATGACAAGCTGAAAGAGCAGATGGATATGCTCACACTCACCGACAAGGAGCATGCTGTGATGGAATATCTCATCGGAAGCCTTGATGATGACGGTCTGTTGCGTAAGGATTTGGGCAGCATCAGCGACGAATTGGCTATCTATCACAATATCGATGTGAGCGAAACAGAGATTGAAAAGGTGCTGACAATGTTGCAAGGCATGGATCCTGCCGGCATCGGTGCACGCTCCCTGCAAGAATGTCTGTTGCTCCAGGTGAAGCGAATGCGCCGGGAAGGTGGGCACAGTCCACGCCTCTTGGAGGTCATGGAGCGCATTTTCAAGGAATGTTTTGAAGCCTTCACCAAGAAACATTGGGATAAAATAAAACTGCAACTCGGCCTCAGCGACACGCAGGTGGAAATGCTTCAGCGTGAAATCCGCAAGCTCAATCCGAAGCCGGGAGCATCACTTGGCGAGACCGAAGGACGCAACATGCAGCAGATTACCCCCGATTTCATTGTCGATACGGCCGATGATGGCACCGTGAGTTTCAGCCTCAACCATGGGAATATCCCCGATTTGAAGGTCTCTCCCTCGTTCACTGAAATGGTAGATGCCTACCGAAACAACAAGGAAGGCATGAGTAGGCAGGCTAAGGAGGCGCTACTCTATGCGAAAGAAAAGGTGGCTAAGGCACAAGGTTTCATCGAAGCAGTGAAGCAACGCCGTCAAACACTGACGCTTACCATGCAGGCTATCATCGCTTGGCAAAAGAAATTCTTCCAAGACGGAGATGAAAGCGACTTACGCCCCATGATATTAAAGGACATCGCCGATAAGACAGGACTCGACATTTCGACGATAAGTCGCGTCAGTAATGTAAAGTATGCGCAGACCAGATGGGGCACTTTCCCCCTTCGTTTCTTCTTCACCGATGCCTATACCACTGGCGAAGGCGAGGAAATGTCAACGCGGAAGATTAAGATTGCACTGAAATCTGTCATCGAAAAAGAAGATAAAAGCAAGCCGTTCAGCGATGAAGCACTGACCAAACTGATGAAAGAAAAAGGCTTCCCGATAGCTCGTCGCACGATTGCAAAATACAGAGAGCAGCTGAATATACCTGTAGCGAGGTTGAGAAGGGGGTAAACAAACACCCACCCCCAGCCCCTCCCCAAGGGAGGGGAGGCTAAACTTGCAGGCTATTCCATAGTAGGTATATACGCAACGATATATGTTTTGAGACATGATGAAGCAGACGAAGTAATTGACAAACAAATATATAAAGTTCCATTTTCCTCCATGCTAAAGGGTCGAAAACCTTTCATGAGGTCGTACTCCCCTCCCTTGGGGAACCGAAGGTCGCTGTTCGTTGAGCCAGCGAAACGAGGAAAGCAATGGGTTGGGGGTAGGTTTATTCTATGAAAGAAAAAGATATTATATTGGCAGCACGCATATTCAGTATGGTATTCACACCATTCTATCTTCCCATTGTGGGCCTTGCCGCGCTGTTTCTCTTCAGTTATTTAGGCCTCATGCCACTGGGATATAAACTCACAGTGCTGGGACTTGTCTATCTGTTTACCATTCTCTTGCCCACCTATATCATACGACTCTACCGACATTATCAAGGTTGGAAGCCTTTCGACTTCATCGTGAGAGAGCGAAGAATGGTGCCCTATGTCATCTCAATCGTGTGCTATTCGGTGTGTTACTACCTCATGAGCATAGCCCATATACCTCATTTCATGGGCAGCATCCTTGTAGCTGCGGTGTTGATACAGGTGGTTTGCGCCCTCATCAATGTGTGGTGGAAGGTCTCTATGCATGAAGCGGCCATCGGAGGAGTGGCAGGTGCACTGCTCGCTTTTGCCTTTCTGTTCACCTTCAACCCTATCTGGTGGTTCTGTTTGGTAGTATTTATATCGGGTATTGTAGGCACAAGCCGCATGATGTTGCGCCAACACACGCTGTCACAAATTGTGGTGGCATGGCTCATCGGCTTCTTCTTAGCTTTCTTCACGATATCCATGGTATAGCCATTGCTTGAAAACGAAATTATAAACGAATTAAAAACATACAATCATGACACCAATTATCAGTATCATTATGGGCAGTACGAGCGACCTTCCAGTCATGGAAAAGGCTTGCAAATGGCTCAACGACAACGCAATTCCGTTTGAGGTGAACGCGCTTTCTGCCCATCGTACGCCCGAAGCTGTAGAGACTTTCGCCCGCAATGCCAAGCAAAGAGGCATCAAAGTGATTATAGCTGCAGCAGGAATGGCAGCCGCCCTGCCCGGTGTTATCGCTGCTTCGACTCCACTTCCTGTAATCGGTGTGCCTATCAAAGGTATGCTTGACGGCCTCGATGCCATGCTTTCTATCATCCAGATGCCCCCTGGTATTCCTGTGGCAACAGTCGGAGTGAACGCTGCCCAGAATGCAGCTATCCTCGCAACAGAGATGATTGCCCTCTCTGATGAAGCCGTTGCAGCTAAGATTGACGCATGGAAAGCGGGGCTTGGAAAGAAGATTGAGAAGGCAAATGAAGACTTGAAAGAGGTGAAGTATACGTATAAATGTGATTAAGAGAAGCCTCCCCCGACCCCTCCAAGGAGGGGGGAGCGCGCTTGAGAAGCCTGCAAAGAATATCAAAAAGAGAGGAAGAACGAATCTATTAAAGTCATTGACGATTTTTAATCCCTCTTATCAGACATACAGAAACCGAGAATTTACATTTCAACATGGGCATGGATAGATACTCACGAAGGGGTAAACCTATTTTCTCTTGGTGCTAATCAATAGAGAGAACACTGCATTGCAAGAAAGCATCAGCATACAAAACAAATGAATTTAAACATCAGTATTCTGCCCATCATCCGCTAATCCGCCCTCCCCTCCCTTGGGAGGGGGCGGGGGTAGGCTTTGAATGGGCTTCCTTATACATTATGAACATAGATTTATTTCAATACAAACGGCGAGAGACATCGACCGTACATATAGGTGCAATCGACATGGGAAGCGAATATCCTGTGCGTGTGCAAAGTATGACAACCACCAATACCAACGACACGGAAGCATGCGTTAAGCAGGCAGAAGAGATTATCAAAGCAGGCGGAGAACTGGTTCGTTTGACCACACAAGGCACGCGGGAAGCTGAAAATCTCAAGCCTATCAACGCACAACTGCGGGCCGACGGCTACACAACACCACTCGTGGCCGACGTGCATTTCAATCCGAATGTGGCCGATGTCGCTGCCCTTTATGCCGAGAAAGTGCGCATCAATCCGGGCAACTACGTTGATCCTGCCCGCAAATTCATCAAGCAGGAATACACTGATGAGGAATATGCTGCGGAGCTGAAGAAGATAGAAGACCGTCTCATTCCATTCCTCAACATCTGCAAGGCCAATCACACGGCCGTGCGCATCGGTGTGAACCACGGCAGTCTGAGCGACAGAATACGCAACCGCTACGGCGATACTCCCGAGGGAATTGTGGAGAGTTGCATGGAATTCCTACGCATTTTCAAGCGCGAGAAGTTTGATAATGTCGTCATTTCTATCAAGGCTTCGAACACCATAATCATGGTACGTTCGGTCAGATTATTGGTTGAAACTATGGACAAGGAGGGCATGAACTATCCGCTTCATCTTGGAGTTACCGAGGCAGGAGAGGGCGAAGACGGACGCATCAAGAGTGCTGTCGGCATCGGTGCACTGCTGGCTGACGGCATCGGTGACACCATTCGCGTCAGCTTGAGCGAAGAACCTGCGGCCGAAATCCCTGTTGCCCGCCATTTAGTTGACTATATCAACCGCCGTCAGGGACATCTGCTCGTACCGGGAACTCAGGCAAAAGCCTTCAACTGGCTACGCCCCGAACGTCGCTTCACACGTGCCGTTGCAGGCATTGGAGGCAGCAATGCACCCATAGTCATCGCTTCTTCACTGAGTGGAAACAAGCAGGAAGCCGACTATATCTATGCCGGTCAGGAACTCAAAGAGCGCAAGGAAGGTCAGAAATACATTGTCGACTATGACCAATACATGACGCTCGACGACAAAACCAACGCCTATCCTATCTTCCCTGTGACTGCCGTTCCGTTCATAGCCATGGCAAAAGCCGACTTGAAATTCCTTGTTTTGCAGTTTGGTGCACCGACAGAAGAGTATCTTGCCTGCCTCAAAGCGCATCCCGAAATCGTGGTTGTCTGCATGAGTAATCACCAGAACAGACTGGCAGAACAGCGTGCCTTGGTGCATGAAATGTGGGAGAATGGCGTCTTCAATCCCGTGGTTTTCGCACAGATGTATCGTCACACAGCAGCCGAAAAGAGTGATTTCCAACTCGAAGCTGCCGCAGACATGGGGGCATTAATGGTCGACGGACTGACCGACGGACTATGGCTCATGAACGATGGCGATATTCCACAGAGTGTCATCACCGACACTGCATTCGGCATTCTGCAGGCTGCACGACTCCGTACAAGCAAGACTGAATACATCAGTTGCCCGGGATGTGGCCGCACACTCTATGACCTTCGCGAAACAATTGCCCGCATTCGCGAGGCTACAAAAGACATGAAAGGCCTTAAAATCGGTATCATGGGCTGCATTGTCAATGGTCCCGGCGAAATGGCCGATGCCGATTACGGCTACGTGGGCGCGGGAGTTAACCGTGTGAGTCTTTACAGAAAGCAGGTCTGTGTGGAAAAGAATATCCCGCAGGAAGTGGCAGTAGAACATCTGTTGGCACTCATCAGAAAGGATAGGGAGAGTTGACTGGCAGACAAGTTGACGAGTTTTACAAGCGTGGAAGTGGGCAGTTCACGGGGTTGAGAGACGAAGAGGGAGTTTACAAGTTGACGCGTTTACAAGTTCCAAAGTTGGCAGTCAACAAGATGAGTAATATCTAATGAATGGGCAGATGCAAGGACATACGGTGCACATATGAATTCATATGCCACGAGGTTCTTTTGACTCCAGTTTGCAATCTGCGTCACATCAGCTTGTAACTTGATGCAGATTACCGCGTGATTTGCGTCAAAATACACGCTAACTTGACGCATATTGCAGTGTCATCTGACGCAAGTTGAAAATCCTGATAGGGAAAGCCATGCTCATCCCCCATTCAATCAGAGGATAAAGCATGGCTCTCTGGCACTACTACAACAACTATCAATCTTTTTCCTTAAAGAAGCTAAACGATACTAAGCAATCTAACCAAAGTAGAGTAGTGCCGAAGCATGTAGTTTCGTTGGATATGTTTCTGACAACCTATACAAAATGGAGACGTTACCATTCGATGGCCTGATCCTCGTCGGGGATCTGCGTGTTCAGCTGTCGTTCTAATGTCAGCGTGCCGCTGACCGACCAGTTGAACTCTGAACCGGGTGCAGAGGTGTAGTCTACATAATCATAACTGATGTTGTTGATGATTACATAGCGGTGTACAAGGTAGGGTCTTACATCATCTTTCTGTTCGATGATATGAAAAGAGGCCTGTTTGTTCACTTTCAGTTTCAGGTCGTTGTTGGTAGTGTAGAAGTCTACCGTTCCCTCCTTCTCACCGTTAAAATGGGCCATGATCTTGTATTTGGCACGGTCGGTGCGGCTCTCATCGATATCGCCGGCGTAGAAGAATATGGTTTTGTCGTCTACCACATATCCACGGATAGTGGATTTTGCCGTAGCGTTAGCCTCGTCGCCCGTAACGAAGATTTTCATCATACTGCCCGAATAGTCGCCCGAATAGTCGTTGAAGGGGAAGATGCGCAGGAGCGCCTTGGCGTAGTTCTTGCGGGGATGAGCCGTGTAGCCATAGTCCTTACCGTTTACGACAGTAAGTGGCAGCACCCATTTGTTGCTCATGTCAATGCCGTTGAAGTTGAACTTCACATTGAGCAGTCCGACGCTTTTCCCTGACGGGATAGTCACCGTATCGGGAACGGTGGCATAATCTTTCATGTCGGTGTACCATAGTTCAGTTCGATTCAAGAAGCGGGCTTGATTGAGGATATTCAGCGTGTCGCTGTCGTGTGCTATATGCACCGTAATGTTATTGCTGTTCTGCAATGAGCCACTGACGATTACCGGCAGTTTATAAGAAGAGAGACCACTTCCTTCAGTAAAAGTCTTGTCGGCATTACGGCGGCTGTAGGGCACGTAGATGTCGGTAACGCCTAATTTGCCGAGCGGTGAGCGAAAACTGATATACTGCGTATATTGCTCTTCGGTCCATTCGTCGTTACAAGCAGTAAGCGTAGCAAGTGTGCTTACTAACATTACCATATATATCGGAAGATGTTTTACTTTCATTTTTTTTTATAACTTAAAGGAGTTAATCGTTGTAGGTCCAACCAGGGTTCTGCGTCAGGCGTGAGTTATGTTTCAGTTCACTGTGACGGATAGGCCAGAAATACATCTTGTCGGAGAAAGTGGTGCGCAGATTGTTGATAGGAATAATCTGTTGGAATTCCGCCGGATGGTTGGCATCCATCATCACGTTACATCCATAAATGCGCTGATTGAGTTCGCGAGGTGCGTCTTTCCAGCGACGCAGATCGAAATAACGCTTGCCCTCGCCCATGAATTCAATCATGCGTTCGCGTTTGATCTTGGCGCGCAAGAGGTCTTTGTTGGCATAAACATCCGTGGAATAATCGGGCACTCCACCACGTATACGTATGGGATGTATGCCTTTCTGTATCTCGGTAATGTCACGACGAATGTTGTAAGTGGTTGCTTCGTCCCATGAGGGAATGTTGTATGTGCCATCGAGTTCGTTGAGTGCCTCGGCATAAAGCAACAGGATGTCGGCATAACGAATAGCGGGTTCGGCCCTGTCCTTGATATTCCTGTAATCTTCGCGGTCAGGAACGTCGGTAGGGTTGACATATTTTTTTACACTGATCCCCGTGCGCAGGTAGAATTGCGAGTTGTTATAGCCGTTGCCACTGCCACGATAATAGAAAGTCTGGCGGTTGTGGTGGGTGCTTTCAGGATCACCTAAATATTCCCACACAGAGCCGTTATAGCCTACAGAAGCATAGAAACGCGGTTCGCGGTTGGCATATTGCAGCGACACATTAGCAGCCAACGGCTTGTATTTTCCACGCCGATAATCACGTGCTGTGGTAAATCCCTTGAGGCGTGCAGCCCCGTTTCCGCCGTTCAGTTCACTGTCTTTACCGGGGCAGTCGGTACCATCGTTCATATAATAAGCGTCTACCATCTTCTGGGTGAGACCATGTGTGTTCCAGCCGCCAAAGTCGCGTGGCATGGAATGACGTGCAAATGATTTCATGCTGTGGTTGATGCGCGTGGCATTCTGATCTATGCGTGAGAAGATGAGTTCTGGGTTATCTTCGGGTGCGACATCTCCGTTGAATATGACACGGTAAGACTTAAAGGGATCTATATCTTTCCAGCCTGTAGGCCATCCACTTTGAGCGAATGAGCAACCTGTTGCGGCAGGCACAATGGTGGCGGGATCACCCGCTGCATCTGTCGTGCTGAACGAGGCATGATAGAGGTCGTACACACCAAGCTGCATAACATCTTTGCAGGCAGCTGCTGCACGGGCCCATTTCTCTTCCTTATAGTCAGCGTTGAGCAGTGCTCGCCCCTTGTCGTCTACCAATTGCTTGGCATAGGCATCGCTGTTTCCGTTGGCCAGTGGGCTGGCAGCGTAGATCAGTGCAAGGGCGCGTGTGGCTAAGCAGGCACCCTTTGTGGGGCGTGCGATGTTTTCTCCGTCGCGCTTGGTGTATTGTATTTCCTTGGCAGCCTGCACCATTTCACGGCTGATATAGTTGGCCACCTCTTCGTAGGAACTGCGTGGCGTGGCAATCTGTTCGTAACTTTTGGTGTAGTCAACACCTTCATCGGGCATGATAGGCACCGGACCATAGCGGCGGAGCAACAGCCAATAGAAATAAGCGCGTACAAAACGTGCCTGTCCCTTGAAGTCGAGTCGTTCTTTTTCGGTCATTTCATTGTTCCTGTAGATATTGGCAATGAATACCGAGGCCTGATAAATGCCCCTGTAACACATAGTCCAGCCGTCGTTAAAGTCGTTTTCGTCGTATTCACCTTGCATGAACGTGTTGTACGAAAGTTCATTGGCTTCCTTGGAGTCGTAGTTGACATCGCGGTCGCCATAGTACATGTCGTCAGCAAAGGTAAACGAATTGGTTTCTCTCTCCTTGCCAACGACGTCGGCATTCTCGTCTTTCAAGAACGAATAAGCGTAAGCAAGCCATTGCTGGGAGCGTACTCTGCTGGAGAAAACCTTTTCTATGGTGCGGCGGTCTTCGAAGTATTTGTCGGAGTCCAGATAGTCACTGCAGGCAGAAAAGAGCGTTCCGATGCCCAGCGCTAACGTTATCAGGGTGATATTTTTATGTTTCATGATGTGTGTCTGTAATTATAAACTGATTTGTATACCTGCTGTAAACGAACGGGTGATAGGGTATATCTGCCCCCGCTGTCTGCTGTCGAGTTCGGGATCCCACAGCTTGAAGGGTGACCAAGTGATGAGGTTCTGTCCCGAAATGTAGATGCGCACACTCTCTAAGTGTATGGTGTTGACCATGGGTTTAGGCAGGGTGTAGCCGATATCAAGATTCTTCAAGCGCAGGAAACGGCCGTTGCGCAGCCAGAAACTGGATGACTGTTGATTATTGAGGTTATAGCCGTAACTCAAACGAGGGTATGGGGCATTGGGATTTTCGGTTTCCTTGGTACCTGAAATATCGGATGAAATCCAACGGTTGTCGGTTATTCCTTGCAGAATGTTCCCCCAACGACCATCTCTGAAGGCATTAACAGCCCCACTATTGATAAGGAATGTGTATTTTCCTGCACCCTGGAAGTGGAGGTTGAGGTCGAACCCGCGCCAGCTGACAGATGCTCCAAGACCATAGATGAGACTCGGGGTGTCAGTTGCCCCTATAGCAACGCGGTCGCCATCATCTACGATGCCGTCGCCGTTGACATCCTTATACTTGATGTCACCAGGCAGAACGGTTCCCCAACTCTGTTTGGGTGAGTTGCGAATATCGTCGTAGTCACGGAACAGCCCCAGTGCAATAAGGCCTCTTTGCTGGTTAACCCGGTAGCCTTTTCCATACTGGTAGGCATAGACGTTATTTTCTTCGTCGCGTTCCAAGATGGTATTTTTGCTGTACGTGATGTTCCCACGCACTGTCCAGTTTATCTCTCCGATGTGGTCTTTATATTGGAAATTGCCGTCAAAACCCTGAGATTTTACAGCTCCTACATTTGCCCATGGATAGCTTTCAAGTCCTGTGATGTCGGGTAAGAACATGCGCTGTATGAAGATACCCGTTCGCTTCTCATGGAAATAATCCATCGTGAGCGAGAACTTGTTGTCGAATGCCACGAAATCAAAGCCGAAATCAGTTTTGCGTGCAACCTCCCATGTGACGTTTGGTGATGCCATCTGGGTGTAATGTATTCCGGGTATGGTCCCTGAAGATAGATTCGAACCCCAGTTGTAGCCTATGTTCGGCGTGTAGTCGAGTGTGTAGAGATAAGGGAATCTTCCCATATTATCGTTACCTACTTTACCCCATGAATAGCGTAGTTTGAACATATTAAGCCATGGCAATGCTTTCTTGACGAGTGGCTCTTCAGCCACATTCCATGCTAAGGAGAAAGCGGGGAAGAAGCCGTAGCGGCGATGATCGGCAAAGTTCTCTGAGCCGTTGTAGCCGAAGTTGAAATCGATGAAATAGCGTAGTGCATAGTTATAGGTCAGCTGCCCGGCAAGTCCTTGGTTTCTTTTGCTCACAGAATTCTTGATGTCTGTGCCGATATTCCGTGTCTGTATCCGCTCGTCTTGTGTAAAGCGGCTGACTGCACTGAAGTTGTGTAGCTTGTCGAAAGTGCGATCCCAACGCAACAATGCCTCCAGAAACTCGTGGCGCGAACCATCTCCGCCTGACGTTTGGCTCATGGAAGTCTCTTCAAACAGTTTGTCCCAGATGATGTTGCCCTGTGAGTCGCGGCTGTTGGCACGATACATGGCTGGCCAAAGGCGATAGTAGATGTGGTTGCTGTTATAAGTATCATACCCAAATCGGCCCGTAAATGAGAGGCCTTTGGTAATAAAGTCCAACTTTTGTTCTACGGTTACATTTGTCTGTATGTTATTGTCCCATTCTTCGTTGTATCCTGTACGTGTGGATGAAACCCAGGGATTCATTTGATGGATATTGTTTCCATAGGCCGGAACATAACCATTGGAATAAAGAACAGGAGAGCTAAGGGCATTGAAGCCAAAGAGTTCGCTCCACAGGTATTGGTCGCCGAGACCGGGACTGTTGCGTTTGTTGAGATTGCCCGACACACCCAACTTGATGATTGTCATCGGAGTAACATCTATATCCACATTCATGCGGTAGTTCCAGCGTTTGTAATTGGCATTAGTGTCGTATTTTTTACGTAGTGTTTCGTCGGTGTTATACATGCCTTGATCTTCCACATACGATAGTGAAACAAAATAACGGGCCGTGTTTCCACCCCCACTCATACTCAAATCAGCCCGATAACTCATAGCCCCGTTTTTGAGCAGCAGTTTTGACCAGTCTACGTTAGGATAGAAATCGGGATCCAATCCCGATCTGATAAGTGCTAACTCTTCGGGTTGATACTGTGGCGCAAGGTTACGGGTTACACGTGCCTCATTGAGCAGGTTAGCATACGTGGGTGCATCTATAAACTTCGGCGTAATGGTTCGAGTGTTATACGAAGCCTCGCCTTTTACATTGATGTTTATCTTTCCGGCTTTACCGTGCTTGGTAGTAATAAGAATTACACCATTAGCACCTTTCGAACCATAGATAGCTGTTGCCGAAGCGTCTTTCAACACAGAGAAACTCTCAATATCTTCTATATTCAGGTCATCGATGTTATTCCGCTCAAAGCCATCTACAAGTATCATTGCAGAGGCACTGGCTCCAAAGGTTGAAATACCGCGGACCCAGAAGCGCGATGTACTTTTACCCGGCTGCCCTGATGACTGCATGGCAATGATGCCTGGAACGTTGCCCGCCAAAGCATTAGTGAAGTTTGATGAGGGGAATTGTTTCATCTGCGATACGTCTACATTGGTGATGGCTCCAGTCACCGTAAGCTTCTTTTGTGTGCCGAGACCAGTGACGACAACTTCATCAATGGCGTTTGTCTTTTCTTCTGACATCTGTACGTCGATTACCTTTTTGTCGCCTTTAACCAGCACACTCACGGGCTTGTAACCAATGTAAGAGAACACCAGCGTGTGATATTGCTGTATCTTGATGTTATATTTTCCATCAATATTGGTGATAGTACCCAGTCCCTTGGCATCTTTCACGGTGACACTGACACCGATGAGGGCTTCTCCTGCAGCATCGGTCACGGTTCCCGAGATATTCAGCTGTTCCTGTGCTAATGCATTAAACACGATGCAGCACGACATCCAGAATAATATGAATAGTTTTTTCATTGTCTTGTTGCCCTAATTGGCGTTTTATTTTTCCATTGAAATAGTGCGTATCTTGCGTCCTTTGGTATCAAGGATGTAGAATGTATTACTCTTTTCATCGTAGGCAATACCTGTAGGACTATTAAAACGAGCCACTTCTCTTAGGTCGCCATCTTCTGTTCCCCACATGTTGCCATCGCCAGCTTGCGAAGAAGTGCCACGCCCTGCATATGTGCGGATGATTCCATCTGGCGTAAGGTAGCGTATGCAGTGGTTATTGTTATCGCAGAAGTAGAAGTCGTACACGTCATCACGATTCTCTGCTACATATTGTTTGTTTTTTACGAAGCAACCCTGATAGGGTCTGTTTACGCGCGCTCCCGTACCGACGCCGTCTACCCAACCGTTGTTTCGTGCCTGTCCTGCCACAACGTACGGTGGAGCAAAACTTTTAGTAGCCTCATTATAGTCGGAACGGAGTATGTAATGTTTATTAATGACAGCGATGTAGCAGTACTTACCCGTAGGATGAATGAAAATCTTAAACTCCCAACTAACATCTTGAATAGTGAATAACTCTTTAAAATTACCATCGGTCCAATTGGGATACCACGTTCCACCACTGGTAACGGTATTGAAGTAATTGTCCATATTGAGGCGGAACACCTGTCCACGCTCATAGCTGTTGAAGTAAAGTTCTCCGTTTATGGGATGTACGGCTGCCCCATTACATTGTTTATATGCAGCCAAGATCTGCGATTTAGAGTCATCGGTGAAAGTGCCGTCGCTGTTTCGCTTCACAATCCACACACTGGGACTCTGCAGCTGACGGTCATCGCGGTCGGTAGAGATGAGCATATATTGTCCGTCATGCGAGAAATCAATAGAACGTAACCTCTGGTTATCAAACTTAGACATAAAAAGGATAGTTTTTACCTCTTTCTTTTCTAAGTCGAGCGCTTGTATACCGTGCGCGTTTTCATCATAAACGACGTATAAAATGTTAGGATATAGCGGGTCGAAAGTAAGGCAGCCTTCACCGGCAAATCCCGTGGCCGTCTTGAAAGGACCGTCATGCCATCCTTGATCATCGAATTGGTTACGTATGCCGCTAAGTGTTCCCACAACCATCTTTCGTTCGTAATTAAATTTACTGCCGGCAGTAGCACTCTGTTCATTGGCTGTTTTGCCGCCAACAGATACCACAACCTCGCCCGTATAGGCTTTGGCCGGTACCAAACAGTATAGGCAATCGCCTTTAACATTAATAAGAACGGCCCGCTGTCCACCAATGGTAACTTTGACATTAGCTGTGTCGTTCCCGAAATTACTGCCATATACGACCAATTTCTGGTCAGCTCCGCCCGCCTTGGGAACAAAGTCTGTTACAGTTACGGGACGGCCGGGATCATACTTCCCGGAAGAATCGTCAACATTGTCACTTCGGCATGCTGACATTAAGGTGGCACAAAACAGCAAAGTTGCCCATACGGATTTTCGGGCATAGATGCTTAGATTATTTTTCTTCATAGATATATTGTTTTTTTATTCCTCTTTTTATTTCACGGTATTACACCCTCCATAAGGGTCACTGTTCCGATACATTTATGTGGAAAATTCATCGGCAAAGTTAGTGAGAAATGAATTATTGCAATAAAACAAACCGTTCAAAAGATAAAAAAAACAGGGCATTTAACTGTTTTTTTTACTGGAAAATGTAGGAAAAGATACACAAATATAAATATTATTCATTAAACAATACTTGCATGAAATATGTTTTCAACAGGTTTAAAATATCAATTAAAAGAGTAGTATCATTAGTGTAATCTGAATTGTGTTAAGTCTCTGTCCTCTGTTTTTACTCTCAGGTGAAAGACGTATTTTTAAATTATGTTCTCTATAAGAGAAACTCTTCTGTCAACAAAGCCATATGACTTCATATCAGTTTCCAAATTTTATTGCCAATTGCAGTGAGATAAGGCTCAGTTAACCTACAGCATAACTCGCTTATAGCTGACGTTTCATTAGGTTAGATAGATCAATTTCTTGAGTGCTATGCCAGAGGGAGAATATACCTTTATTTTAATTATCTTACGTAATCAGATGTTAGTACTTTTTGACAGTGTTGGTTGTATAGATGATACTTCTTATCATATTAATTTAATCTAAAATGATTTGCAATTTTATCTTTAAAAGTATATTCTCATCCTCATCTTCCTACACTCTTTCCTTTATTTTCCACTTTCATTTGAAAAGTTACTTACACAAATTCCATCATTATATTCAGACATAAGGCTACAAAATGGAGGTTTATTCCACTTCTTCTTCCCTGCATTCATCTCGTTCTTTTTCTCTCTCTATAATTTTGTTATATCGGGATTTATGCGTAACTTTGCACCTGATTAATATATTAAGTGTAACATTTGTGGAAGAATTTGGCTGCTTGCAACCACATAAAAAAATGCTAAAACTGCAAAATCCCCCTCAGATTTTACGGTTACTTGGTGTTATTCCACGCTAAAAAAGTAATGGAAAAATGAGTTATCTATTTTCTTCAGAGTCGGTGTCAGAAGGACATCCTGATAAGGTTTCCGACCAGATTTCAGACGCTTTGCTTGACCAGTTTCTCGCCTATGACGAGCAATCTCACTGTGCCATAGAGACATTCTGCACCACAGGACAGGTGGTTATCATGGGTGAAGTGCGGTCAAAAGAGTACATTGACCTGCAAAACATTGCACGAAACACTATCAAGAAGATTGGCTATACTAAGGCCGAATATCAGTTTGATGGTAATTCTTGCGGCATTCTTACGGCTATTCACGAGCAGAGTGATGACATTAACCGCGGTGTGAGCCGTGAGAATGAAGACGAACAGGGTGCCGGTGACCAGGGTATGATGTTTGGTTATGCAACGAATGAAACGGAGAATTACATGCCGGTTTCACTCTATCTGTCGCATTTGCTGATGAGTACGTTGGCCGATATCCGCCGTGAAGGGAAGCAAATGACCTATCTGCGCCCCGACTCCAAGAGTCAGGTGACGATAGAATACAGCGATGCCGGCATTCCACAACGCATTGACACGATTGTCGTGAGCACGCAGCACGACCCGTTCATGGACGATGATGAGGCGATGTTGGCTAAGATACGTGAAGACGTTATCAATATTCTCGTGCCACGCGTAAAAGCACAGTTGGGTGAGAAAGTATTGGCGTTGTTCAATGACAACATTAAATATTTCGTCAATCCTACGGGTAAGTTTGTCATCGGCGGGCCTCACGGAGATACGGGGTTGACGGGACGCAAGATTATTGTCGACACATATGGTGGCAAGGGAGCACATGGAGGAGGTGCTTTCTCGGGTAAGGATCCATCGAAAGTCGACCGTTCGGCAGCCTATGCAGCACGTTATATTGCCAAGAACATGGTAGCTGCAGGCGTGGCCGATGAAATGCTTGTGCAGCTTGCTTATGCCATTGGTGTGGCCCAACCTGTCAGTGTTTATGTCGACACTTATGGGCGCAGTAATGTCAAGATGAGCGACAGTGAGATTGCAAAGAAGGTACAGGAGATGTTTGATTTGCGTCCACATGCCATTGAACGCACTTTGAAACTGCGCCAGCCCATGTATTTTGAAACAGCTGCCTACGGTCATATGGGGCGTAAGAATGAGGTGGTCAGGAAGACGTTCACCAGTCGCTATCATGAGCAGAAGACTATCAATGTGGAGCTGTTCACATGGGAGAAACTCGACCGTGTGGATGAAATCAAACGCGCATTCAATCTTTAACAGCATATAAGAAGGACGGATAGCGTGGCTTTCCGCCCTTTTTTCATAGCATCAAAATGAGACAACAAGAGGATTCTATCGCAAGTGTAGAGATACAACAAGACCTGCAAGGTGCAGCCGCTCGCGTGCACAAGCAGCCCACTCCGGCTGAAGTCATCGGTTGGTTACCCAAGAATGCTACGCCCGAACAGCAGGATTCTGCCGTTCAAGCACACATCAAACCCAGCAAGATTACATGGAGTGAACGTCCTGATACACTTCATCTGCCGGGTCATTCCGTTGGTAGAAGCTGGCGCGATGTGAGTCTTCCACGCTATTACAAAGAGTCGTTTTTCTCGAAATCTCCACTCTTCCACCCTGAACAACCTGGTGGACGAATGGGCGTTGCCGGTGATCCTGTGCCTTATTCTGTGGCTTCCGACAATGTCATCACGGGTATTCTGCTTGCTTGTTTCATTCTTGTTATGGTGGCCTACACCAAGTCGAAGCGTTTCATTCAACGTCAGGCAAAGAACTTTTTCTATGTGCAGCATGGTGAAACTACCGTCATTTCAGAGACTTCGAACGAGCTTCGTTTCCAGTTCTTCCTCATGCTACAGACTTGTCTGCAACTCTCTTTGCTGTTCTTTTTCTATACACGTGCCGCCATCAGTGATACGTTTATCATCGAGCAGTACAAGGTAATCGGATGGTTTGCAGGTGGAATTTTGGTCTATTTCCTACTGAAAATTCTGGCCTATACAATTATAGATCTGACGTTTTTTGACTCGAAAAAAAATGAACAATGGCTGAAGTCTTACCTCTTTATCATATCAATAGAAGGACTGTTGATTTTCCCCGCCGTGATGCTTGTAGCTTACTTCGGTCTTGAACTGCAGCATGCTATGATTTATTCCATTATCATCATCGTTTTGCTTAAAATCCTTTCGTTCTACAAGACCAATCTTATCTTTTTCAGACAAAATGGCAGTTTTCTGCAGAATATTTTGTACTTTTGTGCGCTTGAAATAACGCCGTTGATTGCATTATGGGGCACATTGGCGATGATCAATGGATATTTGAAAATCAATTTTTAAGACAATAAATGATAAAGAAGATTTTAATTTCTCAACCACAACCGGCCAGTGACAAGTCGCCTTACTACGATCTTGCCAAGGAGCACGGCATTGAAATGGTGTTTCGGCCATTCTTTAAGGTTGAGGGTATCTCCTCAAAGGAATTCAGACAGCAGAAAGTCAGTCTGCTTGACCATACTGCAGTGGTATTCACCTCACGTCATGCCATCGACAACTTCTTTACACTTGCGAAAGAATTGCGTGTCACGATACCAGAGGATATGAAGTATTTCTGTCTCATTGAGACCATTGCCCTCTACATACAGAAGTATGTGCAATACCGTAAGCGCAAGGTGTTCTTCGGCACAACAGGAAAGATTGACGGCTTGTTGCCACAGATGTTGAAGCATAAGGGCGAAAAGTTTCTTGTGCCGCTGAGCAGCGTTCACAATGACGATATCAAGAGTATGCTTGACAGCAAGGGACTCAAGCATAGCGAATGTGTGATGTATCGCACTGTCAGCAATGACTTCAGCGAAGACGAAAAGAAGAGTTTCGACTATGATATGCTGGTCTTTTTCAGTCCCACAGGTGTCAAGGCACTCAAAAAGAACTTCCCCGATTTCAAGCAAGGTGACATTAAGATTGCCGCTTTCGGGCCGGCAACAGCCAAGGAAGTAGAGGCACAAGGCATGCGCATTGACCTCATGGCACCGAGCCAGGAACATCCTTCCATGACGGCTGCACTGAAAGATTATCTCGAAAAAAACAAATAAACAACGACAAGGAAGCAGCATCATATGGCTGAGATCCATTCGGAAAGACTTTCAAAGCAGGAGCGCGTCTGTAGTAAGAAGCTTATCGACAGGCTCTTCAATGGCGGACACAGCCATTCGATGTCGGCCTTTCCACTGCGAGTGGTCTATATGCCGATGGAGGCAGAAGACGAAAGTCAGCCTTTGCCTCGCACGCAATTGCTTGTCAGTGTGCCCAAGAAATGCTTCAAACGGGCTGTCAAGCGTAATCGTGTGAAGCGCCAAGTGCGCGAGGCCTATCGCCTGCAACGCCAGATTTTAGCCGACAAAATAGCTGACCGTCACAGTATGGTGCTGGCCTTTATCTGGCTTGATGACAAGCTCTATCCTACCGAGGTGGTCATGCAGAAAGTAAAGAACCTGCTTCAACGCATCAGTGAAAAGCTATGAATGTGCTGAAAACGATAATACATGGGATATCACGTATCCTCGTGTGGGCTTTGCTCTTACCCATTCTTTTCTATCAGCATGTGATTTCACCTTTCACGCCACCATCATGCCGTTTCACGCCTACGTGCTCCGAATATGCCCGACAAGCTCTCATGAAACATGGCCCACTGAAAGGACTCGCGCTGGCGGTATGGCGCATTCTCAGATGTAACCCATGGGGAGGTAGCGGATATGACCCCGTTCCCTGAATGCCTTTCAGAGGCTCCCCTACAACATATTTACAAACACTGCAGGGCAGCAGAAGTTGCATGTACCTGCTTTTTATAATACAAGAAGACATGGCAAAGAATTTTGTTGAAGAATTGAAATGGCGTGGTATGCTCGCGCAGATTATGCCGGGAACGGAAGAGTATCTGCAGAGTAACATGGTATCAGCCTACTTGGGAACTGACCCCACGGCCGATTCTCTCCATATCGGTCACCTCTGTGGCATCATGATGCTGCGCCATTTGCAGCGTTGCGGCCACAAACCCTATCTGCTTGTGGGCGGAGCAACAGGCATGATTGGCGACCCTTCGGGTAAGAGCCAGGAGCGAAACTTGCTTGACACCAAGACTCTCTACCACAACCAAGAGGCTATCAAGAAGCAAGTGGCGAAGTTTCTCGACTTCGATGGCAACGAACCTAACAAGGCCGAGCTCGTCAACAACTATGACTGGATGAAGGATTTCACTTTCCTTGATTTCGCAAGAGAGGTGGGAAAGCACATCACTGTCAACTACATGATGGCCAAAGACAGTGTACAGAAGCGCTTGAATGGTGAAGCTCGCGACGGACTTTCATTCACAGAGTTCACCTATCAGCTGCTTCAGGGCTACGATTTCCTTTATCTCTATCAGCATCATGGCGTTCGTCTGCAGCTCGGTGGCAACGACCAATGGGGGAATATGACTACAGGCACGGAACTTATCCGCCGCACTTTGGGCAATGAAGCCGAAGCGTTCTGCCTCACCTGCCCATTGATTACGAAAGCAGATGGGCGGAAATTCGGTAAAACGGAGAGCGGGAATGTGTGGCTCGACCGCAATCGTACCACGCCATATGCCTTCTATCAGTTCTGGTTGAACGTCAGCGACAGTGATGCCGAGCGCTATATCAAGATCTTTACTGACCTCGATAAGGAGACTATTGATGCTCTTATAGCCGATCATCAGCAGGATCCCGGGTGCCGTATCTTGCAGAAGAGACTCGCAGAAGAGGTCACCACCATGGTACATTCCAAGGAAGACCTCGACATGGCCATTGCCGCCAGCAACATACTCTTTGGGAAAGCCACCAAGGATAGCCTTGCACAACTTGATGAAGTCACGCTGAATGATGTCTTCAAAGACGTGCCTCATTACACAGTTGACCGCTCATTGCTCGGTTCTCCGGCTGTAGACGTGTTCAATCAAGAGGAAATGGACATCTTCCCCAGCAAGAGTGAGATGAGAAAACTCGTCAAAGGCGGTGGTGTCAGCCTGAATAAAGAGAAGCTTGCAGCCTTCGACCAGCCCGTAACTGCTGATGACCTCATCGACGACAAGTATCTTCTTGTACAACGTGGTAAGAAGAACTACTATCTCATCACCGTCAAGTAAGAATTCATCTACATTTCAATAGAAAAAGTCTGCAAGACACTTTGCCTTGCAGACTTTTTTGTATATTTGCTTCATTGATCCCAAATGATGTCACATGAAGAAATATCTGATCCCCTTTCTACTTATCTTCTGTACGCTTATCGGTACTGCTCAGGAACACAAAAGCTTTGATACGTCCGATTGGAAGCGCATCAAAAACCTGTGCGCATCACGTCCTGACAGCACCCGAAACCTTGTGAAGACACTGACAAGTAGGGCGCCTAAGTCTCCGTTAACCACGGAGGAAAGCCTGCTGGCCTATATCGGACAAAGCTATATCAGCCAAGGAAAGGAAGAAAAAATCCTTCAAGAAATGTTCAAAGCCCTTATCATATCGGTTTACAAGATGACGCAAATGGCATCGTAATTTGATGCTGATTACACACTGTTTTGACGCTGATTACAGTGTCTTCTCGCGCAGATTGCAAGACCTTTCGCCAAAAGGCATAAGAAAGGGGAGAGCCCGTTTGGACTTTCCCCGACACAAAGATAATGTTTTTGAGAGGCAAATGCAAATCTTGTTTGAATTTAATTTACAATCAATAGCCTGCAAACCGTTTTCCAAACTGTTGGAAAACGTGTAGGATGTTGCCTCTTGTTTCTATCCGACCTGACTTCCGGGCTTCACCTTGTTGAGCGTTGTTGTGACGCAGAGACTGCCGTCAAAGTTGACAGCACTAAGGATCATCCCCTGACTTTCAATGCCCATCATCTTGCGAGGAGCAAAGTTTGCCACGAAAAGAACATCTTTACCGACGAGCTGTTCCGGCTCATAATAGGCTGCAATACCACTGAGAATGGTGCGGTCAGTGCCACTTCCGTCGTCGATAGTGAACTGCAGAAGCTTCTTGCTCTTCTTCACTTTCCGGCAGTCTTTGATGTGACCCACGCGGATATCCAATTTCTCAAAGTCGTCGAAAGCCACTTCTTTCTTTATCGGTTCGGCCTTATAAGCAGCGGCTTCATTGGCTTTCTTGGTGGCAGCAAGCTTGTCGAGCTGATACTGAATGACGTCATCTTCAATCTTATCAAACAGTAACTCTGGCTCTGCAAGCTGATGACCAGCCTTTAAGAGATTGGTGTTTCCAAGCTCACTCCAATCGAACGACTCCATATTGATAAGCTTTCGGAGCTTCTCTGAAGAGAAGGGAAGGAACGGTTCGAATGCAATGGCGAGGTTGGCAACTAATTGAAGCGAGATATAGAGAATGGTTTCAACGCGCTTCGGGTCGGTCTTCCACACCTTCCAAGGCTCACATTCGGTGATATATTTATTGCCGATGCGGGCTAAGTTCATGGCTTCTTTCTGTGCTTCGCGGAACTTAAAGACGTCAAGGTAGGCCTCAACCTTCTCTTTTACATCCTTGAATTCATTGAGTGCAGCACGGTCAACATCCTGCAATTCGCCACAAGCGGGAACCACACCTGCCCAGTATTTCTTCGTCAGTTGCAGGGCACGGTTGACGAAGTTGCCGTAGATGGCCACGAGCTCTGAGTTGTTGCGTTCCTGAAAATCCTTCCAAGTGAAGTTGTTGTCCTTGGTTTCGGGAGCGTTTGCCGTAAGTACATAGCGCAGCACATCCTGCTTTCCAGGCAGCTCTTGCAAGTACTCGTGGAGCCAAACAGCCCAGTTGCGGCTCGTAGATATCTTGTCATCCTCGAGATTTAAGAACTCATTGGCCGGTACATTGTCGGGAAGTATGTAGTCACCATGGGCTTTAAGCATCGTCGGGAAGATGATACAGTGGAACACAATGTTGTCTTTTCCAATGAAATGTACTAAGCGGGTATCGGGATCTTTCCACCATTTCTCCCACGAACCAAACTTCTCCGGCTCATTGTCGCAAAGCTCCTTGGTGTTGCTGATGTAGCCAATCGGCGCATCAAACCATACATAAAGCACCTTACCTTCAGCCCCTTCAACAGGCATAGGAATACCCCAGTCGAGGTCACGGGTCATTGCCCGTGGCTGAAGATCCATGTCGAGCCAGCTCTTGCACTGTCCATATACATTGGGACGCCACTCTTTATGCTCATCAAGTATCCACTTCTTGAGCCATCCCTGATAATCATTTAGCGGCAGATACCAGTTCTTTGTCTTGCGAACAACAGGCTTTGAACCCGAGATTGTAGAGTGAGGATTGATTAATTCCATTGGACTGAGGTCGCTTCCGCACTTCTCACATTGATCGCCATAAGCGTTCTGATTGTGGCAGTGCGGGCATTCGCCCATGATATATCGGTCGGCAAGGAATTGATGTGCCTCTTCATCGTAATACTGTTCGCTCTCTTTTTCAATGAGTTTTCCCTCATCATAGAGCTTCTTGAAGAAGTCGCTGGCCAACTTACTGTGGGTTTTGCTCGTCGTTCGGCTATAGACATCAAAACTGATTCCAAAGTCCTCGAACGATTTTTTGATGAGTGTATGATAGCGGTCGCAGACATCCTGGGGTGTGATGCCCTCTTTCTTGGCACGCAGGGTGATAGGCACACCGTGCTCATCACTACCGCCAATGAAGACCACTTCCTGCTTTTTGAGTCGCAGATAGCGCACATAGATGTCGGCAGGAACGTACACTCCTGCTAAATGTCCAATGTGAACGCCACCGTTTGCATAAGGCAATGCAGCGGTCACCGTGGTGCGTTTGAATTTCTTTTCTTCCATCTAATTCGTTGATTATTATTTCTTTGACTGCAAAATTACAACAAATCATGCGTAAAGCAAAGAAAACAAGGGAAATAATATGAGGTTTTCCCTTCTTCGTTTTCCACCTTTATATTATCTGATGAACAGCAGTTCGCGATACTTCGGCAGTGTCCAAAGCTCGTCACTGACAATCAGTTCGAGTTTATCTACTTGGTAACGGATGTCTGACATCTTGGGAGCAATGGTGTCATGATAGGCTATTGCCTTCTCACGTGCATCCTCTATGCGGTTTGCAACCTTACGGGAATTGACCAATTCTTCAACACCTGTCTCGATAATCTGCGTGCGATTGGCTATTTCCTTGATGATTTTGATGTTGCGTTCCGTAAGTTGTTTGCCTTCTTCGCGACCGAAAATTTCAATCATGCTCTGCACATTCTTGGCCAATTGGCTTTGATAATGCGTGGCAACAGGCACGATATGGTTCATCACAAGGTCGCCCATGACGCGGGCTTCTATCTGTATCTTCTTCGTATAAGTCTCCCACTTAACCTCGTTTCTGGCCTCCAATTCGTTGCGTGTCATTACACCTGTCGACTCAAACATCCTCACACTGTCTTCATCCAAGTAGCGATCGAAGCATACTGGGCACGAAGCTTCGCAGTCAAGTCCGCGTGACTTGGCCTCTTCTTTCCATTCATCGCTGTAACCGTTGCCGTCGAAACGAATGGGTTTGCAGGTCTTGATGTCTTCGCGAATAACGTCGATAATGGCGCTGTTCTGGTCTTCTCCCTTGGCAATCAGCGCGTCAACACGTTGCTTGAAATCGGTTAAAGCCTCGGCAACAGCGGCATTAAGGACTATCATTGCACTCGCACAGTTGGCTTCACTGCCTACAGCGCGGAACTCAAATCGGTTACCTGTAAAGGCGAAAGGCGATGTTCGGTTGCGGTCAGTGTTGTCAATGAGCAGCTCAGGTATCTCCGGTATGTCGAGTTTCATGCCTTTCTTACCGGCCACAGTGAACAGATCTTTCTTGTCAGCAAGTTCAATATGGTCGAGCAAATCAGTGAGTTGTTTGCCCAAGAAGGATGAAATGATAGCGGGAGGAGCCTCGTTTGCACCGAGTCTATGGTCGTTGGTAGCACTCATAACGCTGGCTTTAAGCAGTCCGTTATGGCGGTAGACGGCCATTAAGGTCTCAACGATGAACACCACAAAGCGCAGGTTATCCTCGGCCGTCTTGCCCGAACGATGAAGCAGGATGCCCGTGTCGGTGGTCAGACTCCAGTTGTTATGCTTGCCGCTTCCATTGATACCATCGAATGGTTTCTCGTGCAGAAGCACCCTGAAACTATGTTTATGAGCCACCTTTTTCATCAGTCCCATCAAGAGCATATTATGGTCAACGGCAAGGTTACACTCCTCAAAAATCGGCGCCAACTCAAACTGACCGGGGGCCACTTCGTTATGTCTTGTCTTGCAGGGAATGCCGAGTTCGAGTGCCTGTCGCTCCAAATCTTTCATGAAAGCCTGCACTCTTTCGGGGATAGTACCGAAGTAATGGTCGTCCATTTGCTGGTTCTTGGCCGAGTCGTGGCCCATTAATGTGCGACCAGTCAACATCAGATCGGGACGCGTTGAATAGAGATCTTCGTCTACAAGGAAGTATTCCTGCTCCCAACCAAGATTGGCCGACACCTTCTTTACATTCTTATTGAAATAATGACACACTGCCGTTGCCGCCACATTCACGGCATGGAGCGATCGCAGAAGCGGTGCCTTGTAGTCTAAAGCCTCGCCGGTATAGGAGATAAATATCGTTGGAATGCACAGCGTATCATCGATAATGAACACCGGAGAGGTAGGATCCCAGGCGCTATATCCGCGAGCTTCGAAGGTGTTTCGAATGCCACCGTTGGGAAACGAAGAAGCATCCGGCTCCTGTTGTGCCAGCAGTTTGCCCGAAAACTCCTCAATCATACCACCCTTCCCGTCGTGTTCAACGAAGGCATCATGCTTTTCTGCCGTGCCTTCCGTAAGGGGTTGGAACCAATGGGTGTAGTGAGTGACGCCGTTTTCCATTGCCCATTGCTTCATGCCTGCAGCGACATCGTCGGCAATTGAGCGGTCGAGCTGGGTGCCATTGTCTATTACATCTGTCAGTTTCTCATACACATGGAGGGGCAGATACTTATACATCTTCTGGCGATTGAACACTTTCTTCGCAAAGTATTCACTTGGACGTTCCTTTGTCGTCATTGATTCTAACGGACGTTTCTTAAACGCTTCAGCTACAGCCTCAAATCTTAAGTTTACCATTTTTTAGTTCTTTATGATGATTGTTGTTTCTTCTTGTCGTGCAACTTACTGTTGCAAATATACGCTTTTTCTTTTAACTTTATCCTCCGCCTGATTGTATTTCGAGCTTGAAAACAGCCTTTTCATCGGCTTTCCGCCTTTCACATGCACCGCAATCTCTTTGCCATTGCAGCATAAAACATGAAGTTCAGACTTCAAACTCCAATGTACAAAGCATAACAAAAAAGACCCTCATGCTGCCATAAGAGTCCTTGTCATGTCGTTGTTATTACCAGAATTTGTTGAGCTTCTTGTCATATTTGAAGCCAACGGCAGCTAACTTCTTTTCCAAATCGTCGCGTCTGACGTTCATATCATCGCACAGTTCGTCGAGCGAACCATAGTTATCGCGCAGCAACATGTTGACTGCACTGAAAAGAATCATCGGGTCATTAGGTAATCTATCCATTCTACTTGCTTTTTGACTATACTTGTTTTCAATTGCAAAAATAACACAAATAATCCGTAATCAGCAACTTACAATTCATTATTATGCTTCATTTTAAAATAGATTTACATATGGCAGACCTTCCCTGCAGGGTAGAGACATGAGGCCTCTACTGTCAACATTCTTCCTCGTTTTTAACACTTTTTCCCGCGACCAAACAGAAATCAAAATGCACTTCCCATACTTCTGCAGTGCCGTTTCTCTGCTTTCGCGAAGCCATTTTATGGCTTCGATGTCCTCACTTCTGCTATTTTGCGCTGTAATCTGACGCTAATCACGTTGCTATCTGCATCAGATGGCATCGTAAAATGAAGCAAGTTATGCGGTCATCTGACGCAAATTGCAACGCTTTTCAGCGTGATGATTCATCGTAATTTGGCTTTAACTATGTAACAGTCTGACTGTCAATAATTTGCGAAAAAGTAAAAAACAACGCGTATTTGGAACGAAGACAGAGTTCGTTTCAAATACGCGAGTTTTATAAAGGCATTTGTAAAGAAGCTTGACGGATATTAACACATATTCCGTTTCTTGTGAGAATGGCGCTGCAGGCATGTCTCGTTGCTGAATGGGCAGCGCCATTGTGTTGTGTTTCCACATTCGAATGATGTGGAAACGAGACTGTTATTTTGCGCCAATTTCCTTGATGAGGTGGTCTGCATGGCCCCATTTGTCGATCATGTAGAGCACATAACGAATGTCAACGCCAATGCAACGAGCCAGTCGGTTGTCGAAGTTGAGGTCGCTACTCAAGCTATCCCAGTTGCCATCGAAAGCCAAACCAATGAGTTCTCCCTTGCCATTAAACATCGGAGAACCAGAGTTTCCGCCCGTAATATCATTATTAGTTAGGAAGCAAAGTTGCATCTTTCCCGTCGTCTTATCTTGGTAAGGGCCGAATGACTTCTCGCTCATCAGCTGCTGCATCACGGGTTCTGCCTTATAATCGAATAGCCCGTTATCTCCCCGTTTCATCTTTTCGACGATGCTTTCTGCCGTGGTATAGTACCCTGAAGGGCGTCCACCGAGGTCGAAACCACCTACTTGTCCATAGGATAAACGCATAGTAAAATTGGCATCACTATAGTGAGGTAAGTCTTCTTCCATACGAAGTTTAGCCGCACAAAGCATTTGTTCCTGGTTGTCAATGCTATCTCGTGTCGCATCAAGGGCACGGTTAAACACCTCGCGCATTGCCTTGAGTTGTGCGCCATATTGTAGGCCGGCATCTTTCTTAATGGCTTTCTTTGTGACATAAACCTTGGCATCTTTCTTCATCAAAGCAGAGGTTTCCCAAAGATAGTTGACATATTTTTGATAGTCACCACCAAACTTTTTGTCGATGATTTGATAGAAAGCAGGAAGATATTTGGCATCAACATGTTCGCGATAGTTCTTTAACAACACGGCCTGTACATCCTTATCAAGAGACGCATCCCATGTGTTGCTGTTGTCAGCAAACGTCATATAATCGCTCTTTTTGTCTTTCTTTGTTGTTCCGGTCACGGCTTTCATGGCGCGAGTAGTAAGCTCGTTGGTGCGCAAAAAGGTTTCTTGGAAGTACATAGCTGCCTTTCTTGGTTCAAAGCGTTCATTGTAAAGGCGAGCCATTTTGTCGAAATCAAGCTGTCCTTTCAGATAGCCCGTAGAGTCCTGCCAATGGCGAATGATGTCCTCATAGTGTTGTTTTTGGGCAATCAGACCAATGGAGTCGATACATTTGTTCATGCCGATAGAGTTCTTCCAATAGTTCGCACTCTGCGCAAACTTGGAGTCATACTTGATGCGAACAGCCTCATCTGCACGCATGTGTCGGGTCATCACCTCCTGCTTCACGCCACGAACCTGCGCGCGAGGAGCATTCAGTGCGTCGCGACGTTCACGTATTCCATAACTTGAAAGATAGCGACTTGTGCTGCCGGGATAGCCCATTGTCATTGCAAAGTCGCCTTCCTTGTAACCTTGAAGACTTACAGCTGCCCAGTGTTTCGGGTGATAAGGCACATTGTCTTTACTGTAGGCAGCGGGTCGGTTGTTCTTGTCAGCGTAGATTCTAAACACACTAAAGTCGCAAGTTTGACGCGGCCACATCCAATTATCGGTCTCTCCTCCGAACTTACCCATTGACTTCGGCACAGTGAAAACAAGTCTTAAGTCGGTAAAGTCCTGATAGGTTGTGGCGTAATATCGGTTGCCTTCATAGAAAGCATCAAGGTCAACGTGGAGCGTGGAGTCTTGTTTCTTGACCTCAGAAGTATAGGCATTCTGCAAGGAATCAAGCAGTTTGGTCTGATGTCTGCGGTCTAATGCGGCGAAACCAAGCTTCATCACCTCTTCGGTTACATCCTTCTGGCTGATCATAAAGCTGACAAACATGTCCTTGTTGGGTAGTTCTTCTTCATGATTTTCAGCCACAAAGCCGTTCAACATGTAGTCATGTTCTACGGTAGAGTGGCTTCGAATGGCCTCAAAACCACAGTGGTGGTTGGTGAAAACGAGTCCGTCGGGACTGACAACAACGCCCGAACAGAAGCCAGAGAAGTTGACAACGCTGTTCTTGATGGCGTCGTTATTATTGTAAAGTGCGCCATAAGGCAACGCAAATCCTTCGCCTTTCATCTGGTTATAGACGGCTTGTGGCAAGTTATAGAGCGTCCACATGCCCTCATCGGCATGCAAAGGTAGGCAGGTGAAAAGGTAAAAGGGGATGAGAACCCAAAGTAGTTTTTTCTTCATAAGAATGATATCGTTATTTTTATTTCTTGAACTTGTTTTTTATTTTGGCTAAACTTGACAGGCTTAAATCGCGTTTCACAATCACAAGGGCAAAGCAAATGATGAGCAAGGTGTTGACGGCAAGAGCTGCAAACATAGGAAGTCGGGCGTTGGAAACCGAGATAAGCGCAAACAGGAAGACTGCAATGAGCGTATAGATAGCGATGTCTTTGAGCGGATAACGAATGGGGTAATACTTCTGTCCGAATGCATAACTGAGCACCATACTAACTGCATACGATGCAAAACCGGCCCAAGCGCAGGCCCAATAGCTGAACCTTGGGATGAGCAGCAAGTCTACTCCAATCAAGATTACAGCCCCGATGCCACTGAAATAGGCTCCCCAAATAGTCTTATCGATAAGCTTATACCAGAAACTTAGGTTGAAGAAGATGCCGAACATGATTTCAGCGGCCATGACAATCGGGATGATTTGCAGTCCTTCCCAATAGCTTTTGCCCACGATATAGCGCAGAACATCCATATAACCTATCACACAAAGGAATGCCAGAAGCGTGAAAATGATATAGAACTTCATGGCCTTGGCGTAGGTTTCTTTGTTGTCTTGGTCTTTCGTCTGACTGAAAACGAAGGGTTCATAGGCATATCTGAACGCCTGAGTAATGAGTACCATGATCATCGCAAGCTTGATACAAGCTCCATAAATGCCTAATTGTGTGCGGGCATCTTGGGCACTTCCGTCATACATCCAAGGGAAGATTATCTGCGAAACAGTTTGGTTCAGCTGGCCCACCAAGCCCATCACGAGCAACGGCCACGTGTATTTCAGCATGCGTTTACAGGTAGCTTTGTCGAAAGGATTGCGGAAACCACGCAGCTCTTTGCCTAAGAAGAAGAGCGTAAGTATGCTTCCTGCCAGCTCAATCCAGAACACCCAAACGACGTTCAAGCTGAAGTTTGCGTCGTAAATACCAAAGGGATTGAGTCTGAAATAAGGCAGAACAACGAGATAAAGCAACACGCCTACAATGTTGACTACAATGCTTATCATGCGCAAACAAACGAACTTTATCGGGCGATGTGCATGGCGAAGATAAGCCAAAGGAATGCAGATGAAGGCATCAACGGCCACACATGACGCCATGATCATAATGAATTCGTGGTGATCGGGATAGCCGATTGCATCAGAAATCGGGGTCAAGAATAACGCCACGAATGCGATGAAGAGCACAGAGGTGAATGCAACCATACGCAAAGCTGTGGCATATACTTTCTCGGCTTGCTCGCCCTGACGGTTCATGAAGCGGAAGAACGTCGTCTCCATGCCGTAAGTAAGCAGGATAATCAGCAAGGCCACATAAGCATAGATGTTGGTAATGATGCCGTATTGTCCGCCTGCAGCATTGAACTTTGCCGTCTCAATGGGCACTAAAAGATAACCAACGAAACGGGCTGCAATGGAACTTAATCCGTAGATTGCAGTGTCTTTAGCTAATGATTTTAAGTTTGCCATAACATAAACAAATTGAAACCTACCCCCAACCCCTCCCTAAGGGAGGGGAGTTCTAAATGGCGTGGGCTTCTGGTATCTTATATTTTTAATTTTATTATTATACTTATCGACTTTCCTTTTTATTTCTATCACCCCATCACTTAGAAT
>OJIY01000101.1_pt1 | contig 77947 bp, 93 predicted proteins | sample 1596061 | NCBI WGS metagenome assembly OJIY01 (sample SAMEA4350111, study PRJEB24818) | metagenome | biome: human; feature: gut; material: faeces | place: Denmark | collected 2013-09 | reverse complement strand
TTCAACCTGTATTATAAATTTACCGAAAATCCCCATTTTGACTAAAGTAAACTATAGGCTAACGGGGTTTAAGACAGTCTTAACCTATGTCCTAAAGAGGCTCTTATGATCTATGTATTAATTGCTTTAGCCATTTGCTGCATCAACTTTATCTGGTGGACACACCTGGTAAGGATCTCAAAAGCTGAACTGGAAAAAGCTGAGTACGAGTACGAAGCTACCCAGACAGTTAAAGCACATCTGCGCCTCTGCGGTTATGAGGCAAAACTTCACCGTCAACAAATGTGGCAAGGGTTCTGGGGAATCACAGCATTCATCTGCGCCCTTGTCTGGAGCTGTATGTACAATGGATAAAAATGAAATCAACAAAACGATGAAAGACTTCGACGAAGCTATCGATAAAGCGGAAGCTGAGGTAGCTCGTCTGCAAGAACTTCGTCGTGAGTTCATCAACCAATACAACCTGAATAAGGAAACCAGTAATGAAGACATGGTGGATCAATCGTGATCCTGAAACCCATGCCTACCTTCCTGAGTGCCGATCTATAAGCCAGAGTAATTCTTATACAAAACATGAACCAGGATTCAAGGGTTCTCCTCGTCTCTTGTTAGCTAAACGGAATGCTTCACAAGCATTAAGTTTATGGCGACAAGGTAAATGGGGAATGCACTGGGAAGACGGTATTGATGTGTATCAAAGTAAACCCCACCGTGAAAACCTTCTAATGGAGACAGTCGAAGTGACTATTCAACGCTGCCTTGATGGCAAACCTATGGTGTTCGTATTCGGATCCAATGAAGCAGGTGTTCATGGTGCAGGTGCTGCTAAAACAGCCTTACAGCTCTATGGTGCTGTATTGGGTAAAGGCCATGGTCACTATGGCAATAGCTATGCTCTGCCTACTAAGTCTCCTGGCTTACGTACTCTACGTGGGCAGGTGATCCATGAATATGTGGATACCTTCCTGGCTTATGCACGGGAACATGATGAACTGAACTTCATGGTCACTCGTGTGGGATGTGGGCTTGCTGGCTTAAAAGACAGCGACATTGCTCCTATGTTCAAAAATGCCCCAGACAACTGCTACTTCGATAAAGTCTGGGAACAGTATTTAATCAATCCTAAAGTATGGGGATCCTATGGTTGAAATTTGGAAACCTTGTTTAGGCTTTGAAAAATACTATGAGGCAAGTAATACAGGGAAACTCCGCAGTATTCGTAGAGGAAAACTGATGAAACTTTCCTTGGACAAAGACGGATATTTACGCACTAGTTTTAGTGTTAACACAGTCCGTATCAATGTCTTTGCACATAGACTTATAGCTGAAGCTTTTCATGGGAAATGCCCAGATAATCAAGTAGTTAGGCATTTAGATGGGAACACTTTAAATAATTTCCCAGATAACCTTGCTTTTGGTACTCCAAAAGAAAACTCAGAAGATATGCTAAAACACGGTACTCAAGCAAAAGGAGTTACTTGTGGTAAGAGTAAATTAACTGATTATGAAGTCTTAGAAATTAGAAGACTGCATAAATTAGGGATATCACAAAAAGCTTTAAGTAAACAGTTTGGTGTAAATCAACCTAATATTTCTATGATCCTTTCAGGTAAAACCTGGAAGCACTTATAAAGGAACTTTTTAATGACAGCTATCAACTCTGCTGAACTTCTGGCTATGGCTCGTGAAGGCTACTGTATGCACCAAATCTCCGCAGTATCCGGGGTTAAAATGGAAACTGTACGGGGTATTCTCCGTGCTGCAAACCAGAATGGTGAATTTGATGCTGCCCTGCATCTGACACCTACTAAACGTCAGGTATTCCATAACCCTGCAATTCTGGCTTCCCGTGCCTATATGTACCCCCAAATGCCTCCTATGGACTACGGCAAGCTGGAAGAACGTATCCATGCTCTGATGGCCTCTGGTGAAAATGTCTGGGGTAATCCAGAAGTTAAACCAGCAAAGCCTAAGCTGACTCCTACGGAGTATCTGAAAGTGGCTCGGGATACCGCTGCCATCCTGGCTGCTAAAAAATCACTGGAAAAGACTAAAGAAGTAGTCGATTCCATTAACCCATTAACCTACGTCCAACACCTGGAAGACGAAGATCTGATGTATCTGCTTCAGGTGGGGATGACCGAACTGCAAAAACGCTATTATGGAAAAGATGAAGCCAGTAGTTAATAGCCTCTACCCTACAGCTGACAGTCTGGACGATGCAATGAATCGTGCTAAAGCCAGTCTGTATGCCTGCTCCCCTAACGAAGTACACGCTGCTGTCATGTGCTACCACAATACCCTGATCAAAGAGATGCTCAATGCTCGACAAGATACTGGAAGAACTTCCCAACCGTAGGGAGGAGATACTCCAGCGTGTATTCGAACGAGTAGATATCAAAGATCTTGGCTTTAAACTTGAAGGCTTACCAAGCCCTTGCTTCATATGGACTGGCCCTGATTCAGGGACTGGACGTGGTGGAGGCTATGGGCGTATGAGCCTCAATAGCCAGACTGTAGCTACTCATATCGTTGTGTATACCCACTTCTACGGCTATATCCCATCCAAGAAGCAGATAGACCATAAGTGTCGTAATCGCTTGTGCTGTAACCCTGCACACCTGGAAATGGTAAGCCAGAAAGAAAACTGTAGGCGGCGTGACGCTGCTAATAAGGAGTAACTATGTGGTTACGCTTTTATTTGTACTGTGTGGTACTTCTGCTTTTGTCAGGAGTTCTGTACGGGGGATTACTCCCCAACATGGTATCCAGTAAAGACACTGTAATGGTGGTGCTGGGTATTGCTGGTGCTCTGGTGTGGCCTGCTCTGGTGGTCACTTTCGTTTATCGTCAAATCAAAAAGAAGATCAAACATGCGTAAATTTATCATGGGCTGCATTCTGGCAGTCGCTGCAATGACCTCACTGACAGGCTGCTATGAGCGTGTCGAACCAGGTAACGTGGGTATCATCGTTAACCGCCTCGGCGACGAGAAAGGTGTCGATCAAGAAGTCAAAGGCGTAGGCCGCTACTGGATCGGCTGGAACGAAGACCTGTACACGTTCCCAACCTTCAAGCAGATGAAAACTTATGAAGATAAGTTTTACTTCCAGCTGTCTGATGGTACTCAAATCGGACACCAGCTGGCTATCAGCTATAAGGTTAATCCAACCAAAGTTGTGACGATCTTCCAGACCTACCGTAAAGGTGTGGATGAAATTACCGATCAAGACCTTCGTCAACGTATTGCGGATATCCTGAACCGTCAAGGTAACCTCATCAATACTGACAAGTTTATTGATGGTGGTAAGTCTCGTCTGCTGGACAGCGTAGCTAATGCAGTCAAACAAGAGATGGAACCAGTCGGTATCGACATTATGGCAATTTCCTGGGTAGGTGCTCCTGAATACCCGGATAACGTCAAGCGTGCTATTAACGCTAAAGTCGAAGCTACTCAAAAGACCCTGCAACGCGAGCAGGAAGTACAGCAGCGTATTGCTGAAGCAAACATGGCTCGTGAGCAAGCCCGTGGCGAAGCAGATGCTGTGGTGCTGAAAGCGAAAGCAGAAGCTGATGCCATCAAATTGCGTGGTGATGCCCTACGTGAAAACCCTGGTGTAATGGAACTGGAAGCGATCAATAAGTGGAATGGTGTACTGCCTACCACAATGATCCCAGGTGCTGCTACACCTTTCGTACCTGTTAAGTAACTTCCTAAACCTGGTTTCATGTAAGCCAGGTTTGTGAATGTCACTCATAAACCTATTAAGGAATTAATCATGTCCCATAACGACAAACGTACTCCCCATACTGATGCTCTGGAAACTCTGGGCATGATCCACCAGCACGATGAAAAACGTGATGCTATCCACCTGGGTGTTGAACCAGTGGAAGCAGGTGAACAACTGGCTGTGGGTGCCACCATTGGCATCAAAGATGGTAAGGCATACCAAGCTACCAAACGTAACGGTATCAAAGCTCTGGGCATTGTAGACCCGTTCCTGGAAAGCAAAGTACTTCCCAGTCAGCGTTTCTGGTTAGTGGTAATGCCTCGTCAGATCACTTCCCTTCGTCACGTCTGGGAACATCCTGATTTCCCTGATTCTCGTGAAACCAGTCACGCAGTAGCAGTATCGAAAGCATGGGATGACCTCAGTGATGCTGAACGTAAAACTCATGTAGCTATTGGTACTGAGTTAGGTAAAGCGTGGGAATACTTAGAAGAGTATGCCCGTGAACTGTCTGACTATGATGATCAGTTTACTGCTGATGATCTTTTTGATACAGGCAAGGTAAACCTGGAAGATCCCAGCGGTTGGAACTATCTGGTAGGCGGTTCATCTATGGAAGGTGAACGTCCTTCTGAAGAATTCTGGGAAGCAATGTCTGTATTGCTTAATCGTGACCTTACTGAAGTTAATAAACCCAACTTCTTCTCCTGCTCCTGCTAAGGAATTCACATGTTTGATGTTGCATTAGCAATCGGTGTCACTACTGACACTACCCCAGAAATTACTGTTCAAGTGATCCTTGATGGTGTGCCCATCATGGATCCGCAAGTCATTACTGCTCAGGTAATGTCTGCTGTATCAAACAAGATCCTTGCCCAAGGTGGTAAGGGTATCGGTTATATGATCAATCAAGACGGTAGCTTAGGCGACCGTATTAAATTCACCGCATCTAAAGTAGAGACTATTTAACATGGCAACGACTCTGACAACTCCGCTCGACATTTCCAAAGCTGCTAACACCGTAGCCCACATCATGAAGCAGGGTCTTGTACCAATGCTGTATGGTGCTCCTGGCTTCGGTAAATCCTCTATTGCGCAGGAAGTAGCTGATACCTACAACCTGCTGCTGATCGACCTTCGTCTGGCTGGTATGGAACCAGTAGACATGAATGGTGTACTGGGCTTCAACGATGACAAAACCAAGGGTAAATATATCCCTCTGGATGAAATCCCGTTGGAAGGCGATCCTATCCCGGTTAACCCTAAAACTGGCAAGCAGTATGCTGGTTTCCTGGTACTGTTGGACGAGCTGACCTCTGCTGCTGACGACACCAAAGCTGCAAGCTACAAGTTCATTCTGGACAAGAAAGTAGGCCAGAAACATGTACACAAACGTATGTGGATCATGGCTGCTGGTAACCGTGAAGACGATGGTGCAATTGCATCCTCCCTGGGTACTGCTCTGGGTTCTCGTGTGGTCAACCTGACTATCAAAGAAAACCTGAAGTACTGGCTGAAACTGTTCACTGCAACACTGGATCCTCGTATTGTGGCATTCCTCAACTACGAACCAGATGCATTCAACAAATTCAACCCAGATGCCAACGAGTATACCCATGCATGTGCTCGTACCTGGTCTATGCTGTCCAAGCTCATCACCCCGCTGGAATCTATTGAAGGCTGGGAACCGATGATCGATGGCACTGTAGGTGTCGCTACTGGGCGCAGCTTTCGTACCTTCGTTACCTACTTCTCCAAAGTAGTAACTATGGAACAGATCCTCAAAGATCCTGAAGGTGCTCGTATCCCGACTAACGAACCATCCTGGATGTATGCCCTTACTGGCGTACTGGCTCGTGGTGTAGCTGAAGATAACATTGCTAAAGCAATGACCTTTATTGAGCGTATGCCAGCGTCCTACCAGGTGATCTCAATGCGTAGCATCATTGCACGTAACCCTAAACTCGGTGGTAACACTGAAGTAAGTGCATGGTGTGAGCGTCACGCTGACGAACTTTTCTAAGGAATTACAATGTCACCACTTGAGAAGATCCTCGACAAAGCCTTTACTACTCTGGCTTTGGATGAGAAGTATGTGTTCTGGGCTTCAATGATCCTCAGATTAAAACATAAGGAAGTGCCCGCTGGGCACCCTTGTGATTCTGCTTACACGGATTCTTTAACCGTGTATTACAACCAGAAATTCATGGAGATGCTCAAACCTGCTGAACACCCTTTTGTGGTGGCTCATGAAGTTGGGCATATTGTGCATGAACACTGCACTACCTTCCCTGTCGATCTGGATGAAGATCTGTGGAACCAGGCTGGTGACTATGTAATCAACCTGGAACTGAAAAAGTCTGGAATGCCAATGCCTACAACTATTAAGGTATTGGTAGACTCCCGCTTTGATGGCATGACCACCATGCAGGTATACCGCATTCTTCAACAGGAAGAGGCTAAGAAACCAGGCACTCATAAGGGTAAAAACCCTATGCCTGATTTCAATAAACAGCCCCTGACTCAAGAAGAACAGGAAAGCCAGAAACAGCAAATTGATAGCATCTTATTAGGTGCTAACATGGCAGCTGAAATGGCTGAGGCAAACCAGACTGGTAAACAGTTTGGGCGTGGTACTAAGGATATGGCTCGCCGTATTGAGGATCTCCTGAATCCTCCAATTCCATGGCAGCACTATCTGAAGATCTTCTGTGAGAAGGTCACACGTAAGCCTGGTCGTACATGGTCACGTCTTCGTCGTCGTATGCTGGTACACGATATCACCGCTCCAGAACGCCGTGGTAAGTCCCTGGGACGTATTTCATGGGCTATTGACGTATCTGGTTCCATTGGCAAGAAAGAGTTCACCATCTTTTTAGGTGGTGTCTATCAGGTACTGAAACTGTTTAAACCAGACGAGATAAAGCTGTATCAGTTTGATACTGATATCAAGGATATCTCTCGGATCTGTACAGTGCGTGATCTGCTCAATGTTAAATTCAGTGGTGGTGGTGGTACTTGCATCGACAGTACTATCGAAGACTTCGCCCGTGATAAAGCATCACTGGGGATGTTTATCCTGACTGATGGTTACCTCAGCCAGCACAATCTGGAAGATCCTAAACGTCCTGTAATCTGGTTCGTTTATGATAACCCCAACTTTGTACCAAAATTTGGCAAAGTGGTTCACTTTACAATGGAAGGGCTTGTATAGAAGCCCCCTTAACCAGGAGCATTTATGCAGCTATCCCAAGGTCAACAGAAAGCCTGTGAGTTCATTACGGACTTTCTGCTTAACAAACATCAACCTCACGATATCATTGTCCCCCGTTTTAAGGGGGATGAAGATCCTATGGTATTCAACAGTAATCAGGTAATGGTCTTATCTGGTGCTGCTGGTACAGGGAAAACCACCGTCATTAAGTATGTGCTTGACCATCTGGAAAAAGTACAGAAGACGATGGAAGCACTGGGGATTAAAGTACAGCGTAACCATCGTACTGAATTCACAGCTACCACCAATAAGGCTGCTGAAGCCTTCGAACATGCTATGGGCTGTACTGCAAAGACAATCCACAGCTTGCTTCGTCTGGGTATGGAAGAAGATCCAGTAACCTATAAGGATGTACTGGTATCCCATAAACCCCAGGAACTACTGTTCGGCACCTATGTCTTCGTAGATGAAGCCAGCTACATCGATATGACCTTGTTAGAGCATATCTATATGAAGCTGGGTAATGGCACCAAAGTAATCTTCATGGGCGACAAAGCCCAATGTAAGACTGCTGAAGGTGACTTGCCTGTATTCGAAGAAGGACGCTTCCCTATGATCGAGTTAACTCAGATCATGAGGCAAGCTGACGATAACCCTGTACAGGCGTTATCTAAGCGTCTGCGTCAATGGGTGCTTGAAGGTGGCCCGACACCTCCATGTAATGTGGATGGTAAGAACATCATCTGGGTAGAACGTAGTAAGTTCGAAGCAGGGATGATCAGGGATATGTCCCGTGATGAATGGGAATACTCCACCAGCAAATTCCTGGCCTTTACCAACAAGCGAGTGAACGAAGTAAACCATAAGATTTATTCTCAGGTTACTGGCTCTCAAACACTCAGAGAAGGTGACTATGCGATCTGTAACAGTTATGTAGGTGGCATCAAAAATGTCCTCCCTGCTATTGGCACAGACCGTCTCGTTTACCTTACTGGTTTAGAACGAGGTAAACAGTTGGGGGAAGAAGGGCACTGGGTTTATACCGACCGTAACCGTAAAGGTTCAAAGGATTTTAAATCAGGTGAGAAAGTTCAAGCTTATTTTATGCCTAATGATAAAAAGGCTAAAGATAAGCTGTTAAGACGTTACTCCAAGAAGCTTCAGGGAATGGTTTTCGCAGAAAACCCAGAAGAGTTCACCGCAATCAAAAATGCCTTGGATAAGGTTAAAAGTACCTGGATCGATCTACGTCCAGTGTTCGGATGCACTATCCATAAAGCCCAAGGTTCTACCTTCAGGCGTGTCTATGTGGACTTAGGTGACCTCAACCGTTGTCGGGATATCGATCAGTTAAGGCGACTGCTCTACGTAGCCATTTCTCGTGCTCGTTTGCAGGTAGTACTTACTGGAGACATACCATGATAATTAAGACCACTGAAATGGATCTTTTTTGTAAGCATTTCAAACAAGTTATGTTTGCTAAAGCCAAAACAGAGTTTGTGACTTGGGCACTTGAAGAGGTAGTGCCTAAACACTCAGCTCTAACAAATACCAAATATTTCACCAGAATTGGAGGTAATTACCCACCTGTACTGGGCGATGCACCTGTAATTCAACTACATCCCTCATTATGTGAAGCCTTTGACGAACGTTATGATCAGTTACGCCAAATGGAAGAACTTGAGGGTAATTACTACGAATACCTTCTGAGAGATCTCGTAGCTAATAGTGGCAGTCTATCTGACTTTTATGTCCTTCTGCCTGAAGCTATGCATGAAACTCTCAGATCAATAGGATTAAAGGCTGCTGATGTACCCACTTCGGTATCTTCAGAGCAGGTCGTAGAATTCCGTGAAAAACATGCAGAAGCAATCGCAATGTTTAAACGTCGTAAAACGATGGAAAGCATTGGGATTAATAAAGGATCAATCATATGAAACCAGTAGTTAAAGATGTTATGCATGACCTCCGTAAGTTGCTTCCAGTAGCTGAACAAGCATTGAGTACTCAAACCATGAAACTGGATGAGCGTGTTACAGCTATCAGTCAATGGCGTGAACTCACTTCACCAGTAATGATTACAGTCTTGCTGGATCGTATTGACCAGTTGGAAAAGCTCTGGGTAGAGCCTACCAAAGACATGGTGAATGCCGGTCTAGGTGAAGTTCAACGAATCGCTGAAGAGTGGGATGAATCCTGGGACTTTGATTTAGCTGAAATCAGCGATGATCAGGCATCTGATATGGCTGTATTCACCCTGCAAGCTATGGCAAGCAAGTTGCCTAAAGAGCCTGACTAATGGCCTCATCAATCAAGAGGCTATGGACTAAAGAAGAAAAAAGCTTCCTGATTGATAATTACCTACGTGGTATGCCCATTAAAAGACTTGCTGTCTGTTTGGGGAGATCTGTTAATTCAATAGACTCTGCAATCAGGGTGCTTGGACTTTCTGAATTGCGTAAAGAGATCAGAGATGAAACCAGAATTAAAATCCTGGATTATCTCTTTGATCACACGCTGGAACAGGCCGAAGCTCACTTTAATATCTCCCATCGTCTTGCCAGACGTATAGCTGATAGCTATCCGGGAGGACTCAAAAACCTACGTTTTGAAAGGAAAAGAAATGCCGCTCTCGAAGCAACAAGTCGTCTTCCTCAAGATGGCTAAGTCTGGTACTGCCCCTCGTTCTAATAAAAACCGTACAGGGACTGCTTTAGCTAAAGCTGGCCTTATCAAGTTTAATCAGATGTATGGCTGGCACCTTACACCACAAGGTATTGAAGCCTTAAATCAAACTGCCTAACAAATAAGCCAGATTTATTCTGGCTTTTTCTTATTAAAAGTCTTAGTAAATCTTACTTGAGGATATTCAAATGCAAGTTGCGGATATGCAAAACAAATCGACCTCTGCCTCTCTGGGTGCTGGGGAAACTCTCGCTGTATCTATGGTAGAGGATGCTGCATTTCTGATGATGCTATCATCTAACCTGTATTCAAACCAGCTGCTGGCAGCTATTCGTGAGCCTCTGTGTAATGCATGGGATGCCAACATTGAAGCTGGTACTACCGATCAACCCCTGAAGATCTCTCTCACTACTGATGGTGAACTGATCATTCAGGATAATGGTCTGGGTATTCCCCCAGAAAAGATCGCCCAAATCTATGGCACCTATGGTGCTTCCACCAAACGTAACGATAGTAAGACTACTGGTGGCTTCGGTTTAGGCAGTAAAGCTCCCTGGGCGCTTGTAGATGCCTTCCGTGTAACCTCAGAGTATAACGGAACCAAGACAGTCTATAACATGGCTCGTTCAGTAGTGGAGAACCAAGGCAAACCAGGTATTACACCTATGGTTAGCGTCCCTACTGCCCGCTCTGGTTTAACTGTGAGCTTCCGTTTGACTCTGGATCAAGCTCAGACAGCCCATACCTACCTGAAGTACCTGGTTATGCATGGTGAAATGAATGCAGAACTCAGCTGGATGGGTGGCGAATTTGAGCCTATGGCTAAACTGGGTATGTCCCAAGAACCTGGTTCATGGAACACAGACGATGAAGTTTGGTACAACAAGTACATGGGTAACCACAGAATCTTTGTGCGTTACGGTGCTGTCATCTATCCAATGCTGTTTACAGAAGCCACCAGCAAAGCTACTGGGATGCTCTCAGAGTTTATGGAAATCGTTGGTATTCAACGTCTGCTGGTTCAAGCAGCTCCTGATACTCTGGCGTTAACCCCAGCCCGTGAAGCCCTATCCAGCCAGAAATTAACTGAAGATGGTTTAACCGATCTGTGTGTACAGCTCGTTGCAACCATGGAGAAGGATATCATTGCTCAGATTCCTTCTTCTATTGCTGCTACTTGCAAACGTATGCGTGAAGGCAAGTTTTCCAAGGGGCAACCTGCTATTGGCAGCACTGCCAACATTCTGGAGGAAATCCAACCTAACGTAGTTAAACGCTATCTTGGTAGTAACCTGGGATCCTCTATTCGTATGAAGTACTGGAAAGAACTCAAAGAAGCCGAGCATGTTGGCTTCAAAAAGTTATACCAGTTTACTAATCCAGAATGGCTATATGCTAACCAGGCTCTGTGGGACTTACGTAAGGCTACTACGTTTGGCACGCTCAGAACCCGTGAAGCTATCTATGCATTCCTTCGCAAATATACCATCAAACGTATTATGCGAGGTATTGCTGGGGCTGATTTTATCTCAGTTAAAAGTTTACGTTTCAGTACCCAAGAAAATACCTGGTGGGGACGTAATGTCTATAGTGATGGCTTTATGCGTCGTATCCCATTCTCTGGTACTCAGATCGTAACTTACCTTGAAAACCAGGTAGTGTTTCTCACTTCCCGGTTGAAAGGTATTGCTGCGAGTAAGTCTGCATATACCGGGTATGTGCAAGGGACTTCCAATGCTGCATGGGCACTGAAAGTGGATCCACGAGCTAAAGCTGCTGATATTGCTGTTGTCACTGCAAATCTGGAAAAGCTTGGGTTTACTGTAGTGGATTTAACCCCAGGGGTAGCATGGGATCCTGCCTATCAGGAAATCCTTGAAGCAAAGGAAAAACGTGAGAGAAAAGCGAAGATTAAAGCTGAAAAACCAGGCAATAATCTGGGTACTGTCTCTGCTTACCTGAAAAATGGTAACTGGGTTAATAAAGGTGAAATTACTTCATGTAAAGAACCAAGCCAGGTAAACCAGAATCCTAAGTATTTCATCTCTATTGATGAAATCTTTGGGGGTATGCTGGGAAGCTTTGTAGATCTAAAAGATGCTACACCAGAAGACTTGATTGATGGGGTAGTTGTTCGTAATGGTATCGAACGCCGTATGGCTGAAAATCGTGGTGCTATCGACGTGGATGCTTACTTCATACCTCGTGTTAAGAAAGTGGTATTGAGCAAAGCATTTGAAAAATATGTCACCAAAGAACGCCAGAAAGCCTTGGCTACTCAGCATCGTATCTCATCTCAGGATATCAAGCTGTGTACTAAACTCGGCATTAAACTGCCTGGTTTAGAAAAGCTACGATATGATCCCTACTTCGAACGTATTCTCGATCTTACTCCATCTACAGTGGCTGTTTATGCTTATACTCCAGAAGAGTATGAGAAATTCAATGCAGATGAAAACCGGGATCCTATCCAAACCATCATGCGGGGCAGACTGGAAGAGTTACCCTTCATTAAGAAATTGAAAGTGCTTCGGAAAGACCCTATGTTACGTGCTCTTGGGCATGGTGACGGAAGTGTCCTTCAGTGGCTCATTCAATACCCAGAGCGGGCTTCTGCTCTGAAAACCATCGTTTTAAGTGCACTCAAAAACGGAACTAAACCATGAAAAAATTAGTGACCATCGTAGGGATCTCTGTCGATGCTCAGAATGCTGTCCTCTATTTAGAGGATGGCAGTACTGTGACCATTGCACAGGGTGATCCTCGTTTGCCGATCATCGTCGAAACAGCCAAGAAATACATCCCTGTGGATGGCTCTGCGGTTGTAGACATTGCAGAACCTGTCAAGGTACGCAATGAATTTAAAGAAACTGAAGAAGGCACTGGAGGACTTATCAAGTTCTTCCGTGTTGCCAAAAGTTTCATCAAAAAGTTCATCGACACTGAATCCCCTGAAAAAGTGGATGAAAGTGTTGCTCACATCTCTCCACTGGAACTGGGTATCAAACCAGGCCAGACCATTCTGGATGTTGAAGAAGCTGATGACCTTACCTATGCTCTGGAAGCTCAACCTGCGGCAGTAGAAGCAGTAGTTGAAGCCCCTGTGGCTGAGGTAACCAAACCAGCAGAACTCACCAATGATCAGAAAATCGAACTGGCTACAGCCCGTATGCGTGAGCTTGCAGGCAAAGGCAGTACTGTTGATGATCCTGATTTCCACAAACCAATCACAGATGAAGATCCTGATACTATTGTGGCAATCAACACCCAGACGGGCAGTGTAATTCCTCATGCTCACAAGCTGTCATCTCAGATGAAAGCAGCAAGTAAGCTGAAGGATTTCAGTGGCTTCGTGAATTTTATTAACCGTCTGGAACCTGTCCTGAAAGATCGTGGGCACTCTGCTGAAGATCTGATGAAGTTCATCGAATATGGTGACCTTCCTATTGCAGATGACGGCTGTATCGTTATCTACAAACGTCTGAAGCAGAAAGGTAATACTTTTGTCGATGTACACTCAGGCAATATCAAGCAGAACGTAGGTTCCTACGTGTTCATGCGTCCGGGGCTAGTAGACCCTAACCGTCGTCAGGACTGCTCTAACGGTCTGCATGTAGCTTCCCTGGGTTATCTCAGCAGCTTCTCTGGCAACGTCACTGTGATGGCTAAAGTGCGTCCTGAAGACGTCTTTGCTGTACCAGAATACAGTCACACTAAAATGCGGGTATGTGGTTATCACATCCTTGCTGTGCTGCCTGAGAGCCTGCGTACCCATGTCAACAGTGGTGGCTCTATCTCTTCTATTCCAGAAGGTAAAGAGCTGTTGAACAAGGTTCTGCGTGGTGCTCATGTGGGTATCACTGAACTGGTTGAAGTGGGTGGACACAATGGTAGTAATGTGACTTACACCAAGGTCGAAAATACTGAAACAGCGAAAGCTGAAGAAGTAAAAGTAGATCTGATTAAGGAAACTCTGGAACAGTCTGATCTATCAGAAGCAGCTCCTACTGAAAAGGCAGCGCCAGTGCTGGCTACTGATCTGAAGGAGCCTGCTCCAGTTGTTGCTCCTGAGATCAAGAAGACTAAAATTGACCTCCTTTGGGAGCAATTTGAAGCTGCTTATCTGGCTGAAGATCTGGCTACTGCCCAGAAGTTTGCAGAGGAATTAATCTCTACCAAACAGAAAGCTAAGAAAGGTTGGGCTAAACTGGGCATCTCTGATGAAGATGCAGAGCTGATCCTGTCCATTCGTGAAGCCAGTGATATCAAGGTCACTACTCCCGAAACAAAAGCTGAATCTCCAGCTAAACCAGAAGGTAAGGCTATGACAGTCAAAGAGCAGGCACAAGAGTTGTACCGTGTCTTCAAAGAGACTAAAGCCAAAGGTAACCGTGCTGACACCAAAGATGCAGCAGGGGAACTCCAGTTCTTCATGTCCTCTCGTAAGAAAGGGCCGAAGGCATTCGGGCTTGATCCGAAAGTCAGTGATGAACTGAAAACCTGGCTTAAGTAGTACCGAGGGGCTACGGCCCCTCTTCTTTCGTATGCCACTAGAGAGGTAGGCTATGCGTCATATAATGTTCGCTCATAAACCTGAATTCGAAACAGCAATACTCATCAAAGAGTCTGCTTTCTATCAGGATCAGATTGAGCGTCACTACGTTAATCCTTTAGTCGAAGCTGGCTATGCCAAAGAGAACATTCTGGCGTTTTCGCTGGAGTATGAATCCAATGGCAAAGCACCAGCCAAGTTCTGTAAGGATTATCTGGCTAAAATTCTCCCCCAGCTTAAGAAGATGGGTGTTAAGTACATTTACTGTGCTGACTCCACTTACTTTAAGTGTCTGGTTAAGAATGCCAAGATCGATGCAATGATCGGTTATGGCACTCCTTGCTCAATACCGGGGTATGAAGATATCGAGATACTGGTAGGTATTAACTATCAGGCTCTACTCTATAACCCAAACCAGGCAGATAAGCTGGAAATGTCTGTGCAAGCCTTAGCAGGTAAGGTAACCAATAGCTACAAAACTTTGGGTGCTGACATCCTGAAATGGGCCTTGTATCCCCAGACTGAAAAGGAAATTGACGAGGCATTTGCCAAGTTAATGTCCTACCCTAAGCTGACCTGTGATATCGAAACTTTCAGTCTTGATATCTTTACTGCGGGTATCGGTACTATTGCTTTCAGCCCTGATAACACAGGCGGTATAGCATTCACCTGTGATCTTGCAGTAAGTGAAGGGGAAAACTACCGTTGGTTTAACGAAGGCTTTCGTATTAAGCTGCGTAAGTTCTTTGAGGAATATAAGGGTAACCTTAAATTCCACAGGGCTAACTTTGATACCAAAGTCCTGATCTATAACCTCTGGATGAAAGATCCCCTGGATAATGAAGGTTTACTGCGTGGCCTGGATTGTCTCTATCGAGATTGTGATGATACTCGCATCATTGCTTATCTCGCACTGAACAATACTGCAAAGAATGAACTGAGCTTGAAACAGCTTGCTCATGAGTTTGCAGGTAATTGGGCTATGTCTGATATTACCAATATCCTGGTGATCCCACTTCCTGAACTGCTTCGCTATAACATCATCGATACTATGTCTACCTGGTACGTCTATAACAAGTATTACCCTGTTATGGTTCGTGATATGCAGCTTGAGCTGTATAAATACCTGATGATGCCAAGCCAGAAGACAATCACTCAGATTGAGCTTACTGGTATGCCTATGATCCCTGCTATGGTGAACAAGGCAGAGAAGCAACTACAGGAACTGCATGATCGAAGTCTTAAAACTTTGTATGCACATCCCCTGGTTCAGAAAGCAGAAATGCTTATTCAAACCAGAGCAATGGAAGCTAAGAATGCCACTCTGAAGACTAAACAGTACCCTATCAGTGCTTTCAGTCATCTTAAGTTTAATCCGAATAGTGGCAACCATCTGATCACTTTACTTTACGAAGTGATGAAACTTCCTGTGCTGGACAGAACCAAAACCAAGCAACCATCTACGGCTGGTGCAACACTTAAGAAGCTGGAAAACCATGCTACTGAAAGTGGAAAGATAGTACTCAAAACTCTTCGTGAGTTTGGAGATGGTGAGAAGATCCTCACCAGTTTTATACCCACCTTTAAAAATGCCTTTAACAAAGGCAATGGAAGATCTTACCTACACGGTAACTTCAACCTGGGTGGTACAGTATCAGGGCGCTTAAGCTCATCGGATCCAAACCTACAGCAGCTACCTTCTGGTAGTACCTTCGGTAAACTCATTAAGAAGTGCTTTGCTGCACCTGATGGTTGGGTATTCGGTGGAGCAGACTTTAATGCTCTGGAAGACCGTATCAACGCACTGTTAACGCAAGATCCTAACAAGGTCAAAGTGTTTACGGATGGCTTCGACGGTCACTCGTTACGTGCTGTGGGCTACTGGGGAGCCAAGTTAATGCCGGATATCGACATTAATGATCCAGCTTCTGTAAACCAGATAGCTGAGAAGGATCATCCATACTACCCAATACGTAATAGGTCTAAGTCTCCAAGCTTCGCACTTCAGTACCAAGGCACCTGGATCACTCTGGTTAAGAACTGTGGTTTCTCTGAAGAAGAAGCCAAAGAAACTGAAGCCAGTTTCCATGCACTCTATGCCGTATCTGGGCAATGGGTTAAAGATCGTATCAAACAAGCCTGTAATGATGGCTATGCCACTGGAGCCTTTGGGCTGCGTATTCGTACTCCGCTCCTTGCACGTTCGATCCTGGATACCACCAAGACGCTACGTGAAGCTGAAGCTGAGGGGCGTACCTTGGGCAATGCTATCTCAGGCCAGTCCTATGGTCTGTTAACCAACCGTGCTGCTAATGAGTTCATGGAACGAGTATGGGCCTCAGAATTTCGTTATGACATTCTGCCTGTGGCTCTGATTCATGATGCTATCTATGTGCTGATGCGTAACAACGTAAGGGTAATCAAGTTTGTTAACGACAACCTGATCGAGTGCATGGCATGGAAAGGTTTACCTGAAATTGCCGATCCACGTATCCCCTTACCAGCTGAACTGGACTTGTACTACCCCAACTGGGCCAATGCTATCACCCTGCCTAATAACCTGGCAGAAGATGATATAAAGCCATTTGTGGCTAAAGCACTGGATAAGATAAAACAAAAAGAGGCATCACATGCATAGACTGATCTTCTGTGATCTGGATGGTGTGCTGAACGGTAACAGTGAGTTCCGAAAGCAGTACATCCCCCAGGATCCATCAAACCAGCATGAATGGCTGGACTGGCATAAAGCCTGGTTATTCGAGCCTTTAAACCATAAAGGTATCGAGATGGTTAAATCACTAGTTAATCAGGAGTCATTCCTGATCAGCCTGTCTAACCGTAGCAAGGTTCTGGATAAAGAAACAAATGATCGTTTTAAAGAAGAGGGTAATCTTACCTTCGACTTAATCCATAACCGAAGTGAAAACCTGGGGGGCAATGCAGCTAACTTCAAACTGGAAGCAATGCTGTCACTGATTCCAATGTTCTGTATGGGTGCCTCGACTACAATGGACAAAGTGGAAATTTTCCTGATCGATGATGACAAGTCTGTCATTAACAAAGTCAGAAAGTATCTGCCCAATGTCACAGCTATCCTGGTGCCCAAGTTTAGCGTAGAGGATCCATGGTAAAACTTTCCATTGAACTCAAGTACCTTAAACCAGAGCTGGGATTATACCTCGAATGCCCTGAGAGCATCACATCACTGGCAAGCCAGTTGATTATGGGTGCTCCAGTGGCTGAGAGTGTGTATCAATGCACTGGTTTCTGGACGTTGCTTAATGGTCAGCTGTACTTTCTAAACCAGAAAGTCACACTGGTTCAAGAAGAACCTGACAAGGCTATCTTTGTTGAGAACCTTAAGGGTATTACTAAAGGTCTTCATGAGATTAACTTTAGTCGGCTGCGTCTTCGCAACCATAACCAAAAAGGGTTCATGAAAGCGATCAATGCTAAGTTTGCTAGTTTATGGTCAGATAATTCTGAGCATTCAAAGTAAATTACGTTACAATCCATTTCATGTAAGTGAATTGGAGTAGTGTCATGACCCCAGACCAGCAACAGAACTTTTATGTTCAGCTACTGGGTGCTCTCCTGATTAGTACGGTCAGTGGTGCAATCTCCGTTGGGAGACGAATCCTACGCTATGGTCAGGTAACCTTCGTTGCAGCAGCTACAGAAATGTCAGCAGCTCTACTCGCAGGCTATTTGGCATGGGATGCTTACCCTGTAGTGGCAAGTCAGTTGCCTACTGGGATCACGCAACCCATATTCACTTCAGCATCTGCCTATCTGGGGATTAAGATCTTCCAGTATGTGGAGAGGCTGTTTGAAGGCAAGACGTCCTACACAGGTTCACCTAAGTAACCTCAAGCCCTCTTCGGAGGGCTTTTTATTAAGGAAACTATTATGAGCTTTCGCGGAAAAGTCTGGAGTATCATAGCAATCTTGTTGATTGCTTTCTGGTGGCTGACTTATCAAACCTACGATTTTGTTCTGACTCTGTTAACACTGGTACTCAAATGAAACCATCGTTTGAACAAGTAGATCAACTACTTAAATATGATCCAGAAAGTGGAAATCTTATTTGGAAAGTAAACAGAAAAGGTTCAGCTAAAGCTGGGAGTATTGCAGGGTACAAAGAAATACGAAGCAACAAACCAAGCTATATTCGAGTAACTTTATTCAATAAACGTTACCAAGCCCACCACTTGGCCGCTTTACTTATGACAGGTGAATGGCCTGACATTATCGATCACGATGATCGTAATGGTCTTAACAATAGATGGGATAACTTAGTAATCTCAGACGTACAAAGCAATAATCGTAATCGAGGTTTCAGCAAGAGTGCTACTGGGCACACTGCAATATACAAGAACCCTAAAAGTAAAGGTTACTACGTAAGTATAGGAGGAAAGTATAGAGGCAGTAGAGAGTCCATAGACGAAGCTATTGAACTTCGCAATTCTGTTTATAAAACTGAAGGTTATCACCTATTTCATGGAGATAAACAATGAAACCATGGCTTAAGTGGGCAGGTGGCAAGTATCGCCAGCTTCCCCAAATCCAATCATTCTTAGTTGGTAATCGTCTCATTGAACCTTTTGTGGGTGCAGGATCAGTATTTATGAATGCTGGTTTCGATAAGGTGGCTATCAATGATGTAAATCCTGATTTATGCCAGCTCTACTTAGCCCTCATCCATAATGGTGATTATGTGTTGAACCAGGCAAAGAAACTGCATGAATGGTGTAACTCAGAAGCTCGCTACAATCAACTCAGAGCTAACTTTAACAGTGGCAAGTTCAATTCTCTGTCTAAAGCTGTGTTCTTCCTGGTGCTCAATCGTACTGGCTTCAACGGCCTGTGTCGTTACAACAAGAAAAAGGAATTCAATGTTCCTTGGGGCCAAAAAGAACAACCTTACTTCCCTGAACAGGAACTCAGAGATTTCATCAATTCTGGTTTGAAACCAACAGTAGCAAACACAGACTTCATGTTATTTATGAACACTGCTGAGGAAGGTAATGTTGTATTTTGTGATCCACCTTATGAGCCAATGCCTAAACATCAGGGGTTCACAAGCTATAGTGGTACCAGCTTTAAGTGGGGAGATCAGAAGCGTCTGGTAGGTAAAGCTCTTGAGCTTAAAGCCAGAGGTGTAAGAGTGGTCATTACAAATAGTAGTGCCCCACGCTTAGTTGATCTCTATACCAAAGCTGGTTTTGACATTCACCCATTAACTGCAACTCGTAGTATCTCAGCTAAGGCTGAATCACGAGAAGTGGTAAAAGATATCATTGCTGTGCTGAAACCATGATCATCAGTTCAACCTTTAACATCTGTCCAATATGTGGGATCGAACGTAGTAAACGTGTGCATTCTAAATGCTCTAAGATCCTTCAGAAGCGTGCTCAGAATCCTGCTGTACAAGCTGAGTATGCAACCATTCGTAGAAATGCCCGAGGCTACGACAGGAATGAGGTAGTGCATACTAACCGCATTAGTCGTATCAGGGCTGCAACTCACAGGATTGCCTCTCTATGACAACAGAAACCATTAAAGCTGTAGTGACATTCGTCTTTAGTGACAAAACCTCAATGAGGATAGGAACTAACTCTATTAAGGAAAGTGCTCATGCTTACCATATTGGTAATCTGGTCTTCCCTTTTAAGTTTATCTACGATGCAACATTGCAGGATCCTGATAATGTCTTAGGACTTACAGGGCAATAAAAAAGCCCCCAGTTGGGGGCTTATTCATGCTGGTAGCTATTAACCACCAGCTTCAGTGACAGTCACTACGCAGGTAGTGGACTGAATCTCTTTACCAGCTGCGTCGTAGACTTCAGCATGGTAAGAGCCAGCCATATCCAGAGTAGCTGCACCGAGGTTAAGGGTAGAACTGCCCAGAGTCTGGATAGCAGAGCCACCTTTAAACCAGGTAACGCTGTAAGGTGCAACACCGCCAGTGGCAACTACTGCGAGTTCCAGAGCAGCACCTTCAACAACAGTTTTGGTAGCAGCCAGATCAGTGGTCAGGCTCAGAGCTGACGGTTTAGTGTAAGCAGCACCAGTAATATCTTTATTTACTGCCGCAGCTACATCAGCAGGCACTTTAGCCATACCACCCTGAAACAGGGGGACGAAATCATAGCCTTGTGCCAGCACATCATCGGTAGTGATAACACCAGCACCGATAGAGGGGACTTTAGACATAGGTGTTTCCTCTTCATGAAAAGTCTAGTTAATGTACATCATTCTACTGGTTTATACGAAATAAACCAACTTAGTATTACTTGCCTGATTGGATGGCGTCGTAGGCTTTTTCACAGGTGAGTCCAGCACTACTGGCCTGGTCGGCATAGTCAGCCAACTGTCTGTTTCGTTCGAGAGATTTTTCGAGCACGTTGGCAAGCAGATCGAGGGCTTCTCTGGCTGTCTTGCCTCTTTGGGTAGTGCCGGAATCTTCGGAGCTGGTGTCGGCAAGTAAACGGTTGATCCGTTGCTGCAACCTACCAATAGAAGCATTGGCACTATCAGCATCAGAGCGAGCTTGTGCGAGGTCTTTAGCCCCTTGCTGTGCGATTGCATCAACATTGTTTTGGTACTCCCATTCTTTGACTCTGGCCTCCTGAGTAGCTTTGGCAGAAGCATCACTATACTCCTGCTTCAAACCAGAATACTTAGCAGACCAGTGGTTATCAGTTACAACATAGGTTAAGTAACAAGCCCCGGCAAGTAAAGCCAGGGCCAGAACAGAACCTAACAAAACAGCATACTGTTTAATTAGATCCTTTATCATTAGGCTTCTCCTGAGAAACCAGACGAGCAACTATAGCTGAGATCCCCAGGAAAGTTGTTAGTCCAGCAAGAGCATGTGGAGGCAATGAATCTTTGAACTCCTGTGGGAAGTATCCCCAGATTTCAGGAAGTGCAACGATCACTACCATAATATGAATAGAATACCACTTCCATGCTGACTTCCAGTTTTCTACAAGTTTCATGCTGCGGCTACCCCCAGTTTAATTGCTTCATCGCCGGATTTACCATCCCAAAGAGCAAGGTTAGCAGCACGACGACGTACCAGACCTTTCATGACTTTACCATTAGCCATACGGAATTGTGGGATACGTTTACGCATCTCAACTTTATTACCCGATGCTACAAAGTCATCAAAGTCACCATTGATATTATCAGGGCGAATGAAACCAGATCCCATATTGAATACCATATCCACAAGGCAGTCGAACTGACTCTGAGTAAGGTTATGCCCATACTTGTTTACTTCTGCTTCAGCCTTAGCAAGGTCAGCATCCAGCAGCTGTTCTGCTCTGGTTTGTGAAATTGCTAAACCAGGGTAAACATCTGGCCCTGTGTGACCATAGCCAATAGTCCAAGGCTTACCCCCAGTAGCTGGATCAGGGTAAGCACGTAGCTTTAGTGACTCAAAATACTTAGTCACTTTTTTACCTTCATTACTCATTTTCATACTCAGTTTCCTATGTAAAAAGCCCCCGAAGGGGCTGTTGTAATTAAGAAAAAATAATAATATCTCTCATTAACCCTGGGCCTATCAAAGGTAAGGTAGCTTCTACGTAACTTGAAGAAGAATCTGAGTTAGTAAAGCTAGTAACATCACCCCAAGATACACTTACTTCAAGATCAGGGTACTGCTCTTGAAGCCTCGACTGCAAGGTCATTAAAAAAGTATCCTGAATTTCAACAGGAACTTCAGTTTTTAAAATAGTGCATATAATAGACATTTTATGACCCCATTACATTGAAAGCTTTAAATTCAAAGTGATCTGCATAGGCTACAGCAGCAGCATTATCTACAATTTGAAGTGTTAAACCCGAGTCACCTACAGCACTGGCTAACCTTACATGACGTATATAACCATTAAAATAAGCTAGTGCTTGCCAGGAAAAATTAGTACTCCGCATTGCCTGATTAAAGGTAATAGTGAAGTTACCTGTTGAATTACGAACTATAGTACCACCAGTTAGGATATGAGTGGTAACTGTACCATCACTGGCTTCCTTTAACTTGATATCTACCACAGGGCGTTTGTAGTAGTATGAGTTAGGCAGGACAGAGTTAGTAGCACCTGAGTATTTAAACTCAAGACCAACTTCAAGATTGGTATTAGCAGTCTGAAGCAGACCCCAGTAGCTGACTGTAGAATCACCCCAGGCTAAACCATGAGGGATATTCACCCCAACACAGTTAGTTACCCTCAGGTTACCCCCTGCATTTGTAGCCAGCAAACCAGAACCACAATCCTGGATATTCGGGGTAAAAGTACAGTAAGAGCATCCGATTATCTGAACCCCAAAGCCATAACTAGCATAAGAGATAGGGGTAAAAACACTGTCAGTTACATTGTTTATGTTAATGCCAATGAATGAATCCGAGGCATTACCACCAGTATAAGCACCCGCAGCACTACCTGTTAAACGGGATATGCCATTCAGATAGATACCATGAGCCAGTTGGGATTTCACATTGATATCATCAAGGTGCACACCAACAGCTTTACTAAGCCATAAACCATAAGAGTTGTAGGCAGTTCCTTTAACGTTAGTTATAGAAACGTTAGAGATAGTAGTTGCTTCGGCATACCCAACTACACGAACGATATTACGAGCAGTACCACCAGACTTGATAGCAATATCATTGATAGTAAGGTTTGTTAAGTTACAGCTATAGTATGTGCCTGTAGAGTCTTGCTCCTCATTGAATATAACAAGTGAAGCAATTTTAGAGGATCCACGAAGACCTTTTATGGTTATATTATCCATATCCGTGCCTTCTGTGGTGATGCCCACACAGTCATCCCCAGACTCAATATCCAGGTTCTCGGCGTAGACATTGGACACATTCATAAAGTGCAGTCCGTCCCTACCACCATTAAGATTTACAGAAGTATCTGTATATTCATAGGATCTCTGGTAGTAGTCCTTAACAACAATATCAGAACCACCTTCAAAAGAGGTTGCCCAGTCAGCATTGTTTAAGACTCGGACATTAAGTAATTGCACATTGGTACAGTTACGAAAACGCATTGTCCGTGTACTACGTTTTACGGTGTTAATTTCCCGTACCCCACCATCAACAGTGAGGTTTGAGAGGATGATACCGTCAACACCACTAGCAGTAAAAACAGGCACCAAATTAGTAGCTCCGGCATCCGCAGCATCTACACACTTCACTATAGATGGGGCACCCAAACCAATAACAGTAGCCCCAGCAGGTAATGTGATACTCGCAGAGACTTCATGAGTACCCCAGGGAACCAGGATATTGGTTGATACTGCAAATGCCCGAGTAAATGCTGAATCCCAGGTAGAATCCGAGTCTAAGTGATAGTCATGCAGATTGACGAAAGTAGTCAAACCGTCCTGCACAGTTCGGTAACCTGTCATACCTGATACAGGATATCCAACCAAGTCAGCAGGAATGAGAGCCAGAGATAAGGTATATACCCCTGAATCCGTAGTTAAAGTCAGCACCGAATCAGTTGCAGACCAGGATACTGGTGTGCCTGTTGCTGAACCTATATCCCAGGACTTTTGAGTTATAGGATCAAAAAGTACTGTATACCCAGTAACTGGGGTGGAGGTACTTAGGTAACCCACAGCCTTTTGTTTAATACCCAATGTGCGAGCAATAGCTTGCTTGTTGGTTTGCTTGGCTACTGGGCCAGTGGGTTGAGTGAACATTTTATTCATGGGTTAACCCTCATGTTGTAGTTTTAAGGGGGCAATAGCCCCCGGTTGATTATTTAAATGCACTGGCGATAAGTGCCTTAGCCTGCACCAGATTCTGTGGTGGTTTACGTGGAATGTTAATAAGGCCAGATGGGTACGTATACTTGGTGCCAGTTGCAAGAACAGCTTGATCAATATTAGCAGCAAGTGCTGTGCTATCTGCACCAGAATATACCACGTTGTTTGTGAACGCAGTACCAGCTACCTCCTGTGTACTGGCGAGGGTATTGAATACACTAGCACCCGTAAGGTACGGAAAAACAAAAATATTGTTATTAAAAGTGTATTTAACCAGCCCTGCAGTAGTAGTACCAGGCATATACCCCAGAATTGCTTTGGTGTTAACACTCACAGTGTCTATGCACAAACAATCCTGAATGGTTATGTCATACGTACCATACACAGCATTCTTAACAAAAGCCCCATAAGGAAAGAACGAGGTTGCTGCAAAGTCAATCCCGTCATTATATGAGACGCAGTTCTTAACAACATGTCCACCTTGTCCATTACGGCGAGTGTAATACCACTGGTCTTGGGTATAGGTGCTGCTATAAGCAGAACGTGCACCTCCAGTAGCCGTAGCAGAAGACATTGCCATGATAAGAATCAAAGCCGAGTTATTATAGGAAATGCACCCATCAGCTACACAATCCCAGGACAGGTAGTCAAAATCCAGTAACTCACAATCCAGGTTAAGCGAGTAGCTACCTCCACCGAACAAATCCTTGAACAGTATGCGATTGCAACGCCATGTCCAGAATGCAGCATCAGCAGATTGTTTGCTGTCATCGTCATTCATAGAGTCCCAGCGATAACGGGAGTAATTGCAGTTCTTAACGTAGGATTGGTATTCATCCTCCGTTTCTGCCGAGTTAGCACTCTCTACCCCCTGGAACAATACAGCACCACGACCACAACGAACGAAGGAACAGTTTTCAACCTGTACCCCACGAGAGTAGTAGGTGCCAGTGGCGTTATTAGTCAGATCATCTGCATACGAATGGTTACCTTGAATGGTAATTCCACGAGATACTCCATAGAAGTGACATCCAGTCACACCCATGAAGTTGGCACGTAAGGCAGTGGAGTTATTAGCTACGATCATAAGAACAGCTTCGTAGTTACTTCTCCGTGCAGTTCCCTCAATGATAGCTGAGGTAAACTGGCAATCCTTAACGTAGACGTTAGCAGAAACCTCTGGTTCAGTAGAAGTATTAACAATCTCCAGCCTTACCCAAATAGTTTCAATAGGTAGTGAAGAGAGATTGGACACATACACATTATTAGCTCGCATCTTAAAGTGGATGTCACTAATAGTTAAGTTGCGGGTATCACGAGACGTAATATGTTGACCAGTGTAGCTGTAGCTACCATCCTGAACTGTGGAGAATACAGTAGAGTTGTACCAAATTGGATCATGTCCTTCACCGTAGGCAGTAATGTGACTCATGGTGCCTGAAGTGTTTTTAAGGGTAGAGCCAAACAGGACATTTTCTACAAGTACGGTTCCTCTTTTGAGAGCAATGGTACATGGATGCTCAATCCCAGCAGTAATGAGATCAGCAAAGCTTGTATAAGGAGCATCTTGGCTCCCGGTACTTACCCCAGCAAAGCTGGGGTCAATGAAGTAATTATTCATCAAATAGTCCTTACACTAATTTGACCAGGACATCTATCCAGGTATCAGTCGGAATAGATGCACCAGCAGTCCCCTCAGTGAGGGTAGTTGTGTATGCTGAGGTGGTTGAATCATACGTAGTAGCAGCTGTGACTGTCCTCTTCAGTAAAGTAAAAGAGAAAGTATTAGCTGACGCATCGTTAGAATCTAAGCGTATACTCCACCTCTCCATACTGGAATAACCACGAGGTGGGCGAATATAAACACCTTGATCGGTAGCCAGATTACAGCCTGTTATGGTGTACGTATAACTCGACACAGTACAGCCAAGAGAGGCACTAGCTGAAGCAGAGTCTACTATAGACCGACGACAGAACGAACTCACCCATTGGAAACGAGGGTCTAGTGCAGCAGCTGTTTGGTTACTGTACACACGCAACATGGCGTAACCCTCCGGTACATAAAAGAGGGAACCATCGTTGAGGCTAACCACCCGGCGAGAATCCATGACAACGTCACATGGTGCCCATACGGTATTAGCAGCAGGGGAACCAGATAAGGTGCTGAGGCCAGAATCACTCTTCAGAGTAGACCAGTCGAAAGACACCAGATCACTATTACCCGCATTGAGCACAGTACAGGAAAAATACGTGCTGTGAGCAGGCAGAGCCAGCCAAACATCGTACCCCGTATCCGTAGCCACCAGACCAACTACCAGAGTAGTAGCAGTAGGGCGAGCAGTACCTGCAATAGTGGACGCTGAGTTAGCCCCATCAATACAGGTAAGTTTAACCATATCCATAATAGTGGCTGTACTTAATGTCGTGTTATAGACGGGCGTCTGTACGTTCAGTAAGTAAGTGGATCGATCCTTGAGGGTATAATCCCCAATATTAAGGATACAGCTTAAGAAAGCCCCCGCAGCATTAGATGCATTAGAGATAGAGGCCAACTTGTAATAGTTTTTGTTGGAGCTATCCAGCGTAAAGTAAGTGTCATAGCTGTTAATAAGAGAACGCCCAATAAGAGATAGTGGTGCTACTTCCAGCATCTGCCTATCTGGGGCACCCCATGTTCTCTTGGATTGCACATAACCATGAAAGTTAGTGGTATGTGGGGAACCAATCAGCAGACGGGGAATGTTTCTCTTCGCGTCGTATGACATTAGCATACAGTACGACTTGAAATCATCCGGCTCATCTGAGGTTGGGAACTTAACCAGGGTGTCTGGGAATGGCCCTTTATAGTAACCAGTAGCTTCTGAGAAGGGCACACTGACACGCTGTGCCATAGGCATACCATTAGCAGAGGAGCTAACACTCAGTCTGCCACGAGTATCCACGTGCAGAGTAGCAGCATTATCATCATCACCGAAAGTTAAGCTAACAGCTTCCTGGAATAGGTTGTTGACGTCATTAGAGTAAGCCAGAGATGCATCATCCTTGGTCATGGTGTTATCAAGCATCTCCTGTACAGTCTTACCAGAAGACGTACCAACATTAGATGCTCCAGCATCAGAAGCCAGTATAATAGGGAATGAGGTGGGATCATCACTACTGTATACGTCACAGATAGCAGTAACAAGAATAAAGCCCTCTTCGACTCCAGCAATATCATCAGCAGTGATTTCATCAGCTAATGTAATGGTTCGCGTAGCTTTATCAAAAGTAAAGCCATAGCCTACATCTTGACGTGCAGAAGCAATATAGATAGATCGTACATTAAATACAGTTTCAGTCTCAGGCAAAACCAGAGAAGAAGTGGGAGTGCTCACTTCAAAGTATACTGGTTTAGTCTGAATTGCTGAGATCTGTTCTTCAAGGAGATCCTGTGCTTGTTCGATCCGTTCTGCTGTTTCTTCAAGAACAACAGCAGTATTTGTTACAGAGGATGCAGCTTGAGTTGCTGTACCCGCAGCCGTCTCAGCATTCGTCTGGCTCTGTGCTGCCGCACTCGCAGACTCTGCTGCTTTGGCTGCTTCCTTAGCAGCGTCAGTAGCACTATGAGCAGCATTAGTTTCATATTGCTCCAGATTCTCTTTTTCAAAAGCAAGTGCATCATTTACTGCTTGTTGGATCTCATTATGAGAAGTGCAGGAATTGCACCCCCCACTACACCCACATCCATTATAATGACTCATATAATCACCTTAAGCTGTTTGAGTACCAACAACCACACCAGCAGTATCACTTGTAGGGTTGCCTTCAAAAATACGAAGTTTACCATTAGCATCTACCCAAAGGGTATATCCACCCAATTTCAACTTATTCTGTAAGTTGATAGCCTGAATTTTGACGATAGCCTCTTGGAGGCTAGTCCAAAGAGTCGTCATATCAGATAGCATCTGGTTAACCTGAGTTCGATCAACTTGGGTAGCCTGAGCATTAGTGGTGGAGGTAGCTTCACTAGCAGCAGCAGCTGTTGCAGATCCAGCAGCTTCAGTAGCACTGGTTTCAGCTTCACTTGCAGCTTCCACAGCAGCTACTTTTGCAGCAATAATTTGCTGAAGGATAGTATCCGCATACTTATCATTTGAATCAGCTTTGGTGACAATCAAGTCCTCAAAAGCAACAGGATAGTCTACAGCAGGGACATAGAATAAAAACTGCCCTGGCATTGACTCATCATCATCTGAATACGTTAAATAGTATGGATAGGGTAAAGGCCACAGAGCCATAGCAATATAGCCTTGGTTATCTGTTTTAAATACCATTTCCGTATCTTCAACAATACCTGCAAAACCAGACCAGAACCCTGCACGTAAAGGCTTGACTGTCACACAGGTGTTAGTCATTGGGGTTCCGTTAGGATTTTTCAGGTAAAGGTTAACTTGTGTAGTGTTACTCATATGTAACCCCCTATAGAAAGATTCCCTAGATAGTAAACTATTTTAGGATCAATGGGCAGATAGTGCCCTTAATTAACTGAGGACTCAAAATGACTCAACAAGTCGCTGAATACATTGATCACATGGGTGATGATAAACGTGTGGTAGATGTTGCCCGTATCTCCTTTGGCCCCCTGAAAAAGGTAACTACTCCTGAACAGGATGCCAGTCTTATCCGTTTTTTGGCTAATGGTGTAACCAGTAAGGATAAAGAACAGATAATTAAATGGATCATTGAAGGCATCGATCCACATTACATTGATGATCCAGTTGAGACTGCACGACAACTGTACGAAGATATCCGTCATCAGGCTGTCCACTGGACACCATTTGCCCATACTGCAATTACGTTGCGTATGAAAGCTCCGATCCCAATCCGCACCCAGTGCTTTAAGCATAAGCAAGGTCTGGTTGAGAATGAGGAATCTCGTCGCTATATCAGTAGTACCCCTGAGATCTTCATCCCTGAATTCCGTCAGAAACCAGAGGGTTCAATCAAGCAAGGTAGTGCTGGTATTCACCCAATGAATCCTGGAATCCAGGAAGCCTATAAATATCATACAGAACAAGCAGTACAGTGCTATCTGTGGATGCTGGAGGCTGGGGTTGCACCAGAGCAAGCACGTTTTGTTTTACCACAAGGTGCTATGGTTAACTGGATTTGGACAGGTAACCTGCTGGCCTTTGCTAACTTCTTCAACAAACGTTCTGATTCCCATGCACAGCAGGAAATTCAGGATCTGGCCCATGCTGTAGCAGCTATTGTGGAACCTCTGTTCCCGGTTAGCTGGGCAGCACTCACCAAGTCATAATGGTTAAATAACCAGATTACAGAATCCGGGGAAGTGAGTTATGCTCACTACCCTTTTCAACCAACTCAATATTCTTTGGGTAAATTATGACTAAACCTCTCTCACGTATTGAGACTCCAACAGAGTCTTACGTCATCGACTACCCCCAAGCTATCGAAGCAGCCACTAGCCAGATGGCTATCTTCTGGCCTGCTGAAGAACTGGGCGTAGAGGAAGACGTTGGTGACTTCCACAACAAGCTAACTGAAGGTGAACGTGAAGGTATCCTCACTCTCCAGACCGTCTTGACTCAGTATGAGTTAATGATTGGTGGTGAAGAGATGTGGGGTGGGCGTATTCAACGTCTGTTCCCCCGTCCTCACGTTCAACGTGCCTGTGCTGTATTCGCTATGGTAGAGCTGAACTCCCATGCCCCATTCTATGATCTGATTAATCAGTCATTGGATCTGGCTACAGATGAGTTCTACACCACCTGGAAGCGTGACGAAGACCTGTCCAAGCATATTGCATGGATTGATGAACAAGCGTCTTCTGGTGATGCTCTGGAAGCTACAGCAGCGTTAGCATTCCTTGAAGGTGTGATGCTGTTCTCAGCGTTTGCATTCTTCAAATCGTTTAGCCGTCCTGGCTTTAAGTTGATCCCCCACTTTGTGGCAGGTATCGACGGTTCAGCCAAAGATGAGAACTATCACAGCATGTTCTCTGCCTGGCTTCATAACACCTGTAAAAAGGAACGTATTGAAGCTGGCAATATGGATGAAGCCAAACAGGAAGCATTAGCTGATGCTATCTGGAAGATGGCTAAAGATGTTCATGATCATGAATTTGCTATGATCGAACGTATCTTTGCCAAGGCCCCTGAAACCATCCGTGTAGTAACCAAAGAAGAGATGCAGCACTTCATTCGTGATCGTGTGAACGTGGTGCTTAATCGTCTGGGTATGCCGAACATGTTCGAGCAAGAGTCAGGCGTTATTTCAAGCTGGTTCTATACCTCCTTGTCTTCCTATAAGTTTGCAGATTTCTTTGCTGGTACTCAGTTGCAGTACACCCGTAACTGGGCCAAGCATAAATTGGGCTTTAACCAGAATTTAGCTAATGAACTTTCTGGTGCCCGTGATCTGTCAGCTTTATTGAAACCAGGAGAGTAAGCATGTCATTTAAACCTACAGGAGTAGAAACTTCAGTCGCTACTGAGTTCGAAGCACTTAGTGCCGAGCGTAAGAAGTTACAAGCACAGGGATTACTCCCTGATTGGTATACAACTCAAGCATGGCAAATGTTCAAGAGTAAGTACATCGTCGAAAGTGAAGGCTCATTAAGAGCACGTCACCAGAAGATTGCACACACTCTAGCACGTCATGTACCACAGCTTTATCGTGGTGAGCTTGAAAAAGCATTCTTCGATCTTATGTGGAATGGTATCTTGTCACCTGCTACACCAGCTCTGGCTAATACAGGAACTGATCGTGGTATGCCTGTATCTTGCTCTGGGCAAGTAGTAGCAGATAGCATTGATGGCTTCTACTCAGCCTTACGAGAAACTGCAATCCTGTCCAAATACGGATTTGGTACTTCAGCAGACTTCTCAGATATCCGTCCTCGTGGTGCCAAGATCAGTACTGGTGGTGTTGCTAATGGTGCTAAAGAAGTTATTGATGACTTCTTCACTTGTACCAGCAAGGTAAGCCAAGGTGGTAACAGACGTGGTTCTGTTGGTGCCTATCTCGATATCGAGCATGGGGATTTCTATGAGTGCCTTAACTCACTGAAGACCGATCCCAATGGTAAGAACTATGGCTGGATCATTAAAGATAGTTTCGTTGAGAAACTGAAAGCTGGTGATGCAGAAGCAAACCAGCGATTCGAAGATGCTGTGCATGTCAAAATGCTGACAGGTAAAGGTTATCTGTACTTCATCGACAAGGCTAATCGCCACCGTCCTGCAATGTACAAAGACCGTGACCTGATGCTCAAGGCAAGTAATCTGTGTACCGAAATCATGCTGCATTCATCCAAGGATCTGACCTATAGCTGTATTCTGTCCTCATTGAACCTGGTTCACTGGGATAAGATTAAAACCAGTAAGGCAGTATTCTATTCCACTATCTTCCTGGACTGCTTGTGCTCAGAGTTTATTGAAGTTAGTGATGGTATTGAGGGCTTAGAGAAAGTACGAGACTTCACTATCAAAGGCCGAGCTATTGGCTTAGGTGTAATGGGCCTCAGTACTTATTTCCAGTCGAAGCGTATCCCTTACGAGTCACTGGAAGCTCAATTTATCGATCAAGAGATCTTCAAGCATATCCATGATGAAAGCCTTAAAGCTTCTCAGTGGATGGCAGAAGTCATAGGTGAACCAGAATGGTGTAAAGGTCATGGTGTACGTAATACTCACCGTACAGCTATTGCACCTACCAAGAGCACAGCCCTGTTAATGGGTGGTGTATCTGAATCCTGGTTCCCGGATCCTGGAATGGTATTTGAAGCCAGCTCTGCTGCTGGGCAGCTCAGTCGTATCGTGCCTGAGATCTACAAACTCATGCAGGAACGTGGAGTGTACTCAGCAGAAACCATCAACGATATCATTAACCATGTAGGCTCAGTACAACACGTGGACTGGCTTGATGACCATGAGAAGCAGGTATTTAAGACTGCATTTGAAATGGATCAACGAGTCCTGTTACGTCGTGCCAGCTTACGTCAGAAACACATCTGCCAAGGTCAGTCCCTGAACTTCTTCGTACCTGAAGATGGATCAGAAGATCTGATCTCGGAGTTGATGACTCGTTGCGTACTGGATGAAGAAATCCTGTCTGTTTACTACGTCTACTCACGAAGTGGTGTGGTTGTTAAGGATGAATGCTTAAGCTGTCAAGCTTAAGTGTTTTGTGGGGTGCCCTTCCGGGCACTCTGTGAATTCTTTGCAAAGGAAATCCAAATGAGTAAAAGATCATTAAAACGCTCTCTTGCTTATGCAGAAAAGTGTCTGCATGAGGCTAAGAACTACTTAGGTATGTCTTGCGCAGAGCATAAAAAAGTTTACTGGGGAAGCCAGGTTAAAAAGTACGAAAACCAAATAGCTGAACTAAAGGCACAGCTTGGAGCTTCTAAACCTAAACCAGTAGACACAACAGTCAGTGCCCACAAGGTACTACTGGCTGCTGCTGGGCATTTAGAGGATCGTGCAGTTACTTATGACAATGCCCAAGGTGAACGTTCCATTCCACTGGTCATTGAGCTGTTCAATAAGATTCGTGGTAAGGATCTTACCCCGGCTGATGGGTGGCTCATTCAAGTCCTACTGAAAATCGTTCGGGCAAACCAGGGTGAATTTAAGCTGGATAACTTTGAAGATCTGGCAGCATATGCAGCCTTGTGGGGTGAGGAATCAGCTAATGCTCACTAAATTACTGACTACCTTTGTGTTTGCAGCATTTGCAGCCTGGGGGGCTACAGCAGGGTTCTTTATGTACTTTGGTGTAGCTAAGATGATCTCAATCCTTAATGGGTGGTTGTCATGATTTACACAAACAACACTAAGATCCCATTATCTATGGCAGTGTTCCTGGCTACTGATCACTATGATTATATCCCTGGAACCTTCTCAGCAACTAAACTGCTGAAGCCTATCCGTCAGTTGATCCTGACTCCCCGTGTTCCTCCAGAGCTGCAAACAGCTGACCTGGAAGACCTGGTAGCTTCTCGTATGGGTACAGCTATCCACTCAGGTATTGAACTGGCTTGGTCACCTGAAAACTTCCCCAAAGCTATGGAGAAGTTAGGCTACCCACCTACTACAATTGCCAAGGTTAAGGTTAACCCTAAACCCTGGGAACTGAAGGCTGGGGATATTCCAGTGTATATGGAAATCCGATCTGAGAAAGAAGTCATGGGTTACCGTGTTACTGGTAAGTTTGACTTCGTAGGTAATGGTGCCTTAGAGGACTTTAAGTCCACCTCTACCTTCAGCTATATGAAGGGAAGTAAGGATCTGGATTATGCCCTGCAAGGTAGCATCTATCGCTGGCTTAACCCGGATATCATTACTAAAGATGTAATGTCTATCCAGTTTATCTTTACTGACTGGCAGCGTGCTCAAGCCAGAGCTAACCCTAATTACCCGCAGCGTAAAACTGAAACCAAACGTTATCAATTGCTCTCTCTGGAAGATACTCAGAAGTATGTGGAAGGTCGTATTGCCCTGTATGAGAAGTATAAACAGGCCAAAGACGAAGACATTCCTGAGTGTACTGACGAAGAGTTATGGCGTGATGCTCCGGTCTGGAAGTACTACAAGAACCCAGCAAACATGACCCGATCAACCAAAAACTTTGACACTGAAGCTGAAGCTTATAAGCGGCTGGCTGATGATGGCAATGTGGGTATGATCGTGCATAACCCTGGTCAAGTTAAAGCTTGTGCATACTGCCCAGCCTTTCCAATCTGTAAACAAAAAGATGAGCTAATTCGTTCTGGTCATCTCGAAGTATAAGGACAAGTATGATCTCCATCAAACCAGTGAGTGAGATGAAATATCATCCCACCAGTGAGAAGATCGTTGATTTTCTCAATGCTAAAACCCTTAACGAAGAACGACTCTTTTTCAGGGTAGTTCTGGCTTACTACTGGGGTGTAATGGCCTCGTCTATGCGAGCAGTCATTAAAGGGTATGATCGTAACGATCTGCCTATCAATATCTACGCTCTGAACCTGTCTCCATCAGGTACTGGTAAAGGCTATTCCACCAGCCTGATCGAACGTGAGTTACTGGCAGGATTCCGTGAGCGTTTCCTGGAAGTAACCTTCCCTACAGTAGCTGAACAGAACATGTTTGAGCTTGCTCAGAAACGTGCTCAACGTAAATCCACAGCATCTAATCTGGTTGATCCAGAGGATGAGCTGGAAAAGGTGCGTAAAGAGTTTGAAAGCTTAGGCAGCTTGCTGTTTAGCTTTGACTCTGCAACTACCCCAGCTGTTAAGCAAATGCGTCATAAGCTCCTTATGGGCAATGCTGGTGGTGTGAATTTACAGATCGATGAAATCGGTGCAAACCTGGTAGGTCAGACTGAGGTACTGGATACTTTCCTGGAACTCTATGACCTTGGTTTAGTGAAAGATAAGTTGATCAAGTCATCTGCTGAAAACGTTCGCCACGAGAAACTTGTAGGTGGTACTCCAACTAACATGTTGTTGTTTGGTACACCAACCAAGTTGTTTGATGGGGATGTAACTGAACGTCGTCTCTATGACATGCTGGAAATGGGATATGCACGTCGTTGTCACTTTGGTTTCCTGCTGAAAGCCAAGAAACCAGAAGGGATAACTGCTGACGATATCCTGAAACAAATGTTTGATGCCAATGCTGATACCTTCATCACTGACCTGGGTAAAAAACTGGAGAAGCTTGCAGACATTTCCAACCTGCGAAAAGCTATCACCATTCCTCGTGATGTGCTGAAGAATATCATCCAGTATCGTCTGGACTGTGAAGCCAAAAGCAAACAGTACAACGAATATCAAACCATTCAGAAAAGTGAAATGGAGAACCGTTTCTTCAAGTGCATGAAGTTGGCTGCTGCCTATGCCTTCGTAGATGGTTCACCTGTGCTCTCTCAGGATCACCTGGAGAACGCCATTAAGCTTACTGAAGAATGTGGTGAAGCCTTTGCCAAGCTGCTTACGCCTGAACGTAACTATGCCAAGTTGGCTAAGTATTTAGCTGATGTGGGCACAGATGTTACGCTGGCTGACATGGATGAAGATCTGCCTTACTTCCGTGGTGGTAAAAACCAGAAGGATGAGATGATTAACCTGGCTATTGCCTATGGTTATAAAAACAACATCATTGTGAAGCGAAGCTACACTGATGGCATCTTATTCCTGAGTGGTGAATCTCTGAAGCCAACCAACCTTGATGAGATGATCTTGTCATATAGCAAGGATTTAACCACTGGTTTCGTACCTAAAGACGTACCATTCGATCAACTGCACAGACTGGTAAACCAGCCAGATCTTCACTGGCTTACCCATAAAGTGATGAACGGTTATCGTAATGAGGAGAATGCCATTCCTGGTTTTAACCTTCTGGTTATTGATGTGGATGGAACCTGTCAGCTGTCTACAGCTAAGTTACTGCTGAAAGACTACAAGGCTCTGTATTACACCACTAAGCGACATACCGAAGAGACTAACCGTTTCCGTATCATTCTGCCTATTAACTATGAGCTGAAGCTGGATGCCAAAGACTACAAGGAGTTTTATAACAACGTCCTTGAAGGCTTGCCATTTGAAGCTGATGACCAGTGTTCACACCGTTCTAAGAAATGGTTAACGCACAAAGGGCATTATGAGTATACGGATGGTCAGCTATTCGATGTACTCCCCTTCATTCCTAAAACCAGTAAGAACGAAGATCGTAAGCAGATGCTTACCGATCAGCATCAACTGGATAATCTGGAACGTTGGGTACTTAACAATACTGGTGACGGTAACCGTAATAAGCAGCTGTTCAACTATGCCATGGTACTGGTAGATGCAGGGTTCCCTCTGGATCGTATCAGGACTCAGGTCAAGGAGCTTAATAATAAGCTCCCTGGTAAGTTGGACGAGAGTGAGATTGATGGAAGCATCATGCTCACCATTGCCAAGAAAGTTAAGTAATTGTGTGTTGGGGAACTTCCGTTCCCTTTGTGGGTTTGCCCCTTCGGGGGCATTTCAAAAGAGGTAATTATGTCCGATCAAATCAGCGTTAATGACAACCTTGTACTACTTGTAGGTAAATCAGCAAGTGGTAAATCGCGGTCACTGAAGAACCTGAAGAACCCGGAAGGTGTGCTGTACCTTAACTGTGAGTCAGGTAAAAAGCTGCCTTTCAAGTCAGGCTTCCTGGAACGAACCATTGCACGTTGGGATGTGCTCCCTAAAGCTTTTCAGTGGGCTGAAACCCAACCGAATATTCACACCATTGTAGTCGATTCACTGACGTACTACATGGATATGGTAGAGAGCCAGCTCGTACTTACTAGCTCAAATACCCAAGCTGCATGGGGCCAATTTGCCCAGCAGTTCAAACACCTGATGCAGGTGCTGGTAGCCACGTCTACCAAGAATGTGATCTTCTTAGCTCACACGAAGGATGAAGTTAACGATGACATGGTTCGTGAAACCTGTGTACCTGTTAAAGGGGCACTGAAGAACCAGGGCATTGAGTCATACTTCAGTCTGGTTATTGCCTGTAAGAAAGTGAAGCTTACGGATCTGGAAGATTACCAGAACGGCTTACTTCACATTAACGAGCGTGAGGAGATGCTCGGGTACAAGCATGTTTACCAGACCCAGGTTACTAAGAACACCATTAACGAGCGTTTACGTGGCCCAGAGGACTTGTTTGATATCAAGGAAACCTTCATCGATAATGACATGCAGTTGGTCTTAGACCGTTTGCATGAGTATTACGCATGAAAATTCCTAAAGAAGATCTCACCCTTGAAATGCTTGAGAAGGTACTAAAATATGATGCTCTTACTGGACATCTTACTTGGATTAGCAAGTCTTGTAATAAGAGAATTGTTATCGGTAGTCGCGCTGGGAGTCTCCACAAGGCTAGCGGCTACCGCCATATAACAATCTTTGGCACTACCTATGGAGAGCATATCATCTGTTACTACATGCATAACAGGCAGTGGCCTAAAGGGCATGTAGACCACGATAACCATATTCGTGATGACAACAGAGCACTAAATCTGAAGGACACTACGATGCTTCAGAATATGCGAAACAGGGGTGCCATCAGCAATACCATTACTGGTCACCAAGGTATTTGGTATTGCAAACGTCGTGATCGCTATGTAGCAGAAATTACGATGAACCGTAAGAAGGTATGGCAACGTACCTTCAAGACAGCTAACGAAGCAGCTATCTGCCGAGCTGAGAAATTAATTGAATTAGGCTTCCATGAAAACCATGGCCTAGAAACAAAAGGTAACTAACATGTCTTATTTTGATTTTAACTATGATGCAGAAAAAGCAGTAGAGAAAGATACCCTGGGCACTGGTATGCGGATTCGTGACACTGACGTCTATCCGGGCATCATCAAGCTGGCTTACATCACCAAGTCGGATAAGTCTAAAGCTCAGGCCATGAACATCGAATTCGAAGATGATCATGGCATCTACAAAGAGCAGATCTGGTTCATGAATGGTCAGGGTAAAGTCGTCAACGATAAAGGCGAGTACACCAAAAACTTCCTGAAAGCCAACTCGATCTGCCTGCTGGCCTGCGGCAAACCTCTGGTTAAACTTGAACCAGAAACCAAGACCATCAACCTGTATAACTTCGAGAAGAAAGCCGAAGTTCCGACTGATGTTCCTATGCTGGTAGATCTGTGTGGTAAGCCTATCACCTTCGCTATCCAGCGTATTAAAGAGAACAAGCAGAAGAAAAATGACAGTGGTCAGTACGAGCCGATCAATGAAGCCCGTGAGATCAATGCCATTGCAAAAGTCTTCCGTAGCAAAGACGATAAGACTGAGCAGGAAATTCGTGGTAAGCAGGAAGTGGCTACTTTCAAAGATAAGTGGCTCGAAGCTAACAAAGGCCAGGTCTGGGATCGCTTCAAAGAAGTGACTGGTCAGGGTAATGCTGGTGCTCCGGGTGGTAACTTTGCAGGTGCTGGCTTCAACCCAGGATCTGATAATGCCACCACTGGTGATGATCCATTTACCATGTAATAACTTAGCCCCCTAAACCAGGGGGCTTACTCTGAGGTTACCATGACCCAAGATTCAACCGTAGTACAGGATCAACCTGAAAACATTCTGCCAGTAGAGAACCACCTTCAGTTAGGTTTCCTGGTAGCAGATTGGCATCGTAACATCGGCCATCACCTGCTGGCTGTAATCCAAGCCCCGGACGATATCGATCTTAACGTCCAATTCGATGGTGCTGATCAACCCGAGTTGATTACTGATCCTCGTGAACGTGCTTTATTTAAACTGGGTGTAGAGTATGCTCTGAACCAGTTCTTAAATCTGCCTTTCACTATGGAAGAGGATCCTAATGAAACTCAAACTACTGGGGATGGATCCGAGCTTTAGTAACTGGGGACTGGCTGCAATGATGTATGACACTGAAGCCAGATCTCTTAGTGTTGCCAAGCTGGATGTTATCCAACCACCCAAAGATAATTCCAAGCAAGTACGTAAATCTTCTCAGGATTTAGCCAGGGCTGAATACCTATTTGAGAAGGTAATGAGCTATATGCCTTACGTAGATGCCATCTGTATTGAAGTTCCTCATGGTAGTCAGAATGCCAGAGCTTCACTGGGTGCAGGTGCCTGTATTGGATTAATAGCAGCTATACGAAACAGTCATGGGGCTAAACCTGTGATCTGTGTAAACGCTACTGAAACCAGGATGGAAATCACTGGTAAATCCTCTGCAACAAAGCAGCAAGGCATTGATTGGGCATCTGGTTTATATCCTGATGCTAACTGGCCCAAACTTAATGGCCAGATCATTGCCAGCAAAGCAGAGCACATGGCTGATGCTGTAGCTGCCGTACATGCTGGAATTAAAACTGAAACTTTCAAAATGCTAACCATGTTAGCTACTAAGGAATAACTATGCGTATTTTGCTTTCTACTGAAGATCTGATCGAACTGGTAACCAAACATGCATTTACCAGTCTCGTGCCTACAGCCAAAGCAGCTGATGTTGAAGTAGGTATTCTGGATGGTCAGATCGTAGCAGCTGTAGCTGTAGGGGAGGATAACTTCCGCCTGAAATCTGTTACCGATCTACAAGCTCCTCTGGTTTCTGGTGGCACACCTATTGCTGATCAGGAAGAAGAGGAAGAACACGACGATGATACTCAGGATGAACAGGAAACTGACAAACCTGTTAAACGCCGTAAACGCCGTACCAAGGCTGAAATTGAAGCTGATAAGGCTGCTGAAGAAGCCGCAGCACAGGCCGAGGTAAAAGCTGAAGCAGAAGCCCAAACTGAAAGTGAAGAAGACCTGTTCGCTGAAACCAGTGATGCAGATAATGATGCCCCATTCGACATTGACGAAGGTGCAAACCTGCGTGCTGAAAATGAACTGCTGCCGGAAGCTAAAGCTGCTGCTGTAGCTGAAGAAGTCGATCCGTTCGCAGAAGCTGGTCTGGCGTCATCCGAAGGTGACGAGCTGTTTGCTCAGGCAGACACTCCGGTAACCAAGGTAGTTGAAACCAGTGAGGCTGGCTTTGCTAAACCAGCAGACACTGAGGACGACCCGTTTGCTAACTTCGACTAACAGGTGATCTATGAGACACGTTATTAATGGCTTTATTGGCCTGTTCTGTGTGATTGCAGCCATTGCTGTACTGGCTTTAATGAAGGTAGCTTTCTGGTTACTTAGCTTCTTCTGGTTCTTTGTGGCTGTAATTTTTATTGCTTGCCTCATTGGAGCAGTCATCCAGGAAAAGCGTGACTCATAAGAGCCAAAAAGAAGCCCCTCATTGAGGGGCTTTTTATTAGTATGCCATTCTGAATAAGTTCCAAGGCATTGGGACATTCAACAAGCTCCCACCCTGCAATACTGAAGGTGTGAATGGGTTACCTAAGTTACGTGCAAACAGTGGCTCCATAGCATCAGGTGCATGAGTAAACTGCCCTGTAATAGCCATATGTGCCATAACAGAAGCTGGACGTTTATCCATCAGGTAGAACATTGCACGTTGAATACGAACACGGTACTTCGTAAACATTGTGATCCCCATATCATCCAGATACTGGCGAGTAGCTGTAGCTGGAATGTCGTAGTTAACAAAAGCATCAGAGGCACGTTGTAAAGCTTCAGTATGACTCAGGCGATCTCTGGCATGTTCTGTCAGGTGTTTATATAGAGCATACTTAGCAGCAAAGTCACTGAACTGAGCAGCATCACTAAGGAACTTGTGTGGTGCAGTACCTTTATCAATCACAGCCCAGCGAGCAGCTGTTACAGCAGAAGCTGGAAGGTGAGCAGATACCTCATTAAATTTCTTACGAATCTTAGAACCATAAGTATAACCATCAGCATCAGGCTGAACATCTTCTACGATGGTAGGCATCATGCCTGCCTGAATAAACTTAGCCAGAGGGTTAGCATTCAAGCGATCCTGAGTCTCATTAATCAGAGATTCCATTTGGGCAAAGTTACCAATACCAGCACGCTGTTGCTGTTGATACTTGAGTAGCAGCGAGTACTGTTTACGGTAGTCAATCCCAGCAACCAGAGCAGTACGGATATCTTTAACCATACGTACCGGGTTAACACCATAAGCAGCCAGTAGAGCAGTGTTAGACATAATGTTGCTGAACTGGGTTTTCAGGTTACGAATAACGATCACATCCTTATAGGTCTGCATAAATTCCTGAATACCACGCTCACCCTTAATTACGTAGGCTTTAGCTTTATCACCAAAAGCAGCTTCAAGTAAACCAGCAGCAACACCTTGAGCAATGTTACGCTGCTCTGGATCTACATCCAGGGTATTAGCCAGTGAATACTTACGGAAGCCAAAGGTAAGGTTAACCAGATCATTACGAATGTACATACGATCACTACCCCACAAAGAGGCAGCTTTAGTACGTGCTTCGTATGGCATCATTGCCCAGATCTCACGACCACGCTCAGAAGGGGCATCAGGCCCAATCTCAAAGTAAGCATTAGGATTCTTCAGGATATTAGCCGTAGAGTCTTCATGCAGGGCTTCGAGGATCTTAGCATTCTGGCTTGGGGCATCACCCTTATCGATATTCTGACCAGCCAGACGACCAACAAGGTCAGCAAAGTCATTATTACGATCAAGGAACGTATCACGAGTATTGTGGGTAGCCATGTAACGGAAGTCCATGATATGACCATCAGTGCTTAATACAGGCACTACATGATTATCCTGGATTTGAGTAGGATCGAAGGCAGTGTGGGACAGTGCTTCACGTCCTCGCACGTCTGCGTAGGACGCTTGCCTTAATTGTTCTAACTCGTCAGCTCGAACACGATCAGCAACAGCACGATCCCCACTTAGGGAAGAACCTTTACGCTGGCTTCCAGTTAAGCTGAAAGTACCAGAGACGGTTCGTTGATACCCATTCTCTTTGGTCACGTACAACACACGTCCAGAGTGTTTTGACAAAGAGTCCTGGGACAGTGGGGATACTTTTTGATATCCCATGTTCACCAGTGCTGCTTCATCTGCACTCCCCGACTCGACTGCACGTAAGTCATGATGAGGATTGGTATCTTCAGGCAGATAGCCTTTAATGCGAGACAACTGGTTACCAGCAAACAGTGTATTAGCAGAATCCTCAATCAGGTTCGCATAAGTAGCCATCAGCATTTTGATGCCATTGTCTTTACCTCGTGCAAGCTCACGTTCCATTACAGCAGCAGTGCGAACACGGTTTTCGGTCTTGGTGTAGCTTAGAGCGTACATCGAAGCCAGAGCATCAATGGCGTTCACTTCATCAAGAGTTGGTTCGATACCTACTGTGGAATAGTGAGTAGCAGCTCCGGTAGCAATAGCTTTTGCATTCAGAACTAAATCACGTCCCAGGGTATTTCTGCCAGTAGCCATCCAGAATCCCAGAGCCTTGGCACGAATGATCTTATCATTACCATTAGCATACTGGCTAATGGTTTTCTCAAGGTTACTGATCTGTTGCTTACGATAGCCAGTATTAGAAACCAGTTTATGTAAGTTATTCAGGTTCATACCTTCAATGTGCAGCACAGACTGAAGATCAGTACGAAGCAGTGAATAAGTCATTGCTGTACGATCTTCTTTAGTCAGGTCTTGCCCATTGTTATCAAACATCTCATTCAAATTCTTAGCAGTGACAGCAGCTAAGGTTGCACGATCCTGTTCAATACGTTTAGTAGAACGTAGTAAGGACTCATGCAAAGCACGAACGTCATCAGCATTCGTTGCTTCAGTCAGAATGGAAGCCAGAGAACCTTCTGGAGTATTTGGGGCATTAAAGTCCCGGAACTCTTTGATAGTGTCTTTCAGGTTACCTAACTGATCACGAGCAGCCAAACCTGCAACTTTGCCCATAGCATTCAGAGCATTGTTGGAGGACTGATCAATACCTGTAGCTTTAACGATTTTACCCAGGAACTGTTTAGACTTAGCAGCAGCTGTATCTAGGGCATTCTCTACTTTGTCGATCCCACCAGTAAGAATATTCATGGTGGTATCACGGTTCTTAAGTTCAATCTGGATCAGCTTTTCAGCTAGTGCTTGGGCACGAGCATTTGCAGCTTGTCCTTGATGGGTATTGGTCAACATCCCAGAGACTGTATTAACAGCCTGGTTAAAGTAAGCAGTAGCCTGTTCAAAAGCAGTATTGCCAGAGTCCTTACCATCTTCCATCTGGAAGCCGAGTAAGTTACTGGTGTCTTCATGCCCAATAGCCATAGCAACGAAACGAGACAGATGCTGAGACTCACCAGAGTCATTCGTTACATCAAACAGATAATTCCATTTCTGTTGAGCAGCTCGTTTTTCTGCTTGAGTTGCCTGATTCCAGTTCCCATTGTGGAAGTCTTCTGGTTTCAGGGATTGTTTGGCAGCTTGCCAGGTACGACGAATCTCCCGGTTAACTGGTGAAGTAAAACCAGAAGCCAGAGATTCAGATACAGCAGCCTCAATGGCTTCCACAGCAAAGGCTTCCTGATTAGTCAGTACAAACCCATTGCTCAGTGCCTCGGTGCTGACAGGGGCTTTCCCAGTGGCTACAGCCTCATTCCAGACCTGTCCAGGAGTATAATTCTCGTTGGCATTCTGGGTGACTCTTGAGCCTAAAGCACCGTAAAGCTGATCCGCTACAGTGGATATTACATTACGGAGGTTACCTGTGAATTGTGCTGAATTAGTCTTGCCACCTGTTGAAGCAAGGTTATCAAAGATATCCACATGGCTAAACTTAGCTACCTGATCAGCAGCACTGTTAGTGTTGCTCATAGGGTGGCTGATAGAGGATACAGGGCTTTGAACAGCAGCAGGGTTAATAGCCTGAACCAGGTGTGCAGTATCAAAGGTCAGTGCTTCCAGTGCAGTAGTAACCCGAGCATTAATAGCTCGACCAGTTACAGCAGCAAAAATGCCTGACATTTGATCCACAAACTGTTTAAAGGCAGTACCCAACCATCCACGGTTACGGCCTGAGATTTCAGGCACACCAGTAATGGTATCAAGGTAACGTTGGAATTCTGGGTTAGTCATACCCCAGGAAATGAATTCATCCACGTTAGCTAAGGCAGGAGCAAACTTCTGAGTCAATTGAGGATCAGCTGAAACCAGCTTGGTCACTCTACCCATTAGCTTCTCTGTACGGTTCAGTACAGCTTTTACTTTTGGATTTGAATCAGCAGTAGCAATTGCACGTCCCAGGGCAATGTGAGTCAGTTCATGCAGCAAGACTTCAGGTGAAGCATTCTTGCTGAGTGACAGGTTAACCTGTGCAGTATTCTTATCCTGATAAGACCATGCAATGGCATCACGGTTCTGGGGCAGTGACTGCCCCTTAACATTCTTAGGCATAGTCTGCCCATCCAGTACGTTCACCACAGCATCAGCTGGAATCAAACCAGAAATGAGATTGTGGAGTTCGTTATATACTGGGTTAGCAAACTTACCTTTGGTACGGGCCATCACCTCAGAAGCTGACACAGAGCCTGTAGAGGCCGAAGCCTCATACAGGTATTGTCTCATCTTGTCAGGATACTGAGTGGCTTCAGCCTTTGGGGCATTACCCTTAGAGAACATGTCAGAGATACGTTGTAAGCCAGCAGCACGGCTACGTTTCAGACGTGCAATCTCGTCACCAATCTTCTTACGATCAGCATCAGTGATCAGGTACTCACCACCCTCAGTACCATACTGGTTAACAGCATAAATTTCAGAGAGAGTTTCCAGTTTCTTAATGTCACGATCATAAGCCTGGTTAAGGATAGTGTTCAGAGCAGCTTTCATGTTGCCCTTAAAGTCCTTACCCAGGATCTTAGTCTTCATGGCATCCAGAGCTTTCTTAGCTGCAACCTTGTCATTGGTGGACAGGTTAGCACCAGCCAGACTACGTACTTCAGTCAGCAGTGCATTAGCAGCCAGATGCTGAGGATGATAAGAAACCACAGCATCAAACATAGCTTTATTCTGGATACGAGCACCTTTCAGCACATTGTCAGGAGACAGGATGTTAGCATCGTGCACGTTCTGGCTTTCGATCTTGCTGATCACATCAGAGCTGATCGCAGCATCAGTGCCCTGAGTAACGTTAGCACCCATAGCAACGCCTGGGTTAGTCAGCTTAGTCTCAGTCACAGTAGACTGGGTAGATTTATACCCACCTACCAGACCTTGACTCAGCAGCATCCCATTAGCATCCATTGCTGGTTTAGGGTTAGCAGCTTCTTTGAAGTAGATATCAATGCTAGTGGCAGGAGACTTAGCAGTAAAGGCTTTCTCTACCTTAGCCATTGGGTAACCAGAAGCTTTAGTATTCTCAGACAAGACACCAGTTGCGGATGGCATATTAGGAATCATGTTAGACAGAGTATCCAGATCTGCCTGAGTGAGTCCTTCCAGTGGAGCACCTTTAGCATCCACAGGGATTTTACCTTCAGCAATACGTTTCTTCAGCAGTGCAGCTTTAGCAGCATTGTAACGAAGGTTAGCCAGAGTAAAAGTTGTGTTAACCAGACTGGTATTAGCATCACGAGATGCAATGAAGTCAGCAGCAACCTCATTCACAGCAGCCTCTGTAGCAACACCACGAGTCTGGGAATCCACATCAATGATGCGTTTAGTTTGAGCCGGGTTAAGGCTAAACTTAACCAGACCATCAGCAGTACGAGGCAGATTTACTTTCTGACCCAGGAGTACAGAAAGGTTTTTACTCACCTCAGCATAAGCCTTGGCAAAGTCTGCTTTGTTATTGCTTTTAGCTAGTGGGATCAGGGAACCGATCTTAGAGTAAACATCCTCTACAGTAGCTCGGCCCATAGCAGCTTTCAGTGCTGGAATACCAGCAGAGTAGTTGAATGGGGTAGCCAGAGTCTTGGCCTTAGAACGAGCACCATAACCAGTAGAGAAGTATTCCAGTGCCTGGATCTGCCCTTGCTGACTGGCAGGAGCATTGGTTTTGTAATCAGCCCAATGCTGACGCATAGCATCACCCAGCAGCTCGTAGTAGTCCTGACCACCCAACTCACGATAAGTAGGCATGTTGGTAATGTTGTCACCTTCACGGTAAATACCACCACGCTTCAGCAGATCGAAGTCAGCAGAGCCATTCAGGATATTGGTAAGGATAGGGCCGTTAGTAACACCATCCGATTCCATCTGAGCCAGTAACTTAACAGAAGACTTACCAGACTCCAGAGCAGTAGCATACTGAGCCAGGTTATGCAGGGCAGCAAAAGACTGACCATTCATACCATACTCAGCCACAGCATTCTTAATGACGTTGGTATCAGCAGTAGTAGCTGAACCAGCGATCACTTTCTGCATAGCACGTACAGCCTTAATGTTCTCTGGTTTACGCAGGTAATTCTGGAAAGCAGGTAAGAAGGTAGCATAGGTCTGTTTATCAACAGACTTCAGTTTCTTACCATCAGCACCAATTACAGGAGCTTCTTCCATACCCTGAGCCAGTGAAACAAGGAACAGGCCGTATTGAGTAGGCTTACCATCTGCATCCAGTACAGCAGCATTAGGCTCAACTTTGATATCAACCTGGTGAGCACTTAAGCCACCCATGGCACGGTGAACTTTGGATCCTTGAGGATTGAACTCAGAAGCCAGATCACCAATACGTTGGTTAGTCCAGACTTCCATAGGCATCCAGAAAGGCTTGTTGCCAGTACGTGCAGCAAAGTCCATACCCATTTCGATAGAACGTTGGATATCAGCATTCTTGGCTTCACGACCTTTTCTGAAGATTTCCATCTCGTTAGGAACATCAGCATCAGTACGTACACCAAAGATGTGTTGCAGTGCAGCATTATCCAGATTGGACATGGTTTGCATAGCATTTACCACACTCTGATCAATGGTGTAGTCATACTGCATAGCTTTACTGATACGAGCAGCCAGAACAGAAGGAACTTCACGGTTCATTTTACCGAAGACTTTCTGTTTGAAACCAGTAGGCTTAGTGGTCAGAACCTCACGTACAGCAGGATCATAACCAAACAGCTTAGACATGAGAGAACGGGTGTCTTTCATCCCATTCTTAATGTCAGAGATAGCTTCAATAGCTACTGGTTTACCTTCTGCATCAAAGTTACGTGCAGGACGGCTAAACACAATCTTGTGCTTGGCATCATTAGGGGAAACACCAAAGTCATTCTGGAAAGCTTGTGCAGCTTCTTTAGCTGATTGTTCATCCAGTCCCATGGTTTGCAGGTCGAAGTACTCTTTAGCAGTCATTACAGACTGTTCCATGTAGCCATTGGAATACATGGCATGGAGAGCATAAGCACCCAGAGCATTCTGCAATTTGCTGGCACGGTTAGGATCAACGTCAGCACGTTTAGCGAAGCCCATAGCCTGATAGATACGTTGACCCAGCTGAGACATGATCAAGTCTTGGCGATAGCCAATATCAGCCATACGAGACATAGCTTGTGGAGTTAACTGATCTTCTTTGATACGCAGAGTTTTAGCTACTTCACTCTGGTTCAGGAACATTTTATCCCCATTCTCACCAAGCCAGGAGAAGATACCTGCTGCAATACCAGTTTTAGTATTGGAGTCAAAGTTACCATTCTCATCCAGGATAAATTGAGCAAAGTCCTGATAACGATACTCAGGAGCTTTAGTACGGATAATGTTATCCAGGTTAGCTGTGATGTGATCGTGGAACTCCACAAACTGTTTCAGCAGAGCTTTCTGTTTAGCACCTTCAGCTTTCGACTCACTGATATGCTGTTTCAGGAAACGGTTAACTTCAGTGAAGCTGCCAGTATCCACAGCAGTTTTCAGAGTGTTAATGAAGTCTTTCACTGCTACCAGTGGGCTACCAAAACCTGGACGAACTCGCTGGTTGAAACCAGTAAGCACAAGGTTCTGTAAGCCTTTAGGTTCAGCCAAAGCTTTCTCACGCAGAGCTTTCAGAGACTCACCCACTTTACCAAAGATATTCAGAGCACCATGGGCTACATTGTCTTGTTGAGTTTCAGTCAGGGTATCAGTAGAGGTAACCACATCATCTACGTTAACTGGGGCAGTTTGTTGAGATTCTGAACCAGTAGACTCATTATCAATGTCAGCCTGAGCATTCTCAGTTTGAGTAGCAGTCTCAGCCTGTGAACGTTGGATCTCATTCTCCTGAGCTTTAGGCTTAAAGGAGTCATCCAGTTTACGGTGAGGAGCATCAACCCCACGATTCTGGTTAGTAGCCAAATCAGCACGACGAGTCCATTCACGATCCAGAGCATCCAGGTTACGAGCCAGCACAGGGTTAGTGTCAGAAGACATAGCCTGTTGAGTAGTAGCCATAACCTTTTCCAGCGTTGCCTGATCCATTGCACGAATATCTCGTGTGGTCAGTGGGCTGATTGTTGGTTGTGCTTGTTGTTCTTGTGCTCCTGTCTCTCCTGCTACAGTAGCTGCACCCTCTGGCTGCGCCTCCGGGTTTGCTACTTGCTCAGTCGAGCCAGTCACATTCTGGTTAGTAGATGGGGTAGCAATACCTTCCATATACTGACGAGTGGCTGTGATAGCCTTGGCTTCATTAACAATATTGTTAACCAGACCAGTAGAGCCTTTGTGGATAGTAAAGCCACCATTCTTAGCTTGTGCTTTAGCATCCAGACGTTTGCCAGTATTTAACTCCCAGCCATTAGAAGTTTTCAGGATCTGGTAAGACTTACCATTCTGTTTAGCTTCATTCAGATACTGTTGAGCAATATCTGCTTTAGCAGTATGGGAAGTTTCAAAGTTATTAATACCAGTCATCAGGGATTGGATACGGTTAGTATCTCCAGCCTGTACAGCGGTGTTAATACCCTGTTGATAATCACCCAGTGACAGGTTATTAGAAGTGGATTTGAAGATCTCACTATTAACCTTAGAACCAGTCTTAACAGCATTCTCTGCAACTTTGGCATCAGCCAATGCACGAAGTGTACCCAGTTCAGCAGGGGTAGCATTAGCAGGAGCATTACGCACAAACTCTTGCAGGTCTTCATTGGTGTAAGACATTGGGTGACTGATAATGTCAGAAGCTGTTGGGTTCTCTGGTTTAGCCTGAGCAGTATTCATACCAGTAGCTGTAGAGAACTTACCAAACTCAGACTTAGCCTGATCCAGTACCTCAGCAGAACGAGTAGCAGACTTGTTCAGTTCTTCTTCTGAAGGTAATGAAGCCAGTTCTTGCTGCATCCCTTGCAAATCAGTCTGACGTTGCTGATAGGTGTCTGTTAGCTGACTAATAGTATTAGGATCAGCAGAAGGATCCTGGTTCAGACGAGCAAGGACTTTATCCAAGGTCTGAATAGTATCTTGGTGATCTGCAATATCCCTTTCCAGGGTTTTACGCTTAACGATGGTATCCAGGTTATTCTGGTGATCGTTCTGAGCAGCATCCATAGCAGCTTGAGCCTGAGACTGGATATCAGCTTTTTGCTCATCAGTAGTGGCATCAGTATTACGAGTCCACTCCATACCAGCACGACGAATAGCAGCAGCTGGGTTATACCCTTCTGACTGTGGATTCATTAAGTCTTCTGGGGTGGTATTACGAGCAGCTTGGCCTACAGGATCCTGAGCTTCAGTACGTTTCTGCATAGCCTGAGTAGCAGTATTGGCTACCTCACCAGCAGTACTAAGTGCAGCACGAGGAGCACCAAAACCAGTAGCAGCAGCAATCCCCTGGAAGAAAGCAACGTCATTACCTTTGGTATCCCATTCGTTTTTACCTTTGGCATAGTTCTCCTCAATCTGGTTTTGAGCACCAGATACCAGACCTTCAGTTAGAGCGTTTTTAGCAAGGTCAAGGGTAGGAGCAGCTACACGCGCAAGAGCAGCAGCAGCCGTAGAGCTGCGTGGTGCGATGCGCTGTGCTGCGTTCACCAGACGATCAGCAACTCCAGCAGGTAATACTTTAGATCCTGGGAGCATAGCAGTACGGTTAATGACACTTTCTGCAAAGTTCAGAGCACCATCAACAACACCCAAACCAGTACCGATAGCTACATCTTTAGCTGTTGGAATCTGACCATCAGAGGCTTTTCGTTGAGTATCCAGGTACTGAGACAATACTGAACCACCCTGCATAGCAGAGGAAGCAATCATACCTGGGATACCACCAACCATATAAGGGGCAGACTCAACCATAGTCTGACCAGCAGCACCAGGGTTACGGGCAATAGCAGCTAAACCAGCAGCAAATTTATCAAGCCCTGATTTACCCTCAATTGATTTCTCAATATCAGCAGCAGCTTGCTGCATTTGAACAGGGTTAGCCAGTTTCTCAAGGTTGTCATAGCTACTCTGGTTTTGAGTCTTCTGACGTTCAGTAATAGCATCCAGACGTTGACGCAGAGTCTGGTTACCCATTTCTGGTACACCATACTGGTTTACATCAATAGGCTGTGTCCACCAGGCACCCTTACGATCTAACAGGGCATTATCAGCTTCAGTACCTTTACCAGCCTGAACACGACGGTAAGCATCCAGTGCATCGTTAGGAATAGAAGCTTGATCCAGTACATTGCCTAGTGTTTTAAAAGTCTTATCTGTTTTACCTGCAAGACCATTAACAGCATCAACAAAACCCTTACCAAGGTTAACCATGGTAGAAGCAGTTCGATCAGTCGGAGAGGATGTTTCAGGATCTAAGAAGTTGGTAGAAGACCAGCCATAGTCTGAATCTTTTGCAGCTACTTCTTTAGCTAATGCTGACTGTTCATTATTAATTCGTTTGAGTCGAGCAATTTCGCCTTCTTCCGTAGGATACATACCCTGTCCTGTGAGGTTATTCAGGATACGAGTAGAAGCATCATTCACACGCTGGGCGATAGTTGGTTGGGTAGGTGCAGGAAGTGCCTGAGCAGCTTCCTGACCTGTTACCTGTTGAGGGACAAGAAACTTGTCCAGAGGGGATGAATTTTCACCAGCCATCTGAGTATTCCTTAGTATTGTGGAGTACCCAGATTGTAACCTCATTGCTGCTGTAAAAGTAAGGGCAGAAGCAGCTTATTTAAACGATCCCTTTGCTCTTGCATAACAGATTGCCGATCTTTTGCATCCTCTGCTTCCCGTGAAGTAATCTTCAGGGTATTTAAACGCTTCGTTGCATCAGTCAGATACTTAGTAGCAGCATTTACAGTAGAAACATTTCCCTTGTCTTCGCGGGAGTTTTCATTAGCAAGAGCACCATCAAGGATATTCATTTGTTGCTGCGGGTTGAGTGCTTTAAAAGCAGGCTGATCCTTTAAAGCATTAAAGATTCTATTAGAATCCCCCTCTCTACCCCAACTACTAAACCAAGCATCATTATTAGCATCAGCCCAACCAGAAACATTAAGCTTAGGGTTGTTTAGAGGATCCATAGAAAGGCGCTGCTGGGCATCCTGGGCATTAGCTTGTAAATCCCTGGCTTCAGACTTACCCTGAATAACATTACCTGTGTTAAGCAAACCAGGTAAGGCTTTGAGCAGTGCATTACTCTGCCCGGCTCTTGCCTTAGCTGCTGCCTGAGTTGCAGCAAACTGAGCTTGACGCTGTGCCAGTTCAGACCGTTGAAGATTCAGTTGTTGGTTTTTGATATCCCAATCAGAGGCAAACTTCAGAGCATCTGAAGCATCACCCTGGAATTGAGATAACAGACCTTTAGCTGCATTCTGATCCCCGGACATAACAGCTTGCATATAAGCACCCATTAAAGGAGCATCATGCTGGGCAATCTGAAGCTGGTTTAGCTTCATTTGGTTAGTCTGACGGCCTAACAAAGTATCTGGCATGGTTGCTGCCACTTCAGATACACGAGTGGGATCAATATCCCCCTGCCTTACTAACTGTGCTACTTGCTGTTGACGTTGGGCTAGATCATTAGCATCTGTAGCCCCAGTAAGCAGCCCCACAGCCTGAGCTGTGTTACGTTTTACTACTTCGTCACGATACTGCCCCAGAGTACCTTGAAGCCCCTGGAGAGCATTACCAATTTGCTGGTTTGCTGCCAGCAGTAATTGGTTAGAACCAGCAAAGTTAGGTGCAGCAATTTCTTGCAGTCTAATAGCCATGGTTTAGATCCCATATTTTTTCATATAGTCATCAACAGACTGATATGCATTAGGGTTACTTGCAACACGAGCAGCTTGACGATCTGCCAGAGAAGCATTGGTTAGCTTCTTATTGGCATCCCATTGCTTGTTAAACTGATCAAGCTGAGACTGGTATTGCTTCTTGGCAAGACTCAGATTCTGGAAGCCAAGATAACCATTAAGCAAACTGGTTACACCACCCAGACCAAGTTGGCCCATCTGCAAACCAGACATGTCACCAGTACCCCCCAGGATACTATCCAGGAAGCTACCTGAACTGCCTGAACCAGTAAGGGAGGTATTGTTAAAAGTATTTGCTGAGTTGGTAAAACCAGTGCTCATACTATCCAGGGATGGGGACATAGACCCCTGATCCCACAGACTTGGATACATCGATAATCCAGCCATTAGTCACCTCACATAAGTGGATTAAGTTCGTCGTCTGGAACAGTATACAGTTTTTGTTGCATAAACTGCATGATCTCTATAGATGAAGGTAAGGACAATGCCTGACTCAGGTATATGTCAGGTAACTGTAAAGCCAGTACTCCAATATTTGTATTCAAAGTTCGGGCTATCATCTGATCAGCTGTTTCGCCTAAGTTAACATACCCATTTGTAGCCTGAAGGAATATCCAGTCAGAGATAGTATTGGAACCTTGGTTTAACTCATCTTGAGCTTGTTGGAGTACTTCTTGTTTTTCTTCTAGCTCTTTCTGTAAAGATCCCATTTTCTGTTGCATAGTTATCTGTTGCCCCTTCATAGAAGCATCAGAGGTTTTAAATGCAACATTGGAAATCTGCATCATATTCTGGGCTGTTAGTCCAAAGGGGCCAGTAGTACCCGAGAAATAGAGATACCCCCCATATACAGCAGCCACTACAGCAACCACAGTAGCCAGTATAGAAGCCCAACTCCCTAGCTTACTAAAGACGTACTTACTGAGTAATGAGAAGGCTATCATCGTACCTGCGGCTGTAGCTACAGCAGTTAGAGCACCAATAAGAGATAATGAAGCACCTCCTGTCCACCAAGACACAGCTACGGCTACTACAACAGTCACTGCCTGGAATAAACCAGTCTGATACCATTTGGTTTTAACTGTGTACTCAGTACAGATCAGTACTTGTAGAGCACGCGCATACAAAGTTTCACGGTCATGAGCAGAGAATAGCTTTCTGAATGCATGATCCAGAGGAACCATTAACTGATCATGCTCATGACCTCGGGTTACCTTGCTGCCACCTACACGAACACTATGAGTTAGCTCATATACCCTTACCTCTTCATACTCGGTATCTGAGGTCTGGAATTTGTAGAAATGGTAGGTCATGGACTTAGTGCCATAAGTACCATCAGAATTTTTAGTGGGGATTACACCATCTTCTGCATAACCAGAAGTAACGCTACCTTTAGGGCCAATAGAACCTGTGATCTTGGCATAGCCAAGTAAGTCCATATTGTTGTAAGTAGCAATATCAGTATCTTCAGATTTAACCATACCACCAAGATGCAATTCGTAGGTGTCTAAGTCTGAAGCAGGCACATCCTCAGATCCCCCAGTATTTCCTGAGTTATCCCACATAGCCTCTGTATAAACAGGACGAACATTGCAGAGGGTATAGAAGTAATTAAACAGGTACTCCTGCTCTATAGCATTTTCAGTATTAGCAGGTACTTGCAGGATTAAAAGCACATCCCTGACTTTACTTAGCGAGCTGAGACTTTCATAAATCTGATCGCCAACTTCAAGCCAGTCAAGCCCTAACTTTTTGCAGATTTTAACAGAAGTTTTATAGGCTTCCGTATCCTGGTAGTCATCAGAGATTAAACGCTTACCCCCAAGTCTGTAGTAGATACGGGGGAAATGTTGACCAAAATCGGCTACTGTCGTGCCTGTGATGCCATCCAGATCAGGGTAAGAACCTGAACCATACTGATAAGTGAAGTACCCAATATGGGTAGTAGAACCATCAATCCACTGATAACAAACCATAAAATAGTCAGGACTATCATCGGTATCTTCCCCACTAGGATCTAACACAGCATTAGGGTCATAGTTCCCTGAGTCACTATCATCAAGCACAGTATCTGTATCAATGTCTTCATCTGCTGGGTTGTAGTCATAAACCCCAAAACCAGTATTGAAAAAGGCAATGACATTAACATTGACTGTATTAGTTGTGATATGTCGAGATACTACAGTCTCTACTATCGTGATTACACCCGTATCAGGATCGGAAGTTTCAGTGGTTTGGGTAGGGTCAGTCTCATCAGACTCATTGGTAGAAGTCCCCGCATCCACTGAGCTAATCACATCAGGTGGCATGGTAAACCCGTTCCAGTCTGTAGTGTTGCTGGTGGTGTCTGAGGATTCCTCAGTAACTACATCATCATACCCACCTGATCCATTTGGGGTACGTACAGTGGTTGTTACCTTAGTGGTTTCTACGGTAGTAATTCGCTTAACGCCAGCAAAGCTAAAAGCATACTCAACACGGATATAATTGGAACCAGTAGAGCTAACCTCATCTGGTGTATCTGCTCTGGTTAAATCCTGCACTCTTGTAGGTGTGTAACCACTCTGAGGTGAGTATCCCCAGTGCTCAAACATAAGATCCTCAGCTCTTTCACTGGTTTCAGGAGTGATAAAGTTAATAGCGTTATGAAGATAGCAAGAAGTACCCAAAGCTGAGGATTGGGTAGATAACTCATTAGAAGTTGGGTTATACCCTTGAGTGGAAATTAACTGTTGCCACATGGCATGTCTGAAATTGCCAGGCACAAATTGGCTGTAAACATAGGTCAGATCTGACTGTCCCGTTAGAGAAACCAGAACATCATTTAGGGACTCTGCCCCAGTGAAGTCAGTAACAGCTACTGTAGATACGGAGGGTAAACCATAAGTGTACTTACCTTTTGCTGCCCAACGGTAAGCAGCATCCCACTTAACATTGTTAGCAGACCACCCATATTCCAGCATCAGATCAGTTAGTGACTTGGTGTTATCTTTATCCAGTACATAGGTAGTAATGGCTTGCCCAATTACATCAGGTAAGTAGTCATCATTTATTAATCGGGAATATGAAAAATCCCTGTATGTCTTTTTCTTGCCGCTAAAAAGTCCCATGGTGACCTCATAAAAAAGAAGGGAGCACTAGGCTCCCTTTATGATATATCAGACTCTTAGGAAGGGGTAACAGTTACGTCAATACCTGCTAAGAGTTTCTGGATAGCTTTACCTACGGTAGCATCATCCAGCAAGTTAGTACTGTTGGCTGAGGTATCCTCGTCAGTCTGTCTACGCACGTTCCAGGTGTTCGACATAATTTGAGCAGCTTGCTGTTCTGCATTACGTTTATACCCGTCTTTCTGTGCATTCATCAGTTCGACTTGAACATCGATAACAGAACCAGAACCAATGACAGTTGAGTCAGTCTGAGCTTTTTCAGTAATAGTTTTCTGAGCATAGTAATCAGTCTGTGCCTTCGCTTGTTCCACCTGCTCACGTAAGAGAGCAAGCTGTTCTCTCTGAACATCAATCTGGGCTTCCAATAGCTCAATTTGTTTATTGGCTTGTTCCAGTTGAGCTGGATACAGAGAAGTCAGTTGATAGTCTTTAAGCTCAGTGTCCTTAGTGATATTAGCCGTCTGAGCCTGGATCTGCTCAATCTCATAAGGCGTTTTCTGCATCTGGTCATGGATTTGATCAATCTGAGCTTGGGTAAGATCACTCTGCAATTCAAGCTGCTTAAACTCCAAAGCCTGACGTTCTTTGGCTAAGAGAAATGAGATAGCAGCTTGCAGGGTAGAATCATAAGTTGCTGCATAGGTCTGCCCATAGGTAGGCCCAGTAATACGGTTCTTCTCAAACTGTTCGTTGAGTTGAACACGCATTGTTTGCAGCAACTTATCCCAGACACCAGTACCTTTAAGATCAATAGTAGTAAGATCTGTGATATCCAGATCAGGGGCTACTACTGTATCAATGGTAATGTTAGTCATGGTTTATCCTTAGTCGTCCAGAGCACCACGTTGCAGCTGACTAAGCGCCAGTTCATCCAGCTCTGCTTGGGTCAGTGGAGGCAGCTCAGTAATGGTATAGGCTGGAATAGATTTAGACACTCGAATAGTAGTGCCATATTTACCAGGTTTAGAGGTGAAGATCTGAACCTGTTTTTCTCGCAGCATGTTTACCATGATACGAGGTAAGTGGAACGGTTTATCAGGTTGGTTATATGGAACCAGTTTACGAATCTGGACACCAGCACCATTGGATACACCCAACCATTCACCAGGCCACTCACGTTTATTTGGGTCATTACAGACGATGAGGCAACGAACCAGAGCCATAGCTTCTTTATGCTTACGCTGGCGACGTTGTTCTTTGGTTTCCCCTTTAACAGGGCGTTCTTTTTCTTGAGGTTCTTGCCCTTCCATAACTTCTGCAATACGTGCAGCTAGTTTTTCAGAGCTGATATTAGGGTGGAAATCAACACCCAGTTGGTTAGCTTGAGCTTCCAGTAATTCACGATCTTGTTCAGTGTACTGTGACATTTCTTACCTACCTTTAGTTAATAAAAAACCGGGGAAGATTCCCCGGCTTTAAGCTTAATGCAAACTGATTTAATAAACCAGTATTACATCTTAGCAGTGGTCATGATCAGACCAATACGCTCTGGACGTTGAGCCATGAAGCCATAGAACCAGCGCATAGAGATGAAGCCAGTCTCACCATACGGGTCAGTACGGTCGATGTTATCACCCGGTTTGCGGCTGTTGATCTCGAACTTCACACGGTTACCAGAAGTCTGGAACGTGATGGTAGAGAAGGAGTCATCACCAACACACAGCAGAGGGAATACATCGTATTTCGTGCCATCGTTGTAGTAGACAGAATCATCACCACTAGCCAGGGTAGCACCACCACCAGACCACTTCATCATCTTCTGGTTTTCGATCAGACGGAACTGACCTACTGAACCTACTTCACCATTAGCCAGGGAAGTACCCGCAGCATAATGTTCAGCAGAGATGAATGCTGGCTGATCATGCAGGTTCTTCATTGCTTCCAGGGTAGGACGCAGTTCAGGGCCGCAGAACAGATAGCGAGCAGCTGGGATTACACGAGTATCGATATTACGAGTACCCGACAGGATGGTGGTTTTCTTCGGCGTATCAGCCTTATCCAGAGCCATTGCCAGCTTCATGAAGTTACTGTAAGACAGGACGTCATCCTGGCCCAGTTCAGCACGAGAGTTGGCATCGCCTGCATAGACGATAGTACCAGCGTTGTTGATCAGGTCGATTTGCAGAGCATCTTCGTTCATGTCAGATGCAGCAATCATGATCTCACGGTTGATATGCTGGAGCAGTTCAGCATCGGTATCGAAGTTCAGAGAGTCACGGGTGTACTCAATGAAGAAACCGAACTTCTCGAAAGAACCTTCCAGTTCAATACGAGTAGTACCAACACGGTTAACACGGCCACCGTTTTCACCCAGTACAGGGAATTTGTCCGGGATAGTACCGATATCACGGCTGGAACCATACAGGTTACCATTAGCGATTTTAGCACCAGTTGCATCGATACCCTGATCGTTAATATTGCGATCATCAAGCAGCGGCAGGTAATGGAACATTTTCAGCTTTTTACCATAGTTAGACGGAATAGCTTTGGCAGAAGCCAGCTGAGTAAAATACTGCTCTTTCTGAGCATCTTCCATTGCCTTACGCTGGTAATACGCAGTATTAATCTGCGGGCCAACGCTGGACGGTTTACCTTGGGCAGGAGCCTTATATTGCATAACCATAGGTCAGTAACCTCTTAATTAAATTTGCTTGGGTCAATCTTAGCAAATTCTTCTGGAGAAAGGGAAAAGATATCTTCAGGAGTTAATTTACGTTGACTGGTTTGTGGAGCTTGACGAGGTGCAGCTGCTGCACGACGTGCTTGAGCAGTTTGAGAGGCAGTGCCCTGTTTAAGCTGGGTAGTAGTAGCAACAGCTGGAGCTTGAGCTTGCTGTACCTGCTGAATTTGTTCAGGAGTAGCAGTAGCTTTTAACAGACCAGCTTCACGTAAACGTACTTCAGTATCACGGAATAACTGAAGCATTGGTTGTGCTGCCAGTTCTGGTTGGAACAACCGACGACGACTAACTTCATCCATGATCTGCTGATATTCACCACGGGTATTCATTTCCTGAAGCACACCAAGAATACCTGGGTTTTCAGTAATGAACTTCTGACTTACATCATCCCAGCTTTGAGCAATACCAGTGAACATTTCCTGGAAACCAGGTTGAGTAGCTAATGTTTCAATGGTGTCATTAAGCTGCATCTGAACATCAGTTGGAGCTTGATAGCTGGTTTGATAGTTGTCTGCCTGAGCTACGTCGAACTCGTACAGATCAATACCGCTGTCCTTGACGAGCTTTGCAATTGCCTCTGGTTTCTTATTATGAAGATCCAGAAGGAAAGCCACAGTGGATTCATCCATTGCATTGGCTTGCTGAAGCATCTGAGCAACACGGCGAACTGGTTTCAGAGCAGCCATCTTCTCATGGTAGTTGGCACCCATCTGCATGAGCTTAACAGCTTCATCGGCAGATTTAATGGTGAGGTCACGACCGTTAGCCTTAAAAGGCTTACCAACAATTTGCTCGTATAACGCTTTATAGTCCGGTGCGTTTTCGTTGCTGGAGTCAGGATCAGTCTGCTGAGGCTGTGCATCAGGATCCGTGTCTTCTGGATTATCAGAAGTTTCTTCCGGCTGCTCAGGATCAGTTTCAGGGGTGGTTTCTTCCTCTGGCTGCTCTGTTTCTTCTTCCTCAGTCTCAGGGGATTCTTCCTGATGTTCTTCAGAAGTTTCTTCAGCTGTAGCCAGGGCATCAGCTTCCGCTGCTGCTTTTTCAGGATCAAATTTGCTTAATTCATCCTCAGACATGGAGAAGATGTCATTCGGATCTAGTTGCTCATTTGAATTACTCATGGGTTAGTCCTCGTCGTAAAATTCTTCTCGGGTCTGCTCTGCTTCTCTGAGAGATTTAGTAGCCGTTGCCCGGTTATCTTTTACTTCATCCAGATATTGCTTGAAGGTAGCTACAGCATCAATCTTCCGAGCGATTTCATTATCTGGGGTCATATCACGAGTACGTGAATAAACCAGATCCAAAGCATGAGTACCAAGATAGTTGAGTTCAATAAGCATACGAAAATCTGGATTAACTTCCAGACGTTCTAAAGCCTCACCCAGTGCTACCTGTTGCTTATACTTTTTTATATCGTTGTCGAGATTATTGATGTTCATAGAAACCTCATGAAAGAAGCAGGAGGACAATACAACAAATTACCCTTCCTGCCTATAGTTTTAAATAAATTACGAGTTATTACCAGTGCTTTGAGTAGGAGGATTTAAATCCCTCTGTGCTCTTAACAACTGTAACTGGCTATTATGGTTCAGTCTGGTATTAGCAAGCTGCTGGAGTAAACCAGATTGATGCTGTGCCTGAATCTGATCCAGAGTGCCTTGCTGTTTAAGAGCTTGGGCAGCAAGTAAGGTATCACCCTTAGCTTGTTCCATCTCCAAAGCCTGTTGATGTTTGACACCATTCTGAGTCTGCAAGAAGTCGAGACTATTCTTGTCAGTCTGAGATTGGATCTGACCAGCTTTAGCCATCTCAGTACCCTGCTTAACTTGGTTAAGCTGACCTTTGCTACCTTCAGCCATAGCTTGAGCACGAGTAAGATCAATCTGAGCCTGAAGCAGTTCAAGCTGTTTCTGCTGCATCATCTGCTGCATTGGGTCAGGTTGTGGCTGGTACTGTTCGATCTTACGAACCATATCAGGCATCTTGTTCAGGCGTGCAATTTCAGCAAGGAACAGCTTACTGAAGTCAGGGCCAAGAGTCTGAGCACTGGTTTGCAACATGAAAGCAAGCTGTTGAGCTTTAGCCTGATCATCCTCAGCTGTAGAGATAGTAAGACGAAGATCATAGTTACCCGGTAAATCATCACGACGAATAGGTACAAACTCATCTTCAGTAATACGAACCACAGTTTCCTCATCCAGGAACTCAGCATTCATTGCAATGATCTTACGACCAATCTTAATGAGTCCATTGGATAAACGACGAAGGATACCAAGCTCACGTTTAGAAGCAGCATCCAGTGCACCACGTACACCAGCAGCTGTTTGACCTAAACCAGAACCAGAGATACCTTCTGCCCCAGAGAATGACTTAACCCCAGTCAGTGACTCAGCATCGGTGTTCATAAGCTGAAGCATAAACTGAGCAGACTGTGGGATCTCAGGGAAGGTGTGAGTATGTATACCTACACGAGGATCTGTACCAGGGTTAAACTCATAATCATCACCACGTTGGAATTTACGCTTGTTGGTTTCATCCAGCATGTTCTTAGCAAAACCAGTCTGAGAGTTAGCTGACTTACCGAGCAAGTCAATCATACCCCTGGTTACTGCACCGATGATATCCTGGTTATCCTTCAGCAACTCTGCATCTGGTTCGCCATAGATAGAGTTTTTTACAGGCAGGTAAGGAACTGAAACAAACGGAATCTTCTTGTCCGGGAAAGGGTTCTCTTCCAGACGGATCAGTACACCGTTAACCCAGGTTGCTACAATAGGGCGTAACAAACCAGAATTATCAGTATCCCAATATCCCCAATACTCATAAGCAACAATTCTTTTTCGAGGTTTACCTTCCGGCTGGAAGTTGGGGTCATTAGGTGCTTCATAGTTTTGCTCAGTGAGAGGTGAACTGTTCGAGACATTGATGTTCTCCAGGTTCTTGTATCGCCCATCTGCTTTGAGTTCAGCAAGGGACGTCTCAAAAGAATAGATAACAAACTTAGCGTTATCCAGGTCACCCTTACAAGAAGGGTCTACATACAGGTTATTTAAATCACAGACTTCTACCGTAGGACAGTTCTTAATTGTCTTCATCTCGGTAGTGTTAGCTACACCAATAGGAGTCAGTGCATAAGGGATCCCTGTACTTTTGAGAATCTCATAACCATCCTGTAATTGCTGAGGATAGTTTAAGAGATATACAGGGTTTTCCTGCTCAACCTGGGCCATCTTTTGATAGATATCCATCATGTCAGCAGCAACTGAGAAAGAGTATACAGGCTCCTGTTTAGGAACTTCCCTTTCTTCAAAATCCCAACCAACACGAACAATGATCGTGCCATCATCTACTGCACTACGAACGTAGGCATCAATGAAAGCAACACGGTCAATCTGTGTCTGGAATTGGTTATTAAGAATTAAACTGTTTTGTCTGGCACCAGGAACATCTTCCCAAGTTACTGGGTTAATGTTGTATAAGTCTGGGGTAGATAAGAATGGCTCAGACAAAGCAGCATAACGCCACTCAGCCTGCTTACGAATAAGCTTAGGCTGAATTTTAGATTGCCCCTCACCTTTAGGAGTAGTCGTCTTACCTTTACGGTAGCGTTCCCACTCCGCTATCTTAGCGGTCTGAGTATCATGAATAGGCGTAGCATTGGTCAGATCCTGTTTAAGAATCGATAGAGTAGGTGGATTCTTCCATCCTGTCTCGATGCCTACAGGTTGATCATGGTAAGCTACACTTACGCTCTGATCTTCATCGTTCATAGTGTTCTAACCTTAGTGAATAATTTGTTGTATTAAACCAGAAAGAGGCCATACAAATGAAGTCCAATGCCGAAAAAGTAGCTGAACTCAATATTGCTTTTGGTAACCCTAAAGGCGATCTCTCCAATCCTAATGTCAATGCTATCAGAAAACAGGCAAAGCTGTGCCTTGAAGAATCAGTTGAAGCCATTGAAGCCAGTAATCCTGACATGATGGTACAGGTACACTTGCAGAAACGCCTAACGAATGCTGAGGTTGGCCCAGTAAATATGATCCAACTGGCTGATGCTATCGGTGACATTCTCACTGTAGCTTATGGTCTGGCTCATGTGGCTGGTTTCGATGCCAATAAGATCTATGATCTGGTTCATGAGTCCAACCTGACTAAATTCATTCGTCATGAGGATGAAGTAGAAGATGCCCTGTCTTACTACTGGGCTATGGGCTTTGGTGATGATGAACTCACCATTGAAGGTGAATACCCGTGTGCTTACATCAAAGTGGCTAAAACCACTGTTATTGATGGTAAGGAGTACCCAGAAGGTAAGTTCCTCAAGAACATGATCACCTTCAAGGAGCCTGACTTTTCCAGTCTGTTTCCTGACTACGATCCTGAGCAAGCGGCTAAATATCAGTCTGTTGCTAAAATCATTAATCAAATGCACTTGTCTAACTAAATCAGTTATGGCATAACTGAATCCAGCGAAGATTCGGATTGGATTCCTGCTTTAGCCCCGGTTCGCTGGGGCTTCTTTTTTAAATACATTTACGAGTGTATTTAGAACAGAAGCAGCCCGTTGCGATGTTGATTCTGTTGCCATACCCCAACAAGGTATTTTAAAACACAGGCAGTGTCCTGTTATGTACAAAGGTCTAAAAGCTGGAGTACCCTGGAACCAGAACCAGGTTATCGAACTCGGAGTAGCCCCTACTTTACAGGGGCTTATTAATTAGGGCACTCAACATTGAACAGGTTCATACCCTAACCTCAATGTGTTATCACTCCGTGCTGCCACACGGATCGCCAGATAACAGAGTGTCTTAATTAATAAGATGGGATAGCTAAACGGTGAAGCGGTAGACTGTTAATCTATGACAGCTGGGCTCGAGTCCCAGTCCCATCGCCAAATTTAGGAAGGTTGTCAGAGAGGCCGATTGTACCTGACTTGAAATCAGGAGGTGCAGAGATGCGCCCGAAGGTTCGAATCCTTCACCTTCCACCAAATTGGAGCATAGCCAAGTAGGTTAAGGCATCGGTCTTTGATACCGACATTCTCTGGTTCGAATCCAGATGCTCCGGCCAAATTGCTGATAGATGAATAACGCTGAGGCATAAGCGACTCGCCCGGAAGGCAGGTATCCCAGGTTCGAATCCTGGATTCATCATGTTAGACGTAACATATCAGCAACTAACTTCCGACTCGCTACCGGAAGACCGTTAGGTACTATGATTCCTGGGCTATCAACCCACAACCCTACCAGGGGGCCATAAAATACTGGAGGATGAAATAGTTACCGCCTGCCTCGTCTAGCAGACGTAAAATGCTTAGGATGCCCCTCTTCGGAGGGGCTTTTCTTTATCTGAGGAATCCTTATGACTACCGTAACTAAAGCCAGCATTCAAGATAAGATCCGTAGTGTGTACTATCTTAATGCTGGGCAAGCACTTTCTATGATGGATAAGATAGACGAAACTGACAAAGCAAATCTGTCACTGGTCACTATCTGTATCATCATTCTTGAAAATGGATTCAAAGTTGAAGGTGTTTCAGCTTGTGTAGACCCGGCTAACTTTGATGCCAATATTGGCAAAGAAGAAGCGTACAAGAATGCTTTCAATAAGATCTGGGAAATTGAAGGCTATCTCCTGAAACAACAACTTCACGAGGCAAACCAGAAATGAAATTAATCGACATGCCTAATGGCCCTATCCTCAATACTATTTTGACTTCTGCTCAAGCAGTGATGGCTGAATCTGCTGATATGGCTCACATGCTTCAAAAAGCTAATCAGCTATTAACGCACGAGTTTCCGCAAGTTAATGCGGAAACGATTGCAAAAGCCTGTCATGCAGCTAATAAAGGTTACTGCGAAGCTTTAGGTGATTTCAGCCAACCTTCTTGGGAAGATGCCCCACAATGGCAAAAAGACTCTGCTATTGCTGGTGTCAAATTCCATCTATCAGGGGATCATGGCCCAGAGGCCAGCCATAATAGCTGGTTAGCCCAGAAAGAAGCTGAAGGTTGGGTATACGGGGAAGTAAAAGACCCTGTTAAAAAGGAGCACCCTTGTTTCGTGCCTTATGAACAATTACCTGTAGAACAGAAAGCTAAGGATTATATCTTCCGCAGTATTGTTCATGCTTTTAAAAGTTAATAAGAAAAGCCCCGATTAAGGGGCTTTATTTTTATCTGAAGTCTGACTTAGCAAACCTGCTGTAACCAGATCCCTGAGTAGATACATCCACCCCTTGATCAGTAAGCACTGCACAAGCAGACAGATACTTATTGTAGTACTGGGTAGTCTCATTAGTCCCTGTCTGTAGCCCACCATTGGTAGGTGCTGTCAGGCGAGATGAGATGTAGTAAACCAGTGCATCCAGGTAAGTAAAGGGTAAGTCCAGATCGATACGATCATAGGAATTTATCCCATTATCCTCCAGCTTCTTAATGCGAGCAGGTGCAGCTTTATAGAATACCTTCATGAAACCAGAAGGCATATTCTCCGGCAGTCTGATCACATTAACAGCAGGAGTATACAGCACAGGTAAACCAGGCCCACAACTACCATAGCTACCGAAGGGGGTTCTGGTGGTGATGGTTGCCGGGTAGTCCAAAGTGCTGTCATATCGTGCCCATGAGTTTGGTGGTGTACAGTTGCATCCATGTCCACGCCCACACCCACAGCCTCTCGGCTGGGTGTGGCCTGTGTCCATGTTCAGCGGGTATGGTTGCCCATCCTGGTTATAGATAGAGAGGATCTCTACCACATCATCCTTAAAGGGATCGTCACAATCCTGAATAAAAGCATTGCCTCGGAGCCTGTGAGCACTTGCTGCATTCTTTCTATCCAGTACCAGCTTAGTATCCCCACAGCAATGCTTGAGCCATACCTCTTTCTGTTTCACAAAGAAACGCATATGGATATCAGTTAAACCAGCATTGATAATGGGCAACAGTCGTTTATTAAAAGTTTCAAATGGGATATCCGCCCCATTCTCAAACAAGGAGAGGTGAGATAACTCACCCGCTGCCAAGTTTTCTAACACATCTGATAATTTCAGTTTCATACAGGATCCTTAAACCAGATAGCTACTGAGTCGAGTATCTACTTCAACGTCTGGCTCATACCACACGTCTTTCTCTTCGTTGTAGTATACAGGTGCAGCTGTTCCTGGCTTAAAGGTTTTCAACAGTGCCAGCTGAGAAATGGTATCGATAGCATCATCATGTTTGGATTTGAAGCCGCCCAAAGATGCAAGACGAAGTTCTTCCATCATCTCAATCATTGCTTTACTGGTTCTCAGCTCTGAAGGGAAATACATCTTCCCAGCTTTAAACCATGGCACCACTACGTTAAAGCGTTGCAGCTTATCAGTAGTAGGACGAATACCAGGCTGGCTTGAGTTGTTACTGGAAGCCAGATTAAAGAATACGTTCTTATCGATCTGCTGTTCAATAATCCATGGAATGAAACCAGACTGCTGACCAGTAACTTCAATACCAACTTCCTGTGGATTGTACTGGGAAACCAGACGGAACAAGTCTCTAATATTCTGCCCCATGTGCTGGCGTTCACAGATACCATCCACGTAGAACCAGTCACCATTATTGTTCAGTGCCCACACAGAAATGACAGAGAAGTCAGCAGACTGCTTGTCACTGGTAGCAAAGTCAGTAGTGATGTAGAAGTTGTAGTTGCTCTTGTTCTTCAGCAGAGCAGCACGGGAGTAGTAACGAATATCTCCATCAGCGATCAGGCGATCTTCGTCTGACATGATCTTAAGCATCAGTTCCTGGTTGAACATGGCAATCTTGCCACCCAGTAATGCTTTCTCATACTGCTGTTTGACATAACGATAATCAAAACGGTCAGGCCAACTACCCCTGAATTCTGATTCCTCACAGGGGAACCTCTCGCACACTGGGTAGACGTTGACAGTCCATGCCCCAGACTCAACTGCTTTATACAGTGGGTCACCTGCGTTAAAGGGAGTACCAGACCAGATCATCATGTTGTTGGATGGGTGCAATGCGTACTCTACTGCTTTGTATACCGTATCCTCGATAGCAGCAATAATGGTAGGGGAACGTGCATCCTCATCCGATACCAAGTCATCAAGGATCGCCAGCTTAGGACGTTTACCCATCTCTTTCGTACCACGGACACCCGTCTTAGCACCATAGCCTTTGATTACTGTGGTTTGCCCTTCCAGGTTGGTAAACTCCCAACGAATATCCGTAAACTTGGCTTTAGGGATCATTCGCTTCAGAAAGTCTGAGTTTTCCCAACGGAACTCTAAGTTCTTACGCATGTTCTTCACACCGTTATCCACGGAGTCAGAAACATACAAGGCCAGCTCAATACGACCAAACTCAGGCAGACTACCAAACACACCCAAGTACAAGAACAGGTACTCAGCCATCACAGTAGTTTTAGCAGCACCACGGTGTACCATATTAGCAATACGCCGATCACCCGACACAACAGTGTCCAGCATTTTGTAGTGAAGCACCGGAGTCTTGTGCTCCTCGCCCTGACCACCATTGACCAGCTTGATAAAGTTAACGAACTGCAAAGCAAACAGACTCGGCTTATACGTAGGATCTTCTGCATAAGACACCCCGTTTAGCCAATCTATTACCGTTTTCTTTGGCTGTTCAACGTCAAAAATATTACTCATAACCTTTCTCCTCTCCCAGTGCTGGACGCTTCTTACGTGGCAATATAATCACTGCTATCCAGCACATGAGATATGTTAGAAATAACCAGGCATACCATTGGTCAATCATCATCGCTGATTACCTCACCTTCGATAATACGGCCCTCAGCAATCTCCTTAGCCGTTCTCATACCACTGGCAATGACTTGTTGCTGTTCACGGCTCAAACCTTCCATAACCTGTCTCAGCTCGGTTAAGGTGGTATCCTGTTTCACAGAAACATCCAGCTCCACCTTCTTAGCTTCAGGAGGCCGCAGATAGTTCATTAGTGCAGTGGCTGCATCACTCTGTACCTTCTCGCTGGTGGCAGTCTTCATGAGCAATGCCTGATGCATCACAGCATCGTGGAATACATGCCTGTACATAATATGAACAGGAATATACGCTACCTCTTTAAGACTGGATACCAGTTTAGAGTTAGAGTACATACTGACATAAGCACTGACCTCCTTCGAAGACAGTCCTTTACTCAGATAATATTTATAGCGATCAGGGAAAGTCTTAATCCAGGCATCCTGGTTTGACATACCCATAGACAGGTAACTTACAAACTGCACAGCTTCCACATAGTTACTGAGTTTGTATTTACCATTGGACAGTACGTTGGTGTACTGAAAGAGATTGTGTGCATACTGCTCTGCAAAACCAGGGTCATTAGTTAAGATATCATTAATCTTATCCACCAGCTTAACACTGGCATTCTTACCCAGGTTACTCGGCAATGCATTCTTAAACTCTTCTAGCGTAATCTTTGACATAAACACCTCCAGTTATTGGAGGGAGTATATGCTATAGGTAGGATTAGGTACAAACAGTAAAGGGGCATTAAGCCCCTCTTGTCTTTACTCTTAAACTTTAACCCAGTCTTCTGCCAGTAAATCACCCTGTGAGGGTAACCAAGGTACTACCTGATCTTGGGCATTCTTAAGTGCAATGTAACCAGCATAGGGAACTTTATCTTCAGCAAAGTAACCTTTGATGGCTTCCATACGTGCAGGGTATAAACCAGGAGGTACATACCAGATAAACTGGTTAGCACCATTCCAGCCTTTACGAGCTACCTTGTTATCTGCTTTAAGTTCTTCCAATGCTTTCATGAATGTAAACATGACTTACCCGCCTATAGTGAAATTTATATATTTTATATATGAGAGTTAAAACATAAGCAAGATATAGGTGCATTCGGTTTCAACTTACAGGTTGTGGTAATTTTTTATTTTTAAGTATCGATGCACCTATAATTGATACGCTTTCTTGCTATATGGAATTTTCGCTCATTTGGGTATGGATGTAGTACTTACTTCCTGGCTCATACACAGAGGGGAATCTACCCCCGGAGCTGAACGCTAAAAAAGAATTCTTACTCATGTCCATTTACTTTTCTCTTACACATCTATGAGCACGCTCAATCAATGGATGCAATGATGCATTCATAACTTAGCTAAGAGGAATTAAACCATGGGTATTCGCGCAGTGTATGACTCAGCAACCAAGACTATCACTGATACCATTGATACTGCTGGTCTGCTTGCATCAGCTGGTAAACGTCTGGCTGAAGTGGCAGATAACAAAGCCAAGCGCTTCAGTGAGATGGTAGAGCTGAAGGATAAAGCTGAATACATCAGCACCAAGAAGCAGCTGGAGAATCAGCTGGCTGCACTCGGTGTATCATTGAATGATGATGATACCAAGTAACCATCATGCCTACTCTTCGGAGTAGGCTATTTAATTCATACACAATACACATCATACACAATACACACTGTGCTACATGACAGTACAGGTGCGCTCCTCCGTTTCAAAACTTGTGGCAAACTTACTCTCTGGCGTATGTCAGCCTAACTCTGTACTACTTCCTGTATACAGTAAGTTACTGATAAGCCAGTCCAGATAAATCTATATATCAATTCTGAATATGCTTATAACAAAATGATATAAGACAAACCACTTGACACAGTGTTACTATCTCACTCAATCCCTTAACACAATCCCTCACTTAACCCACCCTCAGTCATCACATAGCTATAGATCTATTCTATGTAGAATCACCAGTTATCTCCGTGCTCCCGGTTGCTGGGGCACTACGATAACCTAATCACTCATCATCCCTATACAGGAAATGATGGGAATTGAGTGTCAACTCACTATATTTGGTTACTTATGTAGATTACTCATACTCTCCCTATACCTCATCATCCACCTACCTTATACCTAATCACACCTATACTCTATAGAAACATGTGTACCTATAACCACATTAACATTAGTGGTATTACCCACAGGGTAATATATAGAAGTGTTCACTTAACCTATTGGAGTACTAACTATGCGTGTTATTAAAACCTCCGTAATGTTCTTCCCTGCTGACTCTTTTGTAGTTAACGAAACCACTAAACGTATCGGTTTCCCTGATGACCTGATTCAACCTGCTCAATGGTGTGTAGCTGTTGAATTGGTAGTGGATAATAATCCCATGTCATCATCAATGCACCAGTATGCATTTACAGCCAAGCCTACATCCAAACAGGTACGCCACTGTAAGCGTATAGCTATCAGTGAGCATGAGCGTGAATTAGCCCAATTCATGGCTGATTACCCACATTGGTTCTAACCCTATTTAATAAGCCCTGTGAAACCAGGGCTATTAATCAATATGCCAAATTAGAGGATTAAATCATGCAAGTAATCAAATTCCACGAATTAGAAGATGGCACTCAGTTCATGTTTGCTCAGACATGGGCATATGGTGACCGTAATGTATGGCAGAAAGCCACAGAAGATGGTGATAACCATAACTGTGTGCTCATCAAAGATAGTAATAAAGTCAGCTTTGCTGGTCATAATACTTTAGTAATCCCAGTCCATTAAACCAGAGGTATCTATGTCTATTACTACAATTTATACCGATGTTATATTTGTATCCGCATACAAGTTCAGTATTGGTGATGGCATCATTGAATCAGTGCCAAGTTTCTGGCAACTGGTATTCAGTCAACAATCAGTAACTAACCATAACTATGGTCTACCCTACGAACGTTATTATACGTTTGTAACTAAGCCTACCCGTAAGCAAATACGTAAAGCTCGTAAACACTTCAAAGTGTGCTACGACATGTACGAAAACTACAATTGAGGTAATCATGATTAAGAAAGGTAAAGGGTATGATCACTTTGCAGCACGTGTTAGAAATATCATGAACTTTCATATCTATGAGACGTATAAGTTGAGGGATAACCATTACTTCATACGCTCCCTGAAAACATTGAACATCCATTCAATTCTTATACCCAGTGTAGGCTGGGTAAACGTAGGACTATAACTATGGATCTTGAATTAGAATTACATCGTAAAGCTGTCAAAGAAGCAGGCCATCCACATATCACTCGTAGGCTAATTCAAGACCATTTAGGCCACCAGTGGTATGTCCATCGTATTGAAATAACCATTATGGGTGAAGAGTTCTATCACGTTAAATCAGAGATTAAAGGTGATAAAGAGCAACTGTTTCTATTGCTCCTGAATATGCTTATTCATCTCAAGAAAGGTGGTGTGCTCAACCTTGAGCACTGGAAACGTATCGAATATACATATTAAGAGGTAACTATGTTAACTAAAATTGAAGGTAAGAAATACAACTGGATAGATAGCAACGATATCTATGTAGGGTATGACACTGCAACAGATTGTTGTGAAGACGCTGGCTGGTATCTTCGATATGAGCCTACTCCATATTCTGAATATGATTCAGATTTGGATATCAAATTCAACAATACTGATTTAACCGATTACAAATTCGATGTAATGGGTGAAGCTATTGGTATTGACTATCAGGTAGATCACGAAGGTGATTTAGACGAAGGTGGTATTGTAGTCTTTAGACTTCTGCATCCTTCTAAACCTCCTTTGTATCTGCACCTGTATAACTGCCACAATGGCTACTATGGACATGAGGTATTAACCAACATACCTAACAAGAGTATTTGCTTATAAACAAAAGCCCTCACTGGAGGGCTTAGTTTATTAACGTGTTCTAACCTATAAATGGTGCCTCCGGCACCTTTGCGAGGGATTCGTCACCGATTTTTGAGGTAATAATGAAAGATACAAGATTATATAGCTGTTGGAACGACATGAAACAAAGATGTTACAATGTAAATTGTAAGTCATTTTCCAATTATGGAGGGAGAGGTATAACTGTGTGTAAAGAATGGTTAGATTCTTTTGATTCTTTCCAATCGTGGGCTTTAAGTGCAGGGTATCTACAGTCATTAACTTTAGATAGAATTGATGTAGATAAACATTATTGCCCAAATAATTGTAGATGGTCAGATAGGCAAACTCAAGCTATTAATAAAAGAGTTAATGGTAGTATTCCATTTTATGGTGTTTATTTAAAACAACAAAAAGGAAGAAAACCTAAATATATGGCTTCTCTTACTTATAATGGCAAGAAGAAGTATATTGGATTATTTAATACTGCTATAGAAGCAGCTCAAGCTAGAGATACTTTTATAAGGGAAAATAATTTAGATTATCCTTTGAATTTTCCATAATCGGTCTACTGGAGACAGGGGATGAAGACCAAAGAAGCAGTACTAGCTCTTAAACTAGGATGCAAAGTACGAAGGGACTCATGGAATCCAGGTGAATGGGTAGAATATGATTCTACTGATAATCTAACAGTTAATGAAGATGGTACTCCTCATCTGGAACTCGAAGACTATATACCTTGCTATGGTGACATAGACGGTTGGGAGTTATTCAATGACAACAGCTGAAGCATTGCTTGCAATGAAAATAGGTTGCAAGGTTGTTCCGACTAAATGGGAGGACTTTGATGCTTATTATGAAATACAAGGCAACTCTGTATGTTATGTATGTAAAACTTTAGGCTTCGCTAACTTAGTATGTAATGTTGATAAGTTTACTGAAGAATACGAAGGTATGGAGTGGAAATTGTATGACGACTCAAGAAGCAATACTATCGATGAGAATTGGATGCAAGATCAGAGCTGACTGGATGAGGGAAGGTCTGTATTATTATATTCAAGGTAATGCCATCCATGCCAGTGATGACTGGTCAAACTTCATGAGTATCAACAGGTTCAGTCAGTTATTCGATAAGTCCCATAATTGGTACATTGTATGAATGCTAAAGAAGCATTATTAATGCTGAAACTAGGAGCTGTAATACGTAGACCTACGTGGAATAGTGGAACATTATTATCTTTAGATCATGATGGTAAGATATTCGTAAGATTCTCTGATGGAGATATCTATAGAGATACAGTAGAAGGCTTTCTAACTCAATCACATACAGATTGGGAGGTATATTGTCCACAGGACAATAAATGAATATGTTATTACTTGCTTACATATCTGGTTTTATCTTAATCCTCTATTTACTATGGGAACATTACTATGAGTAAAATAATCTATGTCTATGCACCTGCTATGCAAAAGTGTATTCATATCCGTGTTACTGATGCATGGCTCAAGAAAGTAAAGATGGCTTTAGCCATTGGTTGTACCCTTGATGGGTACTGTATTGATGGTTCACGTATTAAACGTAAGAACCAGAAAAATATAGCCAGTGATCGTAATGATACTGATGCTATATTTAAAGGTTACGATGTATTCCTTAATAAACATGGTGCATGGGAATTCAAAAAGTATGTACCTAAACCTTCTTATATCCGCCAATTAGGTAAAACAACTACTATTGGTAGCCGGTATAACAATTTCCAAAACTTACCTAAGGAGTAACTATGTTAATAGAATTAAGTATGTTAACTACTTCCCGGCGTTCTTGGGAACCAGTGGATAAACAACCACCCATCTATTCAATATCAGATGGGGAGCTTAAGAAAGCTCGTGTTCAACATAGTATTGGTATTGTTGAACCAAGAGTTAACGTATTTAAGCTACGTATTAAAATGAGTACAAGAGTATCCGTTAAAAACGTAGTATTCCTCAATAATAATAAAGCTATGAAGCTTTATAAAGATGACCAAGGTTTTTACCTTAAGGAGATAGACTGGTGAAATACTTCGCAATCATCTCATTCTTCTGTAATGAGAACTTCAATAATGCACTCAATGTAATTGAGCAATATAAACCTGTATTAACCCAGGAGGAGTATGACTGGTTAATATCAGTATGGGGGTAACATGAGTTACTATGCTGTATTTGGGGATATTCATCCCTCAATGATGGTTAGGGTAGATGAAGCTGAAGCTAAAACTATTCAAACTAAACTAGCCATTGGTATTAAACCAGAGGACATAAGACTACAGAACAAGATGCGTGATGGTAGCAGAAATCTGGGGACTCAAGACTATCTAATTCTCAATGATACTGAGTACGCTATTATAAGCAAAGGTCAGTATCTGTGTCTGGAGAGACTGGACAATGACTACTTCTAACCAAGTATTTAACTGGCATTCTAAGATGCTGGGTGAAGGTACTATATCTTATTATAGTGACTTCAACATTGGCATTAATGCCACTATCACCATTACCAAATTCAACGTAGCACTAGAGAAGTTCCCACGTATTGCAGTGGTAGACTTCCCCGCTTCACTAGATGGTTTTTATAAAAAGAACTTCACTATCAAAGTAGATATGCGTGAAATTAAAGCTCTGATGGCTAAAGTAGCCATTGGAGTCCCAGTTATCCTTGAACAACGGATCTCATTCTCATGATTGATGTAAATATTACTCTGGAACAATGCCAACTGGCTTATGAAGGTGGTATGGATGAGTTAGCTCTGAAGCTATTCACCCGTGCTGTAAGCCATTTGTGCGCAAATGTGGGTGAGACTGAAGCACTCAATGTAGTAGCTGAAATCCTCACTGAAGACTGTATTGATACTCTTCATGAATATCAGGCTCTCATTATCTCTGATCCGGCAGAACATGCTGCCTATGAAGATGTCATCTCGTCCATCTTTCTTATTTAAGACATTGCCCACAGGGCAATGAATGCAAAGGCAATCCTGCCTGTTCGTTCTTCATTTCATATTAACTATCGAGGTATTTATCATGGCTTATCAGAAAAACACTGCTGCAAACAACACTTCCAATTCCTCTGCTAACAACGCTGCTGCTCCTGCCGAGCGTAACGTTGGTGGCTATCTGAACATCGGTGTCAAAGGCCGTGATGGTCAGGTTCGTCGTCTGGGCCAGGGTGGCCGTGGCATTGCTCTGCGTGAAGACCATCCGGTTGAAGGTGCAGTACTGGAGTTCCTGCGTGCACAGGGCGTAGAAGCCCTGGGAGAGCGTCTGGTAATCACCTTTGGTGATGCCAAAGCACTGGAAAACTTCGAACTGTAATCCATATGCCCAGCCTTGTGCTGGGCTATTTAATTAAGGAGTTCACATGAATGATTCATGGGAAGCCCTTGTAGGCAAGAGTATTACTTCTGGCTTTGATGGGCATGTATATATCGTGCTCGAAGAGTCGTGGATTAAGCAGTTACGTACCCAATATATGCTGGGTATTAAGGAACCTTTACTAAGGCTTCCAGGAGTGTTGGGTAAATATAAAACCAACAGTGAGTACAGGCTTAATACTGCTCACTACCCTGAAGGTATATCCAGATTTAAACCAAGAATAATAGCTGACAGGATCGATGAACCTGGCTGTGAATGGCAATTACGACTAATACGAGGAGCTGACTAATGCAACATAAATGGTTACCAGTTGAGGAACTTCAGGCCATTAACGAACGTCAGTTTAACAAGAAACATATTGATGGTTATATACGTAAAGAGTTATTTGAAGACCCTGATTGCAACCTGTTAGACAAAGTAGAACAGGGTGTATCTCTGTTAAACCAGTGGCTTGAGGGTGAGTATTATGACTCTAAAGCTGTACGCCTTAACCACCTCAAATCCCTTGATCTGGAAGCTATTGTGAAAGAAGTGTTTGTGGGAATTATGTACTTCCCTGAACCTACTCCAATGGTCAACGTAGTAGGCCAGCTGGCTTCCAGACTGGGTTTCGATGATAAACGTGACAGCATTCAGACTATGGCTGAAATCGTTGCTGTCCTCACGGATACTGACGTATATGACATTAACAAACCTCATCCTAAAGCATCTCTGTATATCGTTAGCAATATTGGGTTGCCTGACCAGTTGGCTCAATTCATTGAGCGTTCGTGTTATCTACCACCACTGGTTTGCCCACCCAAGAAGCTTACCCATAACATGGATACTCCTTACCTTACTTATTCATCTGATAGCCTTATTCTAGGGGGATCATTCAATCACCATAACGAGGATATCTGTCTGGATGTAATCAACAGCCGTAATGCTGTGCCTTACTCTCTGGACGTGGAATTCCTCTGTAACTATGAGGAAGAACCTACATTTGACCTCAACGAGATCGATGTAGAGAAGCTCCAGAAGCATCGTAAGAAACCTCTCACACCGTGGGAGAAGGCTGATTTGGTACGTAAACAGAAAGACAACTGGATGCGGTATAAACGTCAGTCGTACTACTTCTATAGCCTGATGGCAAACCAGGGTAATAAGTTCTACTTTGGCAACAAGGTAGATAAGCGTGGACGTATCTATACCCAGGGTTATCACATCAACCTTCAAGGCACTCCCTTCAAGAAAGCCAGTTTAAACTTTGCCGACAAAGAGCAAGTAACTGGTGTGCCTGATGAATTTAAACTTTAAATAGAGAGACTTAACTAATGGTAATCAACACTGCTTATGGCCCAAACTTCAAATATATGTCTGGTTGGGAATACATGTGCATCGACGTAGCCAACTATTACGGTCTGGACAAGAAACTGTTCGAAGAACGTATTCAGTGGGTATACGACAACATCAAGGATCTGGAATCTAAGGTTCAGGATGCTGAAACACCTGAACTGTATCACAAGGCTGTAATGACTTTACGTCGTGTACAGCGTGGGGAAGCTGTAGGCAACATCACCTACTGGGATGGTTGCTGCTCTGGCATTCAGATTATGAGTGCCCTCACAGGCTGTGAGAAGGGTGCATACAACACTGGTTGTATTGACCCAGAGAAACGTATGGATGCTTACAGCAACACCACAGATGCCATGAATGGCGTTCTAAAGCGTAAAGGTCTGGATAGTATCCAAGTACCTCGTAGCCATATCAAACAAGCTGTAATGACCTCTGGTTACGGTTCTAAGGCTGTGCCTAAGAAGGTATTTGGTGAGGGCGAGATGCTGGACTACTTCTACGAAGCAGCCCACATCATCGCTCCTGGTGCGTTCAACCTCATGGATGAACTCCTGGGTTCCTGGCGTCCTTATGCTCTGGAACACGTTCTGGAGCTGCCTGATGGCTTCATTGCTAAGATGAAAGTCATGGAAACTCTGGAAACCAGAATTGAAGTAGATGAGCTTGATCACGCTACTTTCACCATGGAATACAAAGAGAACCGAGGCACTGAGAAAGGCCGTGCTAACGTAGCCAATACCATTCACTGCTGTGATGCCTATTTGCTGCGTGAGCTGGAGCGTCTGTGCAACTATGATCCAGAGCTGGTAGCTGAAGTACAGAAGATGCTGGAAGCACGTCTGTTGGCTCATACCATGGGTATGCAGGCTGAAGAAGCTATTGGTGATATGGTACGTCGTATCCGTCTGTGGGATGAGAATAAGCAGTCTTCTATGGTTATTCTCAACGATATCAACTGGAGCAACTACATGCAGTTACCTCCCGACTTAGCTCGTGATGTAATGCGTAAAGTTAACTTCATGCTGACCTACAAGCCATTCCCTGTGGCTACTGTTCACGATGCCTTTGGATCCCATCCAAACAACTGTAACGAAGTACGGTATTGGTACAAAGAGATGCTGGCAGAATTCGCTGATAGCACCATTCTGCAATCCCTGATGAACCAGCTGTATCAAACCACTGACGGTGTGTATACCAAGCTGTCTAACAACCTCGGAGATAAAATCCGTGGTTCCAACTATGCATTAAGCTAACCAAACACCTACCCTTCGGGGTAGGTTTATTTTTTAAGGAATACTATGGCTACTTACAACACTCCCAGTGCTCGTTATGTACCACTGGAGCTGGTTAAGCTAATCAAAACCAGAGCAGCAATTGGGCTTAAAGAAGCACGCTATGAGCAGCCCTATGATGAAACACCTGTGCCTGTAGTACCCCAAGGAGTACCTCCAGGTACTCAGTGTAAATCACACAGGAGCATGAAAACTAACATGATCATATGGGAGGCAAAATGGCCGTAACAGGATCAATACATGCAGAAACAGTATTACCAGTAGCTCTGTATAAACTGGTTAAAACCAGGGATGCAGTAGGACTGACAGAGGCTGAGATAGTCCTGCCTGTAAGATGTGAGTTAGGATCTTACAAGGATACTGAGTTGCCCAAAGACTTTGCTATATGGCAAACCATGAGCAAAGTACAACTAATCATGTTCAAACCAGTAATGTTTAAACAATGGAACGCAATATGGACACGATAAAGTATATGGTGCCAAAAGGCACTGTTAACAGAATCAAAACAGCTAATGCCATAGGCATACAAGAGCTGGAGCTGAAGCCAGTTACTGTCATTGCAGCAGTAGAAGGGCAATTTGAAGTCATCCATAAAAATTCCATCCCAGGAATTGAAATGGACTTAGAGTCTGCCCCATTAGGCTGGATCTACTGGAAACCAGGCAATGAGCAACACCCTGGATACACTCCTATGAAAGATTTTCAACGTAAGATGATAGAGGAAGTGCTTAGGAGACAGGAAATAAACAATCCTAAACAATTTATCGATGATCGGTCTATTCAGGAACCTAAAAGTACATCTGACATAGCTGATGCTATAAATTTTTTCCATAAAGTATATAGCAATAATACTAAGCTTTGATGCCCTCCGGGCATCTTTGCGAGTGTTTCCGTCAACGGTAAAGAGGATCCTATGAACGCACCTGAAGCAGCAGATTTCATTAATAAATTCCCTGGTTTTATGGCTGAAGTACCTACTCAAGGGCATGTAGCAGTTAAATCAGTATTCTGGGCTGGTAAGCTCATGTACTACCCAACCAAAGGCACAGTCGATGGTAGTGGTGTTCAAGCCCTAACTGACATCTCAAAACATATTGAGTTTCTTAAAGAGCAGAAAGGCGGAATAGGTGCAGCACATATTATTTTATGTGCACTCACTGTAGAAAACTTCCATAAGTATATGCTGAAGTGGGCTTAAGCCTTTGTGACCTCCGGTCACTTCTGTGAGTCGCTCGACTCATTACCATCACTTAATTCTTATCTATGCCATTGGCAGGGGAGCTAGTCTCCCCACATTTTCATTGGATTACAGTGCTTTGTATCTTTACAAACCAGTGTGATTCACATAGTGTTAATCACTTAGGCAGGAGGAACTATGAAGCAATTCATGTGGTTTATCTTGTCGCTACTGTTTCTGTACCGCCTTGTATCAGAGACAGTCTCGTTACTCGTTCATACGCCCGTAACGGCGATCCTGCTAGTGAGTCTGAAAACTCGACCAGCGCACATTCGAGGGATGTGTAGATAGCGACAAAACAAGGCATACTCGAAATGGCCCACTCAATGTAGTGGGCTTTTTCATATCTAAGATTAGTAGTTCAGAGTGTTCCAGTAGTACTTCTTAGTACTACTAGTACGCTTTCAACCTGTATTATAAATTTACCGAAAATCCCCATTTTGACTAAAGTAAACTATAGGCTAACGGGGTTTAAGACAGTCTTAACCTATGTCCTAAAGAGGCTCTTATGATCTATGTATTAATTGCTT
>OJIY01000098.1_pt1 | contig 82740 bp, 73 predicted proteins | sample 1596061 | NCBI WGS metagenome assembly OJIY01 (sample SAMEA4350111, study PRJEB24818) | metagenome | biome: human; feature: gut; material: faeces | place: Denmark | collected 2013-09 | reverse complement strand
TGGAAGGAAGTGTGTGTCTCACACGACCATATACAAGTACATCTGGCGGGACCGTAATGCCGGTGGAGACATCTATAGGTACTGTCGTTTCCAGTTCAAATACAGGAACCACTGGCTTAAAAGAGACCAAAAGTCACTCTCTGGGAATCGGAAAAGCATAGACGAACGTCCTGTCTGTGCTGACGGAAAGCGGTTCGGAGACTAGGAGATGGATCTGATCATCGGCCCGGGAAACTCATCGGCATTAACTATGGTGGAGAGAAGTACCAATCTTGGAATTATCAGAAAGTTAGCGAAATACAAGACGGCCCGGGAGGTTTCCAAGGCCGTAACAGAGGCTTTGAGACCCATAAAGGATGCCGTACATACCATAACTACCGACAACGGACCGGAGTTTATGCAGTATGAGGAAATTGAAAAATCTTTAGGATGCAGCGTATATTATGCACATCCACACTGCCCCTGGCAGAAGGGAGCTGTAGAAAATCTGAATATGCTAATCAGGCAGTATATCGATAAAAGATGTAATATAAACAAACTCTCAACGCAGTATATTGCCGCAATAGAAGCCAAATTAAATGACAGACCCAGGAAGAAACTTAACTTTAGAACACTGAAATTTGTTTTTTACAAAAAACTTAAGTAAATTCGCATTTGGTAGTTGAAACTACCGGCTGCTTAACATCAGCAAGCGCACCTTGCAGCACTACCGTGATACGGGTATCTTGCCCTTTGCCCAAATAGGGCACAAGTGCTATTACAAGCGTGAGGACGTGGGACAGTTGCTCCAAACCAAAACAGAGAAATCAAAAACGGACAAATCTAAGAACAACAAATAAGACAAGAGTACTATGGAATCAGTAAAGGACTTGAATATGGATGTGGACGACATGCAGATGGTGCTGTCCGCTATCAGCAGTGTGAGCAAACGGATTAAGGAAGTGGCACAGACCCACAAACCGCTGTTTGGTGGAGAACAATTTCTAACGGGCAAGGAGGTGTGCGAGCGGCTGTATATCAGCCCCCGCACCTTGCAGGACTATCGGGACAAGAGGATTATTCCCTACACGCAGTTTGCTGGGAAGATACTCTATAAGGTGTCAGATTTAGAGAGAATGCTAAAAAATAGCTACAGGGAAAAAGATAAGATGAGGTTGAAATATTGACAATGCCACATAGCACTTGAGTTGATATATACCAGCCCAAGTGCCATGTATTGAATAGATACTTATATCTACATCTTTAATTTTCAGGTAAACCTACTTCTGGATTGAATGTTACAGAGACTTTTTTATTCTGGGCAATATTTACCTGTCCATTATATGCAATATTAGATTCATCATATTTCACGTTTGGTCTGGCATAGTACACTTTCAGGTTATAATTACCAGATGTCAATTTGCTAATCTTAAAATTAACGTCGTATTTGCAAATACAATCGGCCTGTGCATCAAGGACATTATGGTACACGATAAGGGTTATCTGATTATTTTGATTAGCAATATTCACATAAATCTTTCTTACAGAACAGTTGGCTTTCACGTCTTCCAGCATACATTGGGCTATTCCGTCTTTGCCCAACTCCATGCTTAAAGTTGCCGGCACAATGTTATTTTCAGCATAGACATCGGGACGTGTCTCTGTTGGAGAGAGTGTTAACTTGCAAGTAGAATTTGCTACATCATAAACTCTTAATGAATCAAGGGCAACATTCTCTGTTGAACATGCAGACAGTCCAATGATGCACAGAAGACTATAATTTTTTTTTTCATAATTACATGGATTTAGTATGCTATTATTTATATAGACGTGATTTTCTATTATTTCTTGCTTGTGTATTTATGTATTTCTGCCATTAACGAATAAACATGATTAACACTTTCCAAGCCAACAGCATAATTAGCCTCATGTTTGTTTTCAATCATGTCGGCAAAAGTCTTGATTTCAGAGAAGAAGCCTTGTGAAACGATTTGGTTATTCCCAATAGTTGGGACAAAGTTGTTTCTTCCGTAGAGACAAATTGTTGCTCCATTGTTTGGAAAGACTTTCTCCAACGGAATCCCTAACACCGCAGAGCGTCTCGGCATGAAATCAAGTCGTTCCATTTTTTCCAACACATAAAGTCCTTTATCTGTACTAATATTTAGATGCTCCTGTGCTCCTTGCCAAGAGTAATCTGTTGATAGTTCCAACATTCCTACTATATCTTGGTGTTCTAATATAAGGAATAAGGTCTGTCCACCATCTCTACTGCGAATAACATCTAGACTTTTTATCTTTGCCTCTCCAAAAAGGAATGTTGCGTAGTCAAGAGGATGGATGAATAGGTTAAGCAAAGAATCGCCTTCAGGATATAATCCAGTCAGATAGCTATAATAGTAATGTCGTTTGCTATCACCTTTCAATCGCTTTTTCAGAATTTGAGTGGCAGGGGCAAAACGTCTTTGCAGTCCGACAACGATATGTTGTGAGCCATATAGTTTGACAGTATCGGTCAAAGTCTTTAGTTCTCTTTTATCCTCACATGGTGGTTTCTCTATAAATAAGGATTTACCTGCTTTTATAACTTCGGTTGCAATCAGGAAATGTGAATGTGGATTAGCTGCCACGAAGACTCCCGAAATAGTATCATCAAGCAGGATGTCCTGTAAAGAAGTTGTACCTTTGACTCCTTTGTACTTTTGAGAAATCAGTTCAGCTTTCTTTTCAGAGGTACAGCAGATATATTTCAGTGGCAGCTGAAGATACTGTATAACGGGCAGCAGGTTGTTTGCACAATGATTGCCAAACCCCACAAGAGCATACTGCTGTGTGTAGGTATATTGCAGTTCTCTCATGCTGCGTATGCGCCTATATCTGTCTATAATGTTATCTAAATATCCCATTTTAGCTATGCTTTTATTTGCTTGAAATGTTTCTTATAGGTGGTTTGCCTATTGCTGGTCCATTGATACTTCCCATAAAACAACTCTATCAGCCGTTTGGGGATTATTCTTTCTAAATTTCTCAACAGGATAATATCGTATTTACGATGATAGTTAATCCAGCATTGATTACACGCTTTAGAGTATTGACACTGGACTTCGCAGCTCTCCTTTGAGTTGAATATCTCGTCAAGCGTGTTCTCATGTATATTTCCTAATATCACATCCAGGTTTTGGCACAAGGGAACGTCTCCATTAGAATGGATGACCAATTCACTGAAAATACTATGACACCGCAGTCTCAGTCTATTATTCTTCCACTCGTCATACAAAGCTACAAAGTCAAAGTTCTCATATGTTTGATGTATGGAAGAGGGTATCTGGCTGATGAAATCAGCATCATTGGATTCCATTAAATCTTTGGTTGTGTCAAAGAATGACATTGTGCTGTAAATGCCAATACGTACATCAATATTATATTGTTTGGCACAATCTATGACATGCCCCATATCCTCAAACGAGTTCCATGGAGAAAGACAGAACATTAGGGAGATTGGTACGATGTCTTTACATGTTTCTATAACCTTAATCACCTTGTCATATCCATCTCTCCCACGCATATAGCGATAGGTTTCTCTATCGCCGTCAAGTGATATGTATAGATGCTTGGGATGATGATTCTTTACGGAAGAAATTACCTTGTCTGCTGCAAGGCAATTGGACAGCAATGTATAGTTAGGGTGGTTAGTATCAAACCATCCTAATATCTTGTCTGCTTCGGGATGGAGGATAAACTCACCTCCTTCCAAGCCGACCATCGTGCGTTTTGTTACACATTTGCTGTTCATTATTTTGATGATGTCATCTAAGCTGAGATTTTCTATAGGTTTCTTCCAAATGGAACAGTGCTTGCAACGAGACTGACAGCTTGTTGTGGAATATATCATCAAGGATGTGAGTTCCTTGTGCTGTCTGCGTACTACATTATTGACAAATACAATTCCATTGTGGATGTAATCATAAATACTGTACATTCTTTCTTTTGAGTTTTATCTTTTATTGTTAAGAGTAGAAAACTACTAAAAGACTGCACTGTATTCATGACTTTTTATTTACTCATTATCTCCATTTACCAAGTAAGCCGCAATCCGAATGGTACCGTTATGATGAACGGATGCTCTGTGCGGTAAGTCTCAAGGTTACTGCTATTTCTGAAGTAGTAGAACATGTTTGGTTCCAGATATAGACTGAAAGGCTTGAATAGCCTGTACTGCACACCGACACCTAAGTTTACAGACCACTGATAACGTGGCTTGATGTCACCCTTTAACGTGTAGGACGAGTCAGACGTTATGATATACTTCTTATCAAGTGAACTGTGAACTGGCATCTCGAATGTCACTCCACCGGTCGTATAGGCATTGAATCGTCCCTTGCTCCATATACGATAGGTCAATCGCAATGGTATGCCCACATAATCGATCTTCTGGGTCTTCAACAAGGTTGCACCATGAAACTCACTCTCAAAATCAGACTTCATTCTTGTGTAAGTCAATCCTGTGCCAAAAGTCCAATGAGAACTTAGTTGCTTGTTGAGCGACAAACTAAAGGTTTTGGGGCGGTAATGGTGCGCCTTCTCACCTAAGGAAGCGTTGCCGTCTGTTGCATTATTCAGTGCTATCCATGACATTTTTGCCCTCTCGACAGAATCCATCAGTGTACTGTTCCGAACTAAATAATTTACATAATCATTCCATGTATATAATTTGGCCGCAGCCCCACCATTAGCGTAATCTACTACTGATAGGTAGTTCAAATTGGACATGGCTCCATTTGCTCCGGCATTGGAAGAATAGCCGAGGTTAAATGTCCATGGGTATTTCTTCTTATTGCTGACACTAGGCGACATACTTCCATTCAATGCTATCATCTTATCTTGTGGTGTCTGTGGAATGCTGTATAAAGAATCGTTTGTTCCGATACCTATAGCCAAATGTTTTTGCAGGGAGTCTACATTAAAGGGTAATATTCGTTGTTCCGTTTTAGCACTATCTGTTGATACTTGCAAAGCAATATTTCCTTCAGGGGCAATCGCACCAGCAGAGCCTCTGCCATCATTACCGGCGAGACTTGGCGAGGTAGAATATCTGGACTCTTCTTTCTTCAGAGTTCCTAATCCTTTTTGAACATATTTTGATTGACTCTTATGAGTGTTTATAGCTGTAGGTCTGTTATCGGAAGTCTCAACAGTTTTGTCTCTCGTTACGAAATAGATATAAACCGGTATCAGAATTGGAAGCAGGAAGAGCATCCAATAATTAATCAGCATTGCACGCAATGTTTTCTTTGCCCTGAACAACTGAGAAGAGGAACTGTGTGGATTGATGCCGAGCAGTTCTCCTATCTCCTTGTGGGAAAGACCTTCTAAGACTGAGAGCTTGAAAACTTCACGATTCCCTTCTGGTAAGGACTCTATCGCTGACAACAATAGCTCCAACTCTATCTTTTTCTGTTCCTCACATGCTGCTTCCTGAATTTCTATATTCAAGCAAGATAAGGGTATGGCTTCTTTTTCTGTGTTTTGGAGATATTTTAAGGATAGATTTCTTACGATTGTTATCATCCAACCTTCCAATTTTGATTCATCTTTCAAATCTTGGATAGACATGAAGATTATAATAAATGCATCATGCAAAATATCGTGAGCCGAATTATCATCTTTTACATAATGCCGACATACGCCTAAAAGTCTATTAGCGTATGTCGTATAGAGTTCTCCCAGGGCTTCCTTATCCCCATTTTTGCAAGCGTCAATCTGTATCATATTATTTTAAGCAAAGGAACATCTCCTTTTTATTAAAGGGAGTCTGTTTGCTCTAAAAGACTGCACTTATTTTTATTGGTTTTCTTTATTTTAACCTTTAGTAACTTTAAGAAGGAACATGCAGATACATTACGCTACTTCGAAAATCACCTTACAAAGATACGAATATAATAACAAATAGTATGCTTTTATTGAAAGATTATAAAAAGATGTAATATGTAGTTTTTAAGTAGTAGCAGGAAAATCCTCTTACGTACTACAGTATTTCTTTTCTTTCACTATTTTACTCCTTAGTGTAGTTATGTAGTAAGATGTAATCAGTGAAAGAAAAAAAATAGTAATCAGTTATCTGTATTGTTAAACAAAAATATCGGTATTATTACGAATGCAGTATTCTGCAATTCCTGACAGATATGCTTTCTGAACAAATGAGTTTCCGTGCTGTCTAACATAAAGGACAGAACGATGATGATAGGAAATGGATATAGCGGTACATAGCCTTTGAACTGTCCATTGATAACGATTTTCTCCTCTCCTGCACTCCTTTCACCAGGATGCAGGTTTGAGGATTTTATTATTGTTTGCAACCTATAGTTGAGTTTTCTCCACGTTACACCGAAGAATTTCACGAGTTCACTCTCTGTCATGGCAATCTTCCCGTTTCCCTTGCGGATAACCTGCATATTGCAGTCCCAATCAAAATAACTACGCAGACTATTTGCGCCTGTCTTTCCTTGGCAGTTATTGTTCGCATTCATACTGTTTCCTCCTTTCTACCATTTGATTTGACAACAAGCGGAATTGTCTTTGTGTCTGTTGCTGCTTCCATATTTACATTTGTGGTATTTTTGTCCTTTGCTTTGTACTTGTCTATGAGCCTGTCCATATCTTCAGAAATCTTGCTGTCTGTCACCTGCGCATATACTTGAGTACTTGATATGGAGGCATGCCCCATCATCTTGGCAATGCTCTCAATGGGAATACCTGCGCTAAGAGTCATCGTGCCGAAAGTGTGGCGACCGACGTGGAACGACAATCTCTCCCTAATGCCACAAGCCTTGCCCACGATACTCAATTTGACATCTATCACGCTACGGCTGCAATGAGGTTGGAAGATAAGGCTATTGCCTTTTTCTTTCACCGCCTGCAGTTCTTCGTTTCTTTCCTGCTCGTTCCAGCAATGGCTGATGATGGCTTCAGCTAGGGGATGCAGTGGTACGATGAACTCGACCTTTGTCTTCTGTCTCTCTTTGCGGATATACCTCTGTCCATCCGCTGCCGTTTGGATATGCCTATATTGCAACGTTTCCATATCAGCGATTGCCATGCCCGTGAAACAGGAAAAAGCAAACATCAGTCGTGCCAGTTCCGATTCTCTATCGTTCATCTTCATTGACATGAGTTTCATTACCTCGCTCTTTTGCAGAAAGCGAATCTTATTTTTCTCTTTCTCATACTTGGCGTTCTCAAAGGGATTGCAGCGGATTATTCTTTGGCTCACTGCCCTAAACATCAGTCTCCTCAGCCAACAAAGGTAACGATTGATGGTCGATGCGGCATATTCACGCTTCTTCAAGAAGAAACGAAACTCCTCGAACAATTCCTCCGTGATGGCAGTAATGGGAATGTCCTCATTTCCTCTGTCCTTGACAAACTCCATGAGCATCTTGTCCGAGTAGTACAGGTTCTGATAAGTTCCTTCAGTCTTTGATTTACCTACTGACTCTTTGGCGGATTGCAGTTCAGCCTTGCTCATAGCAAGAAGGGTTGTCGGATTGGTGGCAATGCCTTGCAAACAGTTCTTGATAAGTTCCACGCTTACCACTCCTTCCCTCGTCAGTATGTCCCGATAGGTTTTCTCTACTAATTCCCTGAACTCATTGATTCTTTGGTTGGTCTTCCTATTGGTTGTCAAACCCTGTTTGGTGTTCCACTCGGAGGGATTGCACTCTTCGTCTGTGCTAATAGTTGTGTTCTTTCCGTCGATGGTGATACGGCAGAGAATGGCGGTATTGCCGTCTGCCTTAGTTTTCTGTCTGTTGATATAGAACAGTATCTTGAATGTACTTCTCATAATGATTTTAGTTTTAATATGTCTATTGCTAAATACTCATCTGCATATCCTCCGTGAAAGAAAGGAAACGATTAAACTCCTCAAAGAGTTTTTGGGGTGTAACCTTTGCATAACGCTCGGTCATACTTATGTTGCTATGTCCGAGCATCTTGCTCACCGTTTCTATTGGCACTCCTTGCTCAAGCGTGATAAGCGTGGCAAAGGTGTGTCTTGCCGTATGTGTGGTAAAGGGAAACGAGATACCCACACGAAGCCGTAGGGCTTTCAAGTATGACTGGTAGGTGGCATATCCCATGAAAGGGAGCAATGTTTCCCTTCCATCGCTGTGGAGCTTCTCCAGCAGCCTTATGGCTTGGGGCAGCAGTTTGATACGGCATAGTACGCCTGTCTTGTGGCGGTTGAACTTCAACCATAAACTTCCCTCGTCATCACGGAAAAGATGCTTCTTGCCAAGTCCCATCAAATCACAATAAGCAGCACCTGTATAACAGGCAAAGAGGAAAATATCCCTTGCCGTTTCCATATCCTCCTCCAAGTCCTCCAAGTTGAGAGCCTTCAATTTGTCTAATGCTTCCTTGTCCAATGCTTTGGGCAGTCTCTTGTCGCCCTTGCTGATTTTAGCTTTGTCAAATAGAAGTACATCAGCCAATCCCTCACGGTAAGCCAACCTGCATACCGTCTTCAAATGCGTGGCTGCATTATAGAATGTGCTTTCTTGAAAACCGCACTCACCTAAGAAATACTGCCCAAACTCATAAATAAAGTTCTCTGTGAGCTGTGAGAAAGCCAAGTCTGTTACCTTGTATTTCCGTTGAATAAACTTCTGCAAATGAATTCGGGTAGAGTGATAGCCGTGTATGGTTCCTTCCTTGATGTCTGTACCAACATGGCTTTCCTTCTCCTTAATGAGCATGTCCAGCCTTTCAATGAGCATGCATCGTGTCTGCACACTACCTTGAAACTGTTCCTTTACATCGATTGCATCAAATGGGCAACCTTTGGAAAGTAAGGCTTGATAAGCCGACTGAACAGACAACAGCAAATTCTCCAACCTGCCGTTTATCTCCACCGCCTCACGACTCTTGCCGTCCATTCTGTTCTCTCGTGGATTCCACAATTCGGGGTTGCAGGATAGTTTACAACTGAACTGCGCAACACTCCTTCCAAGCGTGATGCGTCCCATAATAGGAGCCTTGCCCGACTTGTCAAGACCGCTCTTTTTGAGGTAGAGCAACACCTTCATTTTTTCGTGTTTCATACGCTTTGATGTTTTGTGGCAAAATTACCAAAATCAAAGCGTTCCTCACTTATGCAGAAAACTGCCGACAGAAGCAACAGCCACACGAGCGAAAATAATTCAGTTACCGAATATTGCTTCATCGTTACCTGTCGCAAAATCGGGTAATGCTTTGGTAACTGAACTTCTGCCTAAATCTGCATATTGCTGCTCTTTGTGAAAGAGGCAGTTTTATGCAAACCGTTCCGTTTCATGCTCATTATCAGTCAGTTTACACCAGCTTCGATTTTTCTTCATTTTCAAGGATTAGTTGCCACACGATTTAATAGAGATTGTCACATGATTGGGTATATATTGTTCTATAAACTACCTGTTATTATATGATGACAATGGATATTGTGTCGTGCGATGAGTGCCATGCTGGGCTATCCCGACTTTCGTTCCTATGAGCGACAACGGATATAGTGTTATGCAATGAGACATTTCTCATGTAGTAACTGCGCAGCAGTTATGCTTTTGAAAGCCCGTGGTTGGCGAGGAATGAGCCTACCTCGGGGGAGCGATAACATGTGAATTTCAAACCCGGTACGGGTTTTGCTTCTTCCAATTACGTGGCGGATACGAAAAAGCTGAACCCGTTCCGGGTTCATTTCATACGTCCATTTAATCCTCACGTAGACTCACTTCGCTCGCCGACGTGGGGCTTTCAAACACACAACTCGTACCGAGTTGCCCTCCCACCTCTCGCCTGTTATCTTGCCACATGGTCATTACGATGAAACAATAGGGTGGAGATTACCACACGACAGGGTATAGAACGCATGCTTATTTGAGTCATTTTACGGCGTAAAGTGACGCAAGTTGCATGGTGATTTGAGTCAAAAAGCAGAGTAATCTATGTCAAATGATTATGCAAACAGATATGGATTACACGAATTGGGGATAAATCTTTGCTTTTGAATAGTTTCAATTGCTTATCCCGAACTAAGGTGTTTGATGCCGCTATTTGCCCCAAAAAGCGCAGTGATTTAAGTCTGATGGTGAGATGATTTGACGTAGATTGCATGGAATTTCAGTGTTATTTTAGTCTTTATTTTATGTTGATTTTTGCAATATTCTGATAGCCAATGCGTTATGAACTGCCAAAATACAGTCTGTATTTGGAGCGGGATAGTCTTTCATTTCAAATACGCGAACTATGCGAGAACATTTGTAAAGTTCCTTGATAAGATTTAACTTATAATCCGTTTGCACTGTAAAGTTCTTTGTACACCAATGGTATTCGGTTGTTTCCTGTTTGATTTTTGGAGAAAGTTTCAGTTCAGTACAAATACAGTCCAATCGCCCTGATGATATTTACCTGCTTGAATTCACTGCCAAAACAGGTAAGGATATGTCGGAACTAAGGAAGAACAGCAAGAAAACCCAACTGATGATAGCGGACTGTTCTTTTTATCTTTCCTGTCAAAAAGGCATTTGTTTCTGTGTTTTTTTACTAAATTTGCAGTATTATTACAGACCTAACAGAAGAAGGCAGAATGACAATTATCCTCGCATTACATGCAATTTGCATTTATTTCTTTTTGAAGCGGAACTCTGATGCGCCAGTTTGGTTGAAGTTGTTTGCATTGAGTCCGCAATTAATATCACCGTTGGTGATGTTTGTAACTATCTTTTTCTTTGATGCACCAGGCGTTTCTTGGAAGGCTGTGGCTTTGTTTATATTGGCCAACGCTTATACTTTCTTGATTTATATCGGTGCATTCTGGGCTTGCAGCTTCTATAGGAAAGGATTTCGTCGTTGGGCACTTGTGCCTCCTTCTCTGTTTACGCTCATTAATCTTTCTGCCTGCTTAGCATTCATTCGGGCATAGAAAGCTTATAGAGTTGATGAGGGTTTACTTCTCTTCTTCGTAATCTACGTATTCACCTTCATCTTTTTTGAATATCTTCTTGTTGGCTTCCTCGGGTTCACGTGTGTCGAACACTTGTTCCCTGTCACCGTAGGTGCGGCGTCGTTGTGCATTCTGTTGTCGCTGACCGAAGTCTTGTGCACGTTGATTGTATCTGTTGATATTGTTTCGGAACGTATTGATGAAGCGAAAAGCTGTCAGCAAGATGAATATGAAGAGTACTATGAAAAGCAGAAATATAAACTTGAATAAGAACATCGTCTATCCCTCCTTAATTATATAGGTGTGTTGAAAAGTGAAGTTGGTTGTCATGCTTTATCCTTCAACCAAAGCAAAACTGAGCCGGCAAGATAAAGGGTAATGATAATCCACCAGGCTTCGAGAAGTCCGAAAACAGCAAGGCAGACAATGGAAAGTACTGCAAAACAGTATTTCACTTCATTTCCTTTCCACCCCCACTGCTTGAACTTCAAGGCAAACATCGGCAGTTCAGACACGAGCAGATAGCAGCTGACGGCAAGCATGATCAAGAGGATGAATATGGAATAAGGCGAGCTTTCGAGCCATGAAGGATTGCTGACAATGAGTGAACTCCAGAACAATGCGTTGGCTGGTGTGGGCAAACCGATGAATGAAGTGGTCTGTCTTTCATCGAGATTGAACTTTGCAAGGCGCAAAGCGGAGAATGCTGCCATGAGAAAAGCAACGTAAGGGATGTAGTCTTTTATACCGAAAAGAACTCCGGGATACTCCAGAACAGATAACTCGGAGAATAGAATTGTGGCAGGAGCAACGCCGAATGTAACATCGTCGGCTAACGAGTCAAGTTCCTTGCCTATGGGAGATGACACGTGCAACAGACGTGCTGACATGCCGTCGAAGAAGTCGAATACTGCACCGATGATAATCCAGAGAAGGGCCATCTTAGCGTCTCCGGCGAAGGCAAACGTCGTGGCTATGCATCCCGAAATGAGGTTGCAGCAGGTGATACTATTTGGAATATGTTTCTTAATACCCATTATTTCAGTTTGGCAATAATCGTTTGGTCACCTATCGTTGTCTGTCCCATTTTCACGCAAACTTCGGTTCCAATGGGCAGAAATACATCGACACGGCTTCCTAATTTGATAAATCCAAGGTGCTCGTCAATATAGCAGTCTTCACCTTCTTTGGCATAGGTGACAATGCGACGTGCCATGGCTCCGGCTATCTGACGACACAGAATGTCCTCTCCTTCGGGGGTAGTAATCATTGTGTCAGCGCGTTCATTCTCCTCACTTGCCTTGGGAAGCCAGGCTTTATGATAGTTCCCGTCTTGGTGGCGCACGAATTTCACCTTGCCATCAACAGGAAACCAGTTGGCATGAACATTGAAAAGGCTCATGAATATGCTGATCATCAGGCGGCGATCATGGAAATATTCGTTCTCATCTACTTCTTCTATAACGACAATCTTGCCGTCGGCAGGGGCTACAACAACCTTTTCTGTCTCGTCAGTTTCTGAGAAACAGCGCACAGGACAACGGTAGAAGTTGAGCACAATGACATAAACTGAACCGAAAATAATTAGGAATGACCAGAAAAAGAGCTTGTTGTCTAACCGAAACAATAGTAGTGCAAGCGCTGCGTAGGCTATGAAACTGTAGAGAAGGGTATCGGTCCCTTCGCGGTGAATACGTATTTTCTTAAATTTCTTTATCTTCTTAATCATAGTCTATTAGAATAGATACTAATTCATCGCAAAGGTAATTATTTTTTGTTTTATGAGCAAATATCTAAAATAAAAAACCTTGTTTTATTTTGTATTCCTCTTTTTTTGCAGTACCTTAGCAACCCAAATTATTATCTTATGCAAGACTTTATTCACCTACATGTCCATACTTATTATTCGGTTCTTGACGGCCAGTCCAAGATATCTAACCTTGTAAATAAGGCTGTCGAAAATGGAATGAAGGGTATGGCGATTACGGATCACGGTGTAATGTTCGGCATCAAGGAGTTTGCCGACTATTGTGCCGGCGTCAATAAAAAGCGGAAAGCCGATGGACTTGAACCTTTCAAGCCTATCCTTGGCTGTGAAATGTACGTGGCACGGCATAGACTTCAGGATAAAGTTAAAGAGCATGGAGACAACTCCGGCTATCATCTTATCGTGTTGGCCAAGAACTATAACGGCTATAAGAACCTTATAAAGTTAGTCAGCAAGTCGTGGATGGAGGGCTATTATTACCGTCCGCGTACGGATAGAGTAGAGCTTGAGAAGTATCACGAAGACCTGATTGTGTGTTCAGCTTGTATTGCCGGCGAGGTACCTTCAAAGATAATCAAGGACGATTTGGAAGGAGCACGCGAGGCTTGTGAATGGTATCATCGTGTTTTCGGTGATGACTATTACCTCGAATTGCAGCGTCATGAGGTGAAAGATCCTACAATTCTGGCCAATCGTGAAGCCTTCCCGCTGCAGCAGAAAGCCAATAAAGTGTTGTTGGAATTTGCTAAAGAGTATGGCATTAAGGTCATCTGTACGAATGATGTGCATTTCGAAGACAAGGAAACTGCCGAAGCTCACGACCATTTATTATGTCTTTCTACGGGTAAAGATCTTGATGATCCAAACCGTATGCGCTATAGCAAACAGGAATGGTTCAAGACTCGTGAGGAGATGAACGATATCTTTTCAGATGTTCCCGAGGCTTTATCGAACACGCTTGAAATCTTTGATAAGGTCGAACTCTACAGCATAGAGCATGGTCCAATCATGCCTTTCTTCCCAATTCCAGAGTCTTTCGGTACAGAAGAAGGGTGGAGAAAGAAATTTACGGAGGCTGATCTTTACAGGGAATTCACATCTGATGAAAATGGAGAAAACCCACTTTCGCAGGAAGAAGGGCAGAAAGTCATCGACCGTCTTGGTGGATATGATAAGATTTATCGCATCAAGTTTGAGGCCGACTACCTTGCAAAATTAGCCTATGATGGTGCAAAGAGGCTTTATGGAGACCCTGTTCCGAACAATGTCCGCGAGCATATTAACTTCGAACTTCACGTGATGAAGACTATGGGTTTCCCGGGATATTTCCTCATAGTTCAAGACTTTATCAATGCTGCCCGCACTGATTTGGGTGTCATGGTTGGCCCTGGGCGTGGCTCTGCAGCAGGCTCCGTGGTAGCTTATTGCTTGGGAATTACGAAGATAGATCCCTTGAAATACGACCTTCTGTTTGAGCGTTTTCTCAATCCTGATCGTGTGAATCTCCCCGATATTGATACCGACTTTGATGATGATGGACGTGGAAAGGTGTTGCGATGGGTAATGGATAAGTACGGACATGAGAACTGCGCGCATATCATTACTTATGCAAGTATGGCCACAAAGAACTCTATCAAGGACGTCGCGCGTGTGGAAAGACTGCCTTTGGACAAATCGAATTTCCTCTGTAAAGCTATCCCTGACCGTCTGCCCGACGGCTTGAAGATGAATCTTACGAATGCCATTAAGTGCACACCAGAACTCCGTGAGGCCGAAGTTTCACAGGATCCACGCGAGCGAAATACAATCAAATATGCTAAAATGCTTGAAGGAACGGTGCGCGGAACGGGTATTCATGCCTGTGGTTTCATTATTTGTCGTGACCCAATCAGCAATTGGGTACCAGTTTCAACGGCTGATGATCCCGATTTTCCAGGCTTGAAAACTGCCGTAACACAATACGATGGGCACGTCATTGAGTCTACCGGACTCATCAAAATGGACTTCCTTGGACTCAAGACTCTGTCGGAGTTAAAGGAAGCCTGCAAGGTTGTTAAGAAGACAGTTGGTGATGATATCGACCTTGATAATATCCCCATAGATGACGAACTGACCTATCAACTCTATCAACAGGGCCGTACTATCGGTACATTCCAGTTTGAGTCACCTGGCATGCAGAAGTATCTTCGTGAACTGCATCCTACGGTTTTCGAGGATCTTATCGCCATGAATGCCCTCTATCGGCCTGGTCCAATGGACTATATTCCTGATTTTATCAAGCGTAAGAATGACCCAACTTTAGTAACATATGATATTCCTTGCATGGAGAAATACCTCAAGGACACTTACGGTATCACTGTGTATCAGGAGCAGGTGATGTTGCTTTCACGTCAATTGGCTAACTTCACACGAGGTGAGAGCGATGCCCTTCGCAAGGCGATGGGTAAGAAAAAGAAGGCCATTGTTGATGCGATGAAGCCTAAATTCATTAAGCAGGGACAGGAAAATGGGCATGATCCGAAGGTGTTGGAAAAGATTTGGGGTGATTGGGAGAAGTTCGCTTCCTATGCATTCAACAAGTCTCATGCCACATGTTATTCGTGGGTAGCCTATCAGACAGCCTATATGAAGGCACATTATCCTGCAGAATACATGGCAGCACTTATGACTCGGCGCTTCAGTCAGATAACCGAAATCACCAAACTCATGGAAGAATGCCAGAGCATGAAGATAGCAACGCTCGGCCCGGATGTCAATGAAAGCTACTCAGAATTCGGTGTAAACAAGAAAGGCGAAATACGTTTTGGCCTCTCTGCCATTAAGGGAATGGGCGAGACGGCAGCCCAGTCAATCGTTAAAGAGCGCGAAACTAATGGCCCATATAAGGATATCTATGACTTCGCTGAACGTGTTGATTATGGTTGTGTCAATCGAAAAGCATTTGAATCTCTGGCTTTGAGCGGCGGTTTCGATGGCTTTGAATTCCGCCGTGAGCAATATTTCGCAGCAGGAATGAAAGGAGATGTGTTCCTTGATACGCTTGTTCGCTATGGTCAGCTCTATCAGCAAGAGCAGCGAGAAGCCAAGAACTCGCTCTTCGGAGGCGAGAGTGCAGTCGAGATTTCACGTCCGGTTCCCGGCAATGCAGAGGATTGGAGCACGATTGAAAGGCTCAATCGCGAGCGTGATTTGGTAGGAATTTACCTCAGTGCGCACCCTTTAGACGAGTATGGGGTTATCTTGAAGTCGATGTGTAACACGCATTGTGTGGAGATAGATAAGAAAGAAGAGCTTGCCAAGAAAGAGGAAATCTCCATTGGTGGCATTGTAACAGGGGTGAAATCCAAGTTTACCAAGAATGGGAAACCATGCGGTTTTGTCACTTTGGAGGATTTCGAAGGCAGCGGAGAATTGGCTTTCTTCGGTGAAGAGTGGGGGCGTTGGCGTGGTATGTTGACTGAAGGTTGCATCGTATATATTACAGCCAAGTGCCAACAACGCTATCGCGACAGCAACTTCTACGACCTCCGTGTGCAGGATATTCAGTACATGCAGACCGTCAAAGATACGCGTTTGGAGAAGATTACCATATCTGTTGACAGTACAGTACTTACAGAAGCCGTTGTCAACGACCTCAGCACGTTAGTTGAAAAGACGCCGGGGAAGGCGCAACTCTATGTGCAGGTTATCGACCGCGAGCATAATGTCAGCGTGATGTTGCGCTCACGAAGCCACACCGTTGATGTCACCAAAGAACTCCTGAACTATGTTGACAGCAACTCTGCCATGTCCTATCACATCAACTGATGAGTCTTTACGACTGTTTTAACAGACTTTTTGGCATGGCATTTGCTTTTATGAAACTGAATGATTACTTTTGCAAAAGTATATAAGATTACTAATAAAAGAAACAAATAAAATGGAAGTTAAAATCACAACCCAAAACATTGAGAGTTATAAGAACGGCGAATTGCCATTGGTAGTAGACCTTTGGGCAACCTGGTGTGGGCCTTGTCGCATGGTAGGGCCTATCATTTCAGAGCTTGCAGAAGAGTATGACGGCAAGATTGTTGTCGGCAAATGCGATGTCGAAGAGAATGATGATGTAGCCGCAGACTATGGTATTCGCAACATTCCTACTATTCTCTTCTTCAAGAATGGCAAGCTTGTTGACAAGTTTGTAGGTGCAGCAAGCAAGGCAATTCTCGACGAAAAGTTCAAAGCTTTGCTGTAATCATGCCGATGAGTGCATGCCCATTGTAGGCTGTCAAAAAGGGAAAAGCCTGTCAGATTAATCAGTCTGACAGGCTTTTTTCATGCTCATGAAGACATTTTTAGATAGCTGTTGATTTGTCTGTAGCTGCTGTTTCAAGGAAGATGAGGGCTTGAATATCCGATATGTCGTGTCATTCGGTTATGTAAATATCTGTTCCTGCAATGGCTTGACGTATGTTTTTTTTCGCCATAATCCTATGAGGCAGATTATATGTTAAATTTAATCAAGGATATTTACAATTGCTCTTACATCACTGGTAAAATCAAAATAAGATTTACTGCCATTCAAAATACGCGAGTTTTAAGGCCATTTTGTAAAATGCTGACTATCAAAATGTTGCAAAACTTCATACAAAATGTAAGATGAAATCACGCTGAAAAGCCATGCGATTTACGTCAGATTACCCCGTAATATGCATCAAGTTGCGATGTAATCTGACTCAAATAGCGGTGTGTTTTGCGTCATATTGCAACACATGATGATTGGAATTGCAGACTAAGTAGATAAAAACAGGATGATTGAAGCTCGCAGATGATTTGAAACATATGCAGAAAGCAAAACTTCATTCCTATTTGGTGTGCCCCTGAAGTGTTAAAAACGGTAAATAATATTTATAGATTTCAACGCTTTTGAGAGCATTGGAGGCAATTCAACAAAAGTTCTGTAAGAAAATATAGAGAAGGAAAACAGTTTCTGAATGCTTTGATAATACAAAGTGAAAATACTGCCTATAGCGTTTCGTTTGCATATGAAAGGGAAGGAAAATGATATGGTTTAACCTGCCATCTGCAGCGTTCGACATTGATAGAGAGATGAAACTCTGGGCTGTATTATTCTCAATGGTCTCTTAGGAAGCCTGTTAGAAAGACTTATATCGGTGGTTGAAACCGAAAAAGGGGAAGCGCTTTTACACTTCCCCTGTAATAGAATTAATGCCATCGAAAGATTGATGCAATTGGGTTGGAACTGCTTGCAGCAAAGCATTCAGCCTCTTCTGCACTGCAAAATGCCTCGGCCTATAGGCCATATTCAGCCTCATTGCATCAAAATCATCTGAAACTTTGGCTCTCACTCCATTGAGAAGGGAGCACTGGATGGTTTCTAATTATGCACCAACGTACCTATTTCTTCTCCGTTCAAAACCCGTTTCAAGTTGCCATAAACATCCATGTTGAACACATAGATAGGCAGATGGTTTTCCTTACACATTGTCGTGGCCGTGAGATCCATGACTTTCAATCCGCGCATATAGATTTCATCGTAGGTAATCTCGGTGAATTTTGTGGCCTTAGTATCCTTTTCCGGGTCGGCAGTATAAATGCCGTCGACGCGTGTCCCCTTGAGCATTACGTCGGCTTCTATCTCTATACCACGCAGCGAACTGCCTGTGTCTGTCGTGAAATATGGGCTTCCTGTGCCTGCAGAGAAGATGCAGACATAGCCTGATTCCATGGCTTCTATGGCCTTCCACTTGCTATAAAACTCTCCGATTGGCTCCATGCGAATAGCTGTGAGCACTTTTGTTTTAACACCAATCGCACCCAATGCGCTGCTCAGTGCTAACGAGTTGATGACCGTTGCGCACATTCCCATCTGGTCACCCTTTACCCGATCGAAGCCTTTCTGACTTCCACTAAGGCCTCGGAAGATGTTGCCACCACCGATCACAATGCCAATCTGAACGCCCATTTCATGGGCTTCCTTAATCTGTTGTGCATAATCTGACAGACGCTCGGGGTCGATACCATGTCCTTGTTCGCCCATCAAACTCTCACCACTCAACTTAAGTAAAATACGTTTGAACCTCATATTAGTATAAAATAAAAGCACCAGAACAACCTCTCCTGCCCCTCTCTGTAAGAGGTGGAAGCGATTTTTAGACCGCTTTTTGAAAGAGAATGGTCATCTGTTTATTGTGCCGTTGTCATTTGTTAGATTGATATTTTATTTCATTTCGAATGCCTTGAAGATATGTTTTCCTCTTTCAGGAGGGCTGGGGAGAGCTTTTCAAGCTCTCCAACTCCTTGAACCTATACTCGCGGATGACGCCTTCCCGATTTCTGACGACTAATGTTCCATCGTCTTCAACCTCTATGATTGCGGCATCAAACACCTCACCTGAAGCCACATCACGATAGGGATAGAACCCATGACGATGATAAAGTGCCTCATGATAAAGTGCAGAAATGTCACCATATTGTCCGTTTTCAATCCACGAATAATACTTATCAAAGGCTGAAAGCAGCTCTTCAAGCAGTTTCTTTCGGTCGATTTCGTGACCTGATATCTGTGCCAACGAGACGGGATTTGGGGCATCACTCTTGAAAACTTGTTGGTTTACGTTGAGTCCGATGCCAAAGATACAGTCCTTGATATGGCCTGCAGAGAGCGTCGTTTCAATCAGAGTGCCACTGATTTTGCGGTCACGCCAATAGACATCATTGGGCCATTTCAGCGTGATTTCAGTCGTGTAGCCATCCAAAACTTCTTTCAAAGCCAGACCGCCTGCCATGGAAAGCAGGAACTGATTACGCACCGGAACCATCAAAGGGTGTGTCATGATACTGAAAAGCAGGTTCTTTCCCGCTTCACTTTCCCATCGGTTTGCAGCCTGTCCGCGTCCCGAACGTTGATAATCTGCCACGACGACGCTCATTCTCTGGCTGTTCGAAGGCATCAGTTTGCGTATTTCATCGTTGGTAGATGTGGTTTCTTCGAGCCAGATTACCTCTGGTTTTTCCCGCTGTTTCTTCTTACTGAAGAGCCAATCTCTTATTTTCATTTGTCTTAATATGCAAGTTTATTATACCAAAAGCGGGTTGAAAGCATCCACAATATGTTCGAGTTTGAAGTTCTCCGGAGCTGTTCCAACGATGCTGATCAAATCGAAACGCAAGTCATCCCATATCGCTCTTTCCTTCACATAGGCATTGGCTGCATGGCCGAGATTGCGTATTTTCCGTGCATCTACAGCCTCGTCAGGGTGCATAATCACATCAGAACCTCGCGTTTTCACTTCCACAAAGACCACCGTTGTGCCGTCAGGTGAGCGGGCAATGATGTCAAGATCGCGATGTCCTTGCCGCCAATCGCGCTCTATAATGCCGTAACCTGCATGCTCAAGATATGTAGCTGCGAAGTCTTCTCCTATCTTTCCAAGTTCATTATGTACTGCCATTGTCAACGAATATGGGTTACAAAAATACGATATTTATTCTGTTTCATCAAGTGTTTAGCTAAGAAAAATCATCTTGTCAATGGCATTATTCGTGATATATGCTTTGCCTTTTACTTTCAATTTTGTGTTGGTTGCATTTTTTTTATTATCTTTGCAGAAGATATAGCGACGCTCGGTAATATGCAAAAGAACTATTGTAAGCATGAAATTCAGTGATGTAATCGGACAGAAAGAGGCTAAGAACCGACTGCGAGAGTTAGTGAAAGAACATCGTATTCCTAACACAATGATGCTCTGTGGGCCTGTCGGAAGCGGCAAACTGGCGCTTGCTCTTGCCTTTGCCTCCTATCTGTTAGGTGAACGCAACGATGAGGAATCGTTGCTTTCTGACCCTCGTGCCATTGCAAACGCAGAGGCTATGCTGGCCAAATGGGAACATCCTGACTTGCATTTTACGTATCCTGTCATCAAACCTACAGGCACTTCGGCAGACCATAAGATGACAAGTGACGACTTCTCTCAACAGTGGCATGAACTGCTTTTAAAGTCACCTTATTTCAGCATAGATACCTGGTTGACCGCTATGGACGCTGCAAATCAGCAGGCTTTAATAGGTGCAGGCGAGAGCGATGAACTGACAAGAAAGCTCAGCATCAAGTCAAGTCAGGGCGGTTATAAAGTGAGTATCATCTGGTTACCAGAGCGAATGAATGTGGAATGTGCCAATAAGTTGCTCAAACTTCTTGAGGAACCGCCTCATCAAACGGTGTTCATCATGGTTTGTGAAGAGCCTGAATTGCTGCTTGATACTATCAAGAGCCGCACGCAGCGCATAGACATCAAGCGCATTGATGACGCTTCTTTGGAGCAGGCACTTATCGAACGGCGTGCCATTGATGCTGAAAATGCCCATCGTATTGCACGCATTGCAGGCGGAAACTGGCTGCGGGCGCTTGAAAATCTGGATGCAGGTAATGAGAATCGGCAGTTTCTTGACATGTTCATTATGCTCATGCGATTGGCTTATCAGCGCAATATCAAGGAACTTAAAAAATGGAGTGAGGTCGTTGCAACATATGGACGTGAGAAGCAACGGCGCCTGCTTAGTTATACCATGAATATGGTGAGAGAGAACTTCATGTATAATTTCCAGCGGCCAGAGCTATGTTATATGACGCAGGAAGAAGAGAACTTCTCCCGCAAGTTCGCAAGATTTATCAACGAAGCCAATGTGATAGATATCAGCAATCTGTTGCAGAAAGCACGGCGAGATATAGGGCAGAATGCCAATGCAAAGGTTGTTTTCTTTGACTTGGCGCTGCAAATGATAGTTTTATTAATCAGAAAGTAAAGATCTAAATGGACTTCAAGAATATGAAATTCAAGTTGGCAAGCGGCTGCGATCGTGGCCTTTGCCACAAAGGATGCGGTCGACAAAACCGACAACTCAACACGTATGACTGGTTGGCTGACGTGCCGGGAAATGCTGAAAGCACTGACCTTGTGGAGGTTCAATTCAAGAATACGCGCAAAGGATATTATCACAATGTGAACAATCTTGACCTGAAAAAAGGCGATGTTGTAGCCGTTGAAGCCAATCCCGGGCACGACATTGGAGTGGTTACACTCACAGGTCGACTCGTAAAGTTACAGTTGAAGAAAGCCAATCTCAAGTCGGCTGACGACATCAAACGCATCTACCGAATAGCCAAACCGGTGGATATTGAGAAATATAATGAGGCGAAAGCACGCGAACATACCACGATGATTGAGAGCCGACAGATAGCAAAACGGCTCGGCTTGCAGATGAAAATCGGCGATGTGGAGTACCAAGGTGACGGCAATAAAGCTATCTTCTACTACATCGCTGATGAGCGAGTTGACTTCCGACAGCTTATCAAAGACCTTGCAAGTGCTTTCCATATCCGCATCGAAATGAAGCAGATAGGTGCGCGACAAGAGGCCGGACGCATCGGTGGAACAGGCCCTTGCGGACGCGAACTCTGCTGTGCTACGTGGATGAAGAACTTTGTAAGCGTCAGCACTAATGCTGCCCGATTTCAGGATATATCGCTCAATCCGCAGAAACTTGCCGGGATGTGTGCCAAACTTAAATGTTGTCTGAACTATGAAGTCGACAACTATGTTGAGGCCGGTAAATGCATGCCGGCCCGTGATGTCGTGCTACAGACACAGGATAGTGACTATTATCTGTTCAAAACGGATATCCTTGCAGGTCTTATCACCTATTCAACCGACAAGCATCTTGCTGCCAACTTAGAGGTCGTTTCAGCCCAGCGTGCATACGAAATCATCATGATGAACCGTCGTGGAGAGAAGCCTCTTTCTCTGCTTGAAGATAATAAGAGCAAGGCTCCCAATAAGCCGAAAGACCTTCTTGAAGATGATATCAACCGCTTTGACAAGGCTAAACGCAAGAAGAAAAAACGTATGCCTTCACGCGACAACAAAGAAAATGGATCGCAAAGAACTGCTGCAGAGGGCATCGAAAACCAGCGTCAGCCACGCCAATCCAATGGCAATGGGGAACCACGCAACGGCCAACAGCCCCGCAATAACAACGGGAACCGACGCAATAACCGCGGAGGCAGGGACGAACAGCGCCGGCAAGACGGCGAACGTCGTGCTGAAAGTGAGCGTCAATCCCGTCAGACAGCTCCACAACAGAAGCCAAATACGGAAGAAAAGGCATGAAGATTAAAAGTGTTTTCATAGCTGTCATGACTGCGTTGATACTGAGTTCGTGCACTGAAAACAGAGTCTACGACCGGTATCAACACACACCTGTTGTCGGTTGGGAACGCAATGATACACTCAAATTTGATGATATTGCACGTTTCAAAGATGCAGGTTGCTATACTGCTAACCTCGGATTGCGCATCAACGGCTATTATCCTTTCACGGGATTGACGCTGATTATCGACAAGCTTACGCTGCCTTCGCATGCTGTTGAGAGCGACACCATTAACTGCAAACTCATTGATCAGCGTGGCAACAGCAAGGGAATAGGTGGCATAAGCTATTACCAATACAACTTTAATCTAAAGGATATCACCGTGATGAAAGGCGACAGCATCATCGTCAGCGTTCGACATAACATGAAACGTGAGATACTTCCCGGCATCAGTGATATCGGATATATGCTCATCAAGAAAGATTAAAGGAGTTATTTCCCAGCATTCTTGAGGGAGAGGAAATAGGAATGTTTCGCCCGTTCAAAAGAAGTAAGCATGTATTGTGCCTGTAATCGGATTATATGTTAATTCTTTTCAAGTATGTTTACAATTGCTTTCACATAGCCGGCATATTCGAAACACAACCTTTCCTCGCTCAGAATACGCGAGTTTTGAGGCCTCTTTGTAAGGTATTGACAGTCAAGATGTTATCCGATTTGATGCTTTTTTAAGTGTTTGGCAATATTGAAAATACTCGCCTTCTGCGTCACTTCAGCTTGTCATCTGCGTCAAAATGCGTGGTGTTTTCAAGCACTTGGCAGGGTGAAATGATGCAGATAGCGAGCTAAAGTGACAGAGATTGCAAGACTTGAAGCTAAAAACGAGGGCATCGAAGCTAAGAAATGGTTGCGCTTGTCACAAAAAGTGGTCTTTCTTTTTCTATTTGGTGATCCGTAGAGATGTTAAAAACAGGGAAAGAAACTGAACAAAATCATTTCCTGTTTCCCTGTCTGTCACCTTATTTTTCCTGCCATATCCTGCTGATACCGTCATAGGTTGAAAAGCCGTCTTCTTGCTTTTTCAACTTCAATTCATAATGGACAGAGTCAATGACATGGGTTGAATTTCGGGAAAGGAAACGCACTGTTCCACGCTGGAGCATTTCATCTTCCGAGACAAAAGTGGTCTCAGCATCTACTTCCATGTCTTTGTTGAGTCTGTCAACTACCTTTTTCGGCAGCATCTTCTGCCAGTTCTTGCAGTCTGTCTGCTTGGCATAAGCAGGCGTACAGAAGGCATCTGCAATCATTTGCAGTGAGGTTTGGTCAACTGGTTTCTGTTGACATTCGTGTATCCATGACCTGAAAAACTCCGCAGCTTCGTCCGATTCGTCCATTGCTATGCTTATAAGTGTTCTCTTCATCCTGCCGTCTTGTCCGTAGAAGAGCGTGTAAATCCAGCATGCATCGCTTTCAGGAAAGCAGTTGGAAATACCGATATAGGCTGTCGTTCGCGTGATGAGTTTTACATATGCAGGGTAGAGTTGCAGATAAGGTTGAGGCTTTCGATGCAGGTTTTTGGTGGTGAATTCCTGCTTGTCAACAAGTAGTTTGCCATCTTTATAAAGCGTGATGAGCACGATTTTGTCATAGAAGTCTTCATGCTTCACCTTATATGGTGCGTCAGCCGATTGCAGGATGACACGCCACCCCGCACAGGTGGTATCGGCATCGAGCGTGAGATTCTTGTAGGTTTTACTTGTTTTCTGTGCTTTGAACGATTGTTTCGGCGTAAATATCGTGCTTGGTTGTGCCAACACTCTGGTTTCTTTGCATGCCGACAGCAGCATGATGACAAGCCATGTAGAAAGCAGTGAGGCGGTAAATGTGAGGAAATGTCTTGTGTTCATCATGCTTGTGATGTTGTTTCTGGGGCAAATATAGCAAATAATTCACGAAGTGAAAAGCATACAAGTGACTTTTTTTAACAATACTATACTCATGCATTCGTGCTTTTTCTTTATCTTTGTAAGCGGAGATATATACCTATTATATATTTAAAAGACAAACAAATACGTTAAAAACAAAACCTACTAAGAATCTCTATGAACAAGTTTTCAGTATTGATTTTAATGGTGTTCTTCCCGTTGATTGCCTTGGCCGACGGTTGGAACGAAGCCGAGTATCGGGCGATTGAGCGTTCGATTGAGCAGCCAAAGATAGCGAAGCGCACTGTCGTTATCACGAAATTCGGAGCCAAGACAACGGCTTCTGCAGCACAAAATCAGCAGGCAATCCATCGCGCTATTGCTTATTTAGCGAAGCAGGGAGGTGGAAAGGTGGTTGTTCCTGCAGGAAAGTGGCAGACAGGTGCCTTGCGTTTAGCATCGGGAATAGAGCTTGTTGTGAGTAAGGATGCCTTGCTTCAGTTTGTTTTCGACCGTTCACTTTATCCCTTGGTGAAGACATCTTGGGAGGGAATGATGTGCTGGAACTACAGTCCCTGCATTTATTCTTACGGCGCAGATGACGTGGTTGTGTCGGGAGAAGGCACGATTGACGGAGGCGGTTCGAATGAAACTTGGTGGCCAATGTGCGGGAAACAAGTCTTCGGTTATGTCAAAGGAGTGACCAAGGAGGCGCAGGTGTCGGGCTCACGCAGGCGACTTCAGCAGTTTGCAGAAGACGATGTGCCATGGGATGAGCGTCGTTTTGGCTCGGGACAAGGCCTCCGTCCGCAGCTCATTAACTTCGTAAAGGGAAACAGAGTGCGTGTTTCGGGAGTCACATTACTGCATTCTCCTTTCTGGGTTATTCATCCTTTGCTCTGTAAGAACGTAACCGTTGACAGTGTAAAGATATGGAATGAAGGGCCCAATGGTGATGGTTGTGACCCTGAAGCATGTGAGAATGTATTGATTCAGAACACTCATTTCCACACGGGAGATGACTGCATAGCGATTAAAAGCGGTCGGAATAACGATGGACGGATGTGGAATAAGCCTTCGAGAAACATCATAATCCGCAACTGTGTGATGGAAGATGGACATGGAGGTATCGTCATTGGGAGTGAGATTTCAGGTGGATGTAAGAACGTATATGCCGAAGATTGCACCATGGATTCGCCGCATCTGGACCGTGTTCTGCGTATCAAGACGAACAATTGTCGCGGAGGTCGCATTGAAAATATCAACATGCGACGCGTTAAAGTGGGGCAATGTAAGGAAGCAGTCGTTAAGATTAACCTTGATTATGAACCCGAAGAGCCCTGTTATCGCGGCTTCGAACCAGAGGTAAGAGACGTGAATGTAGAGGATGTTACGTGCAGGAAGAGTGCTTACGGCGTACTGATTGTGGGGCGTGACAGTGTGGAAAATGTGTCGGATATACGCTTGAAAGACTGTGTTTTCAATGGTATTGGCAGAGAAAACGTAAGGATAACGGGCAAAACTCGTAACGTGAAGTTTGACAATGTCATGATGAACGGCTCATTGGTATTGGCATCCGAAGACCGTCCTTATAAGAGTATGGCGCAATGGATGACTTATTCGGAGATGAAACGTACACCGAAATCCTATCTGCTTGACTTCGCTTCGAAGCCTCGTTGGAACTATGCTGTGGGCATAGAACTCGAGGGATTGCTTGATACCTACCGTGTTCATGGAGATGATTCTATCTTGAATTATCTGCATACATATAGGCAAAAGATGATTGATGAGCGTGGAGATGTAGTAGGATATGACTATAATGCATTCAATCTTGATAATGTAAGACCTGCTAAATTCATTCTTCGCATGCAACAGTATGGGGCAAGGAAAGGGGAGAAGATAGCTTTGAAAACCTTTATGAAGCAGCTTCTGAACCAGCCAAGAACAAGAGAAGGAGTGTTCTGGCATAAGGCGATATATGCCAATCAGGTGTGGCTTGACGGCATATTTATGGGCTTACCGTTCTATTGTGACTATGCTGTGAAGAACTGTTCTCCACGGAAAGCTCGCCGAATTCTTGATGATGCAGTCAATCAGATGATGCAGACTGACAGACGAACTTACGATGAGAAAACCGGTCTTTGGAAGCATGCGTGGGATGAAACTCATAGACAATTCTGGGCAAATCCACTCACTGGACAGAGTCGTCACACGTGGGCTCGTGCGCTCGGTTGGTATGTTATGGCGATGACCGAGTGCCTTGATATCATGCCGGATGACTACCCCCGCAAGGCAGAAGTAGTGGCATTGTTGCAGAAAGTGATGAAAGCTGTCGTGCAATATCAGGATAAAAAGAGTGGAGTTTGGTATGATGTGTTGGACGTTGAGAGTCCGAAGAACTATTTGGAAAGCACAGCTTCGTGCATGTTTGCCTATGTTTTACTGAAAGGTTCGCGTATGGGCTGGCTTGATACTGACTTCAATGAGGCGGGAAAGCGAGCCTATGAAGGCATTCTGAAGCGTTTTATTCGTGTGAATGAAGACCGTACAATCTCGCTGACGGATTGCTGCAGTGTGAGTGGACTCGGTCCAGGCAAAGGACCGTTCGTGCCTGCAGGCAAGGAAAACTATAAGCGTGACGGCAGCTTCGACTATTATATGAGCGAACCGATCCGCGATAACGACGCCAAAGGTATTGGCCCGTTTATCTGGGCTTCGCTTGAAATGGAACGGTTGAATGCACAATGATGAAATGCTGTCCCCTGCATGTTATGAAAAGAAAAAAGAGGAGTTCAAAATTGAACTCCTCTTTTTTATCTTGTGACTCGCATGGGGCTCGAACCCATGACCCCAACATTAAAAGTGTTGTGCTCTACCAACTGAGCTAGCGAGTCAGTCAACTTCCTGTTCGAAAGCGAGTGCAAAGGTACTTATTTTAATTGAAACAGGGAAAGACTTGTGGGGATTATATACTTTAATTTAATATATTTAACAAATCAAGGAGTATTATAAAGTGAGACACTTGACCTCGAAAGGTGTCGCATGTCAATAGGTCTTGGGCTTTTACCAAAGCCTTTTATTCTTTGATTTCGACCTCTAAATGGGGTTTGTTTTGCCCTTGTTCCTCTTTCGTTATATAGCGTTGCCAGTAAGCAATGAGTAAGGTTGTAAGTGGAAGTGCTATGATCAAGCCGATGAAACCGAGCAGTGCGCCCCATATTGAGAGCGACAACAGCAGGATAGCAGGGTTGAGTCCCATTGCTTTTCCCATGATCTTGGGGGTTACAATGAAGTCGGTAATTGCCTGAACTACGATGAAAACAAGCAATGCCAAGCCAAAAACAATCCAGAAATTCTGCCCGGTATCCGCTGCTTTCAGCATCGCAAGAAAGGCTGTTGGAATGAGTGCAAAGGTGTGAAGATAGGGCACCAGATCAAGTATTCCGATGAGAATACCCAGACCGATAGCCATGGGGAAGCCAATGATTGTAAAGCCGATACAGAACATAATGCCCATACAGAGTGCCACAAGTCCTTGACCTCGCACGTAATTATTAAGCTCACGCTTCACATCTTGCAGGAGTTCTTGCCAGAAAGGACGGTTCTTTTTAGGGAAAATACGTATCCAGTTGGTGGTTAAGTACTCATAATCCAGCAGGATAAAGAACATATATAATAAGGTGATGGCAGAGGCGATAATGCTCAGGATGACGCTGGCCGTCTGGCTTACAAACGAGAAAAGCTTAGGCATTGCGCTCTTGATGGTGTCGCCAAAGTCCTTACTTTTGAAGAAACGTTCTATGTGTTCTTGGTTTGCCTGTATCCATTCTGAGATGTAATTCGTCAGGTTGTTGGTGTGCGTAGTGTGGTGAACCCAGCGCATAAGAACGGTTTGAAGCTTGTCGAACTGCTCTATCATGGGGGGTATGATGAGGTAGAATACACCTCCGATGACAGCTATAACCAGCAGCATTGTAAGCAGAATGCTGATTGCGCGCACACGGATATGCAGCTTGTTTTCTATGAATTGTACCACCGGATAAAGCAAATAGGCCATAAACCATGCAATGAAGAACGGCAGAAGTACGTTGCTCAGATAGTTGACCAGCAACAAAATCGCAATGATTAACAGGCCGGTTCCTACCCAACGGATAAGCTGATCGAAGGTAATCTCTTTTCTCATAGTTCTTATTTCTTTTCCTCTTTCAATGCTTTCTGATAGCAGGCACGGCACAGCGGTTCATATTCTGACTGCTCACCCAACATCACCCGATGCTCATCTGCCACCAAACGATGACTCACATAGGCCAATGCGCCGCACTTTACACATATGGCATGCACCTTGGTTACCTCGTCGGCAATGGCACAGAGGGCAGGAATTGGCCCGAAAGGAACCCCTTTGAAGTCCATGTCAAGCCCTGCAATGATGACGCGGATGCCACGGTTTGCCAGCTCATTGCACACATCAACGAGATTGTCATCAAGGAATTGAGCCTCGTCAATGCCTACAACGTCAATGTCGGATGCCAGCAACAGTATCGCGCCCGAAGCGTCTATCGGCGTTGAATGGATTGAGTTCTGGTCGTGACTCACGACATCTTCTTCCGAATAGCGCGTGTCGATTGCCGGCTTGAAGATTTCAACTTTCTGCTTGGCAAACTTAGCTCGCTTCATTCTTCGTATCAGTTCTTCGGTCTTTCCAGAGAACATTGAACCGCATATCACCTCGATTCTGCCCGGGCGATGTGCCTCAACAATTAGATTTTCTACCATGATGGCTACAAAGTTAAGAAAAAAAACGGGAATAGTTACTTGGAAAAGAAGGAAAAAGATGAAGCAAATTTTACGTGCAGCTGCTTCTTTTTAAAAAGTTTCTCATTGTCTTTTAGCTTGCTGTAACTATTGATTTAGAAGGTCATCAGTGGCAAGTATGAGGTCATGCTCATTCTACATACAAGATGACAGGGATGATTTGACGCGGTTTTTCAGCATTCCAAAGTGAGATAATGATGTTGGATATCTGCATCATCTGATTTTAATATCTTCAGTGATACGTATATGTTTCAAGGTGTCATGCCTGTAAAACGGTTTGATTTCTGTAAAGATTGTTATATGGTTTTTAACATTTCAGAAGACTACCAAACAGAGAAAAACAGACGAGAAAACAGGAGTTATTTTGCTTTTTCAAAGTTCTTTGTGTGCAATTTCATTCATGAAGCGTTGTAATTTGACGCATATCACAACGCTGTTTGAGTCAAAATGCGCGATAATTTGAGGCAGTTTGCAGGCTGATTTGACGCAAATTGCATGGTTTTTCAGTGTGATTTTATCTTATATTCTGCCTTTAGTTTTATAACAATCTGATAGTCAGCGTGTTGTGAAGTGCTTGAAAACAGCACATATTTGGAGCGAGGAAGCTTCTCATTCAGAATACGCTGACTATGCGAGGACTATTGTAAACATCCTTGAAAAATATTAACCTATTTTTCGTTTACTGCCATTATGCAGAATACTTTGTATTCAAGGGTGATGCCAAATCGCCCTGAAAGGGATGGAATTATGGTGCAGAGGAACTGCTATTAGTTAGGACATATGAAAAGAAACATATGTTATCACTTGTTATTTCAGGTTTTAAAAATTGCAAAGAAACTACATGATATTTTGCATATCATGAATAATTGTTTATATTTGTGACTTGAATATGGGAACATTATACATTGTGCCGACTCCTGTGGGCAATATGGAGGACATGACGTTACGCGCCATTCGGGTGTTGAAAGAGGCCGATTTGGTGTTGGCTGAAGACACGCGAACGTCGGGTATTCTGTTCAAACACTTCGACATCAAGAACCATTTGATGGCCCATCATAAATTCAATGAGCATGGCACTGCTACCGGAATCGTGGAGCGTTTGAAGGCAGGACAGACCATAGCTCTTGTCAGTGACGCAGGCACTCCGGGTATAAGCGACCCCGGTTTCTACCTTGCGCGTGAGGCAGCTCATGCCGGAATAACGGTTCAGACACTGCCCGGTGCAACGGCATTCGTGCCGGCTTTGGTGTCTTCGGGACTTCCCTGCGACCGCTTCTGCTTTGAAGGTTTCCTGCCACAGAAGAAAGGTCGGCAGACACATCTGCTCTCCTTGCAGGACGAAACGCGTACAATGGTGTTCTATGAGTCGCCCTATCGGTTGCTGAAAACACTGCAACAGTTTGCCGATGTGTTTGGAGAAGACCGCCAAGTGAGTGTAGCGCGAGAGATTTCCAAGCTGTATGAGGAGCACGTTCGTGGCACATTGCAGGAGGTTATCGCCCATTTTACAGAGAAAGATCCGCGAGGAGAGATTGTAATCACACTCGCAGGACGTAGTATAAAGAAAGGTAAAGATAAGAAACTAAAATTAGAGGAGTGAAAAACTATGAAGAAATTGCTTTTCGTTTCAGTCGGAATGTTATTGCTGGCTGTTACAAGTTGTAATCAGAACAAGTCGAAAGACAACGTCGCAGGCACCGAACAGAATGACTCTCTGCAGCAGATTCTTGCGCAGAAAGATACTGAAATCAACGACATGATGGGCCTGATGAACGAGGTTCAAGAGGGTTTTCGTCAGATTAATGAGGCCGAGAACCGTGTTACTATCGCTAAAGATGGCGAGGGAGCTAACAAGAAACAGGTGCTCAGAGATAACGTTAAGTTCATCGCCGAGCGTATGCAGAAGAACCGTGAACTCATTGCTAAGCTGCGTCAACAGTTAGCAAGTAGCTCGCTGAAAGGCAGTCAACTCAAGTCAACTATTGACAACTTGGTGAAGCAGTTGGATGAGAAAGACCAACAATTGCGCCAGTTACGTGCCGAACTTGATGCCAAAGACATTCACATCGGGGAGCTTGATGAAACGATTAACAACCTGAATACCAATGTGAGTCACCTCACAACGGAGAGTGCACAGAAGACAGAAACGATTAATGTACAGGACAAACAGCTCAACACTGCATGGTATGTGTTTGGCACAAAGAAAGAACTGAAGGATCAACGCATTATCGATGAGGGTAAAGTTCTGCAGGGAAACTTCAATAAGAACTACTTTACCAAGATTGATATCCGCGTGGATAAGGTAATCAAACTTTATTCTAAGTCGGCTCGTCTGCTGACACTTCACCCTGCAAGCAGCTACACATTGACGCGTGATGCCAATAAGGAATATGTGCTTACGATAACAAATCCGCAGATATTCTGGAGCACAAGCAAGTATCTTGTAGTTCAGGTTAGGTAAGAAAATAAATCAAATAATACTCCCCTTCGTGTCAAGAGAGGGGAGTTTTTTTGTATATATACAGATGAATCAGCTTGATATTTGGTTCCTTGCAGTGGCTTTAGCCATGGATTGTTTTACGGTTTCAATTGCCGGTGGCATTATCATCAAGCGCATGGTTTGGCCCATAACGTTGCGCATGGCCTTGCTTTTCGGACTCTTTCAAGCCGCTATGCCACTACTTGGATGGCTCGGGATAAGCACCTTTTCCCGTTATCTTGAAGAGGTTGACCATTGGATAGCCTTTGGTCTTTTAACTTTCTTGGGAGGGCGAATGATACGCGATGCGTTTCTTCCTGCCGAAAACCACTCGCTGAATCCCTGTAAACTGAAGACCCAACTGCTGTTGGCTTTGGCCACAAGTATTGATGCCTTGGCCATTGGAATATCGTTTGCCTGCATGGGCTTCCGCCATATATCAATGCTCATGTCTCCTCTTGTCATCATCGGCCTTGTGTCATTTCTGCTTGCCATTGTCGGCATGTTGCTTGGTGTCAAGTTTGGAAAACCGATTGAACGACGCTTGAAACCGGAGCTTTTAGGGGGCATCATATTAATAATAATAGGTGTGAAAGTCTTGCTTTCACACCTATTTGAATGACTTTACTCTTTGAGTTCTTTGTCCATATACTGTCTGTCAACGATGAGAAGGGAGAAAGGTTGCATCGTATAAGACTGCTTCTCGCCACGCTGAATATTGTATTTCACGTGAAGTGTGTTGTCTTCTTCTGTCACTGAAACAGGGTCAATGCGGGTCAAAGTGTCTGTTTCCGGCAGTATTTTTGCAATGAGAAACTGCTTCTTGAAGTCTATTTCAGTCGGTTGTCCGTCCTTTCCCATGGTGGCTGCCATACCGAAATACTTACCGAGTTCCTGTTCTGTTGTTATCTTTAATAACCCGGAATATGGTGAATTATTAACGAAGAAGTAGTTCTTAGCCACTTGATATTTCACCGCTTTCTGACTGCTTGTGCAGCCTATCAACAGACAGACGGCACACAATAACATCATAATTTTCTTCATAATTTTCTTTATTTTGATTATTTAATCCTTATTCCTAATTGCAATTGGAAGCCTGTTGGACGATGCTTGTAGCTGTTTTCAACATCGCTGCCGTTATTGAAGTAATGGCTCACTCCAGGTTCTGCATAGAGTCCAATCCGATCAGTAAGCTGATATTGCAAGCCGACAGCGCCATTGACTGACCACTGTAAGCGCGATTCCTTAATACGAAGGGTCTCGCTCTTTGGGGGTTCCTGCATTGTAGTCTGTGGCTCACGAAGTTGTCCGCTGACGAGTTTCTCGACCTCACCACCTGCTGTTGCGTAGACATGGAGCCGCTTATATTGCCACAACCTATAGCTTGCAGCCAATGGAATACCGACATAATGCAGGCGTTGCAGACCGTCTTTGCCATCCGATAAGTTAGCGTTTGAGATGCTTGCCGACAGGTAACTGTAGGTCAATCCGGTATGGATAGTCCAGTTTCGGCTTATCTGATATCCCACAGAAAGACCTATCTTGACGGGCAATCGATGGTGATATTGCTGTGGCAAATAGCCCGGAGCACTGTATATCTGCTTGCCTTGTTCATCTTCATTCAGCATTGCTTGCCTAAATGATACACTATGAAATCCATTGTTTGAAACTCCGTTCGACAAGCCTTTGCCACCCATATAAACGCCTAATGAAAGGCGTTGAGGAGCGAAAGATACAAGGTTTCCTTCAAGTGCGGCTATGACTTTATCATTCTGTTGACTTGATATTATGGGACGTTTTCTTGGTTTTGTCTCCGTTGTATCAGTGTTTGTTGCAGACGGTTGCACTTGTATAGGAGTCTGTACCGTGGCAGACGCTGCCGTAATCTCCTGCTTTTGACGGTCCGATTGCCTTGTTCCGGAGAGCCCGACAGCCCATGATGCAAGCTTTTGTTGCACTATCTGCTGTTGTGTTTCCACTGTTTTATTCTTGTATGCAACCTGTTTTCCTACGTGGTTCGCCTGTTGATGAGCGATGACAGCAGTCATTTCGGGCGCTGAATTGCGTAACCACCACACGGCAGTTCCTGCAATCAGGCCACCAATACAGGCTACTGCAATCCACCATTTGCGAAGCGTTGCAGTTGGGCGAGGGGCAGAAGAGGTGGTAGAAGCAAGGCCACGGCGCTGCATCTCGGCCTTGATATCGCCGAGCAAGCCCTTTGGAGGCTCCTGCTGATGCCTCTCAAAGCGTTTCCTAATGTCGTTTATCCAATTCTCCATACCGTCTTTTCTTCTTGTCGTTGGTGTGATTTTATCATATGAGCCAACATCACCTTGGCCTTGTGAAGCTGTGAGGCTGAGGTGTCTGGCTTGATATTCAGCAGTTCAGCTATTTGCTGATGACTCATTCCTTCGATGACATATAGGTTGAATACTGTGCGATATCCCGTGGGCAACTGCCTTATCATAGCTGTTATTTCGTCGGTAGAAAGCGTGTTTACTTCTGGCTCCTCATCGATCGTTTCAGGCAAATCCCTGTCGGTTGTCAGCACATCTTCCTTTGCCTGTTGACGCAGAAAAAGCAGTGCTTCGTTAATAACAATGCGCGTTGCCCAGGCTTTCAGCGATCCTTTTCCACGATAGGTGAACGTGTTTCCCTTGTTGAACATCTTGATGAAAGCCTCTTGCAAGACATCTTTCATGTCATCGTTCTGCGGGATATAACGCGCACAAACCGCCGTAAGAAAAGGCGCATACTCGGCATATAACAAGTCAATGGCAGTGGCTTCGCCCCTGCTTAACTTGTGAACTATGGTCAGTTCCTTGTCTGTGGTGAATAGTTTCATGCCGCGCTTGGATATCCTCTTATGGTTTAAAAAACGTCATTCTGCGTTTTTTCTTACACCATTTACTCTCCTCATTTTATTTGTTAAACACAAAGTTAAGACAGTCTTGCCTATATTTCTTGATTTTAACAATTATTTAATGTCATATCAGGCAAGTTTTCTTCTTCATTGACATTTAGGGGGTAGATAAACTAAAATAAACCTTATATAAAATGAAACAGAAAACAAACAAAATGTATCTATGGCTGTTAGGATGCCTGACAGTGCTCGGTTTAACCTTTACTGCTTGTGAACCAGGTGGTGGCAATGACAACAGCCTTACCCGTGAACAGCAACAGCAGGCCTATCAACAAGTGAGGGGATCTTATGCAGGTAAGACCTATTATCAGCGTTGGAGTGCCACTGACAAGAAGTATGTGAGTGATTCGTCTGACGTGAAATGGGAGATATTGACCGACAGTACGCTGACCATAAAGAACTTCCCGATGAGCCTTTTTGCCGATTATGTGAACGACAATGCACTGAAAGAAGCGTTGAAATCAGCCCCAAATCAGGACATCACATGCTTCACAGGCTATTATAATCTCAGTCCGGTAGGCTTTCTGTTGAACCCTAAAACTGCCGTATTTGAACTCAATTATAATAAAGGAAGCCATAAAATCAGTATCGCTTTTGCTGGGAACAGCAATTATTCTTTTGGCTTTTCAAAGGTCAAGTCGGTTGTAGCTATGCAGATTATAGCACTCTCTTTGCAGGTAGATGCCATGTCAGAAAACAAGCTCAAAGGTAATGTGGGCTTTATTTTCCGTGGAAAAACCGGTGTGGCTCCAACTCCGTCGCCCCGCAAGTAGCACCAACACATAACTCTTTATATCGCCAATCGTCCGTGTAAGTATGCTTCATATGCTTATACGGACGTTTTTCTTTAGGGGGAATGAGATAGTAGATTACAGCTGATATGTAAAGAAAATTGGTGTAAAAACATGCACTTTAAAAGTTGCAATCTAAGGAAAAAGAAGATGAGAAACAGCAAGTTTTCTTTCTTCTTGACGGCTTTGATTTCTCTTTTTCCTTTCCTTGAGTTCCTGTTTTGCGTCAAATCAGTCTGTAATCTGCATCATCTTGTCGTGTATTTCAAGTCACTTGGCATGCTCATTTGATGCAGATGACCATGTGATTTGACGCAAATCACAACTTTTGTTTATGTTGAAATGTGGAATAAAGTGTTGTGTTTTCTATAAGCATTTGATAATCAGTTGGTTGTTAAAGTGGCTCAAAACTCGCGTATTTCTGACCGCCGATGTTTTATTTTAGAACAGGGGCCTTCTTGCGAAAGCATTTGTAAAGATAAATCATGTGAGGCATAACGTGGCTTCACTCTTATTCTCTTGCGAGAGGTAAAGCCTTGAAAGCTCAACCTTTCTATTGTGTGTTTTGTGATCTTCAATATCAGTAAGCACGTGGTGTAAAAAGAAAACAGCCGACTCCATGAGGGAATCGGCTGTTTTGTTTCGTGGGTTATAGCCCCCTTCAACTTAGAAGTTGTAGTACAGGCTGAACGTGATGTCGTTGCCGTCGAGGTCAAGACCGTACCTGCTTGTCTTCGAATTGCTGTTGTTGTCCTTGTCCTGTGACCAGCCAAGGAAACCTACATGAGAAACAAACGAAAGTTTCTTTGTGAGGTTTACTGCAACACCTGGACGTGCACCTACAGCCCAAAGATCGGCATCATTGTGGTTGTTGTAAGTGTGCTTATAGCCAAAACCGCCATCAACGAATAGGTTAACATACTTTGTATGAACGAAAGTGAAGCGTGCATATGGGTTGACTTCAAGTGTCTTTGTACGGCCCTTGCTTTCACCTTCCCAGCCAAATGCAACACCGGCAGCCCAATTTTCGTTGAAGTTGTAACCTACTTCAGGGATGAATTTGTAGGTTGTTACAGTGGTGTTACCATTGTCTACACCGTTAATGCTAAAGCCACCACCTACATAAACCTGTGCATTAGCGCTCATTGCAACAGCAAATGCTGCTACTAAAGTCATCAAAAACTTTTTCATAATTACTCTCTTTTTGTTTGTTTATAACTCTTTTACGAGTGCAAAGGTAAATAAGTTTCAATTTGATTTCCAAAAGATTTAAGTTAAAAAAGCTGTAGAAAAGTGTATTTCTCATAACAGGTTGTCGTGTTTCTGCCATTTTCAAAGGGTTGTCCTTATTATATAATGTATTATCATAAAACAGGTGTTGTCAGTAGTTTTGATATTTGTTTCTGCTTCTGAACTTGTATGTGGTGTGTTGAAACAATCCGGAACAAACAATCTTTTGTATGCCTTTGATCTATAATGTCCCGGGAAGTGGCAGTAATCGAGTGGGCAGTGAAAGGACAATAAAGTATGAGTTGGCTTCCATGTCAGGTCTTCATCAAACAGGATTGATATTGAACCGTGATTTGTAAACAAACGTAAAGGACAGTCACTTCTTTCCTGTTGTTTGTTGATATAAATCAAAACGTCAGCAAATTAGTGCAAAAAAGGATGAAATTATTTGGTGTGTTCGTGCACAATTACTACTTTTGTATCGTCAATAGGACGTTAGGTAATAGATTGTTTAGGTTTAACATATAGATTTAGGTTTAGTTGTTTAGGTTTAAAGATTAGTTAGATTTTCATAGGATTAGTTTTTAGGTAAAAAGAACTTTGAGGGATAACACGAGCGAAAGCGTCGCTCATTTTATTAGAAATAATATGAAGTTATTTAATAATAAGAACAGCGTTGGAGTGATTCAACGCTGTTCTTGTTTGTTTGCTTCAGTCTTATGGAAGAATGGATGCATGGCAGTTGGTTGGCTTTCATGCTTAGATGAGTATGTTTTTCATGCTGTATGATTTTTCAAGATGTACTTGATTTCACTGCTTTTTATTTTGATATGTCAGTGGTTTGCTGTAAATTTGTAGTCAAATATAACATATCATACACGATGACATATACTATTGAAAAGGTTACCACACTGATAGGTGCGCGTCGTTTTGGTGCGAGTGATGCCAAGATTGGTTTTGTTTTAACAGACAGTCGCTCGCTTTGTTTCCCCGAAGAGACATTGTTCTTTGCTCTCAAGTCTGGCCGTAATGATGGCCATTACTATATTCCCGAGCTTTATCGTCGTGGGGTCAGAAACTTTGTTGTGACTGAAGTTCCGGCCGATTATGCCACAGAATACGCTGAAGCTAACTTCTTGAAGGTGGTTAATTCGCTTGAAGCTTTACAGCGTTTAGCCGAGCGTCATCGTGATGAATTCAATATTCCGATTGTTGGAATCACGGGAAGTAACGGTAAAACAATGGTCAAAGAGTGGCTTAATCAGTTGCTCTGTGATGATATGTTTATCACGCGTTCGCCTCGCAGTTACAATTCACAGGTGGGCGTTCCGCTAAGTGTTTGGCTGCTGAATGAGCACACCCAAGTGGGTATTTTCGAAGCAGGCATCAGTCAACCTGGTGAGATGTTGGCGCTGCGTGATATCATTCAGCCGACGATTGCCGTGCTGACGAACCTCGGAGATGCCCATCAAGAGAACTTCATCAGTAAGGAAATGAAGTGCAAGGAAAAGCTTATTCTGTTTCATGATGCCAAGACTGTGGTCTACAATGGTGACGATCCAATCGTCAATGGCTGTGTAAATGAGCTTGAAGACTTTAAGGGTGAGCGCCTGTTTTGGTCGCTGAAAGACAAGCGTGCACCTTTCTTTATCAAGTCGGTTGAAAAGAAAGAGACCGCGACTACAGTCACCTATATATATAAAGGTAATGAAAGTTGGTATTCATTGCCGTTTATCGATGATGCCTCTGTTACCAATTCCTTTGCTTGTGCAGCCGTAGCGCTGACCTTAGGTGTCGGGGTTGACGTGCTCGATGAACGCATGCAGCAGCTTGAACCGATAGCCATGCGCCTTGAAGTAAAGCAGGGACAGCATGGTTGTACGCTCATTAACGACAGCTATAACTCGGATATCAACTCGCTTGACATCGCACTTGACTTCATGAACCGCCGTCCCGACCATCAAGGACGCCGTCATACGCTCATCCTCAGTGACATCTATCAGAGCGGAATGACTACCGATGAACTCTATCAAGAGGTAGGAATGCTCTGTCAACAGCGTGGTGTAGAGAAGTTCATCGGTGTAGGAAAAGACCTTCAATCTCATGCCCATTGCATTGGTGTGAAAGCGAAATATTTCTTTGAAAGCGTAGAAGAACTGATAGACAGTGATGTTTTCAAGCAACTTCACGACGAAGTAATTCTCATCAAAGGAGCACGCCGTTTCGGTTTCGATCAGCTGACAGAACTGCTTGTTCAGAAAGTACATGAGACCACATTAGAGGTAAATCTCAATGCCGTTGTAAAGAACTTGAACCACTATCGCTCGTTCATGAAGCCACATACCAAGTTGGTCTGCATGATCAAAGCAGATGCTTACGGGGCCGGGAGCGTTGAGATTGCCAAGACACTACAGGATCATCGCGTGGATTATCTCGCTGTTGCAGTGGCTGATGAGGGTGTAACGCTGCGCAAGAACGGCATCACCAGCAACATCATGATTATGAATCCGGAGATGACCGCCTTTAAGACGATGTTCGATTATGACCTCGAACCCGAGGTTTACTCTTTCAGATTGCTTGATGCTTTGGTGAAAGAAGCGGAGAAAGAAGGCATTACCGGTTTCCCCGTTCATATCAAACTCGATACCGGTATGCATCGTCTTGGCTTTGATCCGCACAAGGATATGGACGAGCTTATCAGGCGTCTGAAACGTCAGAATGCCATCATTCCCCGTTCTGTGTTCAGCCATTTCGTGGGTGCAGACAGTGATGATTTCGACACATTCAGCGCCCAACAGTTTGAACTTTTCAAGCTTGGGGCAGATAAACTTCAAGCCGCTTTCGACCACAAGATACTCTTCCACATGAACAACAGTGCCGGTATTGAGCACTTCCCCGATCGTCAGATGGACATGTGTCGCTTGGGATTGGGGCTCTATGGCATTAATTCGCGCAACAATAAGATTATCAATAACGTCAGCACCTTAAAGACAACAATCCTCCAGATACATCAACTTCCGGCAGGTGAAAGCATCGGTTACAGCCGAAAGACCTTTCTTGAGCGTGACAGTTTGATTGCCGCTATCCCTATAGGTTATGCAGATGGCCTTGACAGACGGCTCAGCAACCGCCGTGGTTACTGTCTTGTCAATGGGCAGAAAGCCGAATATGTGGGTAATATCTGTATGGATGTAGCGATGATTGACGTTACAGATATCGACTGTAAAGAGGGAGACAGCGTTGAAATCTTTGGCGATCATCTGCCTGTTACAGTGCTGAGTGATGCCATTGAGACTATTCCTTACGAGGTACTTACAGGTATCAGCAACCGTGTGAAGCGTGTCTATTTCCAGGATTAAGGTTTATATCAGCTTGGTTTCAAAACCATCAAGCGCAATCTACGCTGTAAAATTGGCATGCTAAATGGCGTTGGAACGCTGCTTACGGATAGTGGATGAGTCTTTCTGTTGGCTTTGTTCTTCCTGCAATATGGTTCGTATTGACCGTTATTAATGAGCAGAATTGGCAAAAAGGAAAGTCAACAGCGCAGTTGGAATAAGATGAAAGACAGGGAAAGATGTGTCTGATAGTCTTGTATTTTGTAAGGAAACTTAACCAAAAAACAGCCCTTTTCAAAGTGAACAAATAGAAGATGAAAGGTTGTTTCAGGGTGTTTTTCGTGGTGATTTTGGTTGATTTGGAAAGCGTTTTGAATGGTGTTGTCTTGCAATCAGCGTCATCTTACAATGCAACTTGACGCTAATTACACTGTAACTTGAGTCACTTTATATCGTAAAATGACTTTAGTTGCGAGGTGATTCAATACAAATTGCAATGCCATGTAAATGGAACCTTATTTTATATTATCCATAATTGAGGTATCAGATGAATGGAGTTACATGCCAAAGGGATAGAAACAGGGACGTCAAGGTCATAAAATGACTTTATACTGACAGTAAAGACAGGTTTTCATTTCTATATGGTCTGCCCTGGAAATGTTAAAAACCTGCTAACAATCTTTACAAAATCAAGAGCTCTTGTGTAGTGAAATATCATCAAACTAAAGTTTCGCAGAAACCTGACAAAGAATTATCCCACGCTATACAACAACCAAATTGCAAAACAATTCCCCTATTCTATGCGCACAAGATTTCTTCCTGCATCTATGCGAAGGAAGATAAACAGCAAGAAAGTAAAGCCCCATAGCGAAGAACCTCCATAGCTGAAGAATGGCAATGGAATGCCAATCACAGGTGTAAGTCCAAGTACCATGCCCACATTGATAAACACATGGAAGAGGAATATGCTTAATACGCAATAGCCATAGATGCGCCCAAAGGCGAAAGGTTGTCGTTCGGCAAGATAAATAAGACGCAGAATAAGCAGCAGAAAGAGAATGAGTACGCCTGCCGAACCGAAGAACCCCTCTTCTTCTCCAACCGTACAGAAGATGAAATCGGTATCTTGTTCGGGGACAAACTTCAACTTCGTCTGCGTTCCATTAAGGAAACCTTTGCCTCGCAAACCACCCGATCCAATGGCAATCTCACTCTGATGAACATTATAACCGGCACCACTGAGGTCGTCATCGAGGCCCAACAAGACATTGATACGCACGCGCTGATGAGGTTCGAGCACATTGTTGAGCACATAATCAGCCGAATAGAAGAAAGCTATCGACCCTATTGCAAAGGCCAAAATAAAGAAATAATTAGACAAACGCGTGCGTAGCCATTCCACCAAGAGATAGCCCACGATGATAACCGTGACAAGCAACTGTACCCAAATAATGTTGAACGGTATCACATAAAGCGAGAAAAGCAGCGCCAACAACGTTGCTCCAAAGCTGCCACCGAGCATGTACCACATCAGTTTCTTATTGCGACAATAGACGTTGACCATTACAGATGTAAACGTCTGAATAAGCAAAATGACGACAAAAACGCCTAAGGAGGTTGGTGTTTGCAACAAAGAAACGCCTTCAAACTTGATGCCCACAACGAAATAAACTACCATGGCCACACCCGTAAACAGAATGCTTCCAGGCATTCCCTCACGATAGAACATCAGGAAGAACGACAGATAAACCAACGCCGACCCCGTCTCTTTCTGGGCCACAATGAAAAGCATGGGCAACAAGACAACGCCACATGCCGCAACGAAATCTTTCCAATGGTGGATGTTAAAGCCGTAAGAACCCATCAATTTGGCTACAGCGAGGGCGGTAGCAAACTTTGCAAACTCTGCCGGTTGCAGTCGGAGTGGACCTAAGACAAGCCAGGAACGCGAACCTTTTATCTCATGTGGATTGAAGATTGTAAGGAAAAGCAGTAACAATAATATTGCATAGATGACATAGGAAAACGTATCATAGAAGCGGTCGTCAAGCAAAAGCAGCACCAAGCCCAAGAACAATGATGTGCCAATCCAGACTATCTGCATGCCTGAACGAGTGGAAAGGCTGAAAATATCAGTGTCACCGTAGGTGTAACTTGCACCGCAAACACTCACCCAACCAAAGACAAGGAGGGCTATATAGATGCCTACCGTCCACCAATCAAGCGAACGAAGCACACTGGGTTGTTTATCTGTTGTTCGAACCATAAGCTATTCTGCGATTCTGTAAGGCCGTGGCCATGCGCTCAGCCGACGGTGAAAGTTTACCTGTCATATATTGTTCGAAGAGCACTCCGGCTATTGGTACAGCAAAATCAGCACCAAATCCACCATTCTCTACATAGACCGCAATGGCTATCTTAGGATTATCCATTGGTGCAAATCCCATAAAAACCGAGTGGTCTTGACCGCGGTTCTGTGCCGTTCCGGTCTTTCCGCATACCGTGAACGGCAGATGTCCGAGCGCCTTACAGGTTCCCTTCAAAGCTGAGGAGCGCATACCTGCAACCACAGCACTGTAAGCTCGTACACTGGCCATCGTGCGATGACGGTGCGTGAAGGCTGTATCGAGTGGCAATCCCTGCACCTTTCGCACCACATGAGGCGTGTAAAAATAACCTCGGTTGGCAATGGTGGCTCCAAGATTTGCTATTTGAAGCGGTGTAAGATTAACTTCTCCCTGTCCGATAGCAATGCTGATAACCGTCAATCCATTCCATGATTTATGGTAAGCTCGGTCATAAAACGAGGCATTCGGTATCAAGCCACGCTTCTCACCAGGCAGATCAATACCCAATTTATAGCCAAATCCCATGCTCACCATATAGTCACGCCAGCGATCCATGGCTTTCTGTACGTTGCCATATTTGCGCCGATTGCCCAGCATATAATAGAGTCCCCAGCAGAAATAACCGTTGCAAGACGTGCTGATGGCCTCAATGAGGTTCAGAGGTGACGCATGTCCGTGGCAACCTACATGCAAACCACGGTATGAAAAGCCATGATGACAAGGAAACATCGTGTTGGGTGTGATGATACCCTCTGTCTGATAGGTCAGCGCTTGCGTTGTCTTGAAGGTTGATCCCGGCGGATATTGTCCCATGATAGAACGGTTGAGAAGCGGTTTCCAAACATTGCGCGAGAGGGCCATGTGGGCTTTGCTGCGCTGTCGGCCGACAAGATTACGAGGGTCGTATGTCGGCGATGAGACCATTGCCAACACCTCACCGGTTGCCGGTTCAATAGCAACGATGCTACCAATCTTGCCTTGCAGCATACGCTCGCCCAATGCCTGAAGCTTCACATCAATACTCAATGTGAGGTCGCGCCCAGCAACAGGCCGTCGATCGAACTTCCCATTATGATAGCTTCCTTGTATTCTTCCATGGGCATCACGCAGCATAATCTGCACACCTTTCTCGCCCCGAAGTTCCTTTTCATAATATTTTTCAACACCGAGTTTGCCTATATAGTCACCAGGTTGATAATAATTGTCTTCTTCTATGTCGGAAACGGAAACCTCACCGATGTCGCCCAGAACATGAGCTGCATAGGGATAGGTGTATTGCCGAATACTTCTTTTCTGCACATAAAAGCCTGGGAAACGAAACATTTTCTCTCGAAATACGCTGAACTCCCTGTCGGAAAGCTGCGTCATGAAAAGCTGTTCGGTAAATCTGCTGTAGCCAGGATTCTTGCTACGATCCTTGATATCATCCATCCGTTTGACGAAATACTCCTTGCTGATACCAAGTGCATTGCAGAGTTCGAGCGTATCAATATGGCCTTTTGCCTCGTTCATAACAACCATAATATCATAAGAAGGCTGGTTATAAACCATCAGTTTGCCATTTCGATCGTAAATAGCGCCACGCGAAGGATAATCGATTTTCTTGAGAAAAGCATTACTATCGGCATTCTTCTTGAAGTCATCGCTAAGTAATTGAATTGTGAAAAGCCGGATGATATAGACCAGCACAATGGCTAAAGCTACACCACCAATTACAAAACGCCTATTTTCAAGATTATAAGATTTCACCTATAATAATCGATTTTTGTTATAAACCAGCAGACAATCTCTAGCTCTCTACACCTATCTTGAACGGAAATTGTCAAGTGTCAAAATAAGAATGACAGTGATTATCATACTTCCCGCAATGCTTTCGAGCCACTGTATCCAATTGAAAAAATTGAAAGTTTCAAGTGTGAAGAACAGTATGCAATAAACAAGTACCATGACAACGGTGTAGTAGAAGAACCTACCTAAACCTAAAGAACGCATTGATGGTTGCAAATCATCCGCGCTATCGTGCTGCATGAACAAATTCAAAACGAACGGCTGGATAAGTCCGAGAAACGTGAGTGACGCCATGGAGACCCCCGGAGTGTTGGAGAACATGTCAACCAAGAAGCCCATAATAAAGCATGAAACCAAAGCTGCCCAGCGTGGAATGTCACGTGGGAAGAGCAGCGCTACATAGATATAAAGCAAAGGTGTGGCGCAGTTGAACAGATGGATATGGTTAAACACCAACACCTGAACAAGCAAAAGAACCGCAAAGAGCAATGCTCCTCTTAATATCTGTATATTCATGTTCTTTGTCTCCTACCTTTTAATTTAGTTTGCTTTCCCCGCTTCTTTCATTCGGATAGAGTCTTCTGCAGCACGCATAACCTCTATTTGCTCCGACAAAGCCGTGTTGTCTACGACACAGACATCACGTAACCTACCGAAATCTGTAGATAGTTTCACGCGTAAACGATAAGACATTTGATCGGCAGAATTATACACATGCAATATCTTTCCAACCATAATGCCAGCTGGGAAAACTGAGGAATAACCACTGGTTACGACATTTTCATAGAGTTTGAAATGTGCATGGCGTGGCACATCGTCAACATTAGCCTCTGAAATATCACCACCTGTCCAGTGCAGATAACCAAAATAGCCACGTCCCTGAATGACACAGCTGATGTTAGACTGAGAGTTAAGAATAGGAATAACTATGGAATAATGGGCAGACGTAAGATAGACTATGCCGACAACACCTGTGCCACAAACTACTCCCATGTCTTTTTTAATGCCGTCAGCTTCGCCTTTATCGATAGTCAGAAGATTGTCTTTTCTTCCCCATTTCATATTCACAACCTGGGCCGGGATCAATCGATAAGGCTGCAAACTCTTGAGCAACAGACTGTTTTTCATTGTTGCATCTGCAACTGAGTCGCTCTTCTCTTTTTCCAATTTACAGAGTCTTTGCTCTAAATATAAATTGCGTTGGGTAAGTTCTGTATTGACTTTGGACAGTTGAAAATAGGATTCTACCGCTGAAGTTGTCTCATAGAGTTTTCCCGCTACGGCGTTGGCCGATGAAAACCATACACTTCCTTGATAGCTGTTGAATTGGAAAAGCAGAACAAAACTCACCGCCTCCAAGACAAAAAACAGGAACCAATAGCTGTATTTTACGAGAAAATCTAAAAGATTACGCATAAACTGAATTTATCATGAAATATTAGGTGTTGACAATGAAAATTCATTCTGCCAACACCTAACATTTAATTTATCTCATCAAGAACGAGAAACGGTCAATGTTCTTGAGGGCAATACCTGCTCCCTTTGCCACACTATGCAACGGGTCTTCAGCAATATGGAACGGGATATTAATCTTATCGGTCAGACGTTTATCAAGGCCACGCAGTAAAGCTCCACCACCACTGAGATAAATACCGTTCCTCACGATATCTGCATAAAGCTCGGGGGGCGTATTCTCGAGTGCTGAAAGAACCGCATTTTCAATTTTTGCCACAGTCTTATCAAGACAATGTGCAATCTCTTGATAGCACACAGGAACTTCCATTGGGAGTGCTGTAATACGATTAGGCCCATGAACAATGAAATCCTCCGGGGCCTCATCACCAAGATCAGACAATGCAGAACCAACATGTATCTTAATCCTTTCTGCCATACGTTCACTCACTTTGACGTTATGCTGACGGCTCATATACTCTTGAATGTCAGCAGTAAGATCGTCACCTGCCGTACGAATAGAGTTATTACTAACGATACCACCCAACGAAATAACAGCAATTTCGGTGCTACCACCACCAATATCAACGATCATATTACCTTCCGGTGCCTCTACATCAATACCAATACCGATAGCAGCAGCCATAGGCTCGAAGATCAAATACACGTCACGACCGTCTGCATGCTCTGCACTGTCGCGCACAGCACGTAGTTCAACCTCTGTCGAACCAGAGGGAACACCAATCACCATGCGCAATGAAGGTGACCAAAGTCGTCTACCTGAATGCACCATTTTAATCAAGCCACGCATCATTTGCTCACAGGCTGTGAAGTCTGCAATAACACCATCGCGCAAGGGACGAATGGTTCTGATGTTATCGTGCGTCTTTTCATACATCATTTTTGCCTTTCCCCCCACGGCAATCATCTTGTCGGTGCGACGGTCAAGGGCAACAACGGACGGTTCATCAACCACAATCTTATCATCACTGATAATGATTGTATTGGCTGTACCAAGGTCCATCGCAATTTCTTGAATAAAAGAAAAAAATCCCATATTGTATTTATTATTTTACAAACCAATTGTGTATCGCCGTATCATAATGGCTACTTACACCGAAAGCACGTTCTGCAAACATCTTACGGTCTTCTATTTCAGTCTGTGCACCATTGTGTTTAAGCAACTCAAGCAACGCTCCATACTCCGCCTTACTTGGAACAATGACAACATCCTTAAAGTTCTTAGCACCGGCACGAATTAATGAAATACCACCAATATCAATTTTTTCTATAATGTCTGCTTCAGCAGCTCCGCTTGCAACAGTCTGCTCAAAAGGATAGAGATCCACTATCACTAAATCAATAGAAGGTATCTCGTATTCGGCCATTTGAGTTAAATCGCTCTCTTTGTCACGGCGAGCCAAGATACCACCGAACACTTTCGGATGGAGCGTTTTCACACGACCACCGAGAATTGAGGGATAAGTTGTAACGCTTTCTACTGTCTGACATTCATAGCCTAAAGACTCTATGAACTTCTGAGTACCGCCTGTAGACAAGAACTTTACACCCTCTTCATGCAGTTTAGCAAGCAACTCCTCTAAACCATCTTTATGGAAGACCGAAATAAGAGCTGTCTTGATTTTTTTTGTTTCAGCCATTATAATTTTGAAATATATGATATATTTGGGAGCAAAGTTACTAAAAACTGATGACAGTATCCACTAAAACAACAAAAAATTGTATTTTATTTATCCACCGAATGTTGTTCTTCAACTTTTTTAGCAGCTTCAAGTAATTTAATAGCATCTACATATTGTGCCATGCCTTGTGCTACATCTTTCGCAGCCTTCATTGCCAAAACAACAGTCTGTGGACGATGAACGACATCGCCTCCTGCAAACACTCCACGACGCGTAGTCATGCCATAAGGACGTTCAACTACTTTTACATAGCCTTTCTCGTCAACATCAATACCCTCGGTTGTACTTACAATTCGATTGGCCGGACGACTACCAATAGCCAGATAAATACGGTCAAAATGCTCAACAACTTCACCTTCAGGCGTATTTAAACGACACGCTGCCAAACGCCCGTTATCACCTGCAATAAACTCTGCAACCGAGGTGTTCCATCGAAAGTTGACACCTTCATTGACCGCTTGGTCATATTCTGCCTTGATAGCAGGCATCTCTTCTTGAGTACGACGATACAGCACTGTGACATCAGCTCCAAAGCGAATAGCAGTGCGAGCAGCGTCCATTGCAACGTTGCCTCCACCAATAACCCCTACCTTTTCACCATCTTTCAATGGCACCATATCACGTCCCACAGCTCCTTCATTATAACTATTGACATTATGAAGGAAATAAGTACTCTGACTAACCCCCCGTAACTGCGCTCCCGGTGTACTGTTCATATCCTGCGGTATTGCTGTTCCTGTGCCCATGAAAATAGCATCAAATCCTTGGCGAAACAGGCTGTCAACCGTCAAACCATCTTTACCAACGAGTACATTACACACAAAGTTTACCCCCAAAGCCTCAATCTTCTGTATCTCGGCACGCACCACTTTCTTGGGCAATCGATATTCAGGAATACCGTACATCAGTACGCCCCCCGGTTCACTTTGCCCTTCATAAATAGTCACACTGAAGCCTTTACGCGCTAAATCACCAGCTACAGTCAATCCCGCAGGCCCCGATCCAATGACTGCAATCTTTCCTCTATCCTTCTGTGGAAGCCTTTCACGCGTCAAGTTCATCTTCGTATCAAAGTCTGCGATGAACTGTTCCAACTTTCCAATCTGTATCGGTGATCCCTTCTTATTCATCACACAATGTCCCTGGCACTGCTTTTCATGTGGACAGACACGCCCACAAATAGCCGGAAGATTACTTTTTTCATTGATAATGTGCATGGCATCGCCCATATTACCCATGCTCAATGCATGAATAAAACTCGGTATTTCATTCTCTATCGGACAGCCTTTCCTACACTGGGGTATCTTACATTGCAAGCATTTCTTCGCCTCAGCGATGGCCTCTCGCATGCTAAAGCCTTCATCAACAGCTTGAAATGAATTAATTTCTTCTACACTCATATTATCTTTTCTATTCGCTAACATGTTCGTTTTGTAATCTTGAGTTTACAAAAATAAGCATTTAATTATAGAATAAGAGCAAAAGAATAGTTTACAGAAAAGATATTAACATTAATTAAATATAAAGCAAACTAAACTGCATACAAAATGAACTTAAGATACAACCCAATCAAAAAATACACATCACCAGTATCCCTTTCCACACATTCAAACAATTCTTACCCATCAACAAAAAGAGAGAAGCCGAAACTTCTCTCTTTATCTTATCTCTTTAGATTAATGACTTATCCCAGATATTTCATCAGAATCTTTGCATAACCACTATCTCGCAGCTTTGCAATACTTTTCTCACGAATTTGTCTAACACGCTCACGAGTCAGACCAAGTTGGTCTCCAATCTCCTCAAGTCCCTTCTCGTGGCAACCAATTCCAAAGCATTCACGGATGATAGTAATCTCGCGATCCTTCAAAACCTTACGCAAAACAGACTCCAATTCGAGTGCCATTGACTCATGATCTACCTGCTTGTCGGTGCGACTGTCTTCGCCTCCTGCCATGACATCAACCATACTATTGTCTTCACCCTCTTGAAAAGGAGCGTCAATACTCACATGATGACTATCGGCCATTAAGCTCTGATCTATCTTTTCTTCTTCAATTTTGGTAGCACTTGACAACTCTGCCAATGAAGGCTTACGCTGGAACTCCTGCTCAAACTTGTTAATTTCACGATTAATCTTATTGAGTGAACCCACCTGATTAAGCGGAAGACGCACAATGCGGCTTTGTTCGGCAATGGCTTGAAGAATACTTTGACGTATCCACCATACTGCATAAGAAATGAATTTGAAGCCACGGGTCTCATCAAACTTCTCTGCAGCCTTCACAAGACCAATGTTTCCTTCATCAATAAGATCGGTCAAGGAGAGTCCCTGATGCTGATATTGCTTGGCAACAGATACCACAAAACGAAGATTGGCAGTGACTAATTTCTCCTTTGCACGCTCACCATCACGACCACCTTTCTTGATTTTCTGTGCTAATTCGATTTCTTCGTCAATGGAAATCAACGGAGCACGACCAATCTCTACAAGGTACTTGTCCAAGGCTTCGCTTGAACGGTTCGTAATACTCTTCTGAATTTTTAGTTGTCTCATCCTTTTTACCTAATTCTTTTCTAACTTCCTGATAATCAACTTCACACACTTTCGCCAACATACAAAAGGCCTGCAAAGGTACACATTATTATAATACAAAACAAGTTTTAATTCATAAAATTACAAATATTTACGTTATTCCAATATTAATTAACACGCAAGTTTCATCAATAAAACATCTTATTCGTGTCTTCAAAAGAAAGAGAATAAGCCTCAAAAGGTAACGAAAGACCTTAGAACTGGAAATAAATGAATGGCTGTATCGTTGAGCTTTTCACCTGAATAACGATATAGATAACGGCCGTTATCAGTAGCGCATAAACCACGACATTACAACGACGCAGACCGCCAATCATAGTTTCCTGCCAGCTATCAGGCAAGAAATGCGTGAGAAAACCAAAGGCCATGAAAGCCAACACATACTTATATCCGCTCACAATCTGCATCCAAAGTTCAGCATGGAAGTTTGTGAATATCCGGGAAATCATTGCCCAACCCGCCTCAAATGAACTGTGACGGAAGAATATCCAGGTAAAACACACGAAATGAAACGTCAGCACAACGGCTACAAACTTCCTTAATCCATGCGACTGATAACCGCGTTCATGGTGCAGAATATCCTGACTGAAGAACTTATGAGCCGCTAAAGCTAAGCCATGCATACCGCCCCAAGCGATGAAATTAAGACTGGCACCATGCCAAAGTCCACCCAACAGCATCGTCACAATGAGATTGACATATTGCCTAAACTTACCCTTTCGGTTGCCACCCAAGGAAATATAGATGTAATCGCGTATCCAACTCGACAGTGAGATGTGCCAACGCCGCCAGAAATCCGTGATACTTGTTGCCCGATAAGGAGCGTTGAAGTTGAGTGGGAAATGAAAACCCAGCAGCAAAGCAATGCCGATAGCCATGTCACTGTAACCGCTGAAATCACAGTATATCTGCATAGCGTAGCCATAAACTCCAAGCAAATTCTCCAAGCCACTATAGAGCATAGCATTGTCAAAAATGCGATCAACGAAGTTAAGACTGATATAATCGCTGATCACTGCTTTCTTGAACAGACCTATAATGATGAAATATACACCCCGTGCAAACATATCTTTCGTGATAATGACAGGCTTGCTGATCTGTGGGGCAAAGTCAGAAGCACGCACGATAGGGCCTGCCACCAACTGAGGAAAGAATGAAACATAGAATGCATAATCAAGAAGATGGGGCAAAGGTTTCAGCTTTCTGCGATAGACATCAATGGTGTAACTCATGCTCTGGAAAGTAAAGAAACTGATTCCCACAGGTAGAAAGATGTCCCAAGGCTGGAAGTTGTGCCCTATCATCTGACTAATCATACCGGCAAAGAAGTTGGTATATTTGAAATAACCCAACAAACCCAAGTCTATCAACAGGCTCAAAGCCACTAACCACTTGCGCTGTCGGTCAATACCTTTCCTCATTTCGGCAGTCGACACCTGTTCATCAAGCCTATGAATACGGCGAGCAATGAAGAAATCACTCACCGTTACAACTGCCAACAAGAAGAAATACAGCCCGCTGCTCTTGTAATAAAAGTAATAAGAAAAAAGCGTCACAAAGAGCAGCCGAGGCCGCAATTGATGACGAAGCAGCATATATACAAATGAAAATCCCAAAAAGAGAATAAGGAACAACCCACTCGAAAAGATGAGAGGTTCCTTGGGATTATAGGTCAGAAGACTGATGAGTCGCTGTATCATTGTTGTTCCAAAGCCTTACGGCGCTTATAATTTTCAAATCCTGCAATAAAAGAGGGGAACACTTTTCGGGCTATCTGTCTGCCACCTCCAAAGCTCAAATGTGTGTAATCCTTATTAGCGAGATTACGATCTACAAGCTTTTTCATGCTGCTTTCACCGCCCATGGCCTGATACAAATTGTAGAAAGCCACATGACTGTCGGCAGCCAATTGCGCCTGCAGACCTACAAGGTCTTTCACCTCCTTAAGTGTCGTGATGCCATCTGCCGAACGTTGGTCACGATCGGGCACGCTCACAACCAACAAACTCGCCTCCGGATTGGCCGCACGGATATTTTCAATCGCCTTTTTCATACGCTTTATATACATCTTCAACAATGGAACCGTATTGCCCTTAATAGCTTCATTGAGTCCGAAATGCACGATGATGAGGTCGTAGGGGCGCAAATGTGCAAAGTCAGACAATGTTTTCTGGGGGATACTTCCCAACTGAACACCCGACGAACCACGCATAGACAAGTTGTCAAGAATAACTCCTTTTCCTGATTCCAAAGCTATTCCAAAGAGCGTTGTTTGGGGAGACACCTGTGTGAAACGATAGCTCACAGCGCCCATTTCGCCCTTTGTAGTCAACATCTGCACGCCATCAGATGCACGAGTCTGGTATCTATAAGCGGGCATATTGCCTGCCTCGACATTGATTTCTATAGCTTGTGGTGTACGGAAAAACAGATTAGCATGCTGCCAACTGCCCACATGAGGCTGAGATTTTGAACCACGAGCCGTGACCGATGCACCTTCTGAAGGCACAAAATAGCGTTGCGAAAAGCCTTGCCGACCTTTATCAAATGGCTTCTTCACTATGGCAAATCCTGCAATTCCATTAGATTTCAGATTGACAGTACGACGGACAACCGCCACAGGCATACTGCAATCAACCCATCCCACGCCTGAACCGCCAAAGCGATCTTGAAAGAGTGCACGCAAATCACCTGTCAGGATGTCACCCTCAATGAACGAATCTCCGAAATAAGCAATACGCACCGGTCGGTCAAGTTGCTTCAAACGGGCTAACTGAGCATAGAAGAAATCCATACCACCTACCTTTCCTTCCGAAAAATCGGATATCGGTTCAACACCTTTGGGCCATTTTTCCTTGAACTCAACAACCCTTCCTTTCGCTGCAACGGCAATGGTTGGCTTCGGCGCTTTGGGCACAGGTATAACATCAACCACGCTCTCATGAACGTCAGGCTGTATCTGGCTAAGCAGGTTTACATGCCGAAGTTCCGTTCCACCGATGCTGACAGTGGGCAACTGATGCATGAGCAGAAGGAAAAAGACCACCAATCCTACCAAAGTAAAAGTCCTTACCGGCTGATCCATTACTATTTTTCTTTACCTTAAATAATCAGACTTATCATTTACAGATGAATACAATCCTTTGGCAATCCTGCCTCACAGGGCAAGCTGCATGCGTAAGATTACTTATCTTAGTGCTGCAAAAGACATGAAATAAGCTTTTCTGACGGCCGACAAAGGTAATCATAAAATCTGATAAAAGCATTCACTTTCTGAAGTTTTTTACAAGATGTCTGTTGGAAATCTGCCTTATATTTCAGGAAATCCGTCAATTAACAAGCCCACCACTATACAGGAAAACAAATAACATTCAACACAGAATGTTCTATGATTTCTGTAAACAAAAAAGGCATTTTTTAACATTTCAGAGCATCACCAAATAGAAATGAAAAACCGTTTTTAGTGCAAATGCAAAGCCATTTTATGGCCTTGACGTCCCTGTTTCTATCCCCTTGGCATGTAGTTCCGTTCATCTGATACCTCACTTCTGGATAATATAAGATAAGGTCCCATTTACATGGCGTTGCAATTTGTATTGAATAACCTCACAACTAAAGTCATTTTACGATATAAAGTGACTCAAGTTACAGTGTAATTAGCGTCAAGTTACCGTGTAATTTGAGTCAAGTTGCCACACGATTTAATAGAGATTGTCACATGATTGGGTATATATTGTTCTATAAACTACCTGTTATTATATGATGACAATGGATATTGTGTCGTGCGATGAGTGCCATGCTGGGCCATCCCGACTTTCGTTCCTATGAGTGACAACGGATATTGTGTTATGCGATGAGACATTTCTCATGTAGTAACTGCGTAGCAGTTATGCTTTTGAAAGCCCGTGGTTGGCGAGGAACGAGCCTACCTCGGGGGAGTGATAACGCGTGGTTTTCAAACCCGGTACGGGTTTTGCTTCTTCCAATTACGTGGCGGATATGAAAAAGCTGAACCCGTTCCAGGTTCACTTCATGCATCTATTCAATCCCCACGTTGGCTCACTTCGCTCGCCGACGTGGGGCTTTCAAAAGCACAACTCGTACCGAGTTGCCCTCCCACCTCTCGCCTGTTATCTTGCCACATGGTCATTACGATGAAACAATAGGGTGGAGATTACTACACGACAGGGTATAGAACGTATGCTTATTTGCGTCATTTTACGGCGTAAAGTGGCGCAAGTTGCATGGTGATTTGAGTCAAAAAGCAGAGTAATCTATGTCAAATGATTATGCAAACAAATATGGATTACACGAATTGGGGATAAATCTTTGCTTTTGAATAGTTTCAATTTCTTATCCCGAACTAAGGTGTTTGATGTTGCTATTTGCCTCAAAAAGTGCTGTGATTTAAGTCTGATGGTGAGATGATTTGACGTAGATTGCATGGAATTTCAATGTTATTTTAGTCTTTATTTTGTGTTGATTTTTGCAATATTCTGATAGCCAATGCGTTATAAACTGCCAAAATACAGCCCGTATTTAGAGCGGGATAGTCTTTCATTTCAAATACGCGAGCTATGTAAAGACCGTTGTAAACATTGCTGACAAATATTAACACATTATTCGTTTATAGGGATTTCAACTTATCACATGCAATATAAGCTACGCTGACAATATTCAAAATCGCCCCTTTTAATGATTATTATACACATTATGAGCAAGCTAAAAACATTTTTTCCTACCTTTGCAACATTGAATGTTCGGCTGTTTCCATAGAGAAACCCATGGGATAACGAGAGACGCCTCTCATCAAAACGTTTTGCTTATGAATTTCAGACGTGTAGTTTTATTCATCATCATATTATTGCAAATCACCTTTCTCACAGAGGGATATGGCATTTTAGGCCCGGTCGACACGACCGAATTCAACGACTCTCTGCATGCGACACTGCTTCCGCAGCATGCAATAAAGACCATTCCTCCCGGCAACTACAGTGGCATTACCTATTTGGGAAATGATGATTATGCCGTTGTAACCGACAAAGGTCAGCATGCAGGCTTCTATACTTTTCATATCACTTTGACAGCGAATGGCGACATCCAACAAGTAAAAAACAAGGGGTTCACAATGCTTGCAGGTGCAAACAACGACGAGGAAGCCATTGCCTATAATCCTCTGACGAAGCATCTCTACATCGGCAATGAGGCTTCTTCAGAGATTATCGACTATGACATGAAAAGCCAAAAGACTGTCAACAGGGCGGTTATCAGCGACTATCAGCGACGATGTCACGTGAACCGCAGTATAGAAAGCCTCACTTTCGACCGCCGTCGCAATCGACTTTTCACGATGAATGAGTCACCACTCATCGGAGATAATGGCTTGTTAGTACGCTTAAAACAGCTGACAACCGACTTGAAAGAAGAAAAAGAGTATTCTTATCTTATTGATGAACCGCTCGAATCGCCCAACAAAGCTGACAACCGACATGCTTATGGCGTAGCTGACTTGCTGGCTTTAGACGATGGAACCATACTCGTGCTCGAACGAGAGCTATACATCAGGGCGCTGAAACTCAACAGTTGGGTGATGAATAAGATGTTTCGCATTAAGCCTGGTAACCCTCGTAAGCAGTTTGTTGCAGGCTGGCGAACATGGCTTCGCCTTGTAGACAGCGACTTTGCCAACTATGAAGGCATGTGCGAAGGCCCTCGGTTGAGCGACGGACGGCATGTAATCGTATTCTGTGCTGACAGTCAAGATCGTTACAAAGGCGTCTTGAAAGACTATTTCCGCACGATTGTCTTTTGACAAAGGGGCTGAAACAATCTTTCGTTTTCATCTTTTCTGCTTGAAAAACTCCTGCATCAGCTGGCGGCATTCGGCTTCAAGCACACCACGAGTCACCGTGGCTTTAGGATGAAAAGCGCGTGGTGCATAAAGCTGATAGCCCCGCTTCTCATCGCTTGCTCCATAGACAATGCGACCAATCTGTGCCCAGCCTATGGCTCCGGCACACATCACACAAGGTTCCACGGTCACATAGAGTGTGCAATCAGAGAGATACTTCCCACCTAACAAATCGGCTGCCGACGTGATGGCTTGCATCTCGGCATGCGCCGTGACATCATGCAGTTTTTCGGTCAGATTGTGTGCCCTGCTGATGATTCTATCCTTGCAGACGATGACAGCTCCAATGGGTATTTCTCCCTCTTCGGCTGCTCTTTCAGCCTCATAGAGGGCTTTCCGCATGTATTGTTCGTTCTTGTTGTCAGTTTCTTTCATGTTTATTTCAGTGAACATTTCCTCGATACATTGTTAAAATTGATGCTAACCATGGTCTGTCCATACTGCTCTACATTGATATGCTTATAGCAGGAATAGTCGAGGTTCATATCCGTGTTGGTTCTCAACAACAGATTTTCAATCGCAGTTCCTTCGCCTTCACTGATTGTTGTCGACCTACTGTTGATGGTATCTTCGGTTGCAAAGAATGTAAATTGACCGATATGCGTATCTGTTAAGCCCAATCCATGCGTCCCGATATCAATGGTTGCTCGTTGAAAATCGCAGCCGTCTAACAACAATTCAACCTTTCTACGGAAATCAAAGGTGTCAGCTTTGAGATTTGCTATATTCAGGGAGCCACCTTTCAAGTTAAGACTCTTAGGGTTGGCAAGCAGCTGAAGCAACGTAGTCTTAGGCATATTGACAATGATGACCGCAGTTCTTGAGCTGTAATCAGTGTCGTAACCTTCTTCAGAGGTTTGCTCTTCCTCTTTCTTTTCCACAATTTCAAACGTCCTTCCTTCAGCCTTTGTTTTTCCCACTTCGCTACTGGTAATAATATCAAGCATCGTGCCTTTCATCTTCACTTCTACGAGTTCAGAAGGATAATCGACCGTGATTTCACGGGCATTATCGTCAGAAACCAACTCTATAATGTAGTTCTGACTCTCTTCATCATATGGATCTAAGGCCACAAAAGCTTGAATGGCCGTGAGCTTCTGTGTCTTTAACGTTCCTCTTATGCAGGTTTGGAATATTCTGGCCGGCTGCTCCAACGACATGGTTGAAGTCATCACAAGCATCAGGTAGCTTGCAGCAATGAGTCCAAGGATTATCTTTGTTGTTGTTTTCATTATTGCTCCTCCTCCTTTTACATACGGTCAATCACTTCCAATTCACACAATCGGCGATAGGAAAGCCACAGGTTTACAAGTCCGAGCAAGCCCACCCACGCAGTCAATATATAGAAAGAAGCGTTGTTGTCGGCATTGAAGAACAACAGAGTAAGGCCTCCGATGAGCAACAACACAAAGGCACTGATGGTGGTTGCTAACAGTGGTTTGCGCGGAAAAACAAAGCTGCCGAGCATAAAGAACGAAACAGCAAAGACATACCATGCCGTGGCATACAGGATATTCAGCAGACCATTACTGCCAAAACCCAACCACATGACAGGGTGAGCAATCCTGATATCTACATTTGGAAACGCCGAGGAAAGCAGGAGATAACGCATGATTTCGAGCGCATAGAATATCACATGGAACACCACAAAATAGCCCACGGCAAACAACAGCGTACGGGCGAGCCAGTTTTCAAACATGCTCACGGGCATGGTCAGCACATGAATGCGCCCTGCTTTCTGCTGTCCGTCGGTGAAAATCCGTGTAGCCGAGATGCAAGCTCCTGTATAAAGCAACAGTGTTCCCCATACAATGAGCGCTGTTTTCCCTGCATCATAAGCCTTTGTCCCGTCTTCAGGCTCATAGATAGAAGCATAGGAAATCAGGCAAGTCCACATCTCTATGATGAAAAGGATACCCAACAGAATGGCTGCCGAAAAGAGAATTGTGCGCCGCTGTTCGGTCCACAGCTTGCCTAAATAACACAAGAAACGCTTAAAATCAAAGAAATTATTAGTCATGGTGTACCTCCTTTCCGTGCATAGCTTCCTCAAAATAGGCTTCTAGATCAATGTTTGCCTGAAGCTCTTCGTTACGAATAACCTCACTTCTATCAATCAGCAACACATGATTAAGTACGCTTTCAATATCTTTCACCTGGTGTGTTGAAATCATAAATATACGGTCTGGGCCGATACCCTTCGTGATGAAAGTACGAAACTGGCGCTTCCCTGGAATATCGAGACCGTTGGTAGGCTCATCCATCAGCAGTATCTTCGTGTGTGTGGCCATGGCAAAACTCATGAAAATCTTCTTGCGCTGACCGAGTGAAAGATCGCCTAAATACACGTTGGCAGTCATTCCGAAGGTTTGCAGATAGAGGTTCATGTCGTCCTGAGAAAAGTGAGGATAGAATACGCTGTTTGTCTTGATATACTGCCGGAGCGTGACATTAGGCAGTTCAAACTCGTCAGGAACGAGGAAGATTTCACGCATCGTGACAGGCTTGCGCTTACGAACATCAACGCCACCAAGAGTCACGCTGCCCTTATCTGGAGTCAGCAAACCGGCCATCATATATAATAAGGTGGACTTTCCTGCACCATTCGGCCCCAAAAGTCCATAGATTCTGCCTGACTGTAGTTGCAGACTGAAGTTGCTGAACACAGGCGAATGATGCTTAGGATAACAGAAACTGAGATTGTTTATTTTCATAGATATCACTTGAAGTTTTATCGAAAAGTAAGAAACTGTCTGATAACTGCAAAGTTATAAAATTATCGGGGAAGCTACAATTTCTATTATATATTTTTTTCATTTGAATGCAATATGACAAGTGAATGTATTTCTTCGCATACGCATATCTTACAAGCTCTGAGCCAAACTGAATTTACACAACAAAAAAGCGAGCAGGAAACAAATTCCAACTCGCTTAACTATATGAAATATAACGCTGTTGGTTACTGCTTTGGAGCCTCTTCCTGAGCATCAAGACCAAGGGCTGCACGTGCGTTCTTATCTTCAGGATCAAGTTTAACAAGCTGCTCATAGTATGGTTTTGCAGCTTCAAGATCGTTCTTGGTAACCCAGTAATAGTAGCCAAGGTTAGCAAGAGCAGATTTCAAAGTAGAAGTTTCATCCTCCTGACGGTCAGCTTTATTGGCCAACAAATCAACTGCCTTTTGGAAGAATTCCGCACCTTTCTCGTCCTGACCTGCCTTAGATGCCTGCATACCGGCCATATTATTAACCCACGCTGCAATAGTAGGCCACTTCTCTGCCATCTGATTATAGATACCATAAGCCTTATCGAGGTTAGCTTGCTTGGTAGGTCCTGCCTTCTCTGCCTTTTGAACATAGATGTTAGCTAACTTTGCATAATCAGACGGAGTAGCATTCTGGTTGTGTGCCATATAAATCTCATTGCACTCCAAAGCCTTGTCTTCCTGCCCCATCTCTGCATAGGTATCGGCCATATACTGATATGGTTTGTAATCGTCCTTCGTCAGATCAAAGGCTTTCTGATACTGGGCAATTGCTTCATCATACTGCTTATTACCCTTAAGGGCAAGACCATAATAAATATAGTCGCGGGCACTCTTTTCAACAGAATCGGTATTGATGATAACCTTTGCAAAATTAATTGCCTCGTCATTCTTCTGCAAATCTACAGCACTCCAAAGAGCTACACGATCAAAAGTAATGTCCTTGGCGAACTTCTGAATACCAAATTTTGAGATATCAAGACTTTCGTCTTTCTTGTTGGCCATGTAAGCAGAAACGGCATAACCTACAAGGTAATACTCTTCGAGCTTATCCTTATTGGTCTTAGAAAAGTATTCATAAGCCTTAGCATAGTTTCCGGCAAGGTAGAAGTTATTACCTGCTTCAGCCTCAATAGGGAAATCCGGGCAGTTCTGTTTCAACAGATTAAGTGCTCGCTCACTCTCTTCCGGACTACGTTTTCTATAGACATTCGAATAGCGCATATAGCCCTGAGGGTTCTTTGGATCCATAGACATACTCTGCTCATACCACATAGCGGCATTACCACCATCATCTTTCATGGCAGCAATATCACCTAAAAGGATATAAGCATCACCACAATCCTTATACTTTGCAACTACGGCATTAGCAATATTGGTTGCTTCATCATACTGCTTGTTCATCAATAAAGCCTCACCCAATGCCACAAGTGCCTTAGGTTCTTTCTTGAATTCCTTCTGATAGTCCTTAATGAGATTCTTTAAAGTCTTGGCATCCATATTAGGAGTAGCCTTAAGAGACTGCTCAATAGGCTTTAACATCGCATTATAGTTGGCATTCTGTGCCATGGCTGGAACTGACAATCCCATCATCAGTAATCCTGCTACTACATATTTAATCTTTTTCATACTCTTCCTTTTTTTAATTAAAACCTAACTGTGTCTTATGACGAACAACAGAGAGGAAAGTTTAACTCTCTAATTGACTATCTCTTAATATTAACAGTTTTTATGGTGATGTCACCCCTATAAGGTAGCAAGCCCGTCTTAAATAGTATCAACTGGCCTTTGGGACCCGTAATATAGTTGGCAAAACTCCAAGGCAGAGCCTGATAAGGATCAACTACAATGGCATATAAAGTACGGGCAAACGGATAACGACCATCAAGCAAATAAGCCTGATAGGGTTTCCAACTATTCATAGGGGTCGCCTTATCCTTTACGGATACAGACATGACATGAACATTCTTCTTGAAAGTGGTATTGGTTGAATCGCGCTTATCATTAAGCCAATTCGAGCCGATGATACCAATTGCATTTTCATTGTTGTTGACATAATCAATGACAGCCTTACTGTTCTTGGCAGCAACAATGTTTCCGGCAGTAAGGTTCTTACCGCCCATGATAGAGTCAATCACATAATGCAATGTTGCAGAAGCAGGATTATCAAAAACCACTTCAATGCTTCCACGCTTTGATCCTGGATAGATTTCACTCCAGTATTTTACCTTACCTCCCAACACTTTCTTGATGTCATTAACTGTAATGCAAGTATCATTATTGTTTTTATTAACAATGAAAGCTAAGCCATCATAGCCAATGGGGAAAGTCTTTGGAATAAGATTTTTGGATTTGAAATAAGCAACTTCGCTTGGTTTCAATTCACGAGATGTAAAGAAAAGACACGTCTTCAAATCCTGAAGCCTTTTGAACCCCGTAATATCATCAGCATAAAGTGCTTTCAGATGTGCCTTGGGATATTCAAATTCAAACTGCTGTCTTTCCTCTTCTATAAAGGGACTGAAACTCTCGTCAGAGACGAACTCAATCGTCCCTGACGTAGGAGTATCGGTTCTACTGCCTTTGGTTTTCTTCCCACAAGATGAGAAGCCAACCAAAGTCAGGAATAATCCAATAAATATATAAGATAAATTCTTATTCATTTATTTCAATTACTGTAACTTAAATTGCACAGGGACATTGAACTTCACACGTACGGCAGAACCATTCTGCTTACCTGGATTCCAACGTGGCATGCTACTTACGACACGAGCAGCCTCGCGATCAAGCGAAGGATCGACAGACTTTGCAACGCGTACATCAGTGATAGAACCATCACGCTCAACAACGAACGAAATCGTTACACGGCCCTGGATACCATTTTCCTGAGCAACAACCGGATATTTCACATGTGAGCTAAGATACTGCAACAATGCACTTGGACCACCTGGAAATGACGGCATCACCTCAACGACATCAAAAACCTTCTGTGTAACTTCTTCCTTTGGAGCTGGTGGAGGAGTCGCCACTGCAATATCATTACGCACAGCCTCAACAGTACGATCCTTCGTACCTTCATGAGTTTCTGTACCGACAGCGACTTTATCATCCAACTGATCCATCTGCTTCAGCGTATTAGACTCTTTTACAAGTTCATCTTTCTTGATGACAGGAGCAACGAACCTCTGGGTCTCACGCGCTACAGGAATCTCCTTCTTAGGCTGAACCTTTGGCTGAACAACTTCCTTCTTCTCGTTTTTCTTAGCCTCTTGCTGGAGTTTTGCAAGTTGCATAGCTTCCATATAAGCCTGCTGCGCTTCAGCATTCCTCTGTGAAATGACCTTCCATGCGAGGAAACCACCAACGAGTGCAGCAGCAATGATCAAGATAAGGAGTGCCTTGATGTTACGTCCGGAAGTTCCCTTACGAAGTCTATAGGCTCCATAAGCTTGGTTCTTGTCGGCGAACACCATATCGACCCATTTAGGATCGTACAAATCTATTTTTGCCATTTGTTTCTATTTTTTAATTGTTTCGTTACTTCATCAATTAGAGTTTCACTCCTCTGAGCTTCAACAAATGAAGATCATCAGGATTAAGCTTATCGATGACGTAAGTACCAATACTTAGAATCTGCATTTCGTCGAGTGCATCGACCATATTCTTATAAGAGGCATTATCTGAAGGCTTGATGATAACGGTCAAGGTAGGAATTTTCCCATCCTTGAGTTCACCAGCCTTGAGCTTACTAAGTTTCTTTTGATATATGCTATCTGGATACATCTTAGGATCCTTAGCCTTCTCAGCATTCAACTCCTTCACTGCAAGTTCTATACGGGTTACAGGTTTGGTACCATTTGCAGTAGCATGATTTCTCAATGCTTTGCGAATTCCATCATTACCCCATGTTGTTTCTTTAATCCATGTAGGATTATTATATTGGGGCTCACCTTCACCATAATAGATCTTATTATCGGCAGTCACATAAATTGTAATTGCTTCAGAAGCTTTGGCTTCACTCTTCTGATCGTTTGTAACGTTGTCATTACTTGGCATCGTCAACTCCATAGTCTGCGGCTTACTAAGTGATGTACACAACATGAAGAACGTGATCAGCAACATGAGCATGTCCACCATAGGCGTAAAGTCTACGCGAACCGTCATCTTCTTTTGTTTGCTTTCTTTCTTTGCCATTGATTAGTCCCCCTGTTTTTTAAGCTGTGTAATCATATAGTAATGGCTCTCATCCATATCCTGGAGTTCACTCATTACCTTTTTGACAGTCTTATAAGGTGTCGAAGCATCAGCCTTGAGTGCAATCTTGATATTGTCATTGACAGTACGTGCTGCATCAACCCACTGCTGAAACTCGCTCATACCACCCTTAATGCTATCCATAGGAATACCCTTCGTAGGAAGAGTTTTATGACGCATTACCGTAGAAGAAGCCAGATAACCGCTAAGTTCATTCATTGGAACACCGAATGTAGACTCTGTCTTGAAAACCTTGCTCTGTGCAGCACTCAATTTTACGCCAAACTTATTGGCCATATTATCAAGAACCTGCCCCAGCTGATCTGTATTATCCAAACTCAAAAACACCTGACCTTCGCCTGTTGGCCTACCGGCTGCATCCTTTTCAGGATTGACCAGAATAGTCAGGACGCCGTTCTCAGGCACCTTTATTTCAGACACTGAACCTGGAGTGTTCACCTTTACCGGCTCATTCTTGACGAATGTTGACGTCAGCATAAAGAAGGTGAGCAACAAGGTCATAACGTCTGACATAGGCGTCATATCGATCCAAACGTCACTTTTCTTAATTTTTACTTTACCCATAGCGATAAATTTTTAAAGGGTTAGCAAAAATTAAGCTTCTTCTGTGTGGTTAGCTTCGTATGTCTGAGCAATTGAGTAACCTACCTCGTCGAGTGCGTATGTCAGCTTGTCAACCTTATTGGTAAAGTAGTTGTAAGATACAACAGCACACCATGATGTCAAAATACCGAATGCAGTATTGATCAAAGCCTCAGAAATACCAGCTGAAAGTGCAGCAGAGTCAGCACCACCACCAGCAGACAGAGCAGAGAATGACTTAATCATACCAGTTACAGTACCAAGAAGACCGGTCAAAGTACCCAATGTTACGATGGTCGCAATGATAGGAAGGTTCATTGTCAATGTAGGCATTTCAAGCTGTGTAGCCTCTTCATGAGCCTGCTGAATCTTAGCAATTTTCTGTGCCTTCTTCAATGAAGCATTAGCACCAGTCTCCATATCTTTGTAAGCATTCAATGATGCATAAACAACATTAGCAACAGAACCTCTCTGCTTATCGCAAAGCTGCTGAGCCTGTGCAAAGTCGTTTGCATTCAACGCAGCCTTAATGTTTACAACAAACTTAGGCAGTGAGCCTTTACCAAAAGCTGTCTTCATAGCGAGAACACGCTCGATAGACATTGCCAATACTGTAAGCAACAATGTGTGGATAACAGGCACAATCATACCACCCTTAAAGATAGTTCCCCATACATCTGCAGGTGCACCATTAGAATCACCACCTTGGAAGTGACTTGCATCACCAAACCATGTGTAGAACAAAATGAAAGCGATTGCAGCGCAAACGACGATAATCCAGAATGCACCTCTTACTCCCTGAAAGCCCTGAGATTTCTTAGGGCTGGCTGTTTTTTGTGTAGTTGCCATAATTTAAACTTTTATTTTTTTAGTTATTATAAATTGATATATTATCTGATATAAATGTTATTTGCAAAAGGTTCGCACATAAATTGCTTTCTTTTTGTTTGGCAAAGATAGCAATTTATGAATAACTAAGCATCGAATTAAGAAGTTTTAACGATAGATTCTCATTAAAAGAGCAACATCACTTCACGTAACTTCCCTTATCAACGCATTGTTATTTCAATTTTGTTAAAACCTCCTTTATTCTATTCATTGCTTCCTTAATATTGTCATCACTGGTTGCATAGCTCATTCTAAAACATTCGGGATCACCAAAAGCATCCCCACCAACGGTTGCAACATGTGCTTTTTCCAACAAGTAGAGTGCAAAATCTGTCGCATTATTAATAGTTATCTGACCATCGGTCTTTCCAAAGAAACTGCTACATTTCGGGAAAAGATAAAAAGCACCTTCGGGAGTATTAACCTCCAACCCAGGAATATCCTTTGCCAGTTTAACTATTAAATTACGACGACGTTCAAAAGCCAAGCGCATCTGTTCAACACAACCTTGATCCAAAGTATAGGCTGCCTCCGCAGCTTTCTGGCTGACAGAACAAGGGCCACTCGTATATTGTCCTTGCAGTTTATTACAACCTTTGACTATCCATTCCGGCGCAGCAATATAGCCGATACGCCATCCCGTCATGGCATACGCTTTGGAAACACCATTCACTATAATAGAGCGCTCTTTCATTCCTGCCACCTTAGCAATACTTGCATGCTTACCCACATAGTTAATATGCTCATAAATCTCATCAGCTAAGACATAGAGTTCTTCATGTTTCTTGATGACAGCAGCTAACGCATCAAGTTCCTCCTGGGTATAAACGCTACCTGTAGGGTTACTTGGTGAGCAAAGAATTAGAAGCTTTGTTTTTGGTGTAATGGCAGCTTCAAGCTGCTGAGGTGTCATTTTGAAATTCTGATCAAACCCTGCATTGACAATTACAGGATTACCACCTGCCAGCTTTACCATCTGCGGATAGCTCACCCAATAAGGAGCAGGAATAATTACCTCATCGCCATCATTAATCAAAGCCATCACAGTATTGCAGACGCTTTGCTTTGCACCATTACTGACGAGCACCTCACTCACCGAATAGTCCAAACCATTCTCACGCTTCAGTTTTGCAACAATGGCTTTCCGTAAATCAGCATAGCCCGGGACAGGAGAATACTTGGAATAGTTTTCATCAATCGCTTTCTTGGCTGCCTCCTTGATATTCTCCGGCGTATTAAAGTCTGGTTCACCAACACTCATATTGATTACATCAATACCTTGTGCCTTCATTTCACTACTCTTTTGCGACATAGCAAGTGTTGCTGATGGTGCAAGTCGAATTAAACGATTTGACAATTGTCCCATAACGCTAAACTTTTGGTTAATAAATCTACTACAAATATAAACAATTTATCCGTTACAGTGAATATAATTCAATGTTTTTTTGTTAAATCTTCTCCAATCATATGAGTCATAACCTACAAACAAACCACATTCTATTTCAAATGTAGTGTATGTCCCATGCGGTCACGCTTTGTTTCAAGATATTTCTTGTCGTATTCGTTTGGTTTGATTTCTATCGGAACATTCTCCACAATCTCCAGACCATAAGCCTCTAAACCAACACGCTTGGTTGGATTATTTGTCATGAGTCTCATCTTATGAATACCGAGATGACGCAACATCTGCGCCCCGCATCCGTAGTCACGCTCATCTGGTTTGAAACCCAAATGTACATTGGCATCGACCGTGTCATAGCCCTGCTCCTGCAACTTATATGCGACCATCTTGTTCATCAAGCCAATACCACGCCCCTCTTGCTGCATATAGATGACGGCTCCTTTGCCTTCCTTCTCTATCATTTCCATTGATCGGTGCAACTGTTCCCCACAATCACAACGGAGACTTCCGAGAATATCTCCCGTAGCACATGATGAATGAACACGCACTAAAACAGACTCACCTTCATCCCAATTCCCTTTGATTATTGCCATGTGTTCCTGTCCATTACTCGTCTGACGGAATGGAATCAGCCTAAAATGTCCGTAGATTGTGGGCAAATCTACCTCAACTCCGACCTCTATCGTCGTCTCCTTCTTCAAACGATAAGCTATCAAGTCCTTGATAGTAATTATCTTCATCCCCCACTCCTGCGCACGTTCCATCAGCTGAGGCATACGAGCCATCGTACCATCTTCATTCATGATTTCCATTAATGCACCGACAGGATAGAGCCCCGAAAGCTTACAAAGATCAACTGCAGCCTCGGTATGTCCACTTCTACGGAGCACGCCGTTGTCTTGAGCATACAAAGGATTGATATGTCCCGGACGGCCAAAAGTCTGTGGAACCGACTTTGGATCAGCCAAAGCCTTAATGGTTTCTGCACGATCATGAGCCGATACTCCTGTCGTACAACCATCGAGTTTGTCAACTGTTATCGTGAAAGGCGTGCCAAGCATAGATGTATTATCAGCCACTTGGTGTGGCAAATCCAATTCTTTTGCACGCGACAATGTAATCGGAGCACACAGCACACCGCGGGCATGCTTGAGCATGAAGTTCACAGCTTCAGCAGTAATTTTCTCTGCTGCAATAATCAAATCGCCTTCATTTTCACGGTCCTCATCGTCCACAACGATAACAAACTTTCCCTCCTTAAAATCCTTGAGGGCGTCTTCAATACTACTTAATCTGAATTCTCCCATATGTTTTCTTATTCTGATTTCTGGTTTTTCTACTTTTATAGTTACTATATATAATAAGGTGACAAAGGCATATTACTTCATCTCTACCCTTTCTATTCTGTTGATAATATTGCAGTTCGTCTGCCGGACTATTTTCAAATCGCGCAGCAGACGCATGCGGAAACGCCACATCCTACAATAGAAGAATATTCCTAACGGTACGATAACCGCTGAAAGAATATTGAGCCATTTTCGTTCAAAGGGGCGTGTATGAGCTTTCACTGAAAGCACAGGATACTTGTTCAGCTCGTTTAATATATAGGCATCACGCGTATTCGAAAGGTCAGCTATAATCAACTCCAACTCATCATTGATGCGTTCTATCTCATGGTCAGCCCGATATTTGAAGAACACCTTTATCGGATTAGGCATCTGTTTCAAATTATGCAGTGCTGAATAGTCCACGATATCCTTGTTGATAACACCCAACTTAGCCGCATCATCCACGTACTTCGGTTCATCAATAATGACCTCCTTACCGAAAATATGGCGTTTAATCCTCAGCCCTAACACCCTGCGCAACATCTCACGATACAGATCTATGTTGAACACAGCAGAGTCGTTAGAAGCCTTATACGTAACGAATATAGCCAAAGGTGTCAATATGGCCGGCGCAAGTCCTTTGCCAAACCACACTGTCCAAATACCACTTCGCGACATTCGATAACCTGAATTATCAAGAATATAATAGACGATAAAGACCAACACTGATATGATGACAGGTATTCCCAAGCCTCCTTTTCGGATAATAGCGCCCAAAGGTGCACCGATAAAGAAGAAAATCAAGCACGAAAGAGCTACCGTAAACTTGCTGATAGCCTCAATCTCATGCTGACGAATAATGCGGTCGCCGTCACTGGTAAACAAGCTTTTGAAATCCAAATCGCTGACAGCATTCTGCACTTTGCTCATTGCTTCGCTGACCACCTGCTGCTTCTGCTGCATGGACAATCGCTTGAAGACCGTGTCGATATTTATCCGTTGTCCGGCCTTTACTGCCAAGAGAGAGTCTCTTCGATTGATATGAGGCATATAATAGAGCCCTTGTCTAACATCTTCATAATAGCGCCTACCCACACTGTCATAACTCACCGTCAGCGAATCCATATCCCTGTATATCTGCGCAAGACTCTTGCCACGTGCATTGTTCGATAACGCTGAAGCATCGGTCATATTGAAGTCACCATTGAAATCAAGCACAATACGCTTCGACGTGAACGTTTCCCGTCTATAAGGAATAGCTGCACTGTTACCGAAAGCATCGGTCTGCATATTCTCAAACCATTCCCCGCTCCACAGACTCAATACCAAATGCTTCTTCTCTGCCGTTGACTGCAGCATGCCGGAGTCTGCAAGTATGATGGCCTGATCCTCATAACTGCCCGTCATTCTGTAAATCATGATGCCATAAAGTTTACCCGTTTTGAGATCCTTATGCTGCACATACAGGTTGCTATTGGGTATACCATCATAGAAGATGCCCTCTGGTATCTCTAACTCCGGACTCTTCTGTTTCATCGACATCAGCAATTGAGCAATCTTGTTATTGGCTTCCGGCCCGATATTATTCTGAAAAACAAACGACACTCCACTGACAAACAACGTAATGACTATCAAAGAGCGAAAGGCCTGCATCAATGAAATTCCAGCCGCCTTGATAGCCGTAAGCTCGCTGCTTTCACCTAAGTTACCGAACGCAATCAGTGAAGAAAGCAATATGGCAAGCGGCAAAGCCTGGGGCACAAGCATCAATCCCATGTACCAAAAGAACTTTGCCATAATCTCCATTGAGAGTCCTTTGCCTATCAAGTCATCAATATATCGCCACAGGAATTGCATCATCAGCACAAACTGGCAGATGAAGAATGTACCCACGAAGAGCATGCCAAACTGTTTAGCAATGAATATATCTAATTTCTTGATCCTTATCATTTGATATCTTTTCATGCGTTTTCATACACACAATATATCTTTGCAAAAGTAGCATAAAATTATCAGATTACCTTTCTTTTTTTTATTTTTTATCAACTTTCAGCCTTATAAGGGCGCATTCACACCTACCCCGACAATTCACCAAGCAGACGGCTTCATATTGTCACTCTCCTAAAGAGAACACATTCTTCATATCCTATTCCGGCGCAACCTCACTGCTCACATTACAATTTATACGGCATTTTTTACCCGAAAATTTTGCAGTTTAAAAACTTTATACTACCTTTGCACCCGCATTCAACAAACAAAATGAATGTGATGGCGGGATAGCTCAGCTGGTTAGAGCGTCGGATTCATAATCCGGAGGTCGTGGGTTCGGGTCCCACCCCCGCTACAATTTCCACTCTGCAAACCATGGATTTGCAGAGTTTTTCATTTTCATAGGGAGCTGATAAGAAGCAAAAAGCAAATGAAAAACACGGTGCTTAGTTCCACATATCAAAGATTAATAAATTCTTTACATTTCCTTTCATGAGATTTGCTGAGTTTTCTAAAAAGCATAGATTGGGGTGAAAACACGCATTTTTGAAACCTTTTATAAAATACTTATAATCAACTCATTATACAAAAGGATTGATTTCAGAAACTTTTTATACATGGAAATGCGATGCCATTTGCGTCATTTTAGCAGCTTATTCAAGTTGTTTTACGCGTCAATCTGATGCAAGTAGCAAAGCTTTATGACGCAAATCACAATGCAACAAGCTGCTCATCAGCACATCTAAAGCATAAAAGCGACTCACAAAACCATAAAACAAGGCTTCTTTTCTCCTATTTGGTGATGAAGAAAGAGGCGTATTTTATGCGAAGTTTCCTTACATTACAGATTCTAAACACATAGAAAACCGCATGCAGAAAACCTGCATACGGTGATATTGTTCTGCTTCAAATGCCAACCAAATGCCTACTGCAAGGGAACAACCTCAAGTTTTCGGGCATTTCCGGTGACAGGATCAAGCACGATTTTCGTAGTCATTTTCTTGCCGAAAAGCTCGCCACTGAGTGCTTCCGTATGGCCAAACTGCGCGGCATAGAGTTCATTCTTGGCGAAAAGTCGTGTGCCGTCAAACAGTGAAAGCCTTATCTTTCCAGGCAAATTCACATAGATTCCGCTCACATCCTTACTCTTCTTTCCCTCATCGGGCAGGCTCAATGTGGGCAGACTGTGCAGGTCTTCCACGCTGATATAGAACGGACGTCCGCCCAAATCATCGGCATCTACCAAGCCTAACTTCTTCGAAAAGCGAAACAACAGCTGGCGGTTCACCCCCTTTTCGGGTATGAAAGTCAAGACCGTCTCGGTCGTATCCTTCTCTGTCGTGCCGATAAACGTCTGCATCAAAGCACGCTCCTGCTTATCCAAATTGGCCATCATGATACGCAATTGCTCGCCATCTTTCGGCATATTATCAGCCTCGCCACGTGTCAACTGGTTACGGCTGTCGCGGATTTCATAGATTTCAGAAGCTATGAGTTCAGCCATTTTAGGTTTTGAACCGGCAGCAAGAATGTCGGCATTCATGTAATCGTGTGCATTGAGGGGGGCAGGTTTAGGAGCAGAGACAAAGGGCTGTGCCGGTTGGGGCTTGCTTCCTTCGGTGTTAACTGCAAGAAGAACGCCGTTATCATCACGGTTCAAGCTGATGATACTATGCTTTTTGTCTATCACAGCAACATGCCGTTGCGTTGTGTCGGGAACGCCCATGGTGGTCATCTGCATGTTAATGATGCGATAAGAGGTAGAGGGTTCAGTCTCCACATCGTGCATTTTCAGATATTTTCCACTGTAGATAGCAAGCTCACCCGGTTTATAAACCGTTTTCTCAACGAGTATATGGAACTGTACTACCGTTTTTGGCAGATAGTAAGTGCTGCCTTCTACGAGTTGCTGTGCATGTGCAACAAACATCATACTCCCCAGCAAAAGGGTTGCGATTTTCCTCATATTTCTGATTGTTTTTTATTCTTTGATACGCGCAAATGCCTTGGGAAGATATTCGATAAGGTCGCTGGCAATGAGACTCTCCTGCCCTAAATCACGGACTGCCAAGTCGCCTGCCAACCCATGGAGATACATACCGATGAGCGAAGCATCTTCCTGACTGTAGCCTTGTGCCAACAGTCCGGCAATAATTCCCGTCAGCACATCACCACTTCCCGCCGTAGCCATGCCTGCACTCCCCGTCGGATTGAAATACACTTTACCGTCAGGTGTGCACAAAGCTGAATAGTGACCTTTGAGCAATATATAGCCATGCAGCCCTTCTGCCAATGCAATTGCCTTTGACAAACGGTCGTAACAACCATTCGACATGGTGCCTTCAAGACGGTCGAACTCAGCCACATGAGGGGTCATGACAATGCCTTCGGGCAATTGTTGCATCCATGCGCGGTGCACACCCAATATGTTCAGCGCATCAGCATCAAGCACCATAGGGCATTGTGTGCGCCTAATCTGTGCAATCAATGCTATCGCAGAGGTTTCATTCTGCCCCAGACCAGGCCCCATGGCCACAGCTTCATAGTCCTCGGTATTCACTGGTTCCGAGAAAATTGTTTCTTCCTTGTCTATCTGCAACACTGCTTCGGGCACACTGGTTTGCAGGATATTGCAGTTGCGTTTAGGCGTATGAACGATGACTTTGCCCACTCCTGCACGCAGACAAGCTTTGGTTGCCAACACAGCAGCACCCGCCATGCCATATGAACCGGCTATCAGCAGTGCAGTTCCCATATTTCCTTTATGGGCAAAGGCATTGCGTTCGCGTAGCCTACTGCGTATATCGCTTTCTTCGAGAATGCTGTATGGTGTGTCTGTTGCAGCGATAAAATCGGGAGAAAGCCGTATGTCGAGCACACGAACTTCACCTAAATACTGCTGACAATCAGCCATCAACATACTCAATTTCAACTGTTGTATGGTCAAGGTGAGGTCGGCCCGCACGATATTCTGGCGGATATTGTAGGTATTATCCTCGGTCATAAGTCCCGAAGGCAGGTCTATACTGACCACTTTACATTTACATTGATTGATATATTTGACCAAAGAAGCGAACCCGCCCGCTATAGGTTTGTTGAGACCGCTACCGAAGAGGCCGTCAACAACCACTGTATCAGCATCCAAACGAGGCGGTTCAAAATCGACGATAACCTCATTAAAGGCCTTGATTCGCTTGCTGTCAAGCAGTCGCTGCTTGTTTTTTGCACAATCATCCGACAGATGATTGTGGATATTGAAAAGGAAAACGCTGACTACATAGCCTTCCTCGGCCAACAATCGAGCCACAGCCAGAGCATCACCTCCATTGTTTCCCGGGCCGGCGAAAACCACAAAAGGTGCTTCTTTGGGCCATCTCTGCATGATTGTAAGCGTAATAGCCTTGGCTGCACGCTCCATTAAATCAAGCGAAGTAATGGGTTCGTGCTCTACAGTGTACCTGTCAAGCTCATGAATTTGAGTGCTATTGAATATCTTCATGTATCTATGTATAGTGATGCAAAAATACAAAATTAATGCTAATCGGTAGAGGATGTTTCCCATATTTTTAGTAATTTTGCTACAAATTATTTTAATTCGCACTTATGAGTATTGTTAAAATCAAGGATTTAACGTTCAAGACGTTTATTCCGGAGAGTGAAATCCAGCAGCGTGTAAAGGCTGTTGCCGAGAAAATCAACAAGGACTTAGACGGCAAGAACCCTCTTCTGCTGGCCGTATTGAATGGTTCTTTTGTCTTTGCGGCCGACTTAATCCGCAACATTACCATTCCATGTGAAATCTCATTTGTGAAGCTTGCATCTTATCAAGGCACCACATCGACAGGCAAGATCAAGGAAGTCATCGGACTTAATGAAGATCTTACAGGCCGTACCGTCGTCATTGTAGAAGACATTGTCGATACAGGTTTCACCATGAAACGCATGATAGAGACTCTCGGCACACGTCATCCGGAGTCTATTCACATTTGCTCTTTGCTCGTTAAGCCAGATAAACTTCAAGTGCCATTAAATATAGAATACGCTGCAATAGAAATTCCCAATGATTTCATTGTGGGTTATGGACTCGACTATGACCAGCAAGGTCGTCAGCTCAGAGATATCTACACTATTGTAGACAAATAAGTAAAGATTGAACAATTTATCGTTATATACAATCAAGAAAGAATGAAGAATATTGTAATTTTCGGTGCTCCTGGTGCAGGAAAAGGCACTCAAAGCGACAAGATGATAGGGAAGTATGGCTTCGGACATATCTCTACTGGCGACGTATTACGTAATGAAATCAAGAATGGAACAGCGCTTGGCAAGACCGCCAAAAGCTATATTGACAATGGTCAGTTGATACCCGATGCACTGATGGTTGATATTCTTGCAAGTGTCTATGACAGCTTCGGTAAAGAGCATAAAGGTGTTATCTTCGACGGTTTTCCACGCACTACACCACAAGCAGAAGCGCTGAAGAAGATGCTCAATGAGCGTGGCCACAAGATTGCAGCAATGATTGAACTGTCTGTTCCAGAGGAAGAACTCATGGCACGCCTTATCAATCGTGGCAAAGAGAGTGGCAGAAGCGATGACAACGAAGAGACTATCAAGAAACGTCTCAATGTCTATCACACACAAACTGCACCGCTTATTGATTGGTATAAAAAAGAGGGTGTTCACCATCATGTAGAAGGTTTGGGCACCGTTGACGACATCTTCGCCCGCATCAGCAATGTCATTGACGAGCTGTAAACTTTGAATATTGAAGTTTGAGGTTTGAACTTTATGATTGGTTTCCTATCTAAAGGGCAAGCTTCAAACTTTTCTCTTGAGAGTTCAGACTTCAAAATCGGGTCCCATAGATTAGTAATTGTTTTACATTAGCACATTAACGGCTTTCATTTATGTTAGAAAGGAAAACGGTTGAAAACGACATTTATCTGTTAACAAAACTATCTTTCAAGAAGCATCGAAGTTCAAATATCAACATTTAGAGCACGCAAAGGCAAATCTTTTCGGTGCAAAGAGCATGCTAAAAGATTGCAATTCATAAAGTTCAAAGTTCAATTTTCAAACATCAAAGATAAGAGATGGACTCCAATTTCGTTGACTACGTAAAGATTTATTGCCGCTCGGGAAAGGGCGGAAGAGGCTCCATGCACTTGCGTCATGTAAAGTATCAACCCAACGGAGGCCCCGATGGAGGCGACGGAGGAAATGGAGGAAGCATTTATCTCAGGGGAAATCACAACTTCTGGACACTGCTTCACTTGAAATATCAGCGTCATATCTATGCAGAACATGGCGGTAACGGTGGGCGTGACAAATGTCATGGCACTAACGGAAAAGACACATATATCGACGTGCCTTGTGGCACTGTGGTCTATAATGCAGAGACAGGTAAGTATGTATGTGACGTCACTTATGACGGTCAGGAAGTGCTCTTGCTGAAAGGAGGACGCGGAGGTTTAGGCAATTTTCAATTTCGTTCGGCCACCAATCAGGCTCCCCGCTATGCTCAACCCGGTGAACCTATGGAGGAAATGACCATTATCATGGAGTTGAAACTCCTTGCCGATGTCGGACTTGTGGGCTTTCCAAACGCAGGGAAATCAACGTTGTTGTCGGCTCTTTCGAGTGCCCGACCAAAGATTGCCAACTATCCTTTCACCACGCTTGAACCTTCGTTGGGCATTGTGGGCTATCGCGACAGCAAGTCATTCGTCATGGCCGACATTCCAGGTATCATCGAAGGAGCCAGTGAAGGCAAGGGACTTGGTCTGCGTTTCCTGCGACATATCGAGCGCAACTCCTTGTTATTGTTCATGGTTCCAGGCGACACAGACGACATCAAGAAAGAATATGAGGTGCTGCTCAACGAACTTCGCCAGTTCAACCCCGAGATGTTAGACAAGCATCGCGTGCTGGCCGTGACCAAAAGTGACTTGCTCGATGACGAATTAATCGACATGTTGAAAGACACTTTGCCGCAAGATTTACCCGTCGTTTTCATTTCCTCGGTTACGGGCTTGGGCCTCAACGAACTCAAAGATGTGCTTTGGAAAGAGCTTAACAGCGAGAGCAACAAGCTTCAGGAGATTATGGCTGAGGATACACTCGTACACCGTGACAAGGACATGAGCATCTTTGCAGACGAAATCAAGGCTGAAGGTGCCGATGAAGATGACATCGAATTCATTGATGAGGACGATGTAGAAGACTTGGAAGACTTTGAATACGACGACGAAACTGAATAATGATCAGGCCCAAATTAAACGAATATAGCATCGCAAAAGGTGTCCGTGCTTTCAGCTCTACCCGTCAGGGAGGCGTCAGCAAGGGTGTCTTTGGCGCATTCAATATCAACGAATTCTGTGGCGACAACCCTGATGATATTGCGCGTAACCGCCTGCTTTTAGCCACGGAATTGGGCATTACACCTGATCATATCATTATGCCTCACCAAGTGCATGAGGCAAAAGGCATAGTCATCGACAACACATGGCGGCATCTGACCGCAGAAGAACGCCGACAAAAAACAGAAGGCTACGATGCCATCATGACCCAGGAGCGCAGTCTCTGCATCGGAGTGTCGACGGCAGACTGCATTCCTGTGCTCCTCTACGATGCCAAACACGATGCCATTGCTGCGGTTCATGCCGGTTGGCGAGGCACGGTAAAACGCATCGTTGAGCACACCATCCAACACATGCAACAGGTTTTTGCCACACAACCTGCCGACCTTCATGCCGTCATCGGTCCCGGCATATCATGCGATGCCTTTGAAGTGGGCGATGAAGTCTATGAGACTTTCCGTGCTGCAGGCTTCGACATGAGTGCCATTTCCTGTCATAAAGACAAGTGGCATATTGATTTAAAGGCTTGTAACCGCCTGCAACTGCTGCATGCCGGACTGCAAAACAAGAACATTCAAGCAACAAACGTGTGCACTTATACACGTTTTGAAGACTATTTTTCTGCCCGCCGACTCGGACTCAACTCTGGCAGAATATTTACAGGTATCATGCTGCAGGCATAACATGTCGACCGCAAGTGCAGCGAAATTAAATTGAAAGATATTACTAACCCATAACATATAATGATGAAAACAAGACTGACAAATATTGCTTCGACAATTCTTTTGGCCCTTGTCACATCGGCCTATACACCGGCGAAAGATACATTTACGCCTGCCGAACAGCAGCAAATCAGCATTCCTACGCCAGGACTCTTCACCCATTCTAACACAATCAGCATTGATCTCAGTACCTTGAAAGCCGACGATTACGCTTTTCCTCTGCCCGTTGGAAAGTCTGAAGTCATCGACAATCGACAGGCTTTGGAAATCAAGACCAAGGAAGGTGATGCCGTAAAAGCCATGTTTGCCGGCACTGTTCGCCTCTCGCGTAATATCAACGGCTATGGAAATGTCATCGTCATACGCCACAACAATGGCCTCGAAACCGTCTATGGAAACAACGCCCAGAACCTCGTGAAGGTGGGACAAAAGGTCAATGCCGGGCAATCTATAGCCATTGTGGGCAGTGAAGGAGGGAAAACCTACTGTAAATTTGCCATTATGGTGAATGGCGGACGCATCACTCCGGAGATCATTATCAAACTGCAAAGCCACAAACTCCGCAAGAAAACTTTGCTGTGTACAAAGAACGGACGCTTTGTCGACGTAGCCGTAAAGGGCGCCAATGATGCCAACGGGAGCAAGAAGAAAGGCAAAAACGAAGATATAGACCCTGAAAATCCATTTGAAAATGCCAACACTTTCAAACTCAATCTCTCCAATATTGAGAAGGAACGCTGGGCATATCCGCTGCCGGGAAGTCATGTCATCAGCCCCTTTGGAGGCCCACGTCGTCACTCGGGTGTAGACATTAAGACCAAGCCCAACGACCGAATAGTCGCAGCATTTGACGGCGTTGTCGTCAAAAGTTGCCCCTTTGCAGGCTATGGGAACTGCATACGCATCAAGCATCGCTATGGCTTTGAGACTCTCTACAGCCACCAATCGAAGAACTTTGTCAAGGTGGGTGACAAGGTGAAAGCAGGGCAAGTGATTGGCTTGACAGGCCGAACGGGACGCGCAACTACCGAGCATCTGCACTTCGAAGTATTCTTCCAAGGACGCCGACTCAATCCCGCCGTGCTCTTTGACCACACCAACAAGTCACTTCAACAAGTGACTTTGACACTCGCGAAGAATGGCGCTGTCAAGTCAGAACGCAACTATTACGCCAACAAATAAGCTATTTAACGATATCGTCTATAAGGACTTTCGCGAACGAAAGCATCATACCTATTTATATAATAAGAGGCTCTGAAAGACAGAGCCTTTTTCTTTTCTCTCTTCTTGAAGATGAAAACACATGAAATCAGAGTAGATTTATACCTCCATTGAGAAGCAGGCACAACCTCATAAACACTTTCTGACAAAACGAAACCTTTGTTTTCATCAACCGAATTCAGCAGTGATATCACGTACTTTCCTTTTCCATAAACCATGAAACCTGTCAGATTTCACGGCATTTAGCCAACAAGCGAATGATGTGTTAAATCTCATCAAGGAAGTTTACAAATCACTTTGCAAGGATAGTGAATTTGAAATGAAAGTCTTCCTCTTTCCAAATATACGCTGTTTTCAGGCACTTTATAATATATTGACTATCAAGATATTACAAAACTACAGTCAAATCATGAAACAAAATCACGCTGAGAAACCCTGTAATTTGCATTGAATCACACCACAACTTACATCAGATGATCATGCATTCTGACTCAAACAGCCATGCAATCTGCGTCAAATTACACCGCTGCATAAATAGAATTGCATCTGGAAAACCTTGAAATTAAAAAATAATGTCCGTTTTCTTGCTTTTCTTTTTCTATTTGGTGATGCTCCGAAGTGTTAAAAACGGATAGAAATCTTTACAGAAAAAGCAGACGCTTCTGTGCATGAAAACCCCACAGAAAGACTTTTCTTATCTCTTCTGCGACTTTCTGTTGGCGCGCTGTTCCCGATACTTTGCCTTCTGACGGGCACTTCCCGAACCATGCGCTCCCGTCACATACTTTTTCTTTTTGGCTTTAGTTTTCACCTTATCATCCGTTTTCTTAGGACCCGAAGAGCCTTTGAAACTGATTCCATTCTCTAATATACTCTGAAAATCATCCGTCATCTTAATGCTTTGAATATTGAAGTTTGAAGATTAATGACTTTGAAGTTTGAACATTGAAACTTGAACTTCATGATATGTTTTGGATATGCAGAAGCTATCATAAAGTTCAATGTTCAAACTCCAAAGCTTAAAATAAACAATTAATGGTGGAATAATCTCACCCCCGTAAAGGCCATTATAATGCCGTATTTGTCGCAGGTTTCAATGACATTATCGTCACGAATGGAGCCACCGGCTTGTGCAATATACTGCACACCGCTCTTATGTGCACGCTCAATGTTGTCGCCAAAGGGGAAGAAAGCATCGCTTCCGAGCGCTACATTCGTGTTTTTGGCAATCCATTCTTTCTTTTCTTCCATCGTCAGGACTGCTGGTTTCTCTGTAAAGAACTGCTGCCAGACACCGTCACGCAACACGTCGTCATGGTCTTCACTGATATAAACATCAATCGTATTATCACGGTCGGCACGATGTATTCCAGGCTTGAAAGGCAGGTTCATCACCTTCGGACACTGCCTCAACCACCATGTATCAGCCTTGTTCCCGGCTAAACGCGTGCAGTGAATACGGCTCTGTTGGCCTGCACCGATACCGATTGCTTGTCCGTCTTTGACGTAACAGACAGAGTTACTCTGGGTGTATTTCAACGTGATGAGGGCGATAATCAGGTCGCGTTTAGCCTCATCGGTGAATGTTTTGCTTTGTGTTGGAATGTTCTCAAACAGTGAAGGATCATCAAGTTTCACCTCATTGCGTCCCTGTTCGAAAGTCACACCAAACACCTGTTTGCGTTCAATCGGCGCAGGAATATAGTCGGGATCAATCTTAATGACATTGTAGGTACCCTTTCGTTTGTCTTTCAAAATCTCGATAGCTTCGGGTGTAAAGCCCGGCGCAATAACTCCATCGCTGACCTCTCTCTTTAATAATGTGGCTGTTGCAGCGTCACAAACGTCACTCAAAGCAACGAAATCACCATACGAACACATGCGATCGGCACCACGGGCACGAGCATATGCGCATGCAAGTGGAGAAAGAGGAAGCTTCACATCATCGACAAAATAGATTTTCTTCAGCGTGTCACTGAGTGGCAATCCGATAGCAGCGCCAGCCGGAGAAACGTGTTTGAAACTTGCTGCAGCAGGCATCCCGGTAGCGGCTTTCAGTTCTTTCACGAGCTGCCAGCTGTTGAGTGCATCAAGAAGATTGATGTAACCGGGGCGTCCGTTGACTACTTCGATGGGTAAATTGCCGTCTTCCATGTAAATTCTGGAAGGCTTCTGGTTGGGGTTGCAACCATACTTTAAAGCTAATTCTTTCATTTTGAGAGTAAATTAAACTAATTGCAAAGATAATAAAAAAATAATGATTACCTTTGCAGCACAAGTATTTTATTTCCAGGTATGTTATGAAACGGAAAATGATTTCTTTGCAGAAAGAAGCTGGCTCAAAGCTTATTGAGAAAGCAAGGACAGGAAATGACTTTGAAAAAATATCCAAATTCTTTTCTCACTACCACGTTAATCTTGCCCCATCTTCGTTGAGAAAGCTTTGGAACTACCTCTTGGAAGTCGAAAAACCATCAAGACAAACGCTCGACCGACTGTCTCTTTTCGCCGGATTTCAAGATTGGGAAAGTCTGAAAGCAACGTTTATGGATGAGGGGAAAAAGGAAGATGAAAAGCTTTGAACATTGAAGTTTGAACATTGATTTTTATGAATGGACAATTCACTCAACAGTTCATAGTAACTCATAAAATTCATGTTATGATATAAATGCTTCTAAAGCGTACTAAAGAAAAAGAGGTTATGCACCGTAAGGAGCATAACCTCTTTTATTTCTTTGCGAAGAAACAGCAGCTTACTGAGCTGTTGTCGTGTTGGTTCTCTTCTCTGCAATACGGGCCTTCTTACCTGTAAGACCACGGAGATAGTACAACTTAGCACGACGAACCTTACCACGCTTGTTCACTTCGATAGAGTTGATGTTCGGTGATTCGATAGGGAAGATACGCTCTACACCTATAGTACCTGACATCTTGCGAACCGTAAAGCGCTTCTTGTCACCATGACCAGAGATTTTGATTACTACGCCACGATAGAGCTGAACACGCTCTTTTGTACCCTCAACAATCTTGTAACCCACTGTAATAGTGTCGCCGGGACCGAATGAAGGGAACTGCTTACCGGTTGCAAATGCTTCTTCAGCAACTTTAATTAAATCCATTTTTTGTTTGAAATTAAATTTTGTTTGCGCCCAACGCAACATGGCAAAGCAACTCTTCTGCTGCCAGCGGTTACGCCGAAAAGCGGTGCAAAGTTACAAAAAAAACAGTAATTGCAACACTTGCAGCATCGGTTTTCTCTTGTTTTTAACACTATTTCTTCTTTTTTCCACTCAAAATAACTACCTTTGTAACAACTAATTACAAATGTATGTACAAGAAATCAGTCGTTTTATTAATGGCTCCGGCTTTATTTGCATTGGCTTCTTGCAAGCCACATTATGAGCTTACAGCCGTCAGTTACAGTCGTATTCTTATCAATAATAAGTACGATGCCCATCCAAACCATGATGCACAAGCGTTCCTTGCGCCTTATAAACACCAGGTAGACAGCATCATGAGTCCCGTAGTTGGTGAGGTTACAGAGTATATGGCAGCCCGAAAACCCGAGAGTAAACTATCTAATCTGCTTGCCGATATCCTGCAATGGGGTGGCAAAAGCTATCATGAGAAGGTGGATTTTGCCGTTTATAACATGGGCGGAATACGTGCAGCCTTTGCCAAAGGTAAGGTTACTTACGGTGATGTTGTAGATGTTGCACCATTCGAAAATAAGATTTGTTTCCTCACACTGACAGGCGAAAAGGTTCGTGAACTCTTTGCACAGATTGCTGCAACAGGCGGTGAAGCCGTCAGTCATGGCGTCAATTTAGTGATCAGCAAAGACCACAAACTCATGGATTGCAAGCTCAACGGCATGCCCATTGACGACAACAAATCCTATCGTGTGGCTACACTTGACTATTTAGCGCAAGGCAATGACAAGCTCGAGGCATTCAAGTCGGGCACCGATGTAGTGTCTCCACAGACGCAGGAAAACAATGTTCGCTTCATCATTATGAACTATTTCCGCGAACAGAAGGCTCAAAATAAGCCCGTAAGTCGCGAAATAGAAGGTCGCATCGTAGTAAAATAACCATTTATCAAAACACAGACTATGAAAAGATTTCAATATACAAAAAGGCTGAGAACGCTCAAATTAGCCGTTTGTTGCCTGCTGCTTGCATGCGCATCCACAACAGCTTATGCCCAGAAACAACTCACAATACTCCACACCAGCGATACCCATAGCTGCATACTTCCATTGAATGAGAACCTTGCCGACACGCTCTTTGCCGGTCGTGCAGGCTTCATTCGCCGCATATCTATGCTTGAAGAAGAGCGCAAAAAGGAGCCGGAGCTGTTGCTTTTCGATAGCGGTGACTTCTCACAAGGCTCACCTTATTATACATTATTCAAGGGGGACGTCGAAATCGGACTGATGAATAGGATGCATTATGATGCAGGAACCATTGGAAACCACGAGTTCGACTACGGTCTCGACAATATGGTTCGCCTCTTCAAGAAGGCAAACTTCCCTATCATCTGTTCCAACTACGACTTCCGAGGCACTGCACTTGAAGGCCTTGTCAAGCCATATATCGTGCTGAAACGCAAGGGAATAAAAATCGGAGTCTTTGCCCTTGACCCGCAATTGGAAGGCCTTGTGGCTACCAAGAACTATGGAACTATCAAATATCTCAATCCCGTGAGCGTGGCTAACGACATGGTTAAACTGCTTCGTGGTAAGGAGAAGTGCGATCTTGTCATTTGCATTTCTCACCTTGGATGGGAAGAAAAGGGCATGGGTGACCAGATGGTAATTGCCAATTCAAGAGGAATTGACATCGTTCTCGGTGGTCATTCACACACTTTCTTCAAGGAATTACACTATGTGAAAGACTTAGACGGACACGAAGTTCCCGTAGATCACGAGGGCAAGAATGCCATTTACGTGGGTAAACTCAAACTCGATCTTACTCGAAGTAGAAAGTAAGAACAATCATTTTAGAATGCGTTTCACTCACAGAACGGGCG
>OJIY01000097.1_pt1 | contig 86942 bp, 60 predicted proteins | sample 1596061 | NCBI WGS metagenome assembly OJIY01 (sample SAMEA4350111, study PRJEB24818) | metagenome | biome: human; feature: gut; material: faeces | place: Denmark | collected 2013-09 | reverse complement strand
GGGCGGGTCAACAAATAGGAGAAATGGATAATTTTTTATCAAAGTAAGTTCCATGGATGAGCCTTGTCAGGGTAATTTCCAGTTTCGCTGATTAACTTCCATGTCGGGGTGGAACTTAATTTGAAAACTAAGCAAAGTTGCTTTTTGATCTGTGAAGAAACGAGACCCCTTGCAAGCAACATAATTCCGCCTTATAATAAAATATGGATTTATTTTAATTTTTCTTAACAGGATTACAGGGAAAGCATAGAGGATGTTATGAAATCAGTTGAAGATAAGATTGATAAAAAATCGGATTACTTTATTAATTTTCCAACAGACCCTATTACAGAATTCTTTCTATATCCTACTCATTTGGGTCATTTCTTCTACCAGCCCGGCTACAGACAGCATCGAGGGCATTTTGACAGTTTCCTTCTTATGTATATATTGGAAGGTTCTCTTTTTGTTGAATTTAATTCCAAAAAATGGAAGGTGGACAAAAATTATTTTGTCTTAATCGATTGCTATCAGGAACACAGTTATTATTCTGATATTGGCTGGGAGTCTATATGGATTCACTTCGATGGTTTTTCCGCGCGCAAAATGTATGAAATGAGCGTAAACAAACTGGGAAATGTCTTTTCCCTTGATGAGCCGCTTCCTGTCATGAACTTTATGGCCAAAATTTATCAGCATTTTACTAAAAAGGAACCCGTAAAAGAAGTATTGCTTTCTAAATATCTCAATGATATCCTGACGGAACTAATCATATACTCTCCTTTGCAGATAAAGGAAAGGCAGCGTGTTTCTACAATTGAGAAAACAATGCTGTATATTCAGGAACATATTCAGGAAGAACTCAGAGTTGAAGAGCTTGCCAGAAATGCTTTGATGAGTCCTTATCATTTTATACGGGTTTTTAAAAAAGAAACAGATATGACACCTCATGAATATATTATTAATTACAGAATCCGTATCGCTAAGATCCTGCTTGTAGAAAGCAATATGTCTATTAATGATATCTGTTATGAATCGGGGTTTTCATCCGCCAGTGTATTTTGTGCTGCATTTAAAAAATGTGTTGGGGTAACGCCCACGGCCTATCGGATTTGCCAAACTTGTTGATCATACTTATATAGTAATTTGACCCAAATGGGGAACCAGTTGTGCCGCCGCGGCAGTGTCAAGCATCTTATGTCACAGGGAAAAAGAGGTCCTCGGCAGAAGTACCAACTAAGCACGAAGTTTAAAAAAATAAAAAAGCGAATATTTATCTTTTTAAATTTAAGATAAATCCTTCGCTTTTTTAAACTAATATAATTACCAAATAAACAGTTCCTTCCCCGTCAGCTTCATCAAAGCCTCCAGGAAATAATAGTCACCATAAATTATAGAGAATTCATGCGTCTTGTTTTCATAATTAACTGTTTTCTGACGCATTTACTCAATATCCCTCATATGCCATCCCATGATCAATACTCCAGGCACTACCATCAGCAATGATATCCCCATACTCAAAAGGACTATAAAACCAATCCCTTTTAATACCGCCATCTGATTACACCTCCCTTACTTTTCTTAACTGTGTTTTTCTCTTCCAGGGAAACGGGCTTAAAATCAGACAGTCAATTCCTGCATCCGATGCCGCTTTCCCATCTTTTTTTCCGGAATCCCCAATCATAAATAACTCTTCTGCAGTCAGACCGGTTTCTTTCATTATAATTCGCACCCCCTTTGGATCCGGCTTCAGGGAATTAATCTCCGAGTCCTCAGAACAGAAAATATAGTCAGCCTCCAGCTTAAGCGCTTTTATTTTTTCATCCGCAGGATAATCGGAATAAACAATCCGTAAGATTCCTTTATCCTTCAACCGGCCAAACATGGCCGCTATCCTTTCATCCCTGTATTTTACCAGTATTTTTAAGGGAAGCTCCCTCATCCATCTGCGGACAATCCGTTCTGCTTCTTCAGCAGGCAGGCCGGCCTTACCAGCCGCCTGCTCATATTGCAGCCTTTCCATGCTTTTATCCGCAGCCACAACATTACCTTTCCAGTTCTCCCGTATTTTCCTGTAATAATACAGCAGGGCAAGTTCCCTTACTGCCAATGGATGCGCCAGATAGTGCAGCAATAGCCACAACGCCATATGCAGCCGCAAAGGCAGCTGGTAATATAACGTGCCATCCATATCAAAAATAACCGCTCTGCGAAGAGTAACTTGCGTTCCTTCCTCTTTTTTCATCAAATCACTCCATCCTTATCAGATATGGTTCGGAGAAGCCCTCCAACCAGGGAATATCAATCCAGGTTAATAACACAAGGGCCAAAACAAATACCGCTGCAATACCAAGCAGCTTCTTTTCCCTGTATAATTTTTCCGGCTTCTGCACTGCTGAATCTTTCTTATAAGACATCATCAGATAATGGACAAACAGCCAGAATAGGACAGGCATGCTGACCACATATTCCACTCTGTATTTTATCATAAAGATTCCCATACAGAACGTGGCGCATAACGCATAAAAGAAAGAGGATCCAAGAAGCGTCTGTTCCGAGTATTGGCGGAAGGACCTCCTGTATTCACCGGCGAGGGCAGGATTGCCGATCATCCGGTATTCCGCCAGCCTTTTTGTACCCATCAAAAACGCACCGGCCATCCAATATCCGGCCAGTATACTTACCGGCGGGAAATAATTCCCTGTTATCACAAACCATCCCAGCAAAAGCCTCAGCATATTGTTTACAGACTCGGAAAGAACGTCCACATAGACGATATCCTTCGTCCGAAATGGTTTTACATTATATAAAACCCCCATAATGAGCAGTGCGATTTCCGTATACAGAAAATATCTTCCCACAGCTGATGCTCCGGCCAGGCCGGCCACTATAAAAAGAAGGTATTCCAATACCACCCACCTGCCGGCCATTCCCCCTTCCACAACAGGCCTGCTTTTCTTTACGGGATGATATTTGTCAAATTCCGCATCCAGCCATTCATTGATTACATAATTAGCAGAGGATATCAGACAAGTGGAAATAAAACCAAGCAGTATCTTTCCCCATAAGCTTCCGATGCTGCCCCCGTCTGTAAGCAAAACCGCAATCACGATTCCCGGCAGAATAAAGATATTTTTTATCCAGTGATCCGGCCGGGCTATTTTAATATATCTTTTCATTCCTACTCCTGTAAGTATTTGTTAACCCCTTATGCTTCATATAAATATATCTCATATGGAGAATCTTCCTGTGTATATACCCCGGTAAGCACCAGTCCCAGTTCTTCCGCATTATCCAGCCGGATCCGCGAAAATAAATATCGGCCTCCCATTTCCCGGAATGCATCCGCATCAATGGACAGATTATAATCCGTAACCTCCATCGTACGCACCGGCTTCCAGACGGTATCATCGGTTCCCGAAAAAAGATAGGCTCTGGCTCCCCACTCATCAAAATAAATCCTGGCCTCCTCCGACTGTTCCAAAGCGGGAGCTATAATTCTCCTGAAGTCTTCCTTATAATCCTGGGAATAATAACTCAGGCAGGCATCCAGCGTGGAAATCCCATTATACTGAAGCACTGCCGGGTGCATTCCGTATGCAGCCGCATAAGCTCCATCATAAGAAATATCCTTTTTTATCTGTTCGAATAATTCGGGAGAATAAAATTCCTGATATGACAGGCTTTCCGATTGCTTCCCCTTAACGGCCATCCAGGTATGGGTATATACGGTATTATAAAAATCATTATACAGGGTCTGCGTGCCCAGCACGATAAGCAGGCAGGCCAGCATAAGCACATGAGCCACCGTCCGCTTTTTCCTGTCGTATAATTCCTTCAGCACTATAATAAAAGCCATATACCAGAGAAACGGATTAAAGAAAACAGTCCTGGTAAACTGCCATCCCTTTAAAGGCGGCAAAAGCGTTTCAACCAGTGTCCGGAATGCTTCCCAAGTGTAGCTTCCATAAACAATACAGTTAAACAGAATCAGGCCCATAATAAGGAAAAAGGGATGCTTTGCCAGACCTCTTCCGTCTTTCCTCCGGATATAAATAACTCCTTTATATAGCAGGTAAAGCACACATACAGGCAGGACAATGTACTTATGAACATCATCAGCATGAAATACACCGTTGACAAATACATCCGCAATATTGGCTGCGATTGCGGCAAATCCGTCGCTTCCCATAAACATGCTTTCCCGTATGGTTTCCGTTGTATCAAAAAGCATAACTCCGAACAGGCGGTATTCACAGACGGCATAGCCTGCAAAAAGCACACACCACGCGGCCAGCAGCCTGCCCGGAACCTTCCGCAGCTTCACCCACCGGTAAATGGTATAAAAGAGAAGGTATCCAAGGATAAAAATACCGAAAAAAGTAAAATATGAAACTAACGGATACAGAAATAAAAAGATGTAATTTCTAAATGAAGGATTATGTATTATCCTGCGGATAAGATAAATCAGTAAAGGAATGGAAGCAAACGAAAAGGAGAAACCGGGATAAAGGGGAAGCAGGCCATAGACAAAACCTCCCAGCACGATAAGAGCTTCATAAGCCCCATATTTTTCTTTGAGGATATCCTTTCCTAAAAGAATACAGGATACAAGAGCCAGTACTATCTTCAAAAAATGGCCAGCAATATATGCGGCAAAATTGGGAAGCAGCATATAAAGAAGGGTATAAAGAGATAACTCCGATGCAAAATAGTCCCTGCTGATTCCGCCCAGAAGGGGCAGGGTAACACCGTGTTTTAAAAATGCGCCGTTTCCTTTCATTATCTGATAATCCACAATATGGATATCAAGATTATCATGGATCCCCAGATAGCTGTTTTCCCCAAAAAAGAAAAATACGGACGCTTCTGCGGCTAAAATAAGAATGACAATCCACCAAAACCAACGAAGACCTAACACCTTTTTTGCGTACATAAAATAAAACACCCTCTCTTTCCGGCGCAAAACAAGTTATATAAAGTTCATCCGAAGGATATTTTACCGGCTTTCTACCGGCTTTTTCCGAATATTGCCGCATTCACAATTCTTTTCATAACAGGCCGTCTCTTTTCCGTCAGACAACAGCATGTCCTAAAAGCTTTTACCCTATTACTACGACGCATTATCTTCTAGTCTCATAAATAAGGCTGTGATTAATAGCTTTCCATGACACTCCCCGGGATATCATGTGCAAATAACTGGTATTAACATAACATCTGCCTTTAAACCCCGTCAAGGAAAACTACAATATTTACAAAATATTAATAAATAGTAATCTTTCCCATGCCGTGCCTGTATTTCCTGCTGCCTTTTTAGAATTTTATCCAGCCTGCCACACTTCACTCTCTCCCAATAATATCATGAATAAAATAAATTGCCATCGCTTCCATCCGCCGGTTCCCATTATCGGTAAAGCCATGTATTTCCCCGGCAAACACCTCCAGTTTTGCCTCCTCATATTCCTCCGCAGCCGCTTTGCTGTAGGAAAGCGGCACGACCTCGTCCCGATCCCCATGCATAATCAAAACAGGACGTTCAAAACGGCTGATGTATGTATGATGGTCAAATCCCCTCAAAGTGCGGAAAAACTTGTTTCCCAGTTCCATTCCCCACAGCTCCAGTTTGGAAGGAATGTCCTCTTCTCTTTTAAACCGGGTATTCCAGTTATCCGCAATACAAAATGCCGGATATAATAAAATCAGGCCTTTGACCTCCTCTTTTCTGTCCGCGGCAGCCATAGCGCTTATCAAACCGCCCTGGCTTCCCCCGAACAGAAATATCTGTTCCTTTGTCACTCGTTCCCACATAAGAATCTCATCCAAAACCGCACACAGATCCTCTTCTTCCGTAAACAGGGTCATTTCCATTGTAGAGAAGCCGCTTTCATCCCTCACACTCCCGCCGCAAAAGGTATAGCAGACCGTACCGATACCATTATCGGCAAAATACTCCGCCGAAATCTCAAAGTCAGATTTGTGCCCGTTATATCCATGGCTCATAATTACCAGCGGATATTCCTTCGTATCAGGCTCATAAAAATATCCATGTACGCATCTTCCATGATGAGCAATTGTCAGTTCTCTCTTCTTCATATCATTTTTCCTCCGCTTTTTAATCACATTAATCCAATTTCCTCTAGCCTTAATGCTGAGCCTTCTCCGTAATCTTAGCCCTGTTCTTCTCAAACACTGGCTGCATATATTTTTTAAATATCGGCATAAGCTCGTGATCATAATTACAGCGAAGCTCCGCTTTCACATCAAAAATCATAGTCTGTTCATTCTCCGGCATGCTTGCAGGCCATTCAGGCAAACCGGGATGATTCGGATTTCCGTTCCATGCAAATGCCATCACCGTATCAAAAATCAGCTTTTCAAGGATTTCCGTACATTCCTCCTGTGCGGAAGGCACAAATTCCGTATTATGGAAGACATAAGAAATATCTGCACAGTGCCAGGGCGTGGAGCCGCCTTCTATGGGCATATCATGATTAAACATATAGGAATAGGTACATTGGTTAAGTCCGCTTCTCATACGGATATATTTATGAATACCGTTTCGGAATATGTAGTCCATACGAACAAGATCGCCGATATGTCTTTCCGGATATGCTTTTTTGAAAAGCGGAACCAGTTGTGCCGCGGCGGCAGAGCCAAGAATCTCCTCCACAATCCGGATTTCTGCTTCCTCAGTCATTTTTTTCTTATCTGAATTACCCGGTACAAAGGAAGCCATCTCTCCGAATACGGAACCTACCAGCATAGGAACATTGGCAGTTTCCCTGCGAAATCCGTAAAGCAGCGGATCTCCTGCATAAAACTCATTACGGAAGGGCAAATCTCCCACATATCTGTTCTCTCTTGCAAAATCAGGCCGTATCTTCCTATAAGCGTCCGCCAGATTCTGGTAAGGCACCTCTTCCAGCTCTTTTATACTGCCCAAAGATAATGCTGCCATAATGCTTTCCGCCAATGCCTTTCCGCTTTCTTCCTCAACCGGTTTTTCCACATCAAGGACACCGCTCATGGAATATCCTTTCGCATATAATCCGTCAGCTCCCGGCGACTGAAGCAGTGTTGTTACCTTTCCTCCGCCTCCTGACTGGCCGAAAACAGTAACATTATCCGGATTGCCTCCGAATTTCTCCACATTTTCCTGAACCCATTTCAGTGCCGCAATGATGTCATCCCCTCCCGCATTCCCGGAATTTATATATTCATCTCCAAAATCAGAAAGATCAAAATAGCCGATGATGTTCAGTCTGTGATTAACGGTAATGGTAACCACATCTCCATATCTGCTCATATTTTCGCCCTCATAGGCTATATGCTCAATCGCAGATCCCGATTCATAGCCGCCGCCATGAAGCCATACCATAACCGGCCGCTTTCCATCATCACAGGCCGGCGTCCAAAGATTCAGATTCAGGCAGTCTTCATCCATAGGCCAGTAACGATGCGGCACAAAAATTTCCCCGTTCGGCTTTGGCAGATACAGCTGCGGGCATACATAACCGAAGCTTGTGGCATCAAACACATCCTTCCAGGCTGGAACAGGCTCCGGTGCATGGAACCTTTTCGCCTTTGCATATGGGATTCCCTTGAAAACATAAACATCCTTCAGAACATAGCCTCTTACTTTTCCCTTTGCGGTTTCCACCACCGCCGTTCTGTCATCAAATTGAAATCTTGTCCCCATTTTTTCTCCTCCTATCCTTTTATCGATCCTATCATAACACCCTTCACAAAATATTTCTGTACAAAAGGATAAATACAGAAAATAGGAAGTGTGCCAACTACTATCACCGCATATTTTACCACTCTGGTCAGCAGAAGCGTCGCGGCTGAGCTGGCGCTGTCCCCCGCCGCCAGCATGGCTGCCCCCTGCTGAGAAGTGATTAAATCCTTTAACACGAGCTGCAAAGGCCACAGATTTCTGTCCTGCAGATAAATCATGGCTATAAAATAACTGTTCCACTGCGCAACCACCAGAAACAGGGCAATTACCGCTATACTTGCCTTAGACAGCGGATAATAAATCCGGAATAGTATTGTCCATGCGCCGGCGCCGTCCAGCTTCGCACTTTCTTCCAGGCTTTCAGGAATCGACAGAAAAAAAGTACGCATTATGATCAGGTTCATGGGAGTAATGCAGCCAGGAATAATAACGGACCATATAGTATCCAGCATATGAAGATTATTCATCAGTACATAGTTTGGAATCAGCCCCCCATTGAACATCATGGTAAAGGTAATTAACAGCATAATCGGATTTTTAAGCTTCAGATTTTTTCTGGATAATACATAGGCGCCGATTGATGTAAAAAGCACTCCCAGAAACGTCTGTACAAAGACATATACCAATGTATGCAGGTAACCATTCCACACCGTATGTGATTTTAAAACTTCCCTGTATCCTATGAGTGAAAATTTTTTAGGCCATAATACCAACCCTTTGCTTAGGGCAAGGGCTTCCGGATCCGAAAAAGAGGACATAATTACATGGACAATCGGGAGGATGCAGATAATGGATATTACAGTCAGAAATATTGTATTACATACTGAAAATACGGTTTTCCCCACACTTTTTGATTCAACCATAGCCGCCTCCTAGAACAGATTTGTGTCGCTGAACTTTTTTGCCAGCTTATTTGCCGCAACAATAAGTATAAAATTAATTACGGAGTTGAACATTCCCACTGCCGTGGAATAACCATAATTGAACTCCTGCAGGCCTTTTCTGTATACAAATGTAGAAATAACATCCGCTGTTTCATAAATATTGGCATTGTACAGAAGTATAATTTTTTCCGCGCCTACGGCAAGCATTGTTCCGCATTTCAGTATCAGCATAATAATAATTGTTGATGAAATTTCCGGAATTGTAATATGTATCGTCTGCTGCCACCTGTTCGCACCGTCGATTGCCGCTGCTTCATACAGCTCCTGATCAACAGCAGACAATGTGGCAACATATATGATACTGGAATACCCAAGACCCTGCCAAAGCTCACTTACAGTCATGATTGCTCTGAAATACCTGGGATCCGCAAGGAGATTTTTGCTCTCTCCTGTCAATGCGGCCATCAGCGTCCCTCCCAGAAGTCCATCCGAGGAAGTAAAATCAATAATTATACCTGCCAGAACCACCAGAGAAATAAAATATGGCATGTAAGTGATCGTCTGTACCGCCTTCTTAAACCGCAGACGTCTGACTTCATTTAATAGTAATGCAAATATGATCGGCAGCGGAAAGCAAATGAGAAGGCTCAACAGACTGATTATAACGGTATTTCTTAATACGCGCCCAAAATACACACTGTTAAAAAAATCTATGAAGTTTTGCAAGCCCACAAAGCTGCTTCCGAAAATTCCGCCCGCTGGCCGGAAATTCTGAAATGCTATCACCAGCCCTCCCATAGGTACATAGGCAAATATAATAAAGTAAAGAAGCACAGGAAGCAGCATTAAATAGTATGCTTTATTAATTTTAAAATCATGGAGTATCCCTTTTTTCTTTTTCACAACCTTTTCTCCATCTTCATCTGTCGTTGTATCTGTCATAACCAATCTGGTAGATTCTCAGAGCATCTTCCATTCCCATAGAATAAATCTGCGTAACTGTATTCTCCCAATTTCCAAGTGCAGCATCATCTGTAATCGCTTTGATTGTCTCCTCCTGCACATAAGTTGTAATATCACTCATAATTGTGGATACCTTCTGCGCTTCTTCTGCTGTCAAAGACCAGAGTGTATTATACTGTTCTGTTGATTCTGTCCAGATTCTGTTCCACTCCTGGTTTTCCTTTGTTTTAAACTGTGTATTCCGGTATTTTGCTTCGTCGGATACTGCAAAAACACATGCCACATTAAGACGAAGCCCGTCAGAAGATCCAGAAGGATAATTCAATATTTTATCTGTAAATTCAGGCATACCGTCAACCAAATTATAGGTATCGCCCTCAATACCAAAATTGCTTAATCTTACACCGTCTACAGAACATAAATAATCAATAAAATTCATAGCAAGCCTAGGATCTGAACAATTTGAAGTAATTGCAAACCAACTACCATTTCCGCAATATAATTCCTTAATGGACACCTTGGGTACGGACCCATCTGAAACCTTTACAGGATATCCAACCGCAATCGCTTCCGCCCCCGGAACCGTATTTTGCAAAGTCATTATCATAGAAGGTAATGGGCCATCTATCGTATAACAAGCACCTATTTTTCCTTCCCCAAACATCGCAAGAAAAGTATCCATTGTAGAAGATAAGGATCTTGTCATAAATTCCTTATCAAGCAGTCCCTCTTTGTACCATCTGTTCATTGTAGTCAGATAGTCTTTATATCCTGCTTCAATTGCGCCATAGGTCAGCTTACCGTCTGCTCCCGGATAAATACCTATATCATTGCGGAAGTCAACCGGAGCCTTTTCTATTCCATATGCCGCCAGCAGCGCCTGATCCATTCCCGTGGTATTCAGCATACTGTAAGGCACTTCTATTCCCATATCTTTGAAAGCCAACAGCGCATTTTCCCATTCTTCCACTGTTTCAGGAATATCCAAACCGGCTTTATCCAGCAAATCCTTTCTTATTACCTGTCCCCACCACTGCAGTTCTTTCCCCTCAAACTCCGGCATATATTTGGCATAAGCTACAGCCATCCTGTTTTCAAGAGTCGTAGCTTCCTTAAAGGATTGCTCATTTTCTTTAATCAGCGCCAGATAATTAGGCATATAATCTTCTGCATAAGGAGCAAGGTCAATAAAACAACCGTCCTCTACCGCCTGATCCATGCCTCCCGGATAAGAAATCCCGGTATTTCCCACAATAATATCCGGATAATTACCGGATGCAATCAGGAGGTTAAACTGTGCTTCTTCTTCGCCGGTTGCCGGAACAATATAATTAATTTTAATGTTTGTATTCTCCGACAGCTTCTGATAGGAAGGATTATTATCAATCACCTGCTGCGTGAAGGTCTGCGCTCCGGAAAAATTAGCGCCGCCTATGGCAAAGAAAATATTGAATTCCTTCTCCTCCTCACAAAGCGGTCCTACATAATTACCGTCTTCATCCCTGTTGTTTAAGGCCGCCGTACCACTGTCCTGCACTTCCTGCGCACCAGTCTCTGCTGCCTCCGAAGCGGATGTGCCTGCTGCTGACTGATTGTTCGCTGCTTTTTCTCCCGCCTCGCAGCCCGCCAGGGCCACTGCTGTCAATACAAAAGCTCCCCATATTGCAATTCCTTTTCTAAATTTACCTTTCATCTCTGCCTCCACTTTAATTCTTTCAGATTCTCAGTTACTATTTTCAGTTTCCTTCCAAATCTGTACGCGTCCAAATCGGAAGGGAATCTACGTAACTGCACATTAACACAGAAATCATTCTGCTGAAAGTTCCACTATCCCGCTCAGAATAAAAGAAAAATGCCATTTTCCGGACATTCCCGGTAAAATGACATTTTCTGCACATAAACAGAATGGAAATGACATGTAAGAGCCTCTCTCACTCCTTCCTTTCACCCTTCTGTCTCCTGTATTCCGTAGGTGTCACCCCTTCTGCCTGCTTAAAGGAACGTATCATGGTCCTGTACGAGTAAAAGCCTGCCTGGTCCGCAATCTCATTGATATTCAGAGAATCATCCTTCATCAGATATTTCACCCGCTCAAGCCTCTTCTCATTCACATACTGGCTGACTTTTATTCCATAGTACCTTTTCATCAGACGCGTAACATAGCCTTCCGATATCCGAAACTGGCCCGCAATTGAGGAAAGAGAAAGCTCCGGGCTGGTATAATTTGTGTCAATATATTCCTTTATTCTTTCTGCTCTTGGCCTTTTCGACTCTCTTGTCTCCACATCGTTTTTCATCGTCCGTACAAGCTGTACCAACGAATCAGCAATCCTGCCGTTATCACAGCAGTTCATAATACCAATCACCTTTTTCTCATCACAGACTGCGGCATGCCCTGAACCGTCGGAAGAGGCCTCCTGTATAAGGAACAGAATATGGAATAAGTACAATCTGACTGAAGCATCCCTGCTGTCCGCACCTTCGTGCTCCTGCACAAGTTCCCGTAAAATATTTTCCGCATTGATAAAATTTCCGTTTTTCAGGAAATTAACCAACCGCCATTCTTTTCGGTTCTGGATGTCATAAGCAATCTCCTTATCTATATTTCCCCAGTCTCCTATCCCCATCAGACATTCACTGTAGCAGCTGCGCAGATCTGTCAGACGGATGCATTCAAAGCTGCTGAACCAGGAAACTGCAATCCCCATCCTATCATTCAGAACTTCTCTGGTCTTATCGCTTTTCTCTGTTATCAATTCCTCTGCATTCTGCTCTTCCCGACCGCTGTAATTAATCAGCAGCGCAACAAAGTTATCACATTCAACCGTCTCTACTGTTTCAAACGCTTCTCTCATGTATTCCGATGCAATATTTTTAATCAGGAAATGTACCATGTCTACGGTATCCACCTTATTCCTTGCATCCTTTTCAAAAAAAAGATTGGAATAATCATCTACAGAAAAAAGAACCAGCCGGAATAAATTATACGGGAAATGAATACGGTACTGTTCCAGCGTATTTTCTATTTTTTCCATCGACACATAATATCCCTTTATAATTCTGCTGAGAATATTATTTACAATGACTTCCCTCTCCTCATCGATTTGATTTTTCAGAGCATAGCGCTCCTTGGTAATTGTCTGAAAAGCCCTTTGCAGATAATCAAATTCATTCCCGGAAAGCTCTGGCGGATGCTGCCGGCCGATTGCCTCGATTAGCTTTAAAACCGGATTATACTGTTTTTTAGCCAGATAATGGGCAAGAAATACACTGACAACCGAGCTTATAAGGATAAAACAAACATAGGCATTTCTGCTATGGTTAATATTCCGAAACAGAGAAGTAGTATCAATACCACAATAATATTCCCAGTTTTCCACTTCGGACTTTGTTTTGGCAACGAAAATATCCTCCCCTTCATTTTGTATTCGTGTATAAGAATCTATTTTTTTCAGTTCATCTGCAGCTTCGCCTTTATAGCTTTTCCTCCGGCTCATATCATAAAAAATGCCGGTATCGGTCATAATTCCTTCCCAAATCCTTTCATTTGAAGAATTACCCGCTTTGAAATCCAACTGCATCAGAATCCAACCATCAGGATTCCTGATATCCTCTGACATAATCACATTATAATAATATAGTTGCGACTGGCCCTGCCCATCCTCCAAAACCAAAACAGGCTGATTAAGGTGATCAAGCAGTTCCCATAATTCTTTTTCGCTTCTATTAAAATGTCTTTCATAATCAAAACCCATGGATCCCATTTCGTTAGATGCCTGTCTGGGTGATATCAGATATCTGCTTTTCCTGGAAAAAACGAATATATCAGTGATACATGCTTCGTTTGCCACCTGTCCCTGCAGATATTTAAATACCGCCTGTATTGCCAGCTTGCTCTCTCCGCTTTCCGTCGTTTTATACTTCATAAAACCTGTAATTTCGGGATTTTCCGCTATCTGCCTGCTGATAATATGCACTGTTTCCATTTTACCGTCACATACATATTTCAACTGGTTCACACTGTTTGCCTGCATCTGCTTAATTTGTTCGGACAGGATATGGCCAATATAAGAAAACATAAAAAAGCTGAGAAGGATAGGAACGCAAATCACCACCAGGTAAGAAATAAACCATGACACAAAGGTTCTGCCGCCTTGCTTATATCTTTTTAACAGTTTTTCCTGATACCCCATTGAAAATATCCCCCCTCCAGCCTTTCATCCCGGCATCCTACGCTTCCGCTTTCTTTATCGCTTTAATCCACTTCCCGCTGCGCAGCCTGTATACGCACCAGACACACTTAATTATCTGATCGATTTTCATGAAAAAATAAATCCAGAAGGCGGGAAGCTTCCATACAAGCCCCGCCAGAATCCCAAGCGGAACAGACGCCAGCCAGAGGAACAGAATGTCAGCCAGCATCAAAAACCTCGTATCTCCGCCGCCCCGGAGCACTCCTTTTGTAAGTATGGAATTGGCCGAGGTGAAAATCAGGATGATTGCCACGGATTCCATCAGCTGCTGTGCAATCAGCCGGGTTTCCTCCTGAATATTGTACATACCGATCACAGGCCTGCTGATTGCCATAATGATAAGGCAGGCCGCCACACCAAGAAAAGCGCCGAAGATCAGGAAGGTATACCCCTCCCTCTGCGCCTGTTCCCGCTTCCCTTCCCCCAGGGTATGCCCCGTTATGATACAGCCCGCCTGGCTGATGCCCTGTGTCAGTACCGTGGTCATCTGCTGGGTGACAGCGGTAATGGAATTAGCGGACACAAAGGCCGCGCCGATTCTTCCCATGATCATGGCAATTGCGCTGTTTCCCAGAGCCAGGAGGGAATCGCTGATCAGTACGGGAATGCAGATTTTCAAATATTCCGGCACAAGTCCCCCGCAGTCCATGAACAAATCCTTCACCCGGTAGCCTATGTTTTTATCCTTCAGGAAAAAATAAACGGCAATGGCGGAAAATTCAATGACTCTGGCAAGAAACGTCCCCAGCGCAGCGCCCGCAACCTCCATGCGCGGCGCGCCCAGATGTCCAAAAATGAAAACCCAGTTGAAAAACAGGTTTGCCATAAAGCTTACGCTGGAACAGATAAGTGGGATTTTCGCCTTTCCCACGCTTCTGAGCACAATCGTACACGTAAGCGACAGGCCCAGCAGAAGGTAGGAAGGCACGGACCAGTTGAAATACCGTATCCCCTGCCCGATGATATCCGGATCCGGCGTGTAAATCCGCATCAGTGCCCCGGGAGCCAGGATCGTTGCCGTCATAAACAACAGGCCAAAAATGATACATAACCGGAGCATTATTGTAATGGACTGCTTCAGAGAATGGGAATCCTGCATCCCCCAGAACCTGGCAACCATAACAGACGCCCCCATTCCGATTCCCATACAGCATATATGATAGATATTAATGAACTGGTTGGCAAGGGAGGATGCCGATAACGCCACCTCCCCCAACGCTCCAAGCATTATGGTGTCCATCATATTGACTCCGATGGAAATCAGGCTCTGCAGGGCGATAGGAACCGCTATGATTCCGACCCGCCTGTAAAATTCCGGGGTTCCTATATATAATTTCAGCTTATTGATTAATTGCATCCCATCCATCCTTTCCTGAACGTAATCTGATTTACTCTTTACCCTGTTTTTGGAATATATCCTGTAGAAACGCATCCGCCAACGGCAGCCACAACTGAAAATTGGAGTACCGGTTCTCACCCATAACCGTTATTCCCCCCTGTCCGTGGGGCACGCCTGCAAAGGTATGTACCTCCGTCTCCACACCATGGGCCAGCAGGTCAGGAAGAACCGCATTCAGGTTATCCATTGCGGAATCCTCTCTTCCCACCGCAAAAAAGACAGGCGGGTAAACCACCTCCGTATAATCAAATTCCGCGCCTTTATAACGAGGCCCGTAAATACAAAGAAAAGCATCCGGCGCCCCGTAATACCCGTCCAGCTCATCCTCTATGTACCCGGCAAAATGATCCACCGTCCTCTGTGTGCCGGAATAGTACCGTATGCAGGCTTCCCCGGTAAGTCCCCCGTTGGAAAAACCGGCAAAAGCCACCTGATTCTCCCCGACACCGTATGCTCCGGCAGCCGCCCTGATCATGCGGATTGCCCTTGCCGTGTCCGCTCCGCATTCCTGTTGCGTCCAGGGGAGTCTGTTCGTCCGGTTCAGAAGAAGAAAACTGTGATATCCCATTTCGTTAAAATCCAGGCAGGTCTGATATCCCTCGGACAGAACACAGTCCCCATGATCCCCTCCTGCACATACTAACACCGCACCTTTAGGCTTTTGGCCCGCGGGCAAAAGCATTTCGTAGAGATACGGCCTGAAATCCGGATTATGGTTATACCTGCAATCGGAGTTATCATCATATGGAGTCATTACCGGCATCCTGCCGTCAGGCCACAGATAAATCCGCTCCGGTGCATCCTCTTTTCTTTGGAGGGAATCCCTGAGTATGCAGAATTCCTGCAGCAATCCCCTGCGTGTCTCACTGTCAGCTTCCGCCTCCAGCTGGCGCCCCAGGTGGCGCAGACGTACCAGCTGTTCCACCGGATAGCAGGGGGAATCTTCAAAAACCGGAACCGCCTTCCGTCTCTCTTCGGCAATTTCCTTTTCCAGCAAAACATTATCCTTATTATTTTTCATAGTTTTCTCCTTATTATATTTTGCTAAAGTTTAGCAATATTTCAAATAAAAAGCGGTGCTATACTCAGATAGCCCGCTTCTCCTTACGGAGACTTCAGGGGGAAGACTGCAGCCACATCCTACCTGCTGCGAAAGCTTTCTCCATAGATCAGCTTAGTCACATGTAGCTTGGAAAGTGTGATTTTAAGGTCATTGCGCAGTATGGTCAGCAGCAGATACATAGCGTTAGCCGCCATCTCCGATACCGACACATGAAGTACCGTAACGGCAGGATACAGATACCGGCTGAAATCCGAATCACCGTAGGAAATGATTTCCATCTGCTCAGGAACGGCTATATTTTCATCCCTCAGCGCCGCCAGGACGCCGCCATTCATCCTGCTCGTCTGTATGAAAAGGGCTGTGGGCAGCTCTTCACTTTCCAGAAGCTTCTTCATTGCCCCGTAACCGCCGGCGCCATTTCCCTCTCCGGTCACCTTCCATTCTTCCCTTACCTGTATTCCGCATTTCCTGCATTCCTCAGCAAATCCATTATACCTCAAGACACTCGCCGCGCTGCGGTTTTCGGAAAACACAACGCCGGCCCGATCATGACCGTTCCCGTGAAATAGCTCCGCACACTGCCGGCCGGTCTGGTAATCATCCACATATACGCTGCTGTAATTTTCCAATGTGTGATTTATCAGAACAATTGGTATTTCAAACGCATTTTCCTTCAGATATTTGCTGTCAGCCTCCGACAGGCCGCCAATGATAGCGCCATGAAACTGCTTTTTGGAAAAAACCTCCGCAAATTCACTCAGATGATCGTATTCAAAGGGCTGGAGAACGATTTCCACTTTCTCATCACTCTGCCTGATTGTCTCCTGGAACCCGGAATAAAACTGTCCCAGAAGACCGCCCATATATTGCAGATTCCAGAATACCCCAATCCGCCATCCGCCGCTGACGGAAGACGCATTGTTTTTCTCATTCTCTTTCTTTTTCTGGGTTTTACCGGACTGGTAATTCATCTCCCTGGCAGTATCCAAAACCATTTTCTGGGTTTCCCTGGATATCCTCAGTTCGTCCCCCCGTCCGTTCAGGACGATGGAGACCGTGCCGGAGGATAAGCCCAGATGCTCCGCTATCTGTTTTACCTGCACACCTTTGGTATTCCTTGGCATTTGCTTCCTCTTTTCCCATTATTTTTTAACAGCACTCATTACCCTGACTGCGCAGGAACAGATTTCTTCCCGGACACTGTACCGTCCCGTCATTCAGGAAGGGACTCCACCTGCAGGCAGGACGGCAATGCAGGCACTTTCCGCAGTCCCTTCCCTCCAGCGCGGCGTTTCCGAAATCAGGATTTACGAGAAAACCTCTTCCCACATCAATCATATCCACGCCGGAACGCTGAAGGGCCTGTTCCGCCGACTCCGCGTCTGTAATACCGTCCACCCCGAATACCGGCATATCCGGCAAGCACTTCTTCATTTCCTGCGCTCCATAGATCGCTTCTGAAAAAGGATACCCTTCCGGCCTGTACGGAACGCTTTCCCCGGCAAAACCATAGGATACATCCAGAAAATCTGCTTTTCCGTCAAGTAAAAGAGCATTCCGTATTCCATCCTCCAGATCCGGTTCAAAGGCCCCAAGCCGTATCCCCGCCACGAAATCCTCCCCGCAGCTTTCCCGGATTCCCTGCAGAATATCCAATGCGAACTTCTCCCGGCGCTGTCCGTAAATATCTTCCCTGCGGTTGATATTGCGGTTGAAAAACTGACAGATCAGATAGCTGTGGCAGCCATGCAGTTCAATCCCGTCAAGCCCCGCCCGCTGTGCCCGTACGGCCGCCCGGACAAAGTCGTCAATCACCTCACGGATGCGTCCGGCAGACATCTCACGGCCTGCCGATCGCAGTTCCCCGTTTCCGTCCCTGCGTATGTAATCGCTGGGGCAGTCGGCATTTTTATCAATTCCCGACACCCCCGCGTGTAATAGCTGTACGAAAAAAGGCACCTCATATTTATGAATGGCATCGGCCAGACGCTTCCAGCCCTCTGTCTGTGAATCCTCCCACAGCCCCAGCTGCGTTTCATGCAGTCTGCCCCGTTTTGTTACCGCCGTCGCTTCACCGATAATCAGGCCCGCTCCCCCTGCCGCCATATCGCTGTAATGCTTCAGATTTTTATCCGTTACACGACCGTTGTCATCCGACCAGTGAAAACAGACCATGGGCGGGACTGCGATTCGGTTCTTCGTCCACAGGTTTTTGATTTTTACCCGTTCTTTTAATCTCTCCATTTCATTTCCCCCTCGCTCTGTTCAGGCCGGATGCCTGTTGCCACCACGTTTTCTCACGGATTGCGCAGCAAATGCGCAGACCCGGCTGAAAGTTACGCTATTTCTTATATAATATACTTTTTTGGGGCTGTTTGCAATCTGTCAAATGTAATCTATAGTTACAATCCACGGCTCATGAATGCGCCAAAGAGCGCATTCCGTGAGAATATGATTTAGGAGTGAGGGGCTTTTTTTTGCGTGGCAAAACGATAAATATCGCCCCGAATTGTTACTATGAGCGGCTATCCCGCCGTGAACAGTAACATTTTATACCCTTGGCCCGCCGCCAAAATATTTCGCCGCCACAGAACGGTCCTGCTCCTGCAGCATAAAGGGATGGCTGTCCATAAATGTGACCAGCGCCTCTTCCGCATCGGCTGATTTCACTTCGGATTCCTCATCAAAATACATCATTTCATGCCGTTTTTTCGTATAAGGCCGCCATTCCGGGGCGCCCGCCGCCTTTGGCTTCCCGGTCTTTGCAAAGCTGCACCAGCATTCGCATACGATCTCCTGCACATGCTCGGTTATACCCGGGATATAAGAGGGCTCTATATAATCCGCGTTATGGAATACATAAGGGATTTCCGCATTATGCCAGGGAAGCGTGCCGCCGTATACCGGCTGTTCCATTTTAAACATATAGCCATAGGTATTCTCAAGTCCCGCCCGGGCGCGCAGATTCAGATAGTCAAAGGTTCCAAGGCGGAAAAGACGGTCTGTAAAAAGAAGATCCTGTATTTTGTTTCCGGGGTATGCCCTTTTAAATAATTCCATGGCTTCCTCCGCAGCTTCCCCCAGCTTCTCCTGAATCAACATTACCGCCTTTTCCTCAGGCCAGCTGTTTTTGCGCCCGTCGCCGCAGGTAACGGCGAAATTCTGGCAGAATTCACCCAATACATTTCCCACAATCACCGGCACGTCTTTCGCATGTTCACATATCCCGGCTTCAAAAATACTGCCCTTATATAAATCATCATCCCTTTTGGGTCCGAAATTCATATAAGCATGAGGCCCCACAGCAGAAATGATCTGCTGGAAACGATAATAAGGCACTTCTTCTATCTCCCGGATTCGTTCCGGGGTGATTCCCAGTTTATTCAGGAGCAGCTCCACCATGTCCGGCGCTTCTTCGTTCCCGGAATGCGCCCTTATAATACCGCTTTGGATCACGGCCCGATGGAATAAACCGGAGGCGGAAGGCATCTGGAGAAGGGCCGCCACCTTTCCCCCGCCCCCGGACTGCCCGAAAATTGTCACATTCTGCGGATCGCCGCCGAAGGCTTCAATATTCCTTTTGATCCAGCGCAGAGCCTCAACAATATCCGCCATTCCCACATTTGCAGAATAGCGGTACTCCTCACCATAGGCGGATAAATCTAAAAAACCCAGCACATTCAGGCGGTGGTTCAGCGTAACCACAACCACATCCGCGAAACGGCTCATATTTTCTCCATCGTATGCAAAGTGTTCAATCCCTGAACCCGTTGCAAAGCCGCCGCCGTGAAGCCATACGAGGACGGGCCTCTTTTTCCCGGGTTCCGGCGACTGCGTCCATATATTCAGATACTGGCAGTCCTCATCCTGGGGGTAGAACACATGCGGTACCGTATAATTGTCACTTGGCTGTACGGTCTGGATTTCAGGACACACAGATCCGTATATTATGGCATCCTTTACTCCCTCCCAGGCTTTTACCTGCTCCGGCATATGGAATCTCTTCGCGTCCGCGTATTTTATGCCTCTGAAAATATAGGTATCATCAACAAGTAATCCGCGCAGTCTGCCGTCCGGCGTGGAAACAACCGGCTCCTCCGGATTACAGATTACCTGCTTCGTCAACTTTTTTATAAACATACATGCCTCCTGCCGGCAACAGTCCAGCCAGAGCTGAACGGTTACTCCCGCTGCCAATTATTTCTTTGAACCCATCAGCTTTGAAAAATCAACCTTCCGCGAAGGACAAAGCCGTAACAGCTCCAAATCATGATCCTCTCCCATCCTGCATTCCCTGTCAAAAATCATAGTACTGGTTTTTTCCCCTCCAAAGGGTGTCCACTGCGGAACGCCGCAGCCGTTGGGATCTCCGTTTTCCGCAAAGTTCACCCACGCCCTGCTCATGATATCCTGCAGTTTTGGAGTGATCCCCGGAATGAAGGACGGCTCCAGATACTCCGCATTGTGGAATACATAAGGTATTTCCGCATTGTGCCACGAAACCGTGCCTCCGTTAAAAGGGGATTCCAGATTAAACTGAAAATTATAAACGCCCGCGTCCGTAAACCCGGCCCGCAAACCGGCAAAGGCCGCTGCATTCCGTCTCATATCTACATCCAAAAAAAGAATATCTGCCATATTTTTATCCGGGTATGCCTTTTGGAATGCGTTTATAATTTCCTCTGTTTTTTCTCCGTATTCCTCATTAAGCAGTTCTTTTTTATACTCTTCCGTCCAGGAATTTTTACTTCCGGTTCCGACGGGAGACGCAAAATTATTCATGAACTCCCCGAACACGGATCCGCAAAGTACGGGCACGGACTTCGTTTCCCTGATAAAACCGTTATCAAAGGGATTCCCGAAGTAAAAATCATTATCCTTAACGGGTCCGAACATGACGGGCCGGCCATCCTCCCGGGAAAGCCTCCCGGCCGCATAATCCGCGGCACGCGCCAGCTCGTCGTAGTATACGCTCTCCAGCTCCCTTACCTGCTCCGGGACAATATTCAGATATTCCAGCACATATGCCGCCAGCTTACCGGAAAGCTCCTTCGTCATGTCATTACCCGGCCTCATTCCTCCGCTCTGCAGGCATGCCCGGTGGAAAAGCCCTGCCGCCCGCGGGGACTGGAGCATGGTCATTACCTTGCCCCCTCCGCCGGACTGCCCGAAAATCATAACCTTTTCCGGATCACCCCCGAAGGCTTCTATATTCTCCTTTATCCACGCAAGGGCCGTCACCAGATCCGCCGTCCCCGCATTGCCTGAATATCTGTATTCCTCCCCATATGCGGAAAGATCCAAAAATCCAAGTACATTTAAGCGGTGGTTCAGGGTGACCACTACAACATCCCCGAATTTCGACAGCTCTTCTCCGTCATAGGCATAATGCTCCACGCCGGAGCCGGTCATCATCCCGCCCCCGTGAAACCATACCATTACCGGCCTTTTCACGCCTTTTTCAATATTCTGCGTCCATATATTCAAAAACTGGCAGTCCTCACTCTGTACGGTAAAATAATGAGGAACCGTATACTGGTCATGGGGAACGCAGGTAAAGAGCTCCGGGCAGGCGTTGCCATAGGTGATCGCCTCCTTTACCCCTTCCCAGGGCGCTGGCGGAGCCGGCATATGAAACCGCTGCGCCTGTGCATACCGCACGCCCCGGAATATGTAGGTCCCGTCAGAGATGACCCCGCGGAGCATCCCTGACATTGTGCGCACCTCAGCCTTTCCGTAGTCCAAAATAACCTGACGGGTTAATTTTCTTATATACATAATAATCCACTCCCACGTCTATTCTGCATAAAATGTCACGGTTGCCGTCAGCCCGTCCTCTGTCGTAAAGGTAACCCGTACCACTCCCTTATCCTCAGGCATAACCGCTGCGAGAAGGAGGCCGTTGAACATCTTCCTCTCAGGGGCCGCATACACCGAAAGGTCAAGAAGATCACCCGCATCCATCCCCACAAGATGAGCATGCCCTTCAATCTTACAGGAAACCAAAGGACAGGCATCCGGTACAAAACGGTCTTCCTTATCTTTTGCCGAAAGTTCTATCTGAACAAGACTCTCTGCTTTAATATCAGTATTATACACCTGTGCTGCAAGGAAAGCCATCTTTCCTGTGGTCTGCACCTCATCCACCGCTGCCAGCTCACCGTTTCTGTAGCCCTCCGCACGCAGCACTCCCGGCTCATAGGCCACATCCCAGGAAAGATGAAGATCATTTGTCGTGGAACATTTATGGAATCCTTCATTCCAGGCACGAACCGCTCCGTATCTGGGACACTGATAGCCCCTGCTTCCCACATAACGGCCGTTTATGTAAAGCCTGACTTCCTCACAGTTGGTATAGCAGATCACCTGCTTGTAAACGCCCTCCTGCCCCTCAAAATTCCACTGGGGCGCAAGATGAAGCGTGGTTTCCTTCGGATTCCATATGGAGCGGAAATAGTAGAAGGTATCCTTCCTGAAGCCTGCCGTGTCAAGCGGCCCGCACGGTGCGCCGCGTCTCGGCCACCTGGTTTCTCCCAGATAATCAATGCCGGTCCACAGATAATCTCCCGCCACAAAATCATGGCTGGCCGTATAGCGCCACAATGCTTCATGATGCAGTGAAGCGGTCACGTAATTCCCAAACCATCCCTCCTGAGAGTAGTCTCCGCGGATGCCTCCTGCGGAAGGGTTTTCCGTGCCGATCATGCGGCGGTCCGGATACGCCTTCCTATCTTCCTCATAAAAGGTTTCCGCCCGTTCTCTCCACCGTCCCACATAGTTATAGCCCACCACATCCAGGGCGTTCTCAAACTCACGCAGGGTGCGGATCGGCTCGACCGCCGCAATATTATCGCAGGCGGATGTAACCATGCGGCTGGAATCCTCCTGATGGCAGATATCCTGTAAAAATTCCAGTATTTTCACACCGTCCACAGACGACTGCTCGGGAATTTCATTACCGATGCTCCAGATGACCACCGAAGGATGGTTGTAATCGCGCCTGAGCATGGCGGTCAAATCCTCTTTCGCATGATTTGTAAAGAACATGCTGGAACCGTATGCCAGGTTTTCCGAATAATAATTATCCGTCTTGTTCTTCGCCAGGAGCCATTCGTCAAAAGCCTCGTCCATCACCAGAAAACCCAGCTCATCACAGAGATCCAGCAGCACGGGAGCCGGAGGGTTGTGGGAACAGCGGATTCCGTTGCAGCCCATACTTTTAAGCTCCTTCAGCCTTCTCTCCCAGCTCTCCCGATATCCCACAGCGCCTGTCAGGCCGCAGTCATGGTGGACGCACATGCCCTTTATTTTTACAGTCTCACCGTTTAATAAAAAGCCCCGATCCGCGTCAAATACGGCCGTCCGGATGCCTGTTTTGCAGGCAAAGGAATCCAGCTCCCGGCCATCCGCAACAACGGTGCTCACCAGTGTATACAGATAGGGATCCTCATCCGTCCATAAATGGGGCGATTCCACAGTCGGGCACACCATGCAGTCGCTGCTTTCACCCGGCTCAAGATACAGTGCAATTCCGGATGTGGAAACAAGCTTTCCGTCACGATCGTATATTTTATGGAGTACCCCCACATTTTCCAACCTGCCGCCGTCATTGACAACCTGCGCGCGGATCTGCAGCAAAGCGGTATCCTGCTTTGGATAAATGCCGTTTGTTGCGCAGCGCACTCCAAAATGATCAAAATGGATTTCATTGGCGCACACCAGGTAAACGTCTCTGTATATACCGGAACCGCTGTACCAGCGGGAGTTGGGCACAAGATCGTTTTTCACGCGTACAGCCGCAACATTCTCTCCTTCCCGGACAAGCTCCGTCACGTCCACATAAAAGGAGGTGTAGCCGTAACCGTGGCCGCCTGCCTCTTTTCCGTTGACATAGACCGTGGAATCCATATAGACGCCTTCAAAATACAGATAGAACTTTTCCCCTTCAGCAATATTTTCCAGGGTAAAACGTTTCCGGTACCAGCCAATACCTGATTTACCGTAGCCGCCTCCGCCGCCTGTCTTTTCCTTTTCCTCCGGCGCATAATCAACGCTCCAGTCATGGGGCAGGTTCAGCATCCTGAAGGCGCTCTCATCAGCGTCCGGTTGGGAAAAATGCTCCTTATCATCAAGGATAAAGCGCCAGTTTTTATTAAAATTTATCGTTTTCCGCATAATGATGTCCTTTCCGGCCTTTTGGCCTGTCACATCCGGAGGCATCACAGTTCAGACAAATCTGAACTGTTCCCCGGCGGTGCCATATTTTAAAAGGACAGCCGATGATAACACCGGCCGTCACTTTACACAACAGGTAACTGTTCAGCACCTTGTCAGTCACCGCAACGGTTCCTGAACTTCCAAATCATTACCGCCCTGCCGCTTATTCCTGTCCTTTTCTTTCACAGAATGTCTCGTACTGAGTCCGGCACTCCTCCATAACCTTACTCAGACCTGCTTCTTCAAGCTTGCCGACAAATTCCTGATACTTTGCTTCCGTTTCATCACCGAACAGGCCAATATTAAAGCTTGCCCCATATTCCTGAACAATAGAGCTGATTACAGCCAGTTCCGCTTCCACATTCTTTTTATCAAAGGTAAAGCCGGATGCGACAGGCGTATATTCCTTCGCCGTACACATCTCATCCATCATGCTGCTTCTGGGATCCTCGCTGTAAAGCTGAGGACTGTCTTTACCGGTAATTCCCCATGCCCAGCTGCCCCATCCGTATCTGTCGGCAGCTTCGCCCAGTTTTCTTTTTCCGTCATCCGTCATTTCATAATGAACGCCTTCAATTCCTCCGACTACCAGATTGTTGACCTCCGGGAAGCCCTTCAGGCAGTCAAGGACAAGCGCCGCTCTTTCCGGGATTTTTGAAGCATTCGGAATCGCTATGGTATCATCCGCATAGCTGCCCCTCTGCGCTTTTGTATTCGGTGTAACATCAAAAATTTCATATGTGCCTATGCCGGCTTTTTCCAGATTATCACCTGCGCTCACAATGGTGCTGTTCCAGATGAAGCTCGCTGTTTTTCCGCTTTCAAAATTGGTCTGGGCATCCGATGTATCGTTAATCTTATTGGGGGACCATACATTTTTCTTTGCCATCTCCGCCATTTCCAGATACAGCTCCAGACATTCCGGCGCGGTATATTTATAAAACACATCCTTATCCCAGTCCGGAAGCTTTTCCTCTCCGTGCGTAAAATACATGAAATCATACCCGCTTGCCAGCGGTTCCGCTTCTATATGCTGCCACCATACGTGATCCGCAAACTCCGCATTACCTCTCTGTCCATTGGCATAAATGCCGTTTTGTGTTTCTTTTTCCGCCAGCGTATACAGAGCCTCCTTCATGGTATCCCAACTGTTGATTTCCCCGATCCCATGCTTTTCCATTAAGTCTTTTCTTACGGCTATCATATTATAATTGTTAAATACGGCATAGTTCTTCGGTATGGCAAAAATTTTACCGCTGATCATTACCTGATCCCAGCTTTCCGGGGCCTGGATTTCATAGCTGTAAGGAAGGTAAGTCTGCAGGAATTCCGGCGTCAGCTCCTTAAATGCGCCTTTTCCCGCCTCTGAATTGTAATTACACCAGGAGGAGGTATACATGAGATCCACCTTTTCACCGCCTGCCAGAAGCAGGGAATATTTCGTCTGCACATCGCTCCAGCTTAAAAATTTCATATCCAGGGTTGTGTTAAGCCAGGGCTCCAGATATTCTCCGTTCAGCTTCTCAAGCACCATATCCATGTCTTCCGGCCTGTCGCCGATCGCGTACATTACCACATCCTCATGCCTGGAAAGATCGAAGCCTTTGTCCTTGTAGGGACTGTCTTCAGATATTCCTTCATTGCCTCCGGCGCCCTGATTTGCTTCAGCCGCCGCGCTGCCGCCTTCTGTCCCTGCAGTGCCGGAAGTATTTGCCTTCCCGCATGCCGGAAGCATACAAAGGACTGCCGCCAACCCCAATGCCACCACTTTTTTCCATCTTTTACTCATTTTCTTTCCTCCTCGCTTATATATGTAATTTTTTAACTCCGAAGCTATCCTTTGACTGAGCCTACGGTCATGCCCTTTACAAAATATTTCTGCAGGAACGGATACAGCAGGATAATAGGCCCAATGGCAACGACAGTCATCGCCATTTTCATGCTTTCCGCCGGCAGCGAAGCCACCTTCATGCCTGTCTGGCTTGCCATCCTGTTCAGCGCCTCCGAACTGTTCAGAATATTCTGGAGGGTATACTGCAGATTCCATTTGGAACTGTCATTGATGAACAGCATACAGTTATACCAGTCATTCCAATAACCGAGAGCGGTAAAAAGAGACAGTGTGGCTATCAGCGGCTTCGACAGGGGAACCATAATGCGGAAATAAATCAGCCACTCACTCGCCCCGTCCACCTTAGCCGATTCCACCAGTTCATAGGGGATTCCCTTCATAAAACTCTTGGCGATAATCATATTCCATACGGAAAACAATCCCGGCAGAATCAGCGCGTATAAATGATTTGTAAATTTCAGCGTCTGCGTACACAGTAAATACCATGGCACCAGCCCTCCGTTAAACAATGTGGTGAAAAAGAAGAAAAAGGAAAAACCGTTTCTCCACGGGAAGTCCGGCCTGGACAGCACAAACCCTGTCATCGTTGTTATCAATATCGCAAGCACCGTACCTGTGACTGTGACAAAGGTGGTAACTCCGTATGCGGAAAGCACCGCTTCCGGGCTCTTGAATACAATTTTATAACCTTCCGTGGAAAAATTCTTTGCGTTAAGGAAGAAGCTGTAGCCCTTCGTAAGGATCCATTTTTCATCCGTAAACGATCCCGTTAATACCAGGTAGAACGGTATGAGGCACGCCAGTGCAAAAAATACTACCAGTATTGTGCCGATCAGGTTAAAAACCATCATGTCCATGGATGCCTTCATGGGCTTATTATTATAAATTTTTTGTCCGCTCATATATTCCGCCTCCTAATATAACGAATAATCGGGATCAACTTTTTTAACAATGAAGTTAACAAGGTTAATCGTAAAGAAACACAGCACCGACTGATACAGGCCCGCAGCAGCGGACATCCCCATATTGGAGGTTGACATCATGGAACGGTAAACAAAGGTATCAAGCACGTCCGAAGTCTGCAGCAATATCTGGTTATCCCTCACAAGCTGATAGAACATACCGAAATCCCCTCTGAAAATACCGCCTACCGCAAGCAGCACCATAATAATGATGGTAGGCTTCAGACAGGGAATCGTGATGCGGAAAATACGCTGCCAGATGTTTGCGCCGTCGATCTTGGCCGCCTCATAAATTTCCTGGCTGATTCCAACGATGGCCGCAAGATATACCACGCTTCCGTAGCCGGTAGACTTCCACAGCTTTACGATAACCATGACAATCGGCCATTCCTTCGCCTGATTATAAATATTGAACTTTTCCAATCCCACAGATGTGAGTATGTTGTTGAGCACACCATGATCCCCGAAAATGTTCAGCATAATGGTTGCAACCACCACCCACGAAATGAAGTGGGGAAGGAACATCATTGATTGGGCCACTTTTTTAAAATGCTTCCTTGTTATCTCATTCAGTATAATGGCAAAGCCCACCTCAAATATAACGCCGAAGGATATAAACGCCACGTTATACAAAAGCGTATTTCTTGTCAAAGGCCACAGCTTATTGGATAAAATCATATAACGGAAATTTTCAAAGCCTGACCACGGGCTCCCCAGTATTCCATCCTGATAGTTGTATTGCTTAAAGGCAATAATAATTCCTCCCATGGGTATGTAGCTGAATACAATTACCAGAAGCAGCGCCGGCAGCAGCATGAGCAGAAGCGCGCGGTTCTTTTTTACTTTTTTTAAAAATGGGCTTTTTGCCTTACCGGCAGCATTTCCCTTTTTCACCTTAATTCCCTCCCTTGCAGTTATCTGTTGATTCTCTGTAAATCAGTTCATATTCTACTTCCGGCACCTTCTTCATTTCCCGCCCTTCTATCCGGTTTATCAGTTCCAGGCAATCGTATCTCCCCCTTTCCTCATCACAGAAATGAACGGCGGTAATGGATGGATAATGATGCAAGAGCAGAGTATTGTCGTAGAAGGAGGCCAGCAGTATATCCTCCGGCACATGACAGCCGCTCCGGTCCAGCTTCTGGAAAACATACCTGCATATACAGTCATCCATGCATATAATCCCGTCCGCCTCTTTTCTTATGACACGGTCAACAGCACTCTCCGCCGCTTCCCGGTTTAAAGTCTCCAGCATAATCAAATCCTCCTGAAGGCTGATATTGCGCTGCCAGTATGCCATTTTATATCCTTTGAGCCTGCTTATTGTTACCTCATGGCTGCTGTCCCCGCCTATCAGGGCCAGCCTGCGAAAGCCTTTTTCCAGCAGGCTTCCCGTCATCTCGCAGCAGCCCCGTATGATCTTCTTTTCATTTTTGCTGCCGATTACAATATAGGGAAGCCCCGCTTCCTCCAGAAGCTTCACGGCAGGATCTCCCCTGACCGCCCTGGTAATGATAACTCCGTCCACCTTGCCCGCAGCCACTACCTTCTTAAGCTGGCTCACCTCCTCTCTGCAGGAATAAATAAGCAGGATATCATAGTCATTTTTAACCCCTTCCGCCGTGATTCCCATCAGGCAGTCCTGGAAAAAAGACATTTCCTCCATCTTGGCATCTCCCGGTATCAGCACCCCTATATTAAAGGTCCTGCTCCCTGACAGCGCGCGTGCGAACTTATTCGGGCTGTACTGCATTCTTTTTGTATATTCCAGCACCCTTTTCCTTGTGGCTTCGCTGATACGCCCTTTTCCCGACAGCGCACGGGAAACAGTTGTGATGGACACCCCCAGTTCCCTGGCAATATCGTCCATGGAAAGCTCCGTACCTGCCGGTTTATAATTCATCTGATCACCCCGCGTTATAATTCAATATTTATTTAGTGCCAATTTAGCTTTCATCTTAGCGCAATCGTTTGTTCATTTAGCAAAATTATATATCATTTAGCAAAATTATGCAATTAGCATAACTTTACAATTTAGCAGGGGCGTTTTTATTTAAAATGACGTTTTTCTTTTATATTGCCTATATTTTGCTTGTAATTTCATGTAGATAAATATATATTGTATGATATGTGGATTTAGCTTTATTATGTTTTATGCTAATTTATAGCATATATAAATTTAGCCTTTTCTCATTGAACCGAACCCTTAAGAATGCCTGGCTGGCTGGCAGCCGCCTTGCATCAGGCCTCATACGTCATAACTGTTGTATTCATTATCTTAAGAACACAGAAAATCACATAAGACAGATAGGATTTCTACTATAAATGTATCTGCATCATGTGTTAATTTATTCTGAAGAAAATTGTAAGAACGAGAAACTGAAACAATCTGTTTATATGCAAAAAGGAGAAAACTATGGGAACTTTTAGAAATCTCGACAAGCTGCTAGATTCTTTTACGCAGGGGCCAATCCCCGGCTGTGCCTGCGTTGTCATGCAGAACAATGAAATTATCCATGAAAGCTATTCCGGTTACGCCGATATCGAAAAGGGCAGCAAAATCAATGACCGCTCCATTTTCAGGCAGGCGTCCACAACAAAGCTTTTTACCTATGCTATTGGCATGATGCTTTTTGAGGAAGGGGCCTTCCGTTTTACAGATCCAATCTATGATTTTCTTCCGGAATGGAAAAACACCACCAAATATGTTCAGGTTCCGGGGCATGGCCCGGAGGTTGTTCCCGTTGAGAATCCCATCACCATCCGGGATGCTTTTACCATGTCCTGCGGGCTACCCTACTGCATGAGGCCGCTTGACCATGTGACGGATAACCCCACCGTCAATGCCATGTCCGAAGCAGTCAGGCCCTATTGCACTGACGGTAAAATTCCCACTCTGAGGGATGAGGTACGCGCAATGGGTTCGGTTCCGATTATGTTCGAGCCGGGAACTCATTGGCTTTACGGGCTGGGAAGTGAGATTGTAGGGGCTATTGTAGAAGTGATAACGGGAAAATCGGTGAGACAGAATATGAAAGAAAGGCTGATTGAGCCTCTCGGCCTGAAGGATACCGCCACGTTTCTGGATGATGAAATGCTGGGCCGCCTGGTTACCTGTTACTTTATTACACCGGATAAAAAGAAGGAGCCCATGCCTGAAGAAATGGATGATATCCTGAAAATCGGCGGCACTCCGGAATATTCCAGGGCAAACCTGAACTGCAGCTGCAGGGATTTCGCCGTATTTATGAGTATGCTTGCAAACGGCGGACGGTATAAGGGGGAAAGGCTCCTTGGAAGAAAGACGATTGACCTGATGAGAACCAACCAGCTCGGGCCGGAGCAGCTTAAGGATTTCTGGCATTATAATGGTGTGGATATCCTTGGCTATGGTTATGGCATGGGCGTACGCACTCTGCTTGACAAAGCTTCCGGCGCTTCCAATGGATCCATCGGCGCTTTCGGCTGGTCCGGCGGCTACGGCTCCTGGGCAGAGGCTTCTCCTGAGGATAAGCTGTCCATCGTTTATATGCATAATACACAGGGGGAACATAATGAGCTGTTTCATGTGAAGGTGCGGGATGTTGTGTATGGGTGTATTGAATAAAACTATGCAAAAAGACTGAGCCGGAGTCTATTTCTTTTCTTCCGGCTCAGTCTTTTTATAATAAGTGTCCAAGAAATTCAGCAGGTATCATAATCATGGGATTTTCCACACCAGAGTCCAAAAAGTCTTTATCTCCGGAAATCAGGACATTCGTATCTATCAGAACTCTCATGCATTTTCGCCCTCATTTCTTACTTCTCCCAATATGGAATATCAATCTCCATACAGGATTTATTTAAACAACCGGTTACGCTCATTGTCTAATCGCGCTCTTTCGTCAGTGTCAATCTTACCCGGATATTCTTGCCATTATCAAGCCTCAAAAAGGCAAATACCTATGCAAGTCTGGCTTTGGCTCGTTGCCCGCGGAAATAAAAGAATCGGAAAATCCCCTGGTTCACTGCCCAAACCAGGGGATTTCTTCCTCGTCACAACTTCACTCTTTATCTACCCGGTAAACCGGCATCACCTGTCACCAAACACCTCTTTCCCAAAAGCAAGCCTGAAGTCCAGCACCGGACATTCCTCCAACACCTCCGGCACGGCCCCATCCTTAAACTTCATCACAGCCTTGTTGTCCTTGCTGTAAGGCTCCCATCTTGGCAGCGGATTTCCATTGTAATCCATTCCGTTTGGATCCTTATACTTAACGAAATTAGTCCAGTAGGAGGTTACCTGCCTGGCCAGATCATAATGCTTCCCTTCAAAGGGCCTCCAGCTGTTCCCCAGGGAGTCGAACATGAACCACAGATCCGAGCCGTGGAAGGAGCCGGCGTCGTCCCCCGGAATATCGTGGTCAAAGATATAGTAATACACCTTCTTACCCATGGAGGAGCGAAGCTCACAAAAGCCTCTGCTGTTACTGAGGAGCATATTTCTGGCATCCGTCTTTGTAAGCGCCTGCGCCTCTTCCTCATTGGAAACGCCTGCAATCCGTATAAATTCCTCTTCCTTGTCGCCGAAGAGCTTCGCCCATTTAAGGAAATCTTCATAAGTAAAGCCGCTGCCGCCGAACATGCCTCCCTGCGTTTCTCCCTGACATACGCCGATGATCATAGGGACGTCGGGAAGGCGGTCATTGTAATAGGAGTCCCATACGGATTCCTTCACAAACCTGCCGTCAATACATTGTCCAAACCCGAATCTCCAGTCGGCGGTAATTCCGCGCAGCTTCTCCATCAGTACGGAAGCGTCCATTTCCTGCGCCTGCGCCAAATTTTCAATGCCCGCCTGCCTGAAGAAATCTTCCCCGTGCGCTTCCGCTTCCTTCAGCGGCATTGCGGCGCCAAAGGGTTTTTCTTCATCTGCAAATGCCATGGAAATACCGGACTGGCATATTGCGCCGGCGATGATTCCTTCATTTAAGGGGCTGCACAGCTGCGCCTGTACGCTGCCCGCGCCGGCGCTCTGGCCGCAGATTACAATACGGTCCGGATTGCCGCCGAAGGCTTTGATATTTTCATGTACCCAGTGAAGCGCCAGCGACTGATCCTGGAAGCCGAAGTTGGATATCACCTCTCCCTCAGGCGTCCGGGCGGTGATTTCCGGGTGCGCCAAAAATCCGAACAAGCCAAGCCTGTAGCCAATCATCACGACGATAACGCCGCGGCGGGCCACTCTTTCCGGATCGAATTCCACCTCATAGCTGTAGCCGTCCTGCAGGCCGCCGCCATGGATGTAGCAAAATACAGGAAGGTTTTCTTCCTCCGAAGCGGCGGGTGAAAAAATATTGAGATACAGACAATCCTCACTCATGCCGTAGTCCGCTGACGTGGGATGCAGCTCCTTTGTGTAAAAATCGTTTCCCGTACCAGGATGCACTCTCATCATGGGCATGTCCCCATACTCATAGCATTTCCTCACGCCCTCCCAGTCTTCGGCCGGCTGCGGAGCTCTCCAGCGAAGCTCTCCCACCGGAGGCTTTGCATAGGGCACTCCTCTGAATACGGTGATTCGCGGGTCTTTTCCCACCAGTCCCTGAAGAACTCCGTTTTTAACCTGAACCTTTCTTAACATATTTCCCCCATCCTTTCACATTTAATTAAAATTTGAATGCTATCGTAACCGTTCAGCCGGGGCTGAACGGTTACATTGTTACCTTTTATCCATGACAAGCACATTCACCGAATGTGCAGGCGCTGAATATGTGAAATCACTTCCACCGGAAATACTCCCGCATACGGAGGAAACATGCTCCTTATCCTCAAAGGAATTTATCTCCCACGGCTCCGCCGCCAGCACTTCCGTTAAAATTTTCTCCTCCACCGTACAGTCGGCCGTAATCCGTACTTCTTCTTCCCTGTCGCTCACATTTACAATTTTCAGATAAATTTTATCCTCATCCTGGGTTGCAACGGCATTGATTAACGGATGAAGCGTATGCACTTTTTTCTGCACAAGCTCATCGTTTATATAACACTCGCAGCCATATGCGCTGCACACCATTTTATAATGGTTAAACTGATCGTAAGGGATGGATACCGAAACCTGTTCTTCTTCCGAAAGAGGCTTGTCGAAAAACCGGGGAACCCTCACCGCGCTCCTGCCATTTTCGATTTTCCATACCTGGTTTCTTACGCTTCTTCTCGTCCACTCCGTATCCTTCGGCTCATTGCAGCCCTCATCCGTCTCCTGGCGGTGATTCCAGACGGATAAGGTCAGCGGATTATCCGCTTCTGTTTTTATATCGGCCTCAAAGATGTATTCTTCCAGCTCTTCTGAGCCGAAAACCGTCCACATCACAGGGGGCTCATGGGAGCTTGCGCTGCCTATAAAGCGTTCAAAGGCTTCATTCCACTCCCTGCTCTTTCCGGTAAAATGATGCTTCCGGTTTCCGAAAACCATTTTCCAGCCGTCCTTTGTCTCCCTGGCGTCCCCGTATACACATTGGGAAATCTCCGCCGGCTGTCCGTTTATCTTCACATTTTTGAATAAAAGCCCTTCCTTTTCGCACATGATGCCGGAAATACCTCTGTATACCGGGGGCTTTGCTTCGCTTTCATTTTCGATTTCCACCACCTCGTCCCCTCTGTATTTTCCAAGGAGGGAAACTGCGTGATAGCTGGGGATTCCATAAACCTGATGGTTGTCAAATACGATCATATTCGGCTTCCAGGCGGTATAATCGGAATTCTGAAACAACGGGGCGTAAGCCGTAAGCCGTACGATATCCTGATTTCTCTCCGCCCCAAGCAGGAAGGCGGCCTCGGCAAGGGCGCATTCCATGGACGCAATGGTATTTCCGCCGTTTACCGCATATTCTCCCAGGAATATTTTCGGGCCGTTCCTGTCATAGTCGTCAAACAGATCGCCGTTTTCCAGGAAAAATTCAGGCGCGTCATAATAATGCTCATCCGCATAGTCGGTGGGAAGCCCCTCCCTTTCCGTATGTCCGTTGGAGATATAGATCACCTGGGGGAAGGCTTGTTTTAACGTTTTATAAAACATTTCATAACGTGTATTATATTCCGGTCCGAAATTTTCATTTCCGATTTCCACATATTTCAGGCGGAAGGGTTCCGTCCTGCCGTTCTGCGCCCGGAGGCTTCCGTAAGGGGTGTCGGCGGAGCCCAATGCGTACTCCAGCGCATGAAGCGCTTCCTCCAGATATTCCCTGGTCACCTCTTCCGAAAAACCGCCGCCGTGACGCGCCTGGCAGCTCATTCCGCAGTTGCATACATACATGGCCTCCATCTCCAGATCTTCACAAAGCAGCAGATATTCATGGAAGCCAAGCCCGTTGGTCGTGCGGTAATGCCACATCAGCTGCGCGCCGGGACGCTCCCAGACAGAGCCGATGGTACGGGAAAAACGAAGGGCGTTCTGTTCGTTTATGCCCTCCACCACACAGCCGCCGGGGAAACGGATAAACTTCGCGTTTGTGTTTTTCAGGGCCATCGCCAGATCCTCACGAAGCCCATGTCCCCTGAAGGTTTTTGCAGGCATCAGTGAGATGAAGCCAAGGGTAATCGTGCAGGCCCTGTCACAGGTCAGGCTGATTCTGCCTTTAAAATCGGTGCCCCCGGCCGTCAGTTCACAGTCATACCGCTGGTAGTCACTGTCTTTATGAACCGAAAGCTCACAGTTTCCCAGATCCGTACCTTCCTCAGATTCCAGCGCCGCCGTAATTACTGCGTCAGTATCGGATTCCGCAAAAAAATACAGAAGGTACCGATCGCCTTCCTTCACGGGCACGCCGGAATAGCCGATATTATATATTTTTCCTCCGGGTGCGAAGGTTACTTTCAGGGCGGCTTTTCTGTTCGGGTTGAGCGTGCCTTGTGTCAAAAGCTGAAAAGAAGCATTCCCCGCATACCAGCCCGGTATTTGCGTGGGAGGCACCGCAGCCTCCCATTCATCCATGCCTTCGCCGTGGTTGAACGCGCCGGGCCAGCCGTATTCCGTTACGAAAATCCTTTGATTCGGATCGGTGGTGCAGCCCTCCGGAAGCAGGGAATCCTCAAACGCCCTGTTTCTAATCATCTCAGGGTACAGTCCCCCGTCTGCGGCGTGGTTGATGTCCTCTAAAAACAAGCCGTAAAGCTCTGGTGCCGTAGGGAATTTTACTTTGCTTGTATGAATATGTATTGTATTTTTCATTAATTTCTGTCCTTTCCATAGGTTGTAACACAACAGGCAGACCTTAACCGTTATATATTTTCTGTATAAAGGCATCCGCCAGAGGCAGCCAAAGCTCAAAATTCGGGTACTCATAATTCCCAAAAAGGGATACCCCCGCCTGGCCATGGGGCACGCCGGAAAAGGTATGCACCTCCGCTCGGATGCCATGCGCAAGCAGATCCCTGTACACCCAGTGCAGGTTGTCAAGCGCTTTATCCTCCATGCCCACTGCGAAAAATACCGGAGGATACACCACATTTGTATAATCGATCTCCCTGCCTTCCCAGCGTGGGCCGTAGATACACAGGAAAGCGTCCGGGGCTCCCGGGTATTCATCCAGTTCATCCGGCTCATAATCCGGGAAATGATCTGTCACCTTTTGGCTGCCCGAATAATAACGGATGCATTCCTCTCCTGTCAGCCCGCCGTTGGAAAATCCGGCAAAGGCCACCTGGTTTTCCCTGATGCGGTATTTTGCAGCGTCCTTACGGATCATGCGAATCAGCCTTGCAGCGTCCGCGCCGCATTCCTGTCCGGTGTAGGGCATCATGTTCGTCCTGTTTAAGAGCATGAAGCTCTGATAGCCGAGTTTATTGAAATCCAGGCAACTCTGGTAAGCCTCATGTATCACGCAGTCCCCGTGATCGCCCCCCGCGCACAAAATGACGGCTCCCTTCGGCTTCACGTCCTCAGGCAGAAGGAATTCGTACATATAGGGGCGGAAATCGGGATCATGGTTATAACGGGAATCCGGATTTTCCGTATATTCTCCTGTTTCCGGCATGTTGCCCTCCGGCCACAGATAAATGCGGGAGGGCGCATCAAGCAGCTTTTCCAGCGCGTCCATAAAGCCATCATATTCCTTCGCCAGCTCCCATTTCCCGGCTTCCTCTTTCTCCTCCAGCATGGCCCGCCTCATACCGTGCAGCTTTACCAGCTTTTCTATCGGATAGCAGGGAGCGTCCTCAAAATAAGCGACGCTTCGGTGCTGCAGCGCATGGCAATACTGCGCGGCGTTCTCATATAAAGTTTTTGTATTCTGTCCCATAATTAACCTCCATCTGAAAAAGTGAATAAAACTTTTACATTCTCCCTAACGTGTAATCGATCCTGAATTTCATAACCGGATCCGTTTTTATCCCGGATTCCTCCGGCTTATCCGTAAATTCCATCACGAATTCATTTTCCGCCGTGAAGTTCTTCCACTCCGGAAGCTCTTCGCCGATGGTATCTTTACCGTTGGGATTTCCGGTTTTCACAAAATTCACCCAGTAAGAGCTTACCTGGCGGGCCAGATCATAATGCTTTCCGGTAAACGGACGCCAGCATCTTGCAAGGCTGTCATAGGCAAACCACATCTCACTTCCGTGATAGCTGCCCGCATTATCATCGCCGGGGATATCTGCATTAAAGTCATAGAGGTAGACCTTTCTGTCCTGGCTGTCCTGGATATATCCGAACATCCTCGCGCCCGCAATCAGATCAAGCATCGCGCTGCCGGAAAAAAGCGACTTCACCTCATCATCATTTTTCACATTGCAAAGCGCCATGAATTCTTCCGCTTTTTCACCGAAGCCGGCGGCGTATTGTTTGAACGCCTCCATTGTTTCCACAGGGCTTGTGAACGCTTTCGCAAAGGACTCCGCTTCTCCCCGGTTATAGCCTGCTATCACGGGAATCCTGTGATGGTGATTATTTTTATAGGTTACAAAATTAAATTCTTTTATAATGATATCGTCAATGACGGGTTCAAAATGGACGCCCGGCCCTAAAAGTTCATCCTCCAGCCGTACCAGTTCTTCTCCGGGCAGTTTTCTCGCTTCCTCCAGGCTTTTGATGCCCGCCTTTTCAAAGAACAGGGCGCCAGCCTGCTCCGCCTTGTCAAGAGGATGGCTTCTGTCCGCTTTTTCCGCAAAGGCCACGGTTACGCTGCTTTCAATAATAGCGCCGTCAATCAGCCCTTCCGCCATGGGGGAGGTCATCAGATTCTGTACGCTCATGGCTCCCGCGGACTGTCCGGCAATGGTAATCCGGTCCGGATCGCCTCCGAAGGCGGCAATATTGCGCTTTACCCACTTTAAAGCGGCCAGCTGATCCATCGTGCCATAGTTGCCCTTTGGTTCCTCCGGCGCTTCCGCGGACAGCAAGGGGTGGGCCAAAAATCCCAAAACGCCCAGACGGTAAGCGATTGCTACGACAACAATCCCTTTTTTCGCCATATGCTCCCAGTCAAATTCCACCTCGTAAGGGTATCCGCCCTTAAAGCCTCCGCCGTGAATGTAAATCAGTACCGGAAGCTTTTCTTCCCCCGTCCTGGCCGTTGTATAAACGTTCAGATACAAACAGTCCTCGCTCATGGCAAATTCCGTTCCGGTGGGATGGATCTCCCTTGTCCAGAACTCCTCTGGATTGCTGCCTGGCACGGGCTGGCAGGCGATTGGCCCGTATTGATCGGCCCATCTCACGCCCTCCCAGGCCGGGGCGGGCAGCGGGGCTTTCCAGCGCAGCTCCCTTACCGGAGGTGCGGCGTATGGTATTCCCTTAAATACCGCAACCCTTGGGTCCCATCCATGAATGCCCTGTAATTTCCCCGATTCCACAACTACCTGTAAATTTTCCATAGCTTCTCCTCTCACATACACAGGATGACGCAATCCGCGGAACATCCTTATCCACAACAATTGCCGGCCATAGAAACACCTATGGCCGGCAACACATTTGCTGGTTCTTTATTTGTCTACTGTGCAGACAGCCAGGCGTCAAACTGTTTTTGTTCTTCTGCAATAATCTCATCGATTCCTGCGGTCTTCAGCTCTTCATTGAATTTTTCAAGATAAGAGTCCACATCCACAAGGCCATAAAGCAGTGCATCTCTGTACTCAGCCACAATCGTCGTACAGGCTGCCATCTGATCGTATACCGGAGCGCTGTCGAATATGAAGCCCATCGCCTCCGAAAACTTTGCGTGATTCGGGGCGTCCAGCATGTCGGTATAATAGGTTGACATTTCCACCTCCAAAGGAAGGCTCAGACACTGGTTCGGATAGTACCAGGGTCCGTTCATATTCCAGGTTGCATTGCTGGCATCCACACCTTCCGGGAAACGGGCGATTCCGTTTTCATCCACCGTATAGTTATGGCCTTCAATACCGAGAATCATATAACGCGCCACCACTTCATCGGTTGCCATCAAATATAAAATCTTCATTGCCGCATCCGGGTTTTTACATACTGTGGATACCATCCAGCCGCCCAATACGGAAGCGCTTGTCCCCACCAGATCCGTCAGCTGTAATTCTATGGGTTCATAGGGGCTGTAAGAAATCAAAGCTTTAATGTAATCAGCGCTGTAACCGCCCAGATAGCAGCCTGCGGATACGCCATTATTGTACTGCGTGATAGTTCTTTCGTTATTCAGCGGATCATCCATCTGTAATCCGGCTTCATTCCAGTCCTTCATCCGATAGCAGAAATCACGCCATTCCTCCGTTTCATAAAGATTGACAATTTCCGTTGTGTCAACGCCTCTGTTTAGCAGTACTCCAAGCCAGTTAGGGTTGCCCAGGCTGTCAATGCCGATTACGGATTCGTTATTTGTATTCACCATATAGGAAAATTCCGGATGAATTGCCTTTGCGTCTTTCATAATCTGCGTCATTTCATCCAGGGTAATCCGTTCGCCGTCCTTATCGGCAATGTCCAGTTCCTCCGCGATTTCCTTTCTTAATGCATATACCTCATAGGTGGCATAGCTGTCAACGGAAGGAACGGCATACTGTACACCGGAAACCTGCTGGGTTTTTAACACCTTTTCCGGATACATTTCCCAAAGATCGGGGTACACATCCAGGTATGGATCAAGGGAAATGCACTGTTCATTCTTTACACAGCTGTCCACATTGGAATAAAATCTCCAGCAGAATATGTCCAGGGGGTTCTGGTTATCGGACAGCATCAGAGTCATCTGTGTTGCAAGGTCGCCGAAGTTAATACCGATCAAATCCACCTTTGCTCCTGCATTAATCGATACCAGATACTCATTCAGCGCTTCCTCCACCATAGTCTCATCCGGCATATCATAGCTCAGGGATTGCACTGCGATTACCGGCCAGTCGTCCGGGTTTTCGGATACCTCAAGTGCTCCTGAAGAATCTTCCCCCTCAGCCGATACGCTGCCTGTGCTTCCCGGCGCATCGGCCGCTCCTGTCCCGGCCGGATCAGAGCCGCAGCCTGTAAGCAGCGTCCCAATCATTGACGCGGCAAGAATAAGTGATACCAGTTTCTTGTTCATACTACTTCCTCCCATACTCCTTAATAAACATATCATATAATTTTGGTTTCCTTTAAAATATTCATTTTCCGATGTATTCCATTGCAATTTCTGACTCACGGCACCAGTCCAGACGCCTGACCCAATAACGGCTCCTGTACCTTTATGCTCGGACATATACGTCCGCAACCGCCGCTTCAATAAGCGCCTGCCTGTCCGAAATCTGGCAGGGGCTCAAATTCAGTATCTGCCTGCCTCCCTTTAAAGGAAGGATGCACTGACTGTAGCCTGTAAAATTATAATTATTATCAATCGGAATCAGACTGTCCATCTTTTCCCAGAAGCCCATCCCCATTTCCGAATTGGCAAAAATATGGGAAAAGCCTCTGCCTGCCGCCAGGATAGTACCATCCTTTCCTCCCTTGTCAATCCATGTCACATAAGGCGTGCCCGTAAGGTAACTGCCGTCCACCGCAACTATCGGATTCCCTATAAAATCAGGCTCCCCCCAGTCATCCATGGAATCGGAAATCCTGAAATAAACAGGAATCCTGTCCTCATTTACCATCTCATACACCATGATAAACTTTCCGTTCGGCAGATAAACTACTACAGGCATACCCGGCCGGAGATTCCCGTCGGGAAAAGCGACATCGATTTTCTCCTCTCCCCACGTATAACCGCCGTCCTCCGACACCTTATGCGCAAGAAGCTGATTATAATTCCCATGATCCTTATACCTCTCATCCGAATAATAACAAAACAGCTTTCCGTCAGGCGACTGCAGCAGGAAAGGTTCCCATACAGGAAACCCCATGATATGCTTCTCATCCCTCTCCCCCTTCACGATTTCACTGACGAATTCCCAGGTCTTGCCCGCATCCTCACTTTTATACATGTGCAGCGTGGTAGTGCTCATATCCTTCGGAATAATATTACCCGCACAAAGAATCGTTCCCTCCTTCACACTGCCCATATCACAGGGAAGCTCAAAAAGATGAGGCTGAAACCGGCACCCCTGCCCCAGCTGCGTATCCTCAACACAGCTCAGATAATGCCAGCTATGCGCATCATCCGTACTCTCATATATCGGAAAAACAGGCGTATCTTCCGTATAATACTCCATCGTCGCCAGCAAAGTCCCGTTCTTCTCCCCGTTATGCTCCAGGCAGATACACCGCGGATACATAGACCCCGGCCCCCTCTGCCCCTCAAAAGGCTCTCCGGGACAAAACACCACGCTGGTATACCTTCTCTTCAGCAAAATCGAGCAACTCCCGCCCTCCTTCGGCACATGCCCCCCATTGGGCGCATAAAGCGAATCATGAACCGCCTTACTATCAATAGTCATCTCCTTACTCCTCTCGTCCTTTATTTCTTATCACTCAACGGATATCCGTAATGGGATATCGTTAACGTTAACCTTTCACTCCGCCGATTACGATGCCTTTAATAAATGCCTTCTGGAAGAAAGGGTAAATAATCATAATCGGGAGTACGGAAATTACCGCAATTGCCATTCTCACCCCGGAGGTAGGTATCTGGGTTGTAATCTGCGCACTGCCCGCATCCAGCGTATTCTCCTTCAGGAACTGCACATTGTTCATCATGGAATTCAACACGTTCTGGATGGAATACAGATCACTTCTTCTAGTCAGATAATACAGGCCATTGATCCAGTCATTCCAATAAGCCAATGCGGAAAACAGCGCCACCGTTGACAACATGGGTTTGGAAAGCGGGAGAGCGATACGAAACAGCATCCCCAGCTCCCCGCAGGAATCCATCTGCGCGGCCTCCAGAATGTCCTTGGGCACATTTGTGGTAAAATAAGTCCTCATCAATATTACATTGTAGGCTCCCAGCGCCAGATTAGGCAGGAGCAGTCCCAGAAGGCTGCCTCCAACATGCATGTACTGGCTCCATATAATATAGGAAGGAACCATACCGCCGGAAAAAAGCATGGTAAAAAAGATAAAAAAGGATAAAAAATTTCTCCCCGGCAAATCCTGTTTTGACAAAAGATAAGCCATAAACATTGTCATCGTTACATTCAGCGTTGTCCCGACCAATGTTATCAGAATCGTCACTCCATAGGCTCTGGCAATCTTTCCGGCTGCCTGGAACAAATATTCATAGGCGCGGAAATTTATTTTTTTTGGGAAAAAAGAATATCCGTAGAGCGTCAAAGTAGCTTCATCAGTGATAGATGCCGTAATTAAAAGGATAAACGGCAGCAGGCAGCACAGCATTAAAACAATCATAATTATATTTGCAAATATGCGAAATCCTTTATTCGTTCCAGCCATTTTTTTCCTCCCTCTCAGAACAATGCACTGTCAGGTTCAGTCCTGCGCACAATAGCATTGGTCAGCATTACCACGAAAAATCCGAGTACGGACTGCAGGAAGCCTGCAGCAAGCGATCTTCCCACATCATGATCCTGCATCAGAGTGCGGTATACGAAGGTATCAATTGTGGTTGTAGTGGAATAAAGCAGTCCGCTGTTCTGGGGCACCTGATAGAACAGACCGAAATCCGATGCAAACATTCTACCCAATGCCATGATAGTCAAAATAATGACCGTTGGCTTTAACAGGGGCAGGGTGATTCTGGTAATCTGCTGCCAGGTAGTGGCGCCGTCCACCACGGCCGCCTCATAATAAGTCTTGTCAAACCCGATAATCGTTGCAAAATATACGATGCTCTGAAAGCCGAAGCTTCTCCACAACTGCACGATAGTCAGGATAAAGGGCCAGTACTTTGCTTCCGTATACCACTGTACCCCTTCTCTTCCCAGAGGCTCCAGAATCCCTTTGTTGACAAAACCGTTCGTGCTGGACAGAAAGGCATATACCAGATAACCTATAAGAACGGTGCTTACAAGATGGGGAATCAATATAGTCGTCTGATACACCTGCTGCGCCTTTTTTTTACGTACTTCATTTAATAGGATTGCCACAAAGATGGCAAAGACCGTACCCAGGAACAAAAACAATATGTTGTACCCAATGGTATTGCGGAACATGATCTTAGCCCATTTCGAGCCGAACAGATATGTAAAATTGCTAAGTCCGTTCCAGGGGCTTTTGATAATTCCCTTGGCGAAGCTGTACTTCTTGAATGCAAGAATCAGGCCGCCCATGGGAAGGTAATTGTTAATGATCAGATACAGAAAGCCCGGCAGTGCGCAGAGATATAACGGGGCATATTTACGGAGCTTTCGCAGCGTCTGTTTTTTTGAAGCAGTTTTACTTTGGGTTGTGCTCACATTTTTCGACATCATCTTATCCTGTCCTTCCATTCCGGGAATCTAATTTACTGTGCGGCAAGCCACGCGTCGAACTGTTTCTGCTCTTCCGCTATGATTTCATCTATTCCTGCCGCCTTCAGCTCCTCATTGAATTTTTTCAGATAAGTGTCCACATCCACCAGGCCATAGAGCAAAGCGTCTCTGTATTCCGCAACTACCGTGGTACATGCCGCCATCTGGTCATAAACCGGGGCGCTGTCGAATACAAAGCCCATCGCTTCTGAAAATTCTGCATGATTGGGGGCATCCAGCATATCGGTATAATAAGTCACCATTTCCGTTTCCAGCGGAATGCTCAGACACTGGTTGGGATAGAACCACGGGCAGTCCTGATTCCAGGTGCTGTTGTTCTGTGTAACACCTTCGGGACGTCTTGCAATGCCCTTCTCATCCACACTATAATGCACACCTTCAATACCCAGGATAAAGTACCTGGCCACCTTCTCATCTGTGGCCATCAGGTACAGAAGCTTCATTGCTGCGTCCGGCTCCTTGCATACGGTGGAAATCATCCAGCCGCCCAGCACGGAAGCACTTGTCCCGACCATATCCGTCAGTTGGAACTCGATGGGTTCATAAGGGCTGTAGGCAATCAGCGCCTTGATATAATCCGGGCTGTAGCCCCCCAGGTAGCAACCTGCGGAAACGCCGTTATTATACTGGGAAATCGTCATTTCATTATTCAGGGGATCATCCATCATTAAGCCGGCGTCCTTCCATGCCTTCATACGAAGGCAGAACTCGCGCCACTCATCCGTCTCATACAGATTGACAATCTCCTTCGTATCCACCCCCCGGTTCATCAGTACGCCAAGCCAGTTGCTGTTTCCCAGGCTGTCTATGCCGATGACAGCTTCATTATTCGTATTGATCATATAAGCGAATTCCGGATGGGCTGCCTTTGCACCCTTCATAATTTGGGTCATTTCATCCAGTGTAATCCGCTCCCCGTCTCTGTCCGCAATACCAAGATCCTCCGCCACATCTTTTCTTAATGCATAAACATCATAGGTTGCATAGCTGTCCACGGAAGGAACCGCGTACTGCACACCGCTGATCTGCTGTGTCTTCAGAACAATTCCGGGATACATTTTCCATAAATCAGGGTAAACTGCCAAATATGGATCCAGAGGGATGCATTGTTCGTTTTTCACACATCCGTCCAGTGTAGAATAGAATCTCCAGCAAAATAGATCCAAAGGCTGTTGATTGTCAGACAGCATAAGCGTCAGCTGCGTGGAGAGATCCCCCAGGGCCATCTGCACCATATCAGCCTTCACTCCTGCATTAATAGATACCAGATACTCGTTTAAAGCATCCTCCACCATCTGTTCGTCCGCCATTTCACTAAGAACAGGCACCTGTACCGTAATCGCAGGCCACTCGTCCGGGTTTTCCGATGCCGGAAATTCTCCGGCTGTTTCCGCTGTGCCCGCCGCTTCCTCACTGCTGTCCGTCTGAGGCTGCGCCGCCGGTGACTTCTGTGAACACCCTGCAAGCGAACCTGTCAATACAACTGCAAGAATCAGTGACAATAGCTTTTTATTCATCGTATATTACCTCCCCTGTCTGTTTGTTAAGCATATTCTAATCAAACAGGGACGTGAAAAATATGCAAAATCAGAGAAGGTTTATTGCATTTTCTGATTCGCTGCCGCCTTGCGGTATTCCATGGGCGTACAGCCCACTAACTGTTTAAAGCTTCTTGTAAAATTGGAATAGTTTCCATAGCCCACATGGCCGGAAATTAAAGTCACCGGCAATGTCGTTGTGGACAGCAGTATTTTGGCCGACTCCATTTTTTCATTTACAATATATTCCTTCAGGGTAAAACCGGTATTCTTTTTAAAAAGCTTCGTTAAATATTCCGGGTTCATTCCCGCATAGTCCGCAATTTCCGTTACCGCCAGATCTGTATCCAGATGCTGCCTGATGTATTTTACCGTTTCCTGGATCACATCCTTCGTTTCCCCTCTGCCAATAATCTCCTGCAGCTTTTGGGTGATATAAGTCAGCGCTTTTTCAAACAGATCATAGCCCTGCCAGGCATTCATATAGGTCAGGTAGGGCAGCTCGTTATCGAAAATCTGCTCGCTGCCAATCTGATGGTTTACGAGATAGACAAGCAGAAGCTGTGTGACGCTCTGATGCAGGTTCATCATGCCGGTGGCATTCATATGTCCGTGGTAATCTTTGGTGATATAAGTAAGAATGCTGTCCTTAAAGCTCAGAAACTGATCCTGCTCCAACAACTTTTTCCAGGTATTCAGCTGGAGCCTGTAGGAATTACTGTTCACATCCTTTTCATTTTCACGGGGAATGAACACACGGCTTTCCCGGCGCACATTGTCCTTTTTTGCCTGGAATAAAGGCTGTGAATATTTCACAAGTTCTGAAGGTTCGCAGGCTCTTCCGCAGTAAATTGCCATTGAGGTCAAAAGTACGCGGTACGCCAGAATGCGGAAGCTTTCCAGCTTCCCGGAAAGCGTCCCCGTTTCATAAGCCAGTTCTTTTTTCCAATACAGGAGTATGGCAAAATCCGTACTATTTTCTTCCAGCACAATAATACTGTATACCTTTAAATCCTGAAACACTTCATCCAGGATATTCTGGTAAATCAGGCGCAGAATAGGTTTTTCTATTTTTTCCAGATTCCTCTGCGTTTTTAGAACCTGGATCAATACGGGCATATAGTCCGATTCGCCCGCACCGTTAACATTATGACCGGCAATCAGTCTGCGCAGGTAGGAGTCTTCCTCATTGCCCCCCTCCAGATACTGGAGGGTGCCCGTTTCAAGAATACTTTCCTCGTAGGTCTGGAAAAAGGCGCCCATATTTATCAGCTCCCTGTTTTTCCGCTCAATCTTGATCTGGGAAACGGCCCGTTCCACAACGCTTTTCAATTCCTGAGTGCTGACGGGCTGAAGAACATAATCGAAGCTCTGCATAGAAATCGCTTCCTTCATGTATTTCACATCCGCGTAGGCCGTCAGGAAAATCACCTTCACCTCCGGGTATCTCTCAAGCACCCATTTGGCAAAGGTGATTCCGTCCGTTTCAGGCATAACAATATCGCAGAGGAAGATATCGTAACTGTACGTATTCATCCATTCCTTTGCTTCCTCAGCGCTGTCGGCCGTATCAATTCTTTCCATTCCCAGCTTCATTTCCTGAAGCTGGGAATATACGGTTTTCAAAACCGTTTTCTCGTCATCAATAATCAGTATGTTCATCTTTATACCTTTGAGGCAGCAGTATTTCCGTAACAGCCCCTCCGGTTGGGCTGTTATAGAAGTATAGCTTCGCCTTCTCCCCATATAACAAATAAATCCGGTACTTTATATTATCGACTCCAACCTGCATAGAATGATACTGGAATTCCGTCACAGGCCTGTTCAGCTGCTCCAGCTGTTCCGGACGATACCCCTCCCCATTATCCGTAATATGGATTCTTGTATACCATTTCCCATCATCTTCTATTCTGCCCGCCGTAATGGAAACGGAAAGCACCCTGCCCTTATTCACCGCATATTTTACGGAATTCTCCACAAACGTCTGCACACACAAAATGGGAATCTCACAGGATTTCGTCTCCTCGTCCAGGCTAATCTGCAGGAGAATAGGCATTGCGTTTTTAATAATATAAATATCGCAGTAGGCTTTGACCTCTTCTATTTCCTCGGCCAGTGTAACCAGGCTGTCCGAATCCTGAAATACATAGCGGAAATGCCTGGACACGGCAAAAATCATGGTTTTCACCGTATCCACATCATTTTCATTGAGAAGGGAAGCTACAATATTCAGACAGTTCAGGAAAAAATGGGGCCTTACCTGCAGCTGATAATACTGCAGCAGCGCGGCGTTGGCTTCCTTCTCCTTTTTGTATTTTTCCTGCTCCAGCTGCCCCATCTCCGCAATCAGTTCATCCAGCTTTTCATTAATCAGCCGGATCTCCTCCAACTGTTTTTCCTTCCTCGCCCCTCCGGAAGCTTCAGGCGTCTCTCCTCTTTTCATTTCCGTCAGGCGGTGTACAAAATGATCGATAGGCTGGTAAATAATGCGCTTTACAAACCTGTACACATTCCACAAAACAGCAAAAGCCGCCAGAGGAATCAGGATGAACAGCAGCCAGAATTCCGCCTGGTTCCAGAAGGCCAGCTTTTCATCCTTATGTATCAGCATAAGCTGAAGGTTCTGCCCTTCCACAGCAGCCCTGGAAATCATGTACTTCAGGCCCGATTTATCCGTACCGCCCTTCAGCTTCTCCACAGCGGACGCTTCGTCAAGAAGCCTGTCTCCCAAATTTGCAAGGATATTCCCCTGCTCATCGGAAATGATAAGCTGCATATTTTCCCGCAATACAAAATAACCCGACAGATTGACCGCATATCCCAAATATTTCCCTCGATCCCCCAGAATATATAAGAGATAAATTTCCCCTTCATAGGCCATTATTTTTTCATATGGCATTTTTTCACCTGTATGCATCCTCACTTCCGCTTTAACCGCCTGATTCAGGCGGTAGCTGTCTCCTGCATAAGGATAGCTGCTGAACTCACTGTTCAGGGAGTCCCAGTCCTGATCATAATAAAAAACGCCGCCGAAATAGTCCAGATTATCTGCCTTGGTACTGAAGTTATTATTCAGGTAATAGGAAGCAAGCATCCATTGATCTTCCGTAATCTGAGGCCGTTTGAGCATCTGGTAATGAACGTTGTTCCCATACAGATTTTTAATATAAGCTTCCAGGGAGCCGATATCCCGGGCGAGCTGCTGTGCATAATCGGAGGTCATGGCTGCATGATCCCTTTTATACACATTCCTGTACTGCAGCATGATATAGCCTCCGAAACACATTAAAAGCAACAGTAACAGGACGGAACCGCCTACACCGCCTATAAATAAGTATCTTTTTATGGAACCCTTTTTACTCGCCAGAGCCGGGATTTCCTTTTTGTCCATACCTCTAATTCCTTCCTTCTCTCACCAGCGCTTTGTGGGCCGGGGAACCTGCGCCGCAGTTTAAAACGTACCGCACATTTACAATCCTCTATCGGTGCCGGAAACGGCTTCTCCGTAACAAGACGGTACTCAATGCTCACGCAGACAAAGCCTATCTGACACGCCTGCACAAGTGCACTAACCGGGCGGTATTTCTTCGTAAGCTCCTTAATTCTCCACCCGCCGCCGTGAACCCAGATAATCACAGGCCGTTTTCCCTTAGGTTTTTCGTTTGGTATCATGAGATCAAGGTACATAGGGTGATCCCCTCCTATCCCATAGGCCACATCTTCATAGAAATCGATATTGCAGGCCTCCCAATCCGCCCTGAACTCCTCTGCCACACCTGTTTCTTCTCCGGTTAACTTTTTAAAATTCAGTATCTTTCTCCCTCCTGTAATTCGGAATACTTTTATAACTGCTAAAATAGTAAACAGTTACAAAATTTTTACATAATAGTCCACTTATTTTAATAAATGAGGCCAGGAAAAAATATTCAAAAACAGATTTCATATATCATATTTTCTGATGTATAAATTATATACTGTTTCTGGGCCGTACCGATGAATTAACCGCCGTATTTATATCGGATCGTTCCGGAGAAGTCAGTATAGAGGTATCCAGCCAGGCCAAACAGCTCAATACCTGGAGAATCATTGACTAATGATGATTATGATAGAAGATGAAAACCACATCTACGGAGATCTGGTAGCGCCATATGCAATTACTTTTGATAAAACCAAGATAGGTAATCTATTAAGAAAGGCTCCCGATACTTTAATACAAACCTATCTGGCCGTTCCTCAAAATATCAGAAATGCGTTTAAATCAAACGGCTTTATTATAAAAATGACCGAATGGGACGTGCAACAAGAAGCTGCCTTAATTGCTTTATTTCCTATTTAAGGACTGCCCATCAGTCCGCCTCTATTTTTCATGCTGAAATCCGGCCGGAGACATACCTGTATGTTTTTTAAAGACAACGCAAAAATAGCTTGCGGAAGAAAATCCCAACAACTGGCTGACAGCTGTGACAGTCAACGTATTCTTCTTTAACAGATGCATAGCCTCTTTTACTTTACGTTCCTGTACAAAACAGGAAATTGTTTTGCCTGTTGCTTTTTTAAATTGCCTGCATAAATAAGAAAGGTTAACCTTCAGTTGTTCGGAAAGGAGCGTCGGGGTTATATTTTCATAAAGATGGGATACCACATAATGGTTCACTCTCTCAGCCAGCGGAGAATTTGTCTGCAAGCCCTTTAATGCAGCGATCTGACGGGTATATTCCCGTATAAATTCCACGAAGATATATGTCAGTTCAGAGACATTTGAGGCGTGTTGGATTTTTCGGTCATATTGTTCGAACAGAGCCGTGACAAGGGCTATATCCAGATTTGCGCGCAGGGCTATCCTGGAACAAAAGAAATTGGCGCTGCACATAATATTGGATCTGTTCCGAAAAAGCTGCGGATCATCAAAAGCCTCCCCCTTTCTTATCAGCATACTATTTAGAATGATTTGTTCCAGCACATCACTTCTTCCATTTTCAATACATTCCACCAATTCTTTTTCCAATGGTATATCTCCGGTATTTTCAGGTTCCGGGATACTATAAGCGGGAAAATGCAGCAGATTGTTCCAGTGAAATTCCAACAACTCAGGTGATGTACAGGTATTGCATATGAGACGCTGCAGTAGTTTGACGCCAGCCTGGATAGAGACTGAATCACAAGCACCAAGAGCTCGGAAGAAACGTATCAATTCCGATATGTCCTTTCTTGAACGGCCGATTCGTTCCAGAATACGGGATGCCTGCTCCCGGGAACAATCCAGTACACAGGCCGGGCCAATAAAAATTGTCATATTTTTATCAGTAAGTGTCAATCCCGCCATATACATAAATTCCGGTGAAATGCTGTACCAGACAGGAGGAAGTTCCTGTGGAAGGCATTCCATAAGCAACATGGGAAGATTAAAATCAGTCAGAAAATCCATGGTTCTGTTAACCAGTTCATGCCCTATAAAACAACTGACAGGAAGATGCATGGCACGGCTGTAATCGTCAAGCAATTCGAACAATTCCTCTATCCGCATAAGACTGTCATTTCCTTTCATTATTAGTATACAGGCTGATATGAATTATCGCTGCTGCTCAGAATACCTAAACTATAAATATTATACTTATTTTCAGCATTTTTTACAATATAGTTATAAATAGGTAAATATAGTGATATCCAGTATCTTCCATCTCTTTGTAAAATACAACCATAAACTATTCAATCCTGTTGTCAGGAGCTATATTTATTTGGGGGTAGAAAATGAGGAAAATAAGAGAAAAAAATCCAAAGTCGTTAGGAATTGGAAGTCTGTTTGCCTGGCAGAGCAGAGCGGTATCGCACGGAATTTGTATGATGATTCTGGGCTATTTATCAATTTATTGTACAGATACATTAAAAATGGATCCTTATCTTGTGGGGATGCTCCTGGTTTTTAGTAAGCTTTTAGATGGGGTAACTGATATATTCGCAGGATATCTTGTGGATCGCACGAATACAAAAATCGGACGCGGACGTCCCTACGAATTCTGTATTGTCGGTTTGTGGTTTTGCACCTGGTTAATGTATTCCTGCTCGCCGTCCTGGAGCATTGTGGTTAAATGTATCTGGGTTTTGAGTGCTTATGCTATGGTAAACAGTGTATTCTTTACTTTTTTGAATGCAAATGCCACAGTATACATGGTCCGGGCATTTAAGTATGAAGAGCAATATGTGGTGCTAAATTCCTACGGCAATATTATCAGTATGATATGTGTCGCTTTTTTTAATATAATTTCTCCCACTCTTGTTGCCAGATATGCGGTAAATGCCTCCGGATGGAGCAGGATGATTGCAATGCTTGCAGTTCCTATGGCTATTATTGGGCTGCTGCGTTTTCTTTTTATTAAGGAAACGAATCCAATAGATGCCAACCCGGCAGACGGAGGGAAGGAAAAAGTACATCTTAAGGACGTAAAAACAGTTCTTACCAGGAATCCTTATATTTATATCATAGCCTTAATCCTGTTCATCCAGAATTTTGTCACTAATATGGGCGTCAATGTTTATTATTTCACATATGTGGCCGGAGATCTGAATTTAATGGGACTGGTTAATGCGGCAATGCTTCTAGCGATTCCCCTTGCTGCATTCTTCCCAAAAATAATTAAACGCTTTTCTATAAAAAAACTGATTTTAGCGGGATGCCTCGTTACAGCCGCCGGATATCTGCTGAACTTTTTCGCAGAAGGCAATCCGGTACTGCTGGGGATTGCAGGAATTATGTACGGCGGAGGAATCACTCCTATCAGTGTTTTGTTCCCACTTATGATCATAAATTGTGCAGACTTTAACGAGTGGAAGGGAATGCAGCGAATGGAAGGCACCCTGGGATGTGTAACCGGCCTGGCAACTAAAATCGGGTCTGCACTGGGAGCAGGCCTGCTGGGAATCCTTCTCTCCTGTGCCGGATATGTGGGCGATATGACCCAAATACCGGAAAGCGCCGTATGGATGATCCGTATTTTATTCAGCATTATCCCCATGCTTTTATGGCTTGCCGTAGCAGGAAGTTTACTGTTCTATAAACTGGACGGTATGATTCCGAAAATTCGTGAGGAGTTGGATAAACGCAGGGCACAAAGAGAAACGGAAATTTAAAAGTTCTATTGGAGGAAAAGAACATGGAAAAAAAGAAACTGTACATACCCTCGGAAGATAATTACTTTTCACAGCCCTATATTGATGAAGAAGGATGGCGTGATACCCCTGTCCGCCATTATTATGTACACGGCGGGTTCCGCGGAACGGAAAAAAACGGTACGGAGGCCAGGTTTTGTTTTTATTTTCCGGAAAAAGATAACTATGCGGGAAGATTTTTTCAATATGTATCACCCGCACCGGCTGATGAGCATGAATGCGAATGGCTCAGCGGAGAAGATGATAAAATCCGCTTTAGTTTAACCCATGGAGCTTACTTTGTAAACAGCAATCAGGGGGGATTTATCCCCGGAGAAGGGGAGCGTCTGTATAAAACCAGCGCTCACTGTGCGCAGTTTGGCCGTAAGCTGGCCGGGAAACTGTACGAATATGAACACAGGCCCTATGGCTACATCTTCGGAGGGAGCGGCGGAAGCTTTAAGACGATAGGCTGTATGGAAATGACCGAAGGCATCTGGGATGGAGGGGTACCTTATGTGACTGCAAATCCCATGGCCGTACCGAATGTTTTCGGCCCTCGTGTCCGCGTAATGAGAATGCTTGGGGAAGAAAAACTGAAACACCTTGTAGATACAATGGAACCGGGAGGCAGCGGAAATATCTACGAAGGCCTTGATGAAGAACAAAAACAAGCTTTAGCGGAAGCTACCAGGATGGGATTTCCTAAACGCGGATGGTTTCTATGGCCGACAATGGGGGATGGATCCCTGATGGTGCTGGCGCCCTATATATATAATGTATTCCCCAATTATTTTAAAGACTTCTGGGAAAAACCGGGCTATGCGGGTGCGGATCCGGACAGCAATGAAGCAAGGGCCAGAATCCGCTTCGTAACCAGGGTTGCCGGATTGACAGGTTTTTGTGGGGAACAAACTAACAAAGATTGCAGCAGTGTGGACAAAAGCTGGCAAACCCTGTCCGCCGGACAGGATATGGAACCGCAGATCCGCGTAGAAACTATTCCCGATCTGGGAATGCGGCTTTTTCATTGCAGAATTAAAGTATTAAGCGGAAAGGCAAAAGGAAAAGAAAACTCCATTGAAAAAATAGAAAACGGTGTTATTACCGTTGGAAAGGCCTTTGATTGGAGCGATTCCTATCATAACCTGACAGGATTGGCTGTTGGAGATGAAATCCTGCTGGATAACAGCGATTATCTGGCAATGCAGACATTTCAGCGGCATCAGGTGCCGGACGGAAGCTATCATGTATACGATCAGTATCGGGATGAAAAAGGCCTCCCCATCTACCCGCAGCTGCCTTTTCTGCTGTCTCCCATCATCGCCAAAAACGGAGGCGGGGAGGTTCCCACCGGCGATATTCATGGAAAGGTCATCGCTGTCTGCAGTCTGCTGGATGAAAGTGCTTATCCGTGGCATGGGGACTGGTACCGCCATGCGGTGGAGCGGCACCTGGGAAGCAAAACGGACAAAATGTTCCGCCTCTACTACAATGATAACTGCGTACATGAGGATAATACGGCCCGGCTGAATGATCCGGAACAAAGCGATCCGCAGCATCATGTTGATTATCTGGGGGTGCTGCATCAGGCCCTTTTGGATCTGGCGGACTGGTGTGAAAAAAATAGAGAACCCGTACCATCAACTAATTACAAGTACTATGACGGACAGATCGAAGTTCCCGACAGTGCGGCGGAGAGAGGAGGACTGCAGCCTGTGGTAAAAGCTTTTGCCAACGGTAAAAAAAGTATTTTCGTGAAAGCCGGGGAACCGGTAACCTTTACTGCTGTAATAGAGGTTCCAGGGCATACTGGCATTGTAACTGCAGCCGCCTGGGATTTCGAACAGTCAAACGATTTCAGCAGATATGAAAAGCTGGAAATAAATGAAAACAGCCAGACAGCTTATGTGAAAACTACTCATATATTTAAAAGACCCGGAACTTACTTTCCGGTGCTGAAGGCACAGAGCAGCCGGACCGGAACACTTGATGATATCTTTATACAATGCAAAAATCTGGACAGGGTAAGGGTTGTGGTGGAATAAGACAAATATTCCTGACATAGCTCCAGAGAGGAGCCTTACCGGGCGCCTCTCTGTTGATGTTACTTTTTCAAGCACATGACTCGCCATTCATCCGCACATTCCACCCTGCCAGTTCAAAAGGCAGTTCCACCTCAGCTTTCCATCCCTCCGGCAGAATAAGTTCCATTTCCAAGACATGCTCGTCCTGATTCGCCTTCCATTCAAAAAAGATCCTGCCATCAGCACATACCGCACTTCCGCATGCCCAGTTCAGTTCTCCGGGATGTGGATTGATACGGATCGTCCGGGTTAGCTGCATCGGCTGCCCAAGCCCCAGTACCTGATTCACAATCAGCGCCCCAGCCATACCGTTAAATCCATGGCAGCCGCTGAATGCATTGATATTTTCATAGAATGTCCCCGGGCCATGTATTGATTCCGGCAGATATACGTCTTTCAGTTCCTTCACCAGCGTGTCCGTTTTACCCAGCCTGGCAAGTACATCAAACCGTATCATCAGCCCGATAAACAGGTTGGCCCTGCCTATATTAGGATTAGGCCTCAATTTAGGGCAGGTTCCCATGGCCTCCACGAAAGGCTTTACATAGGCAGGTTCCTTTGTCCGGAAACCGCTCCAAAGTTCCAGTGCCAGTCCGGCCTCGGTAAGGCATCCATTTTTTATAAACTGTCCATCTTCATAGGTATAACCATCACTGTCCAATCCCCTGGCTGGCCGGATCTCCTCCAGCCGCCTCCTCACCTTCTTTGCCACTGTTTTCCATCTTTCCACATCGTATAGCTCGCTCATCAGTTCATAGGTATGGACAATCAGACAATTTACCGGGATTGATATGGGATACAGTGAAAATTTTTCATTAGAGAGAGACCAATCCACAAACAGACAGTCAAAACCCTCGAACAATCCACTGGCACCCACATGCGACATAACGGCATCCAAAAACTTTTCCACCCTGGGAAAACATTTATCAATAAAAGCTCTGTCACCGGAACGATGATAGAAATCCCACAGTTCCGTCAGCAGCCAGAAAGACCAGCTCTGGATTCCTGGGGACATTTCTCTGTAATTTTCGCCAGGATATACTTCCGGGAAAAATGCTTCCGCATAATCCTCCGGATTCGTCAGCATAAAATTTTCAATGAAATCCTTTTCCACCTGCAAATCCCCCAAAAGCTGCCAGGCTGCCCGGGAAGTAAACTGAGAATCGCAGAGCCAACCTCCCCTTTCCCGCTGGGGACAATCCATGAAAATATCCAGCGTATTCAGACGCAGGGTTCTTTTCGCCCCTTCATATATCAGGTTCAGTTCTCCGTCGCTGCATTCAAACTGACAAATTTCTTCATCCGGATAGCTGTAGTCCAGCAGATCCGGATATGAAAATGTAATTTCCCCATTTGTACGGATAATAATCTTAAGATATCTGGTAAGTCTGGGCTCAAAGGTTATCAAATTATAGCTTCCCTTTTCAAGCTCATATCGGGCGGCATAGGTATTTCCTCTAACAACGCCTTCTTTATCCGTATGATCCGTATTAATTATGTCGATAACGGCATCCTTCTGTGTCTGCACACAAAGATGGATAAATCCAAGTTCTGATTTCGGTATGGAAAAAACAAAGGCAGAAGCGGTGTGACAATCCGTTACACAAATCCCCTTTTGTCCTTCTCCCATATTGACAGCCTTCCACTGTCCGGAAAACAGCGCCTCCTTCTCTTCCAAAAGCTTCTCGATGAACATATCCTCCGCCTTAAGCATATCATACCATCCCGGGTTAAAGGCTTGCGCCAGTTCAAATACAATGCCGCCGGAAATTTTTTCACAAGGCTCCATATTTTTTACCTTTAAAAGTTTACGGAAGGGAATTGACCGATAGGTTGGATAAGGAGAACGCCGTTCCAGGAAGCGTATGCTTTCTGCTACCGGAACGGGCTTTTTAAAGCTTTCATAGTCCTGCGTTATCCAGCCCAGGCTGTCCTGCGTTAATTGATAATACTCTACGATTCCCCTGCTGTGGCTCATCAGTTCCGCCATAGATTTTCGGTAAAGAATTTCCATATATCCAAAGCTGTCCTCACCGGTTGCCGCTGCGGTTTCCCAGCATCCGTCTTCTCCTTCCAGACTGATTTCTGCAGTAAGAAGCCCCGGCTCCATCGTATTATCATTGCTGTATTTCAAAGGCTTGTCCAGCGCGATAACCTCTATCGCAATTTTCATAATACCATCCGCAGGTATTCTATATTCATCCGTCCTGCAGTACCCCTTTGCGGTCCTGGCAGGGCCGTTCGCTTTCATTTTACCATTTACATACAGACGGTAATAGGTTCTGGCAGCCAATGCAATTTTCATTGCCGCCGGCTTTTCTGCCTTGATATCTGTCCGGAAGCCAAGAATCTGGTTATATTCATATGTCAGGTTCACTCCCCAGACAGGCACTGCTTTGTTAAAATGATACATCATTTTCTCTTTTCCGCCTCCGCTCGCTTATTTCTCATGCTCCTTTGTCGCAAGCATGGCAATCCCTTCAATCCCCGGCATTTCCACCCGCACTTTTCCAGATACCCCTTTTCTTTGTATTTTTCTTGTCATATTCCAGACATCAATAATTTCTATCGTATACCTGCCCTCTGTTGGAAGCTCCACATCCAGGAACCTTCTGCATTGACGCCCGTTGTATATTATAATTACCTCATCTTTATAGCTGCTCCTTAGTTCTGTCATGGTACGGATCAGCGGCCGCAGCAGTTCTTCCGGATAATCCACGAACCCCTCCGGAAATTTACCGTCTGCCGCCAACTCCCTGAGACCTTCTCTTCCCTTATAGAAATAAACTCTTTCCGCATCCAGGACTTCATAAGTCAGATCTCCGGGGAGGGATTCCAGTATCTCCTTCAGGAATGCAATCCTGGGCACACTTTCCCCCTTAAATATCCCTCCTTTGCTCCACCACAGGATCTCTTCCTGATTCCAGAAGGTTTCTCCATGTGTACAATAAGCTCCCATTACCGCAGCTTTCCAAAAGCGGTTCACCATCTCAAAACCCGACAGGTTTCCCCAGGGATATGGAATATCCCCTTCATACCCACATTCGTCGAAAAGGATCGGTTTGCCGTATTCCAGCATCAGTTCCGGCACTTCTTCAAAAGCCGAGCTCTGCAGGCATACATGGGTAGTATCCGGATTCCCAAAGTCCCATTTCCAAAGGAGATTATGGTTGCTGAGGTTATGTCTGCATGATTCTTCTTTTCGGATCAGTGCTGCAAAATCATTCCACCAGTCATGTTCAAAATAAATTACTGCATCATATTCGTTCGCCATGCTCCACCAGATATTGGGAAAAGCGGAGAGCCTTCTTACCGCATACGTCAGATATGCAACACACTCTTTCTTAGACCATTCCGCAAAACCCCAATGGTCATATGGATGAAAAAGTATCAGATCCGCCTGGATACCAAGCCTGTTTAAACGGCCGATATATTCTTCCAGCCTGTTCCAGAATTCATAACACGGTTTTGCCGGATCCGGCTTTCCGTCCGTAAAGAAAAAAGGTAAAAGCTCCGGTTCATTTGAATTATAATCAAAATGTTTCGGAAATACGCAAAATCTGATTTTATTAAACGGAGAGTTTTCCAATGTCCGCATGGTCTGTTCCCTCAGCGCTTTCTCCTGATGAAGCATGGCATATACCGTAGTACCGACAGGAATATAACGAGTTCCGTCTTCATAAATAAAGTGCGCTCCGTCAGGTTTGACAAGACCATGCATACCGTTATTGGCCTTTTCACATAAATCTTCTCCCTCCCCGCTCACTGCACCTTCTATTTTCCATTTGTACAAACCTGTCATTGAAGGCAGGAGTCTCACTTTATACTCTCCATTTCCGGCATAGAATCCTTTTACCTGTTTTTCCGTGTCACCATAATAAAATATCGCATTTACTTCCGCAGGATTATATTTCTTATTTTCACCCTGAAGTGATATCTCAAACATCTCATACTGACGCATTATCCAATCTCCTCCTGATATAGCACTGCCAGTCCCGGCAGGCCTAACTGTTCCAATAAATTATAAATTTCTATCATTTGTACAATTGCCTTTAAATTCAATAGCGATTTCACTTCTTACTCATAATCCTCAATCCGCCACTCATCCAGCCAGTCAATATATACCATTCCCAGAGGGTGCTTATCGGAAGGTTCTGCAAACCGCAGCGGTAACCATACATAGTCTGCAATCGATGTATTATCTGTTATATCCTGAGGATGGTTCATCACTAATTCTTTCCAGTCTGCTTCTGCCTCCGGATTAAACATAGCTTCAAACATCTTTGCATAATCTTCATATTTTTCATCCATATGCTCCGGCAGCCAACGATCGGCACAGGCAATATAGAGATCCTTTTTCCCCGGCACCTTAAATACAGAAGAAATCTGTGAATGAAAAGAGGTATTGCTTTTATCCTCCGGATGAGGATTGCCTAAAACGGTAAAAGGTCCATGCCAGCTGTCAGAGACAGCTGCCTCAGACGGGTTGGGCAAATAGCCTGTAGTACCTGAAGTAATCAGATAGTGCTTATTTTTTCTCACAAAATGCGCCGTGGCTTCTCTCACATACGGAGGGTACGGATGCGGGAAATGAGTGCTGTAGTATCCGGTAACATCCGTATAATCTGCAGTCAAATCCGCACATATCGTTTCTGAATGGACCCGTTCAAAATAATAGTAGGCTTTTCCATCCGGCGCCGCTGCAAGGTCGAAATCCCCGGCACTCATATTCAGCGGCTTCAGTCCTTCCCTGACTTTGGTATATGGCCCCAGAAATTCATCTGCAGTAAGCACGGTTTCCGTCTGTGTACCATCTTTATTCATGATTTTCAGCCATGCCACATATTTTTTCGTATCTTTATTGTAAATAATATGTGGTCTGTCCATCTGGGAAGCGGGATGCAATGATGATTCCGGATCATCCGCTTCCGGAGGAATGATCAGCCCTTTATCCTCCCAGTTATATAAATCCCTGGAAGCATAGCAGCGTACCCCCCAGTGCCAGATACCATTTTTCCCATCCGTTTTTTCTTTATTTTCTCCGTAAAAATAATAGGTTCCGTTAATATAAATCACAGAGCCACCATGGGCCTGGATTCTTTTTCCTTCCGTATCCAGCCATACCTGGCCAGGTCTTATTGAATGATACATGCTTTTCCTTCTTTCCCTATTTTAATTAACGCAGTCCGGTTACCAACTAAGCCGCAGCCCTTGTAAATTACTTTTCCTTAACTGAACTACTAGTGTTCACTGCTCAATCCTTACCCTGGCATAAAATCCCCTGTTTTTCCCTTCCGGATAGCCGTCCCTGCTGATACGGAAGCTCCCTGTCAGGCGGATATCATCGGAAGCGCTTCCCAGGAGTACCTCCACATCCCCCTCTTCTGTTTTCCATCTTCCGTCTCTGTCGGGAAAAGCCAGCTGGCTTGCCCCAACCGTAAATGTAACCGTTTTTTTCTGTCCGGGCTTCAGCGCAACCCGGGCAAATCCCTGAAGTTCTTGATTGGGCCGTGTTACGGAGGCAAACATATCTCTTAAGTATAGCTGCACTACCTCTATACCCTCTCGTCCGCCGTCATTGATAAGATCCACACTGATTAGGATTTCCCCATAGGGTTCCACCTGTTTCTTATCCATCCGCAGATTTTCATACAAAAAAGAAGTATACGACAAGCCATGCCCGAAGGCATACCTGGGCTTGTGAGGCAAATCCACATATTCGGGAAAGCCCACACTTTCCCCCTGATGCCAGCCGGAACCGTTGGGATGATTGTAGTACACGGGAATCTGTCCCGCTTCATAAGCCACGGAAACCGGAAGCTTGCCGCATGGATTACAGACGCCCGTCAGGACATCCGCAATCGCTTCCGCCCCCGCTTCGGAAGGGCTGAAAGCTTCCAGAAGGGCATGCAGATACCGATCCGCCGCATCGCTGGAAACGGGCCTGCCGTTAAAATGGATCCCCACCATAGGCTTCCCCAGGGCGGCCGCCTTCTTAATGAATTCCTCCTGGCAGACGGGAAGGTTGATATCCGCTGCATCCACTCCCTCCCCCATAGTGGCTATGGAACTGGTGCCGTGCTTTCCTCCCAGAGTCAGAATCAGAAGATCCGCCTCCGCCGCTTTGGCAAGGGCTTCCTCATAGCCGGAGGTATCATTTCCCGCATACGGATACCCATAGGCATAAAGTATTTCCGTTTCCGGCATCTCTTCCCGCAGCTGCACCAGCAGGCTTTTTGCCGAGGGTGCGATTTTGTGTACAAGCGCTTCCGGCACTACCGAATCCACCTGAACCTTTGATCCCGGATAGGTTTTCATGGATACCTGCTGGTTATCTCCTTTTACCCCGGCCATGGAGGCCTGGGCGGCGTACAGCCCTTCCGCCATGCTGAAATGTGTATAACCGCCGAACATAACCCTTGGCGTTTCCCCATGACAGCCTATCAGGGCTATTCTTTTTATCTTTTTAGAAAGCGGAAGCGTCCCGTCATTCTTAAGCAATACCAGCGATTCCCTGGCGGAACGTTCCGTAACGGCCCGGTCGCCCGAAAAAAAGAATTCCTTCTCCAGCTCCTCTTCGGCCAGGGCAAACGGGTTCTCAAACAATCCCATACGGAACTTAGCGGCCAGGACACGCATGACGGCACGATCCAGCACTGCCATATCGGCTTTGCCTTCCGCAAACCACTCCTTCAGCCTGTCATTAAAGCACTGCACCACATGCAGCTCCATGTCCATCCCCGCTTCCAGCCCTCTCAGCCCCGCCTCTTCCAGGCTTCGGCACACTCTTTGAACTAAATGCACATTTCCCAGGGCACAGTAATCCGAAACCACAAGGCCGTCAAACCCCATCTCCTCCCGCAGCAAACCAGTGAGAATTGTCTTAGAAACCGAAACCGGCTCTCCATTCAGGGAACAATAACAGGGCATAATTCCACGCAGGCCGGCTTCCGTAATCGCCGCCTGAAAAGGTTTCCCATATATTTCACGCAAAAGCCTGTCCCCTATTTCACAGTCAGCCCCATGGATCCCTCCATGGGAAGCATGGAAGCCGAGAAAATGCTTGGCAACCGCCTCCGCCTTCCGGCCATTTTGCCTTTCTGCCTGTATCCCCCTGGTAAAAGCAGTCCCCATGGCTGCGGCCAGGGTGGGATCCTCCCCATAGGTTTCCCCCTGCCTTCCCATTCTGGAATCCCTGGATATATCCAGTACAGGAGCGAATATATGCGTAATCCCCACTGCTTTCTCCTGCCGGCTGACAATCCGTCCCAGCTCTTCTTCCAGCTCCATATCCCAGGAAGCCGCCCGGTTAATCCCTGCCGGAAGGCTGAGCGCACCCTGGATAAACGCCCCGCATAACCCTTCCATATGGAAAATAGCCGGAATATGGTGAGGGCTTTGCCCCATCACCATTTCCTGAACCTCACGCTGCATCCGTGCACATTCCTCCAATGTATCAAGAGTTCTCATCTCTAATGCGCTGACCTGCCCGACTCCGTGTGGATAATTGTTTTTCAATGCGGAATAATCCGTTCCCTGTGGAAAATAACAGGTAAGCTGCGCCAGCTTTTCCTCTAATGTCAGCTCCTGCAAAAGCAGCCTGGCCCGTTCTGCCGCTTCCAGCGATATATCCATATATTTTTGATTTATATGTTCTTTCATTCCATTTTCTCCATCTATTGTTTATTGCTTTCCAATACAGCGATCCCTTCAATTCCGGGAGGAAAATTTTCTACAGTCATTTCCCCTGAACTTAAATGCTTTTATAACCTCTTTTATAATATAATGCCACAGGCCCCAGCAACCCGCCCGGCTCCAGTGAATTGTATACCGCTGCACTCATGCTCCGCCCAAATGCAAAGGAATCCGGTTTTTGGGTATCCCTTGCCGTGCCGGTATCCACTTCGATTCTGATATCATTCTTCCCGCGGATTACATAAGGTCCTATCTCGAAATAGTAGGGTGCATTCTGTGCATAGCCCACCGGCTTTCCATTGATATAGACACCGCACCTCTCATAGACAGCCCCCAAATCAAGGACATCCGGCAGGGCTGTCCACTCTGCGCTTGTCTCATAAACCACTCTTCCCGTATATCTGGGATAATAGCCGGCGCCATTGATATTAACCAGTTCTCCGGTTTCAAACACCGCCCCATTCTGCAGGGAAACCTTCCATTTTACCTGGAATTCTTTTCGTTCAAACGTTTCCGGAGCCTTTACCTCCGGGATCTCCCTGTCTCTCAGAAGCAAAACCCTTGCTTCAAACTCGTCCATACAAAAAATGCAGGAGCATCCTCTTTCTTCCGGTATGACCGTTGTTTTCCACATACGTTTTCTCATGACATCCAGGGAATATATATTTTTCTGATAAGGGAAGGAAACAGACAGTTCCGCTCTCTTTCCCTCATTAACAAGAAGATAATACTCTCCCTCGTCACATGTAAAATGTGCATATCTGATATCCGGGTTTTCGTCACCCAAAAAAATATCGCGGTGAATCAACTTATCCAGCGCCCCGGCCAGTTGTGTCTGTTTTACCAGCATACCATAGGCACAGGTTAATGGTCTGCCGTTTTCCGCTATCACGTCCGGCCTCCGGTCACAAAACAGAACCGGAAAGCCTGTCTTCTCCGCCGCCTGCAGAAATCGGGAAACGGACTCCGGAAGAGCCTGCGCAGCCGGTATTATCAGCGCCTCATACACATTTCCATTAACCGCCAGCCCTTTTCCCGTATCCGTACTGTAATAATCCGTATCGGTAAATACGTCGGCAGGTATCACATCATAGCTAATCTGATGCCTTGCCAGTTCTCCGCCGGGAATCTGAAATCTTTGGAAATCACCCTGGAACCATTCCGCCTCGGCATGATACAAAATTGCCGTTTTTATTACCGCCTTTGTCCGGTGCATCAAATGGCACATCCTGTTCACATAGCTGTTCTCCTCCCTGCAGCATCTCTCCTCTGCTCCGGGTATTTCAGGCGGAGCCGGTATCATTTCATTGATTCCGTTTACCAGAAGATGATCATATACGAATTTACGAAGCCGGGAACCGGCTATATCCCCATATACCGCAAATACCTCACAGAAGCTTCTTCCCTTCTTGCCGGGATCAATATGGGCGGCCGACGATGCAAGCTTGGCTATCCCATAATGATAAAATTCACCGTCTCCCTCCGTACTTCCATACCAGGCCTGGGGAAAGTCCTTTCCGGGCATCAGCTGCCCGCCGATGAGGTCAATTCCAGCCGCATCCTGATGGGCCTGCATCCTGAAATAATGTACCGGGCCATTTGCCAGACTGCAGTGGGTGTTCTCGTCCTCCAGATTATGGCCGATATAACCAAGGCCATGACTCCTGCACCACTTGTGCATCTGCCCATTGTAGGTTTCCCGGACAATACGGGAAATCATATCCATAAAAAGGTAACGCACTCTGTGAAACTGTCCGTCATCCTTTTCCCAGAGAAGAGGCAGTACTCTGCGGAAGTCTTCTTTCCATATTTCCTTCCAGCATTCTGCGGCCTGCCTGCTCCAGGGCAGGGCCATGCTTTCCCCTTCCTGATTCCTTTTACTCCCGGGAAGCACCGGATAGCAGTATCCCCATAAGTTTCCTATCTCTGCTTCATCATAAAAGAAACCCAGCCAGGTTTTTCCGATTTCCTCCTTCAGATGTTCCAGATGGGGTTCATAAATCGTCCTGATATTCAAGGCTGCCGAATCCGGATTTAAAAGATCCATATAATACCGCCTGCCGCCGTCATTATGTGTTTCAAATATCACAAAAATTCTCCACAGGCCCTCCGGTACTTCCCAGAGAAGCATGCCGTCCCTGACCTGATCTGTCAGATCAATCCCGGCGGACATACAAAGCCCCTCTTCCAGCCTCGGCAAAGCAACAACCGCAAACAGCTTATCTCCCGGAAACGGCCTGGCTTTACCAAAGCCCTTTTCCTGATCCGTACTGCGGATGGAACCCGTCAGATCGGAAATAAGAAAGCAGCCCTCCGAAACAGGCCCCTTTACATCCAAATGCCTCTCTCCCAGATACAGCTTGTTTAATTCCAGGTATTCTTCCTTTTCCAGAACCCCTTCTACCCTGCCTGTGGGAAATGGAGCGGCATCCTGCATCATGAAGGTCATCCCCTGCTCCCGGCAGATATCCGCCACCCATTGGATTCTCGTCCAGTATTTATCCGAATTAAATGGGGTAAAACTTTCATCCTCCTCTTTTCCGCTCCAAAGAAGATTCATAGAACGGATTCCAATCCTCTTCTGTTTCAGAATTCTTTCTTTCACTGCAGCAAAGTCATCCTGTACGGATAAAGCGGTGAAAGGATGCAGATAATTTGGTATTGTTTCATCTGACATCATTTCCTGCAATATACTGTCCATAATCAGCTTTCCTTCCTATTATAAAAGAAGCGAACAGATTCCTTTTCCGGGAATCTATTCGCATTTATTCCTGTAATTCAAAGTCCGATTTCACAAATCAGCCCTTCACACCTCCGATTACAATCCCTTTTACGAAATATTTCTGCAGGAAGGGATAGATAATTAAAATAGGCAGCACTGCAATTACCGCAATACCCATACGGATGCCTACCTGGGGGATTCTCATGCTTGATGCTGCTGATCCCAGCATGCTTGCATTCCTTGTAAGGAATTCAATGTTGTTAATCATATTGTTAAGAATCATCTGTATCGTATAAAGCTTCTGATCCGTGACATAATACAGTCCGTTCATCCAGTCGTTCCAATACCCCAATCCCACCATTAACACCAATGTAACGATCATAGGCTTGGAAAGCGGCACAACAATGCGCATCAATATTTTCCGTTCACTGGCCCCGTCCAGCTTTGCCGCCTCTATCAGAGAATCCGGTATACTGGAAGAGAAGAAGGACCGCATCATTATCACATAAAACGCATTCATCATGAGGGAGGGCACAATCAGGGCAAACATAGTATTTTTAATATGAAAGGTATTGGCATACATCATATAGGTAGGCACCAGTCCGCCGTTAAACAGCATCGTAAAAAACAGGAAGAAGGAAAGAAAACCGCGGTATGGCAGATCCTTTCTCGATAACGGATAGGCAAAGAGGACTGTCAAGATCAGATTGCAGGCCGTTCCAATCAGGGTAATTACTATCGTCATTACATATCCTCTGAGGATTGTTCCCGCACTCTTGATAATATAACGATAAGTCTCCAGGCTGAATACTTCAGGGAAAAAACTGTAGCCGTTCCTCGTCAGGGTCGCCTCTTCCGTAAAGGATGCCATAACCATCAGCAGGAACGGAAGGATGCAGCTCATTACCAGAAGAATCATGAATGCGTGCATGAGTGTCTGTTGTATTTTATCATGTTGAACCATTTTCCGCTCCTTTTCTAAAACAATGCATTATCCTTATCAATTTTTGATACTACGAGGTTTGCAGTCAAAACGAGAATAAATCCGCAGATAGACTGGAAGAAGCCGGCCGCTGCCGATCTTCCCACATCATTTAGCAGGATCAGTCCTTTATATACATATACGTCAATTGTCGTCGTCACATCATACAAAAGTCCTGAATTCATGGGCACCTGATAAAACAGCCCGAAATCGGAATAAAAGATTCTCCCGACAGAAAGAAGGGTCAGGGTTATAATCGTAGGACGCAGCCCCGGCAAAGTCACATTCCAGATACGCTGCCATCTGTTCGCGCCGTCAACTACCGCCGCCTCATACAGGGACGTATCAATACCGATTACGGTCGCATAGTATATAATGCTGTTATAACCGAAGCTCTTCCAAAGATTTACAAAAATTAAAATATAAGGCCAGTACTTCGGTGTCATATACCAGTTGATTTTCTTATGTAAAATGGAATTATTAATAAAACCATTATCCGTACTTAAAAAAGCAAACGCTATATAACTGACCACCACCATGGAAATCAGGTAGGGAATCAGTATGAAAATCTGATATATTTTCTTGGGCAGATTCGCTCTGATTTCATTCAGGATTATGGCAACGGCAATTGCAAATACGGTTCCCAGCAATATAAAAACGAAATTATATCCAAGCGTATTCCGTATAATAAGCGCCGCATCTTTGGTGCTGAATAAAAATTTGAAATTGCTCAGCCCATTCCATGGGCTTCCGGCAATCCCTTTGGAATAATCATATTTTTTAAATGCCAGGGTTAATCCCCCTATAGGCATATAATTATTAATCAACAGATACAGGAATCCCGGGAGCATCATCAGATACAGTTCCCGATAGCTCCAAAGATTCTTAACGAAGCCTTTTTTATTATGCGGCCTTTCTTTGTTTCTTTTACCGTCAGTCATTTTTCAAACCCCTTATCCGGCTGCCTGTTTTCCCGCCTTATACTGCTCCAAAACAATTCTCTTATTTATTGCTGTGCAAGGTACGCATCCAGTTCTTCCTGTACTTTGGCAAGCATATCATAGAATCCGATTGCTTCAAGCTCTGACTGGATTGTGGGAAGCACATCATCCAGGGCCACACTGCCTGTTTTAATAGAATGCATATATTTCTCTTCCAGATTCTTATATGCTGTCAGAAAATCCCCATATTCTGTTGTGTCAAAATAAAAACCAAACGTCCTGGAAACCTTCACCTTATTATTCCATTCATCTACGGCCGCCTTATAATCATCTACCACAGCAGTAGCCTTCAATGGATTTAAAAGATAATTGGGGTAAGTTGCCGTTGCTGCAAATCCGCCGTAGGGTTCCGTTTCCGCAGTCATTCCTTCCGGATAATCCGCACGTCCGTCTTCATTGATTACATAATGTTTTCCTTCGATTCCATAGGAAAGCAGAGTATGCAGTTTGGCATCCGTATAAAGAGCGCTTAACAGTGTAAAGGCCTCCTCAGGGTGAGCGCTGTTGGCGCTTATCCCATACTGCAGATTTCCAATATCGGTAGGTATCGCCCTGGGACTGACAAACTCAGATGTACTGACAGTGTTGGGGTATAAAGTTTCCAGCGGATCAATATCGGCATTGTGAAGCGTTGCAAATGCTGCGCCTGCAGTAACCATACTGCTGCCTTCCTGCGTATTGCTGATTGCATCTGCCATAATCAGGCCATCCTGATACCACTTATGAGTATAGCTGCAGAATTCTCTGAAGTTTTCCAGTTCAAATACGCTTTTTACCTCCGTGGAATCAATATCATTGGTATAAGCAAAGGATGTCAGGCCGATACCGCCAATCCAGGGGCTTCCCCATGTCATATCGTTCATTGACTGAGGAACCAGCGCATATATTTCCGGGTGCGCCTCATGCACTTTATACAGAACTTCTCCCAGGCTTTCCATATCGGTAACAGAGGCGGGATCAATTCCCATTTCTTCCACAATATCCTTGTTCAATACGGCAACTTCCGTACCGCCATACTGGTACTTCCTTACCAGCCCATACATACGTCCATTCATACTGGAAGCGGTAATCTCTGCTTCTGTAAAGCTGTTCTTCAGTTCATCAGAAGCATTATTGAAATAATCGGTGATATCCAGCAGCTGTCCGTTATTCACATAGTTGGAAAGCTGCCCTGTTCCTGTAAAATAGCAGGTTACATCCAGTTCATCCGTCGTCATGGCCAGGTTGATTGCCTTTTCAAAATTTCCGATTTCCGTGTAAACAAGCTTCGTCTGAATCCCATAGTTATCCGCCAGATGTTCATTGACCGCATCCTGCACTTCGGCAATCGCTTCTTCCGTATACGGCGCCAAAGTTGGAATGTACAAAGATAACGTAACCATATCACCCGTTGAAGCCTTTGTTTCCGAAGGCGCCTGCGAAGCTGCCTCCGTGTTTTCCCCTGACGGCGCCTGTGTGGATGCCGCGCTTCCCGCAGTTCCCTGTGACCCGCATCCTGCCAGGGATCCAAGAACCATAGCTGCACATAATAACGTTGCTGTAATTCTCTTTTTCATTCTTTACTCCCATCTGTCTTCTTCTGAAGACTCAAATCAATGTTTTCTGATGGCTTTAGTATATTAGATCCCTTTATTGAAAAGTAGCTGTTTTAAGACTTGGATTATTGATTTTCCGACTTTACAGCCGCCTGCCTTTTACATGATTTTTTCTATATTCGGTCGGTGTCGTCCCCGTATACTTGCGGAACATCTGCGTGAAATTAGTGAAGTTTTCATACCCAACCTTGGAAGCAATAAGAGCCACCGGCATATCCGTTTCACTCAGAAGCTTGCCTGCATAATCCATTTTTTGTTTCAGCAGATATTCCTTATATCCCATACCGGTTTCCTTGCGGAACACCCTGGAAAAATAATCCTCATTCAGAAACACGTATTTGGCGGCTTCTCTTCTTGAAATCATCCGATCCATATTTACATCCAGATAGTGGATGACATCCTCGATGCGCTCACGGACCGAATATGTATTTTCTTCCTCATCACTGTCTGCCAGCAGCTGCTTGTACTGTCTCAGACAAATGTCCACGCCTTCACAGAGTTCCTCTACGGAAGAACAGGAATGGAGCATCTTCTCATATGTAAATTCTTCCGTAAAAAGCTCTGTCAGTTTCTTATTCTGCGCATAACAGCCGATTGAGCATGCCTCAATAAAGCTGTGTATCACCTTCTGCATATAATTGACTGTCAGATACTGCTGCTTCTGTGCATAATGAAGCAGATTGACAATCTGGTTTTTAACAAGCGCCCAATCCTTCCTAATCAGCCACTTTCCCCAGACAGCTCCATCCGGGACCCTTAACTCCTGTGTCTTTCTGCTTTCAACAAGATGCACTTCATTTTTCCTAAAAACCATTTCTCTCTGGTAATCGGTGACATCTCCTACAGCTGCAGGCAGATCTGTCCCTGCAAACCGGCCGATAAATACCGTAAGCAATCCTCCCGTTTCCTCACAAATATGCTGCCGTACAGCCTCCAGTTCCCTCCTGATTGCAGCAAGCTCCTTATTTCCTGTACCACATAGCAAAACTGCGGCATGTTCTTCTGTAAGCGTTACTGCAATATAAATCATATTCTCTCTGAAAAAGTCTTTTTTCTCAAACTCAATCAGGAGTAATTCCCTTACAGATTCCGCCGTTATCTGTTCGGCTTCCGCAAGACACGGCAGAAACCACCATTCCTCTCCCTGGGTACCGGACTCCGCACGAAACTCCTCCATCTGGGCAAACTGATGTCTCTGATAAAACAAAGAAATAACATAGGACTCCAGCGCATTGGGAAGCTGTTCATCATACAGGCTGCTTTTCTTTAACAGCAAATCCCTTTCCTCCAGATTCCGGATACAGCGGCCCATTGCCTCTTCAATATCCGGTATGCTGGCCGGCTGCAGGATATAGTCAAACGCTCCGTTATGGATCGCTTCTCTTGCATATGAAAAATCAGCATGGGAAGTAAGAAAGATACAATATACCTGAGGATAGTGTTCCGCCTGCCATTTCTGCAGGGATATCCCGTCTTCTCCCGGCATCTCAATATCAGTCAGCATAATATCAACTGTCCGGGTTTCCAGGATTCTTTTGGCCGCAGCGGCGCTGTCCGCAGTAAATACCTCATCCACCCCGAGTTTATTCCAGTTAACCAGTTTTTTCGTTGCTGCCAGAATCCTTTCCTGATCATCAACAAGCAGTACCTTCATGACACTCCCCCTCCCTTTTCTGCAGGTATTATAATTTCACTGTAAGCGCCGTTTCTGTTATCAAAATACCAGCTGATTTCATTCCCGTAATGCAGACGCAGTCGGCCAAGCAGATTAATAATCCCAATCCCCATCTGTTCTCCCGCAGATACCTCTTTCTGATTCAGTTCATCCAGCATTTCCTGCGGATAACCCGGCCCATTATCACAGCAGATGATATCAAGCCGTTCTCCATTATCCGTCCCCAGACATTTCACTAAAATCTGTATCTCCAGATTCCGGCCTTCAATAACACGGCCGTATTTAACCGAGTTTTCCACAAATATCTGCAGTGTCAGAATGGGGATTTCCAGTGCGGCTGCTTTTTCATCCACCGCTATTTCACACAGAAGCGGTCTGGATGATAAAATTGACTGCATTGTAATATAATTATCCACAAACTCCTTTTCCGTCTGTACCGTCACCATCTTTGCATCCGTCTGAAGCAGATACCTTAAATGGGTGGAAAGACAGAGCAGAAACTCTTCTGCATTCTCATATTCCTTCATCATCAGCATGTAATATGCATTTTTCAAACAGTTGGTATAAAAATGGGGAGCAAGCTGCAATTGCAGAAACTGCAGCTGAACCTTTTGCTTTTCCAGCTGTTCTTCATACGATTTGATTTTATACTGCTCTATTTCCTTTAGCATCATCCGCACGGTCTGCCGTACATTTTCTATCTCTGTAATCCGGTTAGAAGCGTTGAAATCCACTTTCCATATCCCGCCCTGGATATTTAGCAGCGCATTTGTCATATCCTCAAGAGGAATGGACAGCTGATCGGATGTAAAACGATAAAGCCGCAAAGAAAATAGAATCAGCAGAATCCCCAGGATAAGCAGGAAAATATGGACTCCGTTGATATAAAGCCATATATTCTGCGGAAGAATCTTCACTACTGACATGGCAGCGCTGTCCAGTTTCTGCACATAGGCAACCATACCGTTCAAACATATTTTGCCAGGCTTGAGCAACAGAAGATCCCTGTCTGAAATCTCCGAATTTCTGCCCGCTATATGATAAAAGACGCCTTCATAAATAATCCCATACTCCTCATCTTCACCCACATCTACAGGAAGTCCATGGCTCAGACTGATATTTCCGCTTATTGCAGCGGTATTTTTCTGCATATAAACATTATAATAGGTATCACTGTCGGCCCTGAGCACGTAGTCGATAAAAGCATTGCTGGTTCCCTGTACCGCACGTCCTGCACTTTTTATCATTTCTTTATCCTGGAAAGACATCTCTTCATTTACAAAATAAAGAGGTTTTTTATCGCTGTCATAATAAATGAACAAGCCTCCAAGATTTCTGTTCGATTTAACCTGGAGTTTCAGCAGATTCAACATATTTACAACCGAATTAACCCTGTCATCGGCAGGCTGATATAGATATAATCCCTGGAAAATGCTGTTCTCGGAATATATGTATCCAACGGTATCCCTAAGCTGCAGCACGCTGTTATCAATTGACGCTGCATAAGAAGACACATTCTCCCACTGCGTACTATCTACTTTTCGCTGGTAGGAATGAATCAGTATTGTCATTACTGTAATCATTATCAGAAGCAGCAAAAAAGCCAAAGTTATTACAAACCTGAGTATCTGCCGCCTTAAGCTGAACATTCTGGTCTTCTTCCCATTATCGCTCTTTAATAAAGAATTTGTCATCATAGCTTTATCTCCATTGCTCCAAATATAATTATATCCCTATTTATGAAGAGCAGATATCCTTTTTGCGACTTTAACTGTTTATTTTGTGACATAGCAGCAACTGTTCAGATCTGCCCGAACCGTACCAATCTGACAGGATTACCTGACTAATAGAAACGATACACCAGAAAAGGAGTCGTTGCGACTCCTCTCCTGGTGCAAAATACTTCTCTTTCTTTACAGCCTATTTTACTCTACAATCACCCGCACCCGATCCAGGTTCCTGCACTGAACAAATATATCCTCCAATGTCCCATCCCGGCTGCTCTGTACCTTAAGCACCGGGAAATAGGTGCCGGGCTTTGTAAATACATGGGTGGTCTTTACATAGGCGATCCTACCGTCTTCTTCTGTCTCAAACGGCATCAATTCACTGAAATCATCCGTTTTTTCATAATCCCAGGCGGCTGCGGTCACCTTGCCGGCTTGAAGCGGTACTTCAATATCTGCGGTAAATATAACAGGCTCCCCCGCCTTTACGGTAGTGCATTTTTTTCCGTTGGCATAAGCATCCGCTACCGGCTGCAGTCCGCCGCGCTCTGCTGCGCCTGCCGGGACCTCAATCTGCCCATCATTTACCCGGTAATTGGTTGTGGGCGCAGGCGCAATCCCTTTTTCACACCAGTCGGCGATATCCAGCAGGGCCTGATGAAGAATGCCCAGGTAATCCACCTGATGCTGCCTGTCGTCCAAATACCCTGCCCTGTCATCGTGTATACAGTTATCATTATAGTACAGGCGGAACCAGTTTTCTTCATCCCCGTCCTTTGCCTGCCGCACCGCATTCCGGTACCAGTCTCCATGCCATGCAAGGGCGCTTTCATCCAGTATGCTGCAGACGGCGATTACTTTGCCATTGATCCGGCCGTTGGGCACGGAACCGCCTCCATTCTGTGCAATCAACGGCGCAATCAATACGGGCAGCTGGGGATACAGGGGATTTCCGTTTCCGTCCCGGTACTGTTCATATACATAATAGCTGGCATCCGGCACCTGATGGCGCTGCAGAGTCTGCATGGCCAGGTAATCGCTGTTGTCGAGCATTATCTGATCTCCCGGTTCCAATCCCTCCAGGGAATTGCCTGCGTTGCTGCCGTCATATGCGCTGCTGACGGTCAGCAGATCCCCTTCGATCCTATCGATGGAACACTCCTTTCCCGCTGCACCGCCGTTCAGGACACGGATACGGCTGTGGAACAGATAAGCATCCGCATCGGGCAGCTGTGCCAGCCGGATGACCGGCGTTTCATTGTTTCCGATCAGAGTATTGATCCAGCTGTTGTCAACACTGGTATAGGCTTCCCCTGATTCCTTTTTTTCCGGATAAACCAGTTCCTTCACTGTTGTGACAAACTGTACCCGATCCCTGGCCTCCGTGCTGTCCGGATCCGCCCCTGCAAAGCCGGGCTTCGACCAGAAATCCAGGAAATACTGAGGGTATATCCGATAGATCATCGGCGCCAGGACCATCAGAGAACCGTCACCCATAAACGGCCAGCAAAACCAGCCCCGTTTCGGAAAGCCCATTTTCGTCGCTTCCAAAAGGACCTCCCTCTGCGTTTTATCCAGGCCCTGATAAATATCTCCACTTCCGCCAGGTTCCATGTTGTCTACGATTTTTTTCAGTCCCTCCTCCCCCAGCACCCGCATGACACGGACCCTGGGACTGAACACATTGGGTGTGGCCATGGGATTTGCCAGCACATAGGGAACGCCTCCGTCCCAGATTCCTTTAGTCATTTCCATGCAGCTCATGGTCTTAAAGCTTCCGCCGCTTCCGCCAAAGATATAACCAAAGGGCCGGTGCTCATATCCGTAAATCCGCTGCGCCGTCTTACGGCCAAACTGTGCGCCGTTGGCGCTGGATTTAAAAAGCCGTTCCCCGTCCGTCAGGCTGAAACCGCCCTGGTTGGTCACCACATAATATGCGCCATGAGTCAGGGCAAAACTGATTTTGTCGTCCTCTCCCGTCAGATGCTCACTTTCATGCTCATCCTCCGGCGCAGGGGATACATACTGATAAAAACGCCCCTCATACTTCTCCTTTTCCGGGAAGTAGAAGCAGAATTTCACTTCAGTACCGTCCTTCTTTGTTCCTTCAAAACCGCCGTGGACATATAAGTGGCGCAGCGGCGTATCCCTCCATTCTTCCACATCAATATATGGGCGGGCGAAATAGGGATCTTCCTCCGGGATATATATTTTATTTTCCTGCATAGTCCTCATCCTTTCTTCTGTCCTTCCGCTTTTTCTCCGATAGCCTGTCTTCGTGCTTCATTTTCCTCCCTGATCCGGGGCATCAGCTTATCCAGCTTATAGAGCAGAAGGCTCAGAGCCACCAGTACCCACAGCACCGCCGGAACCAGGCTGAAAAGAGTACGTATCATCATGACGGCGCTGTCTGGAATCAGGCTGGTATCTCCGATATAACCGGACAGGGACAACAACACGCCCAGGACTCCTGCTCCCACAGCGGAACCAACTTTGGTGGCAAATCCGGTCACACAGCCCAATGTCCCTTCCATACGCTGCATCCCCTTCCATTCATTGAAATTGGCACATTCAATAATAAGCAGATTAACAAGCATGGAAATAGGCACGCTGCCGATGCCGTAGCAGACTGCGGCGATTCCCAGAATCACCATGTTTCCGCCTGCAAAGAAATTCAGAAGATACCCGAAAGCGCTGAGCAGACAGCCGACAAACATCAGCTTTGCTGTGGAGAATCTTTTGATGATGGCCGGGAATATAATCACCACCGGTATGCCTATCATCTGTATAGCGCTGATAATTCCCATAATGGAAACGTTATGCGCCACGTAAGTGAAGTAATAAACATTCACCCCCATATTCGTGACAAAATTGCAGACAAACAGAACAATGGCTACTATGTAAATATAGGGGTTTTTGGTAAGTACCTTTTTCACATCGTGGAAATTGACCTTTTCTTTTTTTCCGTTTTCATCCACAACATCCACGTCAATGGTTTCCCTGATGAAAAGAAAACGCATCAGTCCGATAACAGCCAGCGGTATGGCAAACATGGCAATCAGCATACTCCAGCCGGATGCACTTGTGGCAAACCTGGCCATACAGATCGGGAAAAGCACATTGAAGGCCACCGTGCCCAGCATACTGATAATGTTTCCGTAGGAATTCAGCGCTACAAACTGCTCCTCATACCGGAAGGCACGCACCATATACACCGTATTGTTGGCATTCAGGAAGGTATAAAAGACACTGTTTACCAACGCATACATGCATAGAATCCACGCGCTTTTCACTACCATGCTCCATGCCGGAGAGCAGGTAAACATCAGCCATGTACAAAACCAAACTCCCACAATACACAATTCATACGGCCGTCCTCTTCCCCATTTTGTATTGGTTTTGTCTACAATATAACCGGCTATGATATCCGTAAAGCCATCCAGCAGCTTGCTGATTACAAGCAGCGTCCCCACCAGCGCCGGCGGCATCTGCAGAGTGTCCGTACAATATACGGACAGAAATCCGATAGCCATCAGTGCGCAGCCCTGGGACACGGCGCGGCTCTGCCAGGCAAACATGCGCCCCACGCCAACGGCTTTGGGATTCTTTTCACGTTTTCCCATAAAAACTTTTCCTCCTGATCTTATATTTGTGCGAATCGCTTGTTTCCAGTGATATCATAGCCGAGTTATTCTTTTTGCTATATCAATATATTTATTTTTATGTTAATATATTTGTTAAAGTTTATATTCTATCATGGGTTTGATATAGTAACGGCTGCATATTGTTTTCAAACCCTTGATTTTATTCCTCTCTCGGTAATATATGATCGGAGGCAATAATGGATCTCACCTTTTTTCTTAACCAGTACTATCAGGCAAACCGGGTACCGCTCAGCTTTTTTAAAGGGAAAGAGCTTGTGGAAAAATCAGAACTCTCTCTGCAGAATTTTAATCTTCCCTTAATCTTAATGAATTCCCTTTCTGCCAATCTTCCGCCCGTATGGTACAGCTTCACACCGGAATATCTGTATTTCGGCGGAATAACTGTGCCGGAAGAAAATGGGATTGTGTTTGTGGGACCGCTGATGCCCTTTGAGTGCCTTCCCCGGCAGGCAGAGCTTATCCTGCACCGACTGGGACGCAAGGCTTCGGATGAGCCTGCGCTGCGCACCTATTTTTCCAAAAATGCAGTCTGCGACCTCCCAACACTGTTCTCCCATCTAAAGCTCCTGAATTATGCACTGAATCAAAAAACAGAACCGGATATTGTGGGAATGCCATTTTCATGGAACATTCCCTATCCCGTCCTGGAGGAACTGCCTATTGAACTAAAAATTGAAGTGGCACCTGAAGATCCCTGGAATGAAAACACCCTGATGTCCTATTTGCGCTATGGCCGCCTGGATGCCATGGAAAAACTGCTGAATGAACATTTTATCCACGCTGACTCCTGGGATGAAATCAGCATTGATTATATGCGCATCTATATTTTAAGCGCTAATATCATGGCCTCACGTACCTCCGTCCAGGCGGGAATGGATTTCAGCCTGGCCAATGCGCTGGCCTCCTATTACCTGGACAAAATCCTCCATGCAAAGACAAAGTCCGAGCTTACTTATCTGTTCTATGATTATTTTAAGGAATATACCAAGCGCATTGCCCGGATACACCAGTTCCATTCCCATTCCGTTACTGTGCGCCAAATTCACCAGTATATTCAGTCACACCTTTATGAAAGGATAACTCCTGCACTCCTGGCTGAAAACCTGCATATGAACGGTTCTTATCTGTGTACACATTTCAGGAAGGAAACGGGGAAAACCATTTCCATTTATGTTCAGGAATGCAAAATAGAAGAGGCCAGACGGCTATTGGAATATAAAGAGCTTTCCCTTGTAACCATTGCAGAAATGTTGGGCTTTTCTTCCCAGAGTTATTTCTGCAGTGTTTTTAAAAGGGTTATAGGAAAAACACCGAAGGAATACAGGGAAAATCCTGATATTTGATTACCAATATAACACGACTTTACTACTTTATTAATAATCTGGGGCTTTTTCCTGCCACGTCCAGAAAATCTGCAGACTTTCTGGAAACACGGTGCACACCCGTAAAATAAGCGGCTGCCGCCCTTTCAGCCTGCAACTGCTTATTCTTAATCCCATTTAATTTCACTGTCTTTTACATATCCCCCGCTGTCAATTCTCTGTTCTGCCGCTTCCAACCTTTGCCGTTCTTCCTTTGTTACTTTTGTAAATCCAGGTCCCATGCAAGCACCAGCCTTTTAATGAACTGGCTTGCAGATTCCTGTTCGCTCTCCGGCAACATTTCCATAACTACAAGTATATCTAATACCCCGTCTTTTAAATAGCGGTATATTACTCTATACTTCCCTACCCTATAAATTGCAGGACGAATCACATTTTCCCATACATCATAAATAAATGGCACTCCTTCTTTTCCAATCTGAATACCACCATGATAAGGAGATGTCCCTTCATTAACGAACATAAAAACCTCCATATTATCCTGGTGGGTATAATGGTAATAGCGGAGTCTATCGTTTTCCTGTTCAAGCTGTATTTCGGCAGCGCCAATCTGCCGCATTTCCGTTGGTACATGGGCAAGGGAAATCACCTTTGCTCTTTTAATGGAATTAAGCAGTGTAGCAGAAACCTTTTCATCAAATCTTTCACCCTTTTGCATCTCCCTGTTCAACGCCTTTGTCCTGTCAATACAAATTCTTTCCGGATATGCTTCTATAAAATATACAGGTACTCCATGATCCATCAGCATTTCTATAGCCTGTATGAAGGTTTCCGTTATAAATTGTGTCGTTGGGACTAATACAACACTGTATTCCTGCGTGTTGATCTTTAATTTTTTTATCCATTACCCGTGCATGGTAACGCTCCTCCTCATCAAAGACATCCTGTGGAAGATAATCATACTCTATCTGGTTATCACAAAGCAAATGCCCCACAGTCTGAGAGTACATGGCACGTCCAGTCCCTTCCCCTTCTGCATGGTATATTACCGCTACTTGGGCGGTATGATAACCATCGCTAATTAGTTCACATACACGATTCATATATAACATTATGCAGCCAAAATGACGATATATAGGATTCTGCCCATGCGCATAGAAATGGGGCGGCATTCCGGATCTGGAAACGGTGCAGATAAAATTCCCCATCCCTGCATCGGAATGTTCCCATATCGTAAGAATCTTCTTCTCCTCCCGGATATACCTGACCGCCAATATCATCAATTCCAGCCATGTCCTGTCCACCCAGTCCTTGAAAAAAATGACCTAAAGAAGATCCCATCTTTGTATGCTGGTTGTTATCTTCAATCAAATGTCCGATATAGCAGACGCCGTGCTCCCTGCACCAGTTTCCCAATTGAAAAGAAAAGTTTTTTTCTACGATCCTGGTAACCAAATCCATATATGTATGCCTGACTTCAGGGATCGTACAGACTGCCCTGAATCTGTACATTATCATTAAGGTTGAGGGAAAGCATCCCTGCAGGGATCTCCTCCTCCCGTGCTTTGTAGTATAGCTTTTAACAAGCATTATCTCACGGAGTAGAGGTTTTGAAAATCTTTCATTACTATTTGTGCCGCGCCCGAAGGCGCGCGGAATGGAAATTATAATGGGACAAACTGACAACAGCCTGACCACAGACTGTCAGAAAATAAGCAAATAACGCAAGTTGCGACGCAAAAACGGCTTAATTTCAAGAATTCGCTCTTGGCTTCGCTGAACTTCTCTTTGTCGTATCCTATGGCCAATACCCCTTTTCCCATGACACCCCTTTCCCGAAACAGGGCGGCGGGCAAGGGTACTCCCTACGCCCGCCGCCCCGTCCGTATGGGTGACGCACTTGTTTAGTTAATCTTCTTTCCGCTTGCCGTCCGGGCCGACCTCATAGCCGTCCGCCTTGGTATTCACGGCCATGCTGCCGTCCGGGTAGAAGTAGTACCAGCTATCGCCGATCTGCTTCCAGCCCCCGGCCTGCATGAGGCCAGCAGCGTCAAACCAATACCATTTGCCGTCCAGCTGTTTCCAGCCGGTGGCGGGCCTGCCGTCCAGATAGTAGAGCCAGTGTCCGGCGTCGTCCTGCCCCCAGCCGCCAGCGGTGGAGGGGTCGATGACCACTTCGACGAACCGGCGCAGCACCACGGCGCCCTCGGCGCGGGTGGCGGCGTCCCCCGGGCCGAAATGGTTATCGCCCTTGCCGCTCATAATCCCGGCCTGCTGGATGGCCCGCACCGCATCTTTCCTGCTGCCGGTGATCTGGCTGGCGTCCGTAAAGGCCACGGCCTCCCGCGCCACGGGCAGGGGGTACCCCAGCTTTTGGGCGTACCGCTGCATGATAACCGCCATCTGCTCCCGGGTGATCGGCGTGTCAGGCGAGAAGGTCTTTTCGCCCGTGCCGTCCACAATGCCCTTGGAGGCCGCCCACTCCACAAAGGGGGCGTAGTAGGCGGTGGGGGCTACGTCGCTAAACCGGCCGGAAGGGTAGGCGGCGGGGTCTATCCCGGCCAGCCGCCCCAACGCCGTTACGAACATGCCCCGCGTGAGGATGCCGTTTGGTGTGAAGGCAGATTCCGATGTGCCGGAGAACAGGCCCCGGCTCACCGCAAAATCAATATCCCCTTTGGCCCAGTGTCCCGCCGTGTCGGCAAAGGCCGGGGCTGTCCGATAACCCACGCCGTACACACTGAAATGCCCGGCGGAGGCGATCACGTTTCCGCTGTTCCTGTCGTAGCCGGATTGATACAGCCACTCCGCACCCCTTCCGTCCGCGCTGTAAACCAGATACAGGCCGCCGGCCTGCTCGTTTTCAGCGGGCTTGTAGGCGAGGCCTATGGTGACGCGGCCTGCGCCGAAGCTGTCTACCGTGGCCGTCTTGCCGTCCGCGCCGGTATAGCCCACGGCCAGCCGGTAGGCGGGGCGGGATCCGACAGCGGCCAGCGCGTCCCCGGCCAGGCCGGTTTCCCGGACGGCGGTCAGGGTGATGTCGCCGGAGGCCTGCTTCTGAATCGCTTGCAGGGCCGCGAGGTCAAAGGTCATATCCACAACGCCGGTGTTTAAGGTGACATACTTCACCTTGGCGGCGATCAGACGGTCGAGGGTGGCCCGCGCAATCACGATGGAAAAGCCGTCGTAGGCCGTGGCCGTTTGTGCGTCATATTGCACCGCGATCCCGTTTGTCCTGGCCTTGGCATCCCTCCCGGCCCCGGCTATGGCCGACGCCGTACGCTCATCGTCCGCCCTGCCGGCGGCCGTTCCGTTCTCCACGGAAACAGGCAGCTCGATCACGGCCAGCATGGGAGGATTGGGCTTCGGCAGTTCCGGGGTAGTGATAAGGTAGTAGCTGCCGCCTCCGCTGCTGCTGCCGCCTCCGCTCCCCCCGCTTTCCCGCGCGTTGACGGTGAAAGAGAGGGAAACCGCGGCGCTGCTGCCAAAGGAGCCGTTGATGGCCAGCCTCCCCTTGTGGGAGCCCGCCGCAAACCCCGCCTGGGGCTGGACAGTGAACGTGGCCTTTTCACCCGGCGCAAGCACTGTTTGGGAGAGATTTCCCACGTCATAGCCGGTGGCCGAGGGCTGGGAGAGTGTCACGTCCTGATTGCCCGTGTTCTCCACTGTCACGGTCTGTCCGGCGGGGGAGGCGTCGCCCACGGTGACGGTGCCGAAGTCCAGGGCCGCCGGGAGCGCCCGGATGGAATAGACCGGGTCAGCGCTTGTCTTTGGGAAAGCCGCCGTGACGATGCCGCTGTCCGCATCATTGGTGGCGTTCGCCCCCGCCACGGTGAAAGCGTTCTGCGCCACGCCCTGCAGGGTGTAGCCGTCTTTAGGACTCAATGTGATGGTGGCGATGTATTCCGTCTCGGCGGCAAAGGCTGTGCCGGGGTCGGGGTTCCACGCCACCGTGCCGGTGTACTGCGCCGTGGGGGTAACCGTCGTTACGGGGACCGCTCCCGTAGCCGGGGCCGTCACGCCGGGGATTTCCGTGATGGTTACGGGAGAGAGGTCCGCCGTCGAGAACGCCGCGCCGTCAGAGGTCACGTCCATATAGATTGTGCCGCCCGTAACTCTGGCAAAGAAATAGTAGGCCGTGCCCGCTGTCAGGCCGTCAAAGGTCAATCCGGTCTGCCAGCCGTCCACCGGGGCGGTGTTTGTGTCGTTCCTCGCGTATGCCACCCTGCCGTCCCCCTTGGGACTGACGGCGTTCAAGGTCACGCTGGTTTGGGTGGCGTCTGCACGGGTGGGGGCAGCGATGGTGCGGGTAACTTTTGTAATGTAGGTGCCCGTGCCCTGAAAAATGCCGCTGCCTTCCAGAGTGCCGGAGCCGTCGATGGTGCCGTTGTTGGTGAGGGTGTGGTTGTTGGTGAGGGTGTGGTCATTGGTCAGCGTGGAGCCGCCCGGAATGGTCAGGTCGCCGGGCAGGGTTACGTCGCCGCAGACTGCGCCGGCCGTGCCCTCGAAAATCACGCCGCCGTCTTGGTGGATGGTGCCGCTGTCGCCTTTGCCGGTGTCTCCGGAGCCGCCGCCGATGTGATCCGCGTTGTGGTGGCCCGTGGCGAACACCACGGCGTTGTCCTGGACGGTGATGGTACCGCCGCTACCGCCGATGCTGCTGCCGCTGCTGCCGCTGCTGCTGCCGCCGCCGCCGCCGCCGATGCCCGCGCTGTCTTCGCTCGTGGCAATCACCTGGGCGCTGCCGCTGATGGTAATGGTGATGCCGTCGCCACCGGAGCCGCCGGCAAAGCTGCCGCCGCCGCCGCCGATGCCAGCGCCGATGCCGCCCGTGGCCGTGACGGTGCCGCCGCTGATGGTGATGGTGCCGCTGTCGCCGCCGTCACTGTCGCCGCCGCCGCCGATGCCGGCGCCGATGCCGCCCGTGGCCGTGACGGTACCGCCGCTGATGGTGATGGTGCCGCCGCCGCCGCCGCGGCCGCCGCCGATACCCGCACCGTCGTTGCCCGTGGCCGTGACGGTACCGCCGTTAATGGTGATAATGCCGCCGTCGCCGCCGCGGCCGCCGCCGATGCCAGCGCCAGTGGCAGCGTTGCTGCTTGTGGCCTCCAGCCTGCCGGAGCCGCCGATGGTCAGCGTGGAAGTTGCCGGGGCCTCCAGCCCGGCGCGGTCCCAACCGCTTTTCAGTATGTTGTCGGATCCGTCCGCCAGGATGAGCTCTACCTCCGCGCCGGTCATGTCAAAGGCACAAGCGCCGTTCGTGCTGCTTACGTCGATGTTTACCCCGTCCAAGGTAAGCCGGACTTTTTGCGCACCGCTTTCCACCACGATTTTGTCCTGGGTGGCGGTGCCGGAGAGGGTCAAATCCGCGCCGCTTTTGATGGTCAAAACGTGGTCATCGGGGTCGTAGGCGTATTTTGTATTATCCCCCGTCACGGTGAACGAGCCTGTTCCGGAGGGGTTCGACCGGAGCGCCATGCCATAGTACAGCTTTATCACCGGCAGGGCCGCGCCCTCGTCCAGCGTATACCCCTCCGGCAAAACCGCCCGCAGCCAGTAGATGCTGGGGATTGTCCGGCCCTCCTCATAGGCGGCGGGGCTGCCGTCCTTTTCAAAGACCTCCCAGGTCACGCCCTTAATGGAGATCGCCTCCGGCTCCGGGGCCGGCTCCGTATCGTCCGTCACCGTGTATCCGGACGCGCCCAGCGTCGCGGGCAGGCCCAGGCCGTCCCATGTGGTCTGCAGGGGGACGTATTTTACCGCCCCGGTCCATTCGTCAAAGGCCGTGATGGTGACAGCCGCCGCACCGCTGTCCTCCACCGGCTCCTTGCCGCACACGCCCTCGTGCCCGTCGGGAAGGGGGCAGCCCGGCGTCTTTGCGCAGGGCTTCGTCTCCGCCTCCACCGTGACGGTGATCCGCGGCAGCTTCGCACCGTCCGCAAGGACATAACCGCCCACGTCCGGCGTGAATACATACTTGCCCGCCGTGCCGTCGTCATAGGCCGGGGCGCTCTCCCAGGTCACAGAAATCTTCTGTGAGGACGTGGTGACGGTCGTGACCGTTTCTCCGCTTTCCGTTTCCTGCCCCGCGCCGTTCCCCGACACGCTTTCGTCCGCGTCGCTGGGGCTGGCTGTGGAAGCGCCGCCGGTTTCTTCCTCAAACTCGTCCTTATCCGGAACCACCATGTCCTCCGTGACATGGTACACTTTTGCCTCCACCTTGCCCGGCAGAACCAGTTTCTCATAAGCCGTCCCCACCGGGACGGTCTGCTCCGCCACGCTGCTGGGAAGCTCCATAAAGGACGCGATACTCCCGTCCTCCGGTACGATATTTTCTGCCAGCGCCACCACTGGAAGCTGTGTCACCACCAGTGCGACGGCCAGGAGCATCGCCCCGGTTCGTTTCTTTTTTATCATCTTATCTTTCCTCCTTCTCGGCGGCGTGTCCGCCGCTGCCCCGGTTTTTTCCCTGAACGCACAAACAGACGCCCGCCCTTCCGAAACCAGAAGGGCAAGCGCCTGTTTGGGTGGTGAATGATTCAGTTTTTGGGTATGACCAAAGGACAGACTTACGAAGGATCTGTCTGTCTGTCTGTCTGTCTGTCTGTCTGTCTGTCTGTCTGTCTGTCTGTCTGTCTGTCTGTCTGTCTGTCTGTCTGTCTGTCTTGAATTATATCGCGTCTATTCAACTTGTCAACCCCTTTGAAAAATTTCTTGAAGCCGCCGTTCTCCACGCCGTGCGCCGCGCAGCCCTCCCGCTCCAAAATCTGTCGGCTGGCGGCATTCCCATTTTCATCGTCCCCGATCAGAAGGACGGCTGGTTTCCGGTTCCGCATCATACCCGCCTTTCCTTCCGAAACGCGCTGTAGTAACTGAAAAACAGAAAGCCACCATCGTGACTTCCTGTTTTTACGGGGCCTTGTGACCCCCACACACATTATAACACAGGCGGGCGGCAAAAACGAAAAGGTTGCCAAGTTGTAACCTTTTTTGAGAAATTTATTTTTCCCGCTCAAAGCAATAGCCCCCGCCCCACCCGGAGGTGATGGCATAGCCGCTCCCCTCCAGCTTTTTGCGCAGCCGGGACACGGTGGTTTTCACCGCGCCTGCGCTGCCACCCATCGGCAGCTTCCACACCGTTTCATACAGCCGCTCCGCCGGGATGCCCTCGCCCTCGTGCTGCATCAGATAACAGAGGGCGGCGAACTCGCGGGGCTTGAGCAGGATGTCCTCCCCGTGCAGGAACGCCCGCTGCGCCACCATGTCCAGGGCCAGGGCGCCCCGCGTCAAGAGGGCGCCCTCCCGCGCGGCGTCCCGCCTGTGCAGCAGGGCCACCATCCGCGCCAGCAGCTCTTCCACCCGGTAGGGCTTCGTCATGTAGTCGTCCGCGCCCCCGGTCAGGCCCTTTACCATGTCCGCATAGTCCCGCTTGCTGGTGAGCATAAGCACCGGGGCGGGGGTCGTCTCCCGCAGCTCCGGGATAAATGCTAAGCCGTTGCCGTCCGGCAGCAGAATATCCAGCACCACAATATCAGGGTTGGGATGCTCCGCCAGCGCCCGCCGCGCTCCGGCAAGGTTCCCCGCGGGGAGCACCGTGCAGCCCTCCCGCTCCAGCACTGAGCGGTTGAGCGCCAGCACATGCTCGTTGTCCTCCACCATTAAAGCGATTTTCCCCTTCATCCTGTCACCTCCCGTTCCAGCGCGGGGACGGTAAACCGCACGGCGGTGCCCTCCCCGGCCCTGCTTTCCACTTCGATCCGGCCGCCGTGGGCTTTCACGATCTGCCCGCAGATATACAGGCCCAGCCCGTTGCCCCCTGCCGCGCGGTTTTGGGGATACCGCTCAAAAAGATGGGGGAGCAGGCCGGGGGCAATGCCCGCGCCGGTGTCTTTCACCGTCACCGCCACCAGCTTCCCCTCCGCCCGCGCGGACAGGGCGACGCTGCCGCCCTCCGTGTGTTTGACGGCGTTGGACACCAGGTTGAGCAGCACCTGCAAAAGCCGCTCCCGGTCGGCGTACAGCGGGGGCAGGCCGGGCGGCGCGTCCACCGTCACGGTGTTGCCGTGGCTGTCCATCACCGGGAAGTGGACGCGGGCCACTGTTTCCAGCAGCTCCCCGATGTCCGTTGGCCTGCGGCTTAAGGAGAAGCTGCCGTTCTCGATGGCGGCGGCGTCCAGAAGCTGCTCCACCAGCCGCTCCATCCGTCCGGCCTCGCTGTCCACCCGGCGCATGTTGTCCCGCACGGCGGCCCGGTCGATTTCCCCGTCGTCCATCATCCGCCCGGTGAGCTGGGCAAAGCCGGAAACCACCGTGATGGGCATCTGCAATTCGTGGGAGAGGTTATGTAAAAATTCCTCCTTCATGTCCGCCAGCCCCTGCACACGGGCCAGGGCTTCCTCCCTGGCCGCCTGTTCGCGGGCGTACCGCAGGCAGATCACCAGGATCATGCAGAACGTGGCGCACAGCAGGCCCACCAGCGTCCGGGTCAGCACATAGCTTACCCGACGGGCGTTCAGCATCCCCGGCGTCGCCACCGCGATGACGAGATAGAACAGCGCCATCGGCACCCAGGCGATTTTCCACACCCTGGGGTCGTCCACGTCCATCACCGGCTCCAAATCCCGGCGCAGGAAGCGGAAGATCAGCGGGTAGGCCACAAGGTAGAAAGCAAGGGTGGCGAGGTTCCCCGCCGGCAGGTTATTGCCCAGCCGCTGCATGACGAACTGGGAGACGCCGATGCTCACCGTCATCAGGTTATACGACATGAGGTAGACAAAGAAGTGCCTGACAAACCGCTCCTTGATGATGATGCAGGAGAGGGGGAAGAAGATGAGGATGGCGGCGCTGCAATAGATGCTCATGGAGTATTCCTGCGAGTAGCCGAACAGCACGAGACAGAGTGCGATGCCGCCCCACACCGCCACCGTGATGGCCGCCAGCGCCCATAGGGGGATTTTCAGCTTCTTGCGGAAAGGGTAGTAGCGCAGGAACATCGGCCCTACGAACTGCAGCACGCACCAGAGCCATTCCTGCCACATCAGGGAATCGATACCGTTCATGGCCCGTCCTCCCCCCGGTTCTCCCGCCTGCGCCTGTCCCTGGGGCATCCGGCGCCGGCGGGGATCAGCCAGTCACGGGCGGGGCGGTACACCCCCTTGATGCGCCCTTTGATGCAAAGCGTCTGCACCCAGCGTTCCGAGCGGTCCCATTTTTTCGCCGCCTGCCTTACCGTCATGTATTCCATATCCGTCCTCCCGCCGTAATTCCCGTTCCTTTTTTAAACTTAGGTTCCTTTTATTATATGCGCTTTGCCGCACAAAAGCAAGACGCCAGGGGACGGGAAGAAACCGGCAGGCGATGCCTGTGTTACTTTACCACACACAGGGCCGGGCCGGCGGATGCCCCGTTCCTCCACCGCCCCCGTGATCGGGGACATGGAGGGGCTGTCGTCCCCTACATGGTACGGCTGATTCCCCGCAACGCGGGGGAGCCCTCGAATAGGTGCCGTCCCCCCGCAGGAGCCAGAAGGCACATTCTTCCCGCTTCGGTGCGGAGGACTTATCCGGCGCCTGTTTCCGTCCCCATACTTTTTCATTTTTAATACGAATAAAAAATAAATTTGGAAAAACCTCATACCGTATGATTTTACTCTTTTTCATAACATGGTAAACTGATCACAGAAGAACAGTGATATCTTATGGGTATGAAAGAAAACGTCTTTCCTCTTTCGGTGCGCATTGCCGAAGCCGTCCGTTATTTGCAGGAGGAACCCGGCCGCTTCCCCCTGGACGCAGGCGGCAGGGCGGGGATTCCACGCGGGAGGGCGGTTTCAAAGCCGCCGCGGACCCTGTGCGGCAGGCGGGCTGTATCCTGGCGATGGCAATCCGGCGGTCTGTCAAAGCGGCAGCGTTTTCCCGTCCGGGAGGAATGCGCCGGGCTTTTGGCGGCACGGAAGGAGGCGGAGCCTCCCTGGTGACAAGAAAGGGACATAAGATAACGCAGGTAAGGGTTTTCACAGAAGGGGGTATCCCCTTATAGGGCAGGTATCTTTGATACACGCCACAAACCACTTTTATTTATCTACCAGGAGGGAATACGGATGATACAAAAAAGGAAAAAACGATGGGCGCTGTTTTTATCCGCCGTGCTGATTGCGGCACAGCTTCCGGCAGTGGCCATGGCGGAGAACAAGGCGCCGGAGGCCGCCATCCAAGAGGACGGGAGTATCGCGTCCTTTGAACCGCTGGACGAGGGCGTTAAAAAGCAGTCTGTCCCGGTGGGCACGGAGCTTTCCGGGCTGAACCTGCCGGACACGGTGACGGCGGCAGTTTATCACGTCACCGAGGAAACAGTAATCCCGGACGGGGGTGATATGGAGGCGGAAAGCGTGTCGGGCAACGACGGCGGGGATTCCTCCCCCATGGACCGCGGGGAAACGGTCACGGCCGTCACCACATCCAAGGAAGAAATCCACGTGACCTGGGACAGCGGCCCGGCCTATGACGACGGCGCGGCGGGCAGGTATGTGTTTACGGCGGACGTGGGCGGCTATCCCCTGTCAAGCGGCGCAACGCTGCCGCAAATCACCGTGACGGTTTCGGCGGACACGGCGGAAAAGCCGACGGGGAAGCCCCCAA